>Gatling_p1__coassemble_600_pt1 | contig 24140 bp, 20 predicted proteins | sample Gatling_p1__metabat2_low_PE_016 | metagenome-assembled genome bin Gatling_p1 | reverse complement strand
TCCTTCAGCACAGACCCGAATCCATCTCAAAATCCGCAGCTCAGGATTTAACTTTTGTTATTAAACACCCTCTAAATATTGCCGGATATGACAGATATAATAATTGACATAGTGCTTGACGGTCTGTTTGCCGCTGTGGCTGCCATCGGTTTCGGAGCCATATCCGACCCCGGAGTGCGGACATTTCCATATATCGCGCTGCTGGCAGCGGTAGGGCATGCGCTGCGTTTCACCCTTATCAACCATGCCGGGGTGGATATAGTGACGGCCAGTCTGGCGGCCTCGGTATCGATGGGCTTGTTGTCACTTCCGCTTGGTCGGGCATGTCACACGCCCATGACCTGTCTGCTCATACCGGCACTGTTGCCCATGGTGCCCGGCATGTATGCCTACAAATCAGTGTTTGCCCTGATCCTGCTCATACAGAATATAGACAGCAATGTCCGGCTCCTTGATTATCTCGAGCAATTTGCCGTCAACTCGGCTGTCACTGTCATGGTTATAGGCGTATTGGCCGGCGGTGCCACTCTCCCGGTGCTTATATTTAAGAAACAGGCGTTTTCCATGACCCGTGGACGCTATAAAAGTGTTAATAATAAATAAGAGTCATAAGAATATACAACACACCAGGCATGAACGTAAAGAATATTTCAGACCGTGTGACATACTGCGGCGTCAATGACCGCACGACAGATCTTTTTGAAGGCCTCTGGGACCTGCCTCTCGGGGTAAGTTACAACAGCTATATAGTGCGTGGCAGCGAAGCGTCGGCCATCATTGACGCAAGTGACTCAGGACACGCTCCGGAATATCTCCGTCACGTAGAGGAGACTCTGGAGGGCGGTGATCCCGACTATCTTGTCATCAACCATATAGAGCCTGACCACAGCGGTGTGTTGCCGATGCTGCTTGACCGTTATCCCGACCTTAAAATCGTGGGCAATGCCAAGACGGCCGACATGCTCAAGGGTTTCTACGGTATAGAGTCAAATGTCGTGGTCAAGGCCGAGGGAGAGACTCTGAGCCTCGGCGACCGTACCTTGCAGTTTATAATGACCCCCATGGTGCACTGGCCTGAAACCATGTTCACCTACCTACAGGAAGAAGGGATATTGTTTACGGGCGATGCCTTCGGCTGCTTCGGAGCACTCAACGGAGCTGTCATTGATGATGATATGATGGTAGACCATTATTTCCGAGAGGCTTACAGGTACTACGGCTGCATAGTGGCTAAGTACGGTACATTTGTCGAAAAGGCATTTGCAAAGATAGCGCCTCTCACGGTCAACTATATATGCACCACCCACGGCCCGGTATGGCACAGCCGCAGACAGGAAATAGGCGGACAGTATGCCCGGATGGCCCGATGGGAGGGCGAAGCCGGTGTTGTGGTGGCCTATGGCTCCATGTATGGCAATACCACGGCCATGGCTGAGGAGATAGCCTCGAAACTTGCCGCAGAAGGGGTCAAGGACATAGTGATGTTCGATGTCTCACGCACTCCGTTGAGCCATATGCTTGGCGAGGTGATGAGGCTTAAGGGGCTCGTGCTTGTCAGCCCTACATATAATTCCGAGATATTCCCCCCTGTGGCTCATCTGGCCGATGCGCTCGTGGCCCGCGGGGTCAAGAACCGTATCATAGGCATAGCCGGCTCGCATGCCTGGGGGGCACAGTCAGTGCGCAAGCTGGCGGCAAAATTTGACGGTAAACCTGTGGAGGTGATAGCTCCTACAGCCGATATGAAACAGGCGCAGATGGTAACCGTGGTCGATGCCTTGTCGGATATGGCTGCGGTCATGGCCGCCAAGCTGTGACTCAGAGCAGGTGGAGCATCAGCATTGACGATACCGCCATATAGATAATCATACCGACGATGTCGTTGGTGATGGAGATGAAGGGCCCGGTGGCAAGTGCCGGGTCCACTTTGAAGCGTTCGAGCGTGAGAGGCACGAAGGTGCCGAACACTGAGGCGAACATCACCACGCAAAACAGCGCGATGCTGACCGACATGGTGGTCATGGTGATGGCATGTCCGTCGCCGAGGCGGAAGAAATTATATACCAGCACCAGCAGCGATATGATGGCTCCGTTGATCAGGCCTACACCGAGCTCCTTGAGTATCTGACGGCCGGCATGCTTGATGTCGAGAGAACCGTTGGCAAGACCCTGCACCACGATAGCCGATGACTGTGTGCCGACATTACCGCCGGTGCCCCCTATCAGAGGTATGAACAGGGCGAGGGTCGGGTCGGCCACGAAGCCCTCCTCCCAGTGTCCGAGGATGATGGAGTTGCTGAGGCCGCCAATCATGCCTATGAGCAGCCATGGCAGACGCGCCTTGGTCTGTGCAATCAGTTTGTCGTCGCCTTCGACGTCGCTCGACAGACCTGATGCCAGCTGGTAGTCACGTTCGCTTGATTCGCGCACCTCGTCCATCACGTCATCGACGGTGATACAGCCCACGAGACGTCCGATTTCGTCAATTACAGGCATGGCCACGAGGTCATATTTCTCAAAGTCGAGTGCCACATCGTCGACCGGCGTATCGGCTCTGACAGCCACCGGGTCGGTCTCCATGATGTGTTTTATTTTTGATACGGACGGATGTGTGATGAGGGTTTTCAGAGGGAGGACGCCGCGCAGTTTGTTGTCGTTGTCGATGACATACACATTATATACATCGTCCATGTCCTCGGCCTGCATGCGCAGCTGCTTGATGCACTCGGGCATGCTCCAGTTTTCGTTGACCACCAGCATCTCCCTGCCCATAAGACCGCCGGCAGTGTCCTCGTCATATTTGAGCAGGTCTATGATGTCACCGGCCTGTTCCACATCGTCCATGTGGGTGAGGATTTCCTCACGGTCCTCCTCGTCGAGCTCCTGGATGATGTCTACGGCATCGTCGGTGTCGAGATTGTCAATGAGCTGCTTGGCGATTTCCTCGGGCGGCATGCTGTGGAGCAGTTTGCGGCGGTCGTCCTCGTCAAGTTCCATCAACACGTCAGCCGCCGTCTCCGGGTCAAGGAGTCGGTAGAGATACTCGGCTTCCTCCAAGTCCAGATCCTGGTAGAGGTCGGCAATGTCGGCCGGGTGCAGCCCTTCGAGCAGCTTGCGTGCAGCGGCTTCGTCTTTGTCTGCTATGATTGACCGGATATGTTCGAGATCTTCGGGTGAATATTCTTTCATGTGACGTGTAAATCCGGAAATGTGGCTGATAGATGTATTGGATTATTCGCTTTGCTGGGTCCGTGAGGCGGCGATGAGGTTTGTCAGTTCCACAAACTGCTCTACAGTCAGCTGTTCGGGGCGGAGTGCCATCATCGGAGTGTCAGGCAGGGGTGCCCCAGGGGCAAACAGGCCGCGCAGAGAGTTTCGCAGGGTCTTGCGTCGCTGACCGAAAGAGGTCTTTACGACTGTCTTGAACAGGCGCACGTCGCACCCCGGATCGGTGACACCGTTGCGTGTCATCTTTATCACACCGCTTTTGACCTTGGGTGGAGGGTTGAACACATTCTCGTCGACAGTGAAGAGATATTCCACGTCGTACCACATCTGCAGCAGCACGCTCAATATGCCACGGGCTTTGGTGCCGGCAGGGGCGGCAAGCCTCTCGGCCACCTCCCGTTGGAGCATCCCGGAGCAGCATACCACGCGGTCGCGGTATTCGAGTACGTGGAAAAATATCTGTGACGATATGTTGTAGGGGTAGTTGCCTATCACACAGAATTGTCCGTCGCCCGGGACGGCTTCGTTGAGGTCGAGCTTCAGAAAGTCGGCGTCAATGATGCGGTCCGACAGCTCCGGATATTCCTCTCTCAGATAGTCTACGCTTTCGCCGTCGATTTCCACCACCTTGACGTCATGGCCTTCAGAGAGCAGAAACTGGGTCAGGACTCCCATGCCGGGGCCCACCTCTATGACAGGTAGTCCACGGTAGTCGTCAAGGGTGGCGGCGATGCGGCGCGCCACCGACAGGTCGGTCAGGAAGTGCTGCCCTAAGGCTTTTTTAGGTTTGACGTTGCGTGTCATGGCTTATGACGTTATGTGGTGTGGAACAATTGGGCAAATTTAGCATTTTTTCATAAGGTCGGCAAGCGCGTTTTGCAGGTCGGCCTCGGTGGTGGTCAGGCGTGAGCGGCACTCTGTCAGCAGTTCGGCTGCGCGGCGTGTGTACACGCTGAGCATGTCTATGTCGCAGTTGTCGCTCTGCATGGTGCGCAGTATCTGTTCGAGTTCGGTCACTGCCTGATTATATGTAAGGTCTTTGACGGGTCGGAAATCTGGTTTGTCCATATGTGGTGGTTGTCGGTGTTATCGGCTTGTTACTGTGCTTGTTACTTCGCCGGAGGCGAGTATGGTCGAGATGATGTCGCCCGGGGATAGTTGGGAGGCATCGGTCACGGCATGTCCGTTGAGGCGTGTGATGGAGTATCCGCGGTTGAGGGTGGCTTGTGGCGAGAGTGCATCCAGCAGTCGGGCATCAGCATCCAGCCGGTCACGCAGACTCGACAGCCGCGTGGTTACAGCCGTCTCGAGGCGAGGCAAGAATGACTGGAGGCGCATGCGTTCCGGGCCAAGCCGCCGGTCGCCTGACTGTGTGAGGGTCATGGCTGCGAGATTGAGCCGTTCACGGCTGCGCTCCACGGCTCTGAGGGGGGCGGTGGGGAGTATGCCTTCGAAGTAGGCAAGCTGTTGCAGCGACCCCGATATGCGTTCGCTCACGGTGGATGCTATGGAGGTGGCTGTCAGTTGCAGACGGTTGAGGGCGTCGGCACCTCGGGATATAAGCCACTCGGCGGCGGCAGTCGGGGTCTTGACGCGCATGTTGGCCACATAGTCGAGCACTGTTATGTCGCGCTCGTGACCTATGCCTATGATTACAGGTAGCGGAAACTGCGCTATGCTTGAAGCGAGCCCATAGTCTTCAAAGGCTTGCAGGTCGCTTGTCGCGCCGCCTCCACGTATGATGACCACACCCTGGCGCGGATGCTCCTCGGCAAGGATGGCCTCAAGAGACGCGATAATCGAAGCCGGAGCCTTCTCGCCCTGCATGATGGCCGGAAACAGCTTCACGTCAAAGCGCAGCAGGTGCTTGTTGTGAAACAGCTGGTTGATGAAGTCGCCGTAACCTGCCGCTCCGGGGGCAGATATTACCGCAATGCGCTGCGGCACTTCGGGCCATGCGAGATTGCGGTTGTCGTCAAGTATGCCCTCCGATTTTAGTCGCCGGAGTATCTCCATGCGGCGGCGCATCAGGTCGCCCATTGTGTACTCCGGGTTGACCGCGCTGATGATGAGCGAGAGGCCGAATACCGGGTGGAAAGTGGCCGAAGCCCTGACCATCAGTTTTATGCCAGAAGCAAACTGCTGTCCCGTGGCGGCCATGAATCCGTGGGAGATGGTGGGGTAGACGTTGGCCCATATTATCCCTCGCGCTTTGGCTACCTGCCGTCCGGTGTCAGGGTCTTTCTGGAGCAGTTCGAGGTAGCAGTGGCCTCCGCGCACTGCCACATCGCTCAGCTCGGCTGTCACCCATACGTTCTGGGTGGCATCGGTGGTGATGAGCGAGCCGATGAGACGGTTGAGCGTCTCAAGGGTCATGGCCTGATTTGTTTCTTTGCCTCTCAAAGCCTCAGTCTTTGATTTTGGAGAATTTGCGTCCGTCCCAGCGGTAGGAAATCGTGGGGAGCATATAGTCCTTGACGAAGCTGTAGATGTCGTCGGTCAGGAATTCCTTGGTGTTGTTGGTGAGGGTCAGGATATTGGACGATGGGTCCCAGGTGTAGCTTATCAGCAGAAACGGCACCATGGCTTCCACGTCGCCGCGGTTTTTCTTGCCCTGGTCGCTGAGCCAGTCGCTGAGCACAGGCTTCTCAAACAGACGTGCGGTGGGTATCTCCTTCCAGTCGCGGGTGTAGAATGATATGTGGCTGTCGTGGGCCGGAGTGGCCACGGTGCTTATCACTGCGATGATTGTGTCGCCTGCCGCTGCCGGAAGTATGACCACATCGCAGCTCGATGCCGGGGTCAGCTCGATGCTTGCCATCCTGTCAGAGAGGGCGGTGATGCGGCTGCGTCCGTCCAGGCGGTTGGGCGAGGGGGTTGTGAGGTTGCTGTTGTAGTAGTCGATCATGTCGAGCCTCGTGCTTGCGTCGAGAAGCGGAAACACGCTCTGTGGAGCGGTGGCGAAAGCCTTTGATGCGGTAAGCGATGCTCTGGCTGAGGGGGCGATGATGGCCACCACGGCAGCAGCGACAATCAGCAGTATGACGGATTTCATCATGATGTGGGTCGGTAATCGGAGTTAATGGATTGATGGTATGGCGGCGTATGTCAGCACATATATTACACATATAACAGCCGCTGTCAAAGCAAAGTTAGTCAATACACGGCCATTGACCAAAAAATAGTGCCGTTTGACGGCCCGTAATATTGTAATAAGGTGTGATGCTGTGGGACGGACGCAATTATTCCGGTCATTTGCCTTGCTTCTTGCCGAGCACAAACAGCAGCGGACGGTCAACACGGGCAGCCCATGAGGTCTCGGTATGCGCGCCACCTTGGTCTATATAGGTCTCAAGGGTTTCAGGTGTGGCATATCCGCAGGTCTTAACCAGCCCTATCATCATCTCTTCCCAAGGGCCGTAAAGGCTGTCGAGTGTTTCCGTCCCGTGGTCAAGATAGAGCTTGTGTTTGCCGTCGCGTGGCAGATTCTTGTCGAGATAGCGGTACATAGCTTTAGCGAATGCTTCAGACTGGTCGGGATTGCCTATCCAGTGTGTTGACATACATATGGCGTTGCCGAAAACATCGGGATATTCGCTCATGGCGTATATTGACATCAGTCCGCCCATGCTTGACCCCATGACGGTGGTGTTGGGAGCATCAGGCAAGGTGCGGTATATGGCGTCGATATGTGGCTTGAGGGTCTCCGCGATAAAACGTGCATAGGCATCGCCGCGGATAGGGATGCCACCCATGAGGCTGTCAATCTGCGCGTAGGTCATGGTGGTGCCTTCCACCGCTTTCTGCGGCATTAGGTCACCTTTGCGCCGGTCGGCGTGGCTGTGTATGCCTATTATTATAGGTGACTCTATAAGGTCTTTTTTGATTAATGAGGTTGTGACTGAATCCATCTCCCAAGCCTGATGGTTCCAGGTGGTTGCCGGGTCAAACAGATTCTGCCCGTCGTGCATGTATATCACAGGGTACCGGGTGTCCTTGGCTGTATCATAACCGTCAGGAAGCCACACGTCTACAGTCCATTTCTCGCCTAACTGCGGAGAATAGATGTATTGGCGGTCTATGGAGCCTCCGTCGGCTTGCTGTATCGGCGGTACAGGCGTTGTGCCTTGCATGCTCAGGGCGCATACGGCTCCTATGATGGGAAGGATGACATGTTTCATGGTTGATGATTTTTTGAATTTATGTTAAGATAAAAGATGTATCCACAAAAATAGCAATAAACGCCCCATCTGCCAAAATACCCTCTAAATAAAATATGACATGACTTAAAAACAGGCAGTATGGTGCGAGGCTTTGGGCTGTTTCGGAAAATATGCTTAAATTTGTGGTGCAATGAACCTATCACACGTGGGGATGCCTTGAGGCGCCCTTAATTCGGCTATGGAACACACTTTTGATTTTGACAAGATTATAGACCAGTCTGGCTCCTGTGCTATGAAATTCGAGCAGTTGAAACCGCTTTTCGGACGCAGTGATTTGCGACCTCTCTGGATTGCGGATATGGATTTTGCTTGCCATCCGGCCATACAGGAGGCCATGATGCGGCGTTTTGCGCATCCCATCTACGGATATACCGCTACCCCTGACTCATATTGGCAGTCGATAATCGGATGGCTTGCTGAGCGTCATGGCGTGAAAGTCAGCCGTGAAGAGCTTACTTTTGCCCCGGGCGTGGTCAAGGCTCTGGCTTTTTGCGTCAATTTCTTCACCGAGCCGGGTGACCATATCATCATACAGGAGCCGGTGTATCATCCGTTCCGCATGGTAATCGAGGGAAACGGACGTGTGGTGTCAAATAACCGCCTGATACATCTCTCGGCAGGTGACTATGTGATAGACTATTACGACTTGGAGGAGAAAATGTCAGACCCGCGTGTCAAGATGATGATACTCTGCAATCCTCATAACCCGGCAGGGGTGCAGTGGACGCAGGAATCGTTGATGCGTGTGGCTCAGATGGCCAAAAAATATGGCGTAAAGGTCGTTAGCGATGAAATCCATGGCGACCTGATGCTTTGGGGCCAGAAGCACCAGCCGTTTGTGGAGAGCTGCCCGGAAGCTGCCGAAGTAGGCATATGGTTGGGAGCACCGTCAAAGACATTCAACATCCCCGGATTTGCAAGCTCGTGGATTATGATCCGCAACGAGGAGTTGCGCCGTCCGTTCTATTCATGGCTTGAGACCAATGAGCTGTCAGACCCGACTTTCACGGCTGTATTGGCGGCCGAGACTGCCTACAGGCATGCCGGAGAGTGGCTTGACGCTCTGATACCTTATTTGCAAGACAACATCATCGCCGTGGAGGAGTTCATGGCCGAGCGGTTGCCGCAGGTCAAGGTGCATCGTCCGCAGGCCAGTTTCCTTGTGTGGCTTGACATGAGCGGTCTCGGTCTTTCACATGCCGATGTGATGGACGTGCTGATCAATAAGGCGCACCTGGCCCTTAACAGCGGCACGATGTTTGGCGAGAACGGTGCCGGATTCGTGCGCCTTAACGTGGCCACGCCTCGCCGCTGCCTGATGCAGGCTCTTGAAGCCATGGCTGAGGCTTTTTCATGATTTGTTGAGAAAAATTCATACAAATTATAAAACATCCTAAATCATCACGTCAGGAGGCGTGATGTACGGAGATATTTGCTAATTTTGGCGAGTCCCGTGTCAACGGGTCGGAACACGAATCAATTATGAAGCACATTCTTATCATCGCCATATTAGCCTTGTCGGGCACTATTGCGTCGGTTGCGCAGAACATATTGCCTCAGCTCAAGCGTGAGACTCCTGACATGGAGCAGATACGCCGGGAAATCACCGACCGCTCCGGGCAGTATTACTATCCGCGTCTGATGAAGGAGTATCTGCGCAACGATACGCTGATGAAGATTGACAAGTTCCGCCGTCTTTATCTCGGCTACATGCTTCAGGAGGATTATGACCCGTATCGTCCGTCGCCGGTCAGAAAGGACCTGTCGGCTCTGTATAATACGCGCAAGCAGCTGACCCGGGAGCAGTGTGACACGGTGGCGAAATATGCGCGGCTTTCGCTTGACAACAATCCGTTTGACCTGCGGAGCATGGCGCTGCTTATCCAGGCTCTGCGTGACAAGGGCGACATCAATGCTGCCAAGGTATGGCAGTATAAGCTTAACTACATCCTGATGGCCATCGTCTCCACCGGCACCGGCTCTGACGACGACGAGGCTTGGTGGGTGGTGGAGCCGCAGCATGAGTATGTGCTGCTCAATATGATGGGCTTCACCGTGGTTGATCATGCCTTCATAGAGCCGTATTTCGAGCGCATAAAGGTCAAGGACAGCCATGGACGAGATGCCGGCGAATTTTATTTCAACATCCAGACGGTGCTTGACGAGCATTACCGCAAATATCCCGAGGAGGAGTGACACGAACCGATGTCACTAACTAAATCAGTCATTAATGCTTGACTGGCGTTCTTATGCAGTAGGGACATGCCATGGCATGTCGCCTAAAGTCATGCTAATGAGAGTGTTGCGTCAGCAGACATGCCATGGCATGTCCCTACTACGATGTATGCATTCCTTAAGTGAACAGCATTGGGACATGCCATGGCATGTCCCTGCTGCGATGAATGCATTACTTCAGTTTGTGACACTGCGGTGCAAAACGGCCCGAATCTGGGCGTCGGACATTCCGTTGATTCGGCAATTGCCTCTTTCGGGAGGAAAATTATTGTGAAAAAGTGCATAATATGCTGAAAATGCGAGCCTTTAAGCATTTTTCACCCACAATAAGGAAATTTTTCGCTAATAAAGTGTTGTTATTGCAAAAACAAAGAAGTAACTTTGCATCAGTGATAAAAGATATATGCGTTAGCACGCATATGGCACGACACTGATGTTCCCCTGTTTATCGTCAGCGCATGACGGTAACCCCTGTTAAAAGCAAGTACAATTATCTTTCGTAAAATAACTTAAGTGTTTTCCAACGATCATGAGTAACATCGATTTGACTCAGTATGGTATCACCGGCGCAAAGGTGGTACACAATCCCAGCTGGGACCAGCTTTTCATTGACGAGACCAATCCCTCTCTGACCGGCTACGAAAAGGGCCAGAACACAGAGCTCGGCGCGGTTAACGTAATGACCGGTATCTATACAGGCCGTTCGCCCAAAGACAAGTTCTTTGTGATGGACGATACCTCCAAGGATACTATCTGGTGGACCAGCGACGAATACAAGAATGACAACAAGCCTATCACTCCTAAAACATGGGATGCGCTGAAGGCTATCGCTGACAAGGAGCTTTCTGACAAGACTCTTTACGTGGTTGACGCATTCTGCGGCACCAACGCTGACACACGTCTTGCTGTCCGCTTCATCATGGAAGTAGCATGGCAGGCTCACTTCGTGACCAACATGTTCATCCGTCCTACTGAAGACGAACTCAAGAACTTCAAGCCCGACTTCGTGGTGCTCAACGCTTCTAAGGCTAAGGTTGAGAACTGGAAGGAACTCGGCATCAACTCCGAGACTTGCGTTGCCTTCAACCTCACAGAGCGCATGCAGCTTATCATCAACACATGGTATGGCGGCGAGATGAAGAAGGGTATGTTCTCTATCATGAACTACTACCTTCCCCTCAAGGGCATGGCTTCAATGCACTGCTCTGCCAACACTGACAAGAACGGCGAGAACACAGCTATCTTCTTCGGTCTGTCAGGTACAGGTAAGACCACCCTTTCTACCGATCCCAAGCGTCTGCTTATCGGTGACGACGAACACGGCTGGGACAACAACGGCGTGTTCAACTTCGAGGGTGGCTGCTATGCCAAGGTTATCAACCTCGACAAGGAGAGCGAGCCCGACATCTACAACGCTATCACACGTGACGCTCTTCTCGAGAACGTTACCGTTGACAAGGACGGCAAAATCGACTTCACCGACAAGTCTGTTACCGAGAACACTCGTGTAAGCTATCCTATCGACCACATCAAGAACATCGTTAAGCCCAGCCGCGGTCCTGCCGCTAAGAACGTCATCTTCCTCTCGGCTGATGCATTCGGTGTGCTTCCTCCCGTATCAATCCTGACTCCCGAGCAGACCAAGTACTACTTCCTGAGCGGATTTACCAGCAAGCTCGCAGGTACAGAGCGCGGCATCACTGAGCCTACTCCTACATTCTCTGCTTGCTTCGGTGCAGCATTCCTTTCGCTCCACCCCACCAAGTATGCTGAGGAACTCGTCAAGAAGATGAACGAGAGCGGTGCCAAGGCTTATCTCGTCAACACCGGCTGGAACGGTTCAGGCAAGCGTATCTCTATCAAGGATACACGTGGTATCATCGACGCTATCCTCGACGGCGCTATCCTCAAGGCTCCCACCAAGCAGATTCCTATCTTCGACTTCACAGTTCCTACCGAACTCCCCGGCGTAGATCCCAAGATTCTTGATCCCCGCGACACCTACGCTGATTCTAAGGAGTGGTACACCAAGGCTGAGAAGCTCGCCGACATGTTCATCAACAACTTCAAGAAGTTTGAGAACAACGAGGCTGGCAAGACTCTCGTAGCTGCAGGTCCTCATCCTGAAAAGTAATTATGATTAAGAGGGCATGTTGCCCCTCCTGACATAATCCCTGATATCAATAGAGGCGTTGACCCGTATCATGCGGGCAATGCCTCTATTTTTTTTATTGGTGTCTGCTAAAACTTTCAAGCCCTATTTGGCTTTTTATTTTCCTCGGACAGCCGATATATTGAATGTAGGGGCTTTATTGTGAGATATAAGTCCATTAGAAGAGCTTAAATTGGGCAAATATGGCATCCTTGTCTATGCATACCATGCGAAAGGAGAACATTTTCCTCGGACAGCCGATACAAATACTGAAACAGGGGGCTTGTCAATGCATAAAATCACTCAAAATAGCCGAGTAAACACATTTACCGGACACCAATAATTGCAAATTCCTTCTTGAGGATATGGGTTATGCAGGATTCCGCTATGACATGGTCAAGGGCTATGGCGGCCAGTACACCAAAATCTATAACGAGTATTCACAGCCCGAATTTAGCGTAGGCGAATACTGGGACGGCAGTTATGATGCTGTAAAAGACTGGATTGAGGCTACAGGCAAGACATCCGCTGCATTTGACTTCCCCTGTAAGTATCAGATTAACAAGGCTTTCTCGTCAAATGACATGACCCAGCTCGTCTGGAAGGCCAACGGCACTACAGACCAGCCTGCCGGTATGATACATTTCGGTTATCCGCAGTATTCTGTGACTTTTGTCGATAACCACGACACATACCGCGATGGCAGTAAGTTCACCAGCAGCAAAGTTGTTGCGGCCAATGCTTTCATCCTTTTCAGCCCGGGAACTCCCTGTGTCTTCCTGCCTCACTGGAAAGCTTACAAAGCCGAACTTAAGAAACTTATCGCTCTGCGTAATGCTGTGGGCATCCACAATATGTCGGCTGTCAGAGTGATGAAGAATGAGTCAAACTGCTACATGGCAGAGATTACAGGTACTAAGGGTAAGGCTGTAGTAAAAATCGGCTCGGCTCAGGTTTCACCTGACGGTTATTCCGACTCTGACATCAAGGCTTCAGGCAATGACTATTGTGTATGGTCAAAGGTCAACGGTGGTGGCGGCGGTGATGACCCCACTCCTCAACCTACTGTACCTGCCCAGCTCTATCTCCTCGGTAATCTTGAAGGAGCTGCCGGATGGGGCTCTACCCCCGGCGAAGGCATCAAGATGACCAAGAACGGCGACAAATTTACTGTCACCGGTGTCAAATTCGTGCTTGCAAGTGCTGCCGAGACAAAATGCTACTTCAATCTGACAGACTTTGTAGCTTCTACCTGGGCGGATCTCAATCTGGATGCCAACCGTTATGGCGCGGCCAAGGAGGGTGAAACTGTAACTGTGGGTACTCCTGCCACCATCACTCCCTACCTCAAAGATGTATCGGCTGAGGGTTGCCTGTCATGGACCATCGCCCCCGGTACATACGACATCACAGCTGATTTCGCTACGATGAAGCTCACTGTGGTCAACTCAGGTGACGAGCCTGTGCCTGTCAAGCCTGTGGTTAAGGCTAACCCTGTATCAGGTACCTTGTTTGCCACATCGGTAGCTGTATCGCTGAGCGTAAATCCTGCCGGTACGATATATTACACTACTGACGGAACAACCCCGACTGCTTCTTCTGCAAAGTACACCACTCCTCTGAATTTTACAGAGACCACTACGCTTAAGACTCTTGCCATCTCAACTGAGGGCGAAAAGAGCGATGTGCAGACATTCACCTACACCAAAAAGCAGGGCGGCGACGATCCTACCACTCTCACCATATACTATGACAACAGTGTGACATCGTGGAGCAAGGTGCTCTGCTACAGCTTCGCTAACGATGCTGCCAATGGAGGTGCATGGCCCGGTTCAGAGATGACAAAGGAGAAAGGCAACATTTGGACAATTACTGTTCCCGCCGGCTCTTCTGTCGTGTTCAATAACGGCTCCGGCACCCAGACTGTCGATGTGGTAGATGTTCAGAACAACCACGTCTATAAAGGCTCCAATGAAGCCGGCAATAACCAGGGACACAAGAAGTGCACCGATGAAGGCGAGTATCAGGGCGGCGACGATCCTCAGCCTGAGGTGCCCGCAACTCTTGGCGTGCTCTCTACACCATGGGGCGGCGATACTGCCAATGAGATTGCTGTGACTCCGATGTCTCAGACCGATGCTAACATATGGAGTGTAGAAAACTACACTGTAGGTGCCGTGCCTCCTGCTCCCGGACAGACCACAGCTTCTGCCGACGGCTATGTACAGTTCGCTGTCAACCTCGATGCCACCACATGGGACGAGCTTAACGCTGATGACCGCTATGGTGCTGCTGTCGAAGGCGAAGCTATCGTATTCAGTGGCCTTTCATCCTCTGTAGCACTCAAATGCTTCACCAACAGTGCAGCTCTTGACGCAGACAAGGCAGGTGCTTGCAAAGCCTTCAAGATTACCCCCGGAACATATGATTTCAAAGTGACATTCGCAGCCGGCGGCAACATCACTCTTGATGTCAAGATGTATTCATCAGGTGTTGAGTGTGTAGGCATTGATGCCGATAACGAGTATGAGGCTGAATATTTCAACCTCCAGGGTGTCAAGGTAGAGAATCCTTCAAATGGTATCTACATCCGTCGCGCTAACGGCAAGGTATCAAAGGTTTTCGTGAAATAACCTGCTGACTACCATCCAATATACAGAAATCGGGGCCCGCACGCTGCGGACCCCGATTTTTTAGCGTTTATAGCTATGCGATAATATCAGGCTTTGCGGATATAGTCAACAATCCATGCGCCTACTTCCTTGGTGCCGTATTTCGCGCCGCCTTCTACCTGTATTTCAGGGGTGCGGACGTTGGCATCGAGTGAAGCATTGACAGCGTCGCGGATGAGCTTGCCCTCCTCTTTGAGGTCGAAGTATTCAAAGAGCATTGCCACAGACAGTATCTGGGCCAGGGGGTTGGCTATGTTGAGACCCTTGGCCTGGGGCCATGAGCCGTGGATAGGCTCGAATACGGGAGTCTTTTCACCTGTAGATGCCGAGGGAAGCAGACCCATAGAGCCGGAGATTACCGAGCCTTCGTCGGTCAGGATGTCGCCGAAGGTGTTTTCGGTCACCATCACGTCGAAGAAACGCGGCTCCTGTATCATGCGCATTGCTGCATTGTCGACATACATGAAGTCGGTGGTGACATCGGGATATTGCGGAGCCATCTCCTGGCCGATTTTGCGCCACAGACGTGACGATGCAAGCACATTGGCCTTGTCAACGATGGTGAGGTGCTTGTTGCGGCGGCGTGCGTATTCAAATCCCACTTTGAGTATGCGCTCTATTTCGGGACGTGTATAAGCGTTGGTGTCATAAGCGCGGTCATCGCTCTCGAATTTCTCGCCGAAATACATGCCGCCGGTGAGTTCGCGGATGCACACGAAGTCGGCTCCGTCGACCAGCTCTGCCTTGAGAGGGGATTTGTGGATGAGGCACTTGAATGTCTCCACGGGGCGTATGTTGGCATACAGGCCGAGTTTCTTGCGCATGGCGAGCAGACCCTGTTCGGGACGTACCTTGGCGTTGGGATTGTTGTCAAATTTGGGGTCGCCTACGGCTGAAAACAGCACGGCGTCGGCCCAGAGACATGTCTGGTATGTCTCCTCGGGGAAGGGATCGCCTACCTTGTCGATGGCATCGGCTCCACAGAGGGCGTCCTTGTATTCGACCTTATGGCCGAACTTCTCGCATACGGCGGTCATTACATCGACACCCTGCTTGGAAATCTCGGGTCCTATGCCGTCACCGGCAAGTACAGCAATTTTAAAGTCCATTTCAGTTTTAATATGTAATAGTTTAGATGATTGTTTAATTTTCACGTAGTGTGTTGCAAAACTGGAAATATACACATTTTGTAGGGACATGCCATGGCATGTCTACGCAATCATATGGGATTCAAGCCGTCATGTGTAGCCTAATCAGACATGCCATGGCATGTCCCTACAAGTTGTAGCGTGATATTGGGGGGTTGCAATAGCCACACGATTTTATGTTATTCGTAGCTCTCTATGATGTTGAGCATCTTGAGGGTCGCGCTGATGGCACTCTCGGTCTGGTCGCCGTCGAGGCCGCGTGTCTTGATGGTGCGTCCGTCGTAGTCCCATGTGATGGTAGTGTGTACAAGGGCGTCAGAGCGGCCGCCGGGGGGTATGTTGACGGTATAGTTGGTCAGCACAGGGAATGTGCGTTTGAGTTTGGTGCGGTATATGCTTCTGAGTGCCCTGACAAATGCGTCATACTGGCCGTCGCCCGAGGCGTTGGCTTCGTATTCGACCCCATCAACGCTCAGCCTGACCATGGCCATGGGCTGCAGCCCTTTGCTCGCGCTGATGGCGTAGTTGACGAGCTGCACTGTCGAGGGTATCGTGGCGTGCTTGATGACGTCGGCCACAATGAAGGGCAGGTCGCTTTGGGTGACTATCTCCTTCTTGTCGCCGAGAGCTATGACGCGGTCGGTGACCGTCTTTACGTGCTCCTCGCTAAGCTCTATGCCCAGCACCTCGAGGTTTTTGCGTATGTTGGCTTTGCCGGAGGTCTTGCCGAGCGCATATTCGCGTTCTCGGCCGAAGCGTTCGGGAAGCAGGTCGTTGTAGTAGAGCTGCTTCTTGTTGTCGCCGTCGGAGTGGATTCCGGCGCATTGCGTGAACACACTGTCGCCGATGATGGGCTTGTTGGGGGGCACCATGATGCCCGAAAACGACTCTACGATGTGGCTGACCTTGTTGATTTTGCTCTCGTCTACGCCTGTGGTCATGTGGAGCTGGTCATGTATGACTGCGAGCGCACTTGACAACGCCGCGTTGCCGGCACGTTCGCCGAGGCCGTTGACTGTGGTGTGCACGCCCTTTGCTCCGCCCTTGATGGCGGCAAACAGGTTGGCGGTGGCGAGGTCATAGTCATTGTGGGCATGGAAGTCAAAGTGGAGTTTCGGATATGTCTTGACCATGCGGTGCACGTATGACAGCGTATCGTAGGGGTTGAGGATGCCCAAGGTGTCAGGCAGCATGAACCTCTCTATGGGGAGGTCCATCAGCGAGTCAACCATGTTGAACACATATTCCGGCGAATGCTTCATGCCGTTGCTCCAGTCCTCAAGATAGAGGTTGACTTTGAGCCCGGCTTCGCGGGCGCGGAGCACCTCGCTGCGTATGGCCTCGATGTGTTCCTGTGGGGTCTGTTTCAGCTGGTAGCGGCAGTGCTTTTCAGAGCCTTTTGACAGCAGGTTGATGACACGGCCTCCTACGGCGCGTACCCAGTCGATTGACACACCTTTGTCAATGAATCCGAGCACCTCTATGGCGTCTATCATGCCTGCGCGTTCGCTCCACCGGCACACGTCGGCCACTGACTGGCGTTCGCCCTCTGAGACTCGGGCCGACGCTATCTCTATGCGTGGCACATGCAGCTCCGTCAGGAGCAGACGTGTGATAGTCAGCTTCTCAGATGGAGTAAACGACACTCCCGAGGTCTGTTCACCGTCGCGGAGTGTCGTGTCCATTATCTCAACATGCGCCATGGCTTGCTTCAAAGGCTTCAATGTCGGCTTTTTTGGTCAGGAGATATTCGATGTCGTCAAGGCCTTGACCGAGGCACTGTTTTTTATAAGCGTTGATGTCGAAGTTTTCGCTCTTGCCTGTGGCAAGGTTGGTGATGGTCTGAGAGGGGAGGTCTACACGCACCTCTGTCTTGGGGTCTTTGGCTATGGAGTCAAACAGTTCGGCGAGAAACTCCTCGCTCACCACTACGGGGAGCACGAAGTTGTTAAGCTCGTTGTTTTTGTGGATGTCGGCAAAAAAGCTGCTGACCACCACGCGGAATCCGTAGTCGGCTATGGCCCAGGCTGCATGTTCGCGGGATGAGCCGCTGCCGAAGTTCTTGCCGGCTACCAGTACGCAACCGCTGTAGGTGGGGTCGTTGAGCACGAAGTCGGGGTTGGGGTTGCCATCTTTGTCATAACGCCAGTCACGGAAGAGGTTGTCGCCGAAACCTTCGCGGCTCGTGGCCTTGAGAAAGCGCGCAGGGATGATCTGGTCGGTATCCACATTCTCTATGGGCAGAGGGATACATGTGGATGTTATGGTGGTGAATTTTTCTTTCATGATGGAAAAGTGGAATATTTGTCAGATTATGGCTTAGAGGTCTGAAGGCTCGGAGAGCACGCCGGTGATGGCTGTCGCTGCGGCTACGAGCGGTCCGGCGAGGATGGTGCGTGAGCCGGGGCCTTGACGGCCTTCGAAATTGCGGTTGGAGGTGCTGACGGCGAGTTTGCCTTCGGGGATTTTGTCCTCGTTCATAGCCAGACATGCGGAGCAGCCGGGCTGGCGAAGTTCAAATCCGGCTTCGGCGAGTATCTTGTCAAGCCCCTCGGCTTTGATCTGGTCGCTTACGAGCCATGAGCCGGGCACGAGCCATGCTGTGATGTTGTCGGCTTTCTTCTTGCCCTTGACTATCTCGGCAAATGCGCGGAAGTCCTCGATGCGGCCATTGGTGCAGCTGCCCAGGAACACATAGTCAACAGGTATGCCCTTGAGCTTCTGACCCTCATGGAATCCCATGTAGGCCAGTGACTTCTCATAGCTCTGACGGCCCGTCTCGTCATCGCCCTCAAATGCAGGGATGGCATCGTTGATGCCCATGCCGAGTCCGGGGTTGGTGCCGTAGGTGATGCGCGGCTCGATGTCGGCGGCGTCAAAATTCACTTCGGCGTCAAACACGGCGTCTTCGTCGCTGTAGAGGGTCTTCCAGTAGGCGAGAGCCTTGTCCCACTCCTCGCCCTGGGGAGCGAACTCGCGACCCTTGACATACTCGAATGTGGTCTCGTCGGGGGCAATCATGCCTCCGCGTGCACCCATCTCTATCGAGAGGTTGCACACGGTCATGCGTCCCTCCATCGAGAGGTTGCGTATGGCCTCACCTGCATATTCCACGAAATAGCCGGTGGCTCCGCTGGTGGTCATCTTGGCGATTATATAGAGGGCTATGTCCTTGGCTGTAACGCCCGGACGCAGTTTGCCGTTGACATTGATGCGCATCTTCTTGGGTTTGGGCTGGAGGATGCACTGCGATGCAAGTACCATCTCCACCTCGCTGGTGCCGATACCGAAAGCCACAGCCCCGAATGCTCCGTGGGTGGATGTGTGGCTGTCGCCGCACACTATGGTGTAGCCGGGGAGGGTCAGACCGTTTTCCGGGCCGATGACATGTATGATGCCGTTTTTGCGGTGGCCGAGACCGTAGAGGGTCACACCGAACTCACGGGCGTTGCGTGTGAGGGTGTCTACCTGGTTGCGGCTCACAGGGTCAGCTATGGGCTGGTCCTGATGCATGGTGGGTATGTTGTGGTCGGGAGAGCAGTAGGTGCGTTCGGGACGCATGACCTTGAGACCGCGCTGGCGAAGTCCTTCAAATGCCTGAGGCGAGGTCACCTCATGGCAGTAGTGGCGGTCGATATAAAGCTGGTCGGGACCGTCTTCGATGTGGTTGACCACATGGGCATCCCAGATTTTGTCAAACAATGTCTTTGCCATGTATCTGTCTGTGTAGTGTTGTGTTGGTTTTGATTTCGTGATGATTAGCGCACAAATTTGTTGATGGCGTCAAGGAAGGCTTCGGCTGATGCGGCCACTATGTCGGTATTGGCCGAGAATCCGTTGTAGTGTGCGCCTTCGTACTCGACGGTCATATGCACTTTGCCGACATCGTTGCTGCCCTTGTTGATGGCCTGGATGAGGAATTCCTTAAGGAGCATCTTGCGGCGTATGATGAGCTTGATGGCGTTGATGGCTGCATCCACGGGGCCGTTGCCTGATGCGGCGGCCTCGAATTTCTCGCCGGCGATGTCGAGTCCCACGCTGGCCACAGAGTGTATGCCCACGCCTGAGGTGACTTGCAGGAAATCGAGCTTTATGCGGCTGCGGGCTTTATGGTGCTCGCCGGCGAGCATGAGCACATCGTCATCGTTGATTTCCTTCTTGCGGTCGGCCAGCTTGAGGAATTGCTCGTAGGCCTTGTCAAGCGCTTCCGGCTCGAGGTTGATGCCGAGGGTGTGCAGACGGTGCTTGAGGGCGGCGCGTCCGCTTCGGGCTGTGAGCACGATGGAGTTTTCATCAACGCCTACATCCTTGGGATCGATGATTTCATAGCTTTCGCGGTTTTTCAGCACGCCGTCCTGGTGGATGCCCGATGAGTGGGCGAAGGCGTTGCGGCCCACGATGGCTTTGTTGGGCTGCACGGGCATGTTCATCAGCGATGACACCATGCGGCTTGTCGATGCTATCTTGGTGGCGTTGATATTGGTGTCTATGCCGAGTTCCTTGTGGGAGCGGAGGGTCATCACCACCTCTTCAAGGGCTGTGTTGCCGGCGCGTTCGCCTATGCCGTTGATGGTGACTTCGACCTGGCGTGCGCCGTTGATGACACCCATGACGGTGTTGGCAGTGGCCATGCCGAGGTCGTTGTGGCAGTGGGTGGAGAGTATCGCCTTGTCGATATTGCTGACATGCTCCATGAGATAGCGTATCTTGGCTCCGTATTCCTCCGGCAGACAGTAACCTGTGGTGTCGGGGATATTGACCACGGTGGCTCCGGCAGCGATGACGGCTTCCACGACGCGGGCGAGGTACTCGTTGTCGGTACGTCCGGCGTCCTCGCAGTAGAACTCCACGTCGTCGACAAACTTGCGTGCGTAGGCCACGGCGGCTACTCCGCGCTCAAGGATGTCTTCGCGGTTGGAGTTGAACTTGTATTTGATGTGGGAGTCGCTGGTGCCGATGCCTGTGTGTATGCGTTTGCGCTTGGCATATTGCAGGGCTTCGGCAGCTACGCGGATGTCATTTTCCACGGCGCGTGTCAGTGCGCAGATTGTCGGCCAGGTCACGGCCTTGGATATTTCCACTACGGAGTTGAAATCTCCGGGACTTGACACGGGGAATCCGGCTTCGATCACATCTACTCCGAGGGCTTCGAGGGCCTTGGCCACTTCGATTTTCTCTACGGTGTTAAGCTGGCATCCCGGCACCTGCTCGCCGTCACGCAGAGTGGTGTCGAATATATACAGTCGGTCGCTCATAAAATAGAACTATCTTTTTTACCTTATAATATCGGGCAGGGCGCAGATAACGCGCTATGCCTTATGTGAATTAGCTTGTTACATATCCCGTTGTGCCATCGGGTGTGATGAGGATTTGCAAAGGTATAAATAATAATTGAAGTGCACAACAATCTTATAGCAGTTGCGCGGAGTTTGATTGTGATATGTAATCATTTTGTGCGAAAATCATTTCGGAGTGTAAGTGCCGTGCTCCTCTTTTAACTAAAAAACATGTTGTACAACACAAAAATCATCCAAATGTGCATGATCGGATACGCATATATTAAAAACAAATAATTGAAGAAATATTTCCGTAATTCAAAATCATAGATTATATTTGCGCCGATAATATATCAAATCTAATGCTACAACAGATATGATGGAACAACAAAATCTGAAAATCCGTGACCTGACACTGCGTGACGGCCAGCAATCGCTATTCGCCACACGTATGACACAGCAGACCATTGACCGCCTGCTCCCTTACTATGAAAATGCAGGCTTCTATATAATGGAAGTGTGGGGCGGAGCTGTGCCCGACTCGGTGATGAGGTATCTCGATGAATCTCCATGGACACGTCTGCGCACTATCAGCGAGGCCATGAAAGGCAAATCGCTGCTGTCGGCACTTTCACGTGGACGCAACCTGTTTGGATACGTGCCTTATCCCAATTCCGTACTTGAGGGTTTCTATAAGGAGGCGATTAAAAACGGCCTCAACGTGATGCGTATATTCGACGCGCTAAATGACATAGACAATGTCAAGGATTCCATACGCATGATCAACGAGCTCGGCGGCATTGCCGACGGCGCGGTGTGCTATACTGTCGACCCCAAGGAGGAAGCTCCGCAGCCGTCAGGCTTCGGCTCCAAGCTCAAGGCTCTCTTCGGCTCAAAGCCTGCGGGTCCGCGCAAGATATTCACTGACGAGTATTTCGTCAGCAAAGCCAAGGAGATGGAAGCTCTCGGCGCGAAAATCATCACGCTCAAGGACATGGCCGGCCTGGTCAATCCTCTGCGTGCTGCATCGATTATCTCTCGCCTCAAGGCAGAGCTTAAGGTGCCTGTGGATTTCCACACCCACTGTACCCCAGGCTACGGTCTGGCTTCGTCGGTGATGGCTATCATCAACGGCGTGGATATTCTGGACACCAACATATGGTGGTTTGGCGGAGGTTCGGCTGCTCCTGCCATAGAGCTTGTGTATGTTTTTGCCAAGAAACTCGGTGTCAATGTGGAGGTCAACATGGAAGCTGTCGGTCAGATACGCAAAGAGCTGCTTGAGGCTCGCAAGGCTCTCAAGGAGTTTGACCTCGCCAAGCAGATGCCCAAGGAGTTTGACCCTCTGACTGATAAGCTCCCGGCTGAAATAGATGCTCTGTTTGATACAGCCATCGAGGCCGCCAAGAAAGGCGATGAACAGGGCTTGCTTGACGCATGCCACGCTATTGAGGATTATTTCGGATTCCCCAAGCCCAACCAGCTTGTCAAGGAGGCCGAAGTGCCGGGCGGCATGTACAGCAACATGGTGGCGCAGCTCAAGGCTCTCGGTGCGAGCGAGCTGCTTGACGATGCGATGGCTCTGATTCCCAAGGTGCGCCGTGATGCCGGCCTTGTGCCTCTCGTCACTCCTACGAGCCAGATTGTGGGCAGTCAGGCTGTGAGTCTGGCTCTTGACCGCAAGAAGGGCAACAAGGACTACAGCAATCCGTCAAACCAGTTCATATCTCTCATCAAAGGTGAGTATGGTCACACTCCTGTAGCCGTTGACCCTGCTTTCCGCGAGATGATTACAGGCAGCCCCGTAGAAAAGGCCTACGATGTCTCATCATACAAGAAACCTGACAACCCTGTGCTTGAGGAGTTTGGCGGTGTGAAGCTCGCAGCCAATGATGAGGAGTATCTGCTTCTCGAACTGCTCCCGTCGGTTGCTGTCAACTTCCTGAAAAACCGCCGTCGCGAGGAATATGAAGCTCAGCATGCGTCAGAAATCAAGGAGGCCCAGGAGGCTGCTGCTGCCAAGGCCGAGGAGGCCGCCATACCTGTGACCGGCCCGACAATCTCCGCTCCTATGGGTGGCAAAATCATATCGGTCAATGTCAAACCGGGCCAGAAGGTCAAGAAGGGCGACGTGGTGCTCGTATATGAGGCCATGAAGATGGAAAACGATGTCGAGGCTCCTGCCGACGGAGTAGTGAAGCGTCTGTTTGTGGATGTCAACGATGTGGTAGGCACTGACGCTCTGCTCATCGAGTTTGAGGGCTGACGCAAACTGCCTGACAGTCCTCAGCAGTCACGTATAGTAAGGTCGTATAATTCTTATTAAACTTCTAAAACTTATAAGAATTATACGACCTTAATGTATCTGATCGCTTACACCCATATGGTATAAAAAACTGGTGGAATCTCACGATGCCACCAGTTTATCATAATCTACAATCTATAAAAACATATATATTTTTGGAAAAATGCTCTCAAAGCAGTAGTATCAATAATCCTTCTTGCTTTGTAGTTACAAAGTTAAAGGAAAATTCTGTAAAAATCAAAAAAATTATTGTTAATAAATCATAAACATACATTTCGGCTCTCAATATGCCCTTTGGGCCGGCTGTATGACTGTCGGAAAGGGTGCTTTCAGGAGCAATCGTTTGTCGGCCTTTATTGAATCGAGCTGCCGGAGGGCGGCTTCGGGGCTGCTGACTGTATCGGCAGCTACGAAATAGCGTGGCTCCGAGCTTTGAAACACCATGGCATGGGCGTAGCCGTAGCCTTGAAGCCGTGTGCACATCTCCCGGGCGTTGAAGCGTTGCTTGAATTGCCCTACTATGATGCAGTATGGCTTGGCCGATGGCGACGGACGTCCAGGAGTGGCATGGGTAGGCGTGGTTTTGGGCTGGGCAGCAGAGGCTGAAGTTTTGTCAACAGCAGGGCGTATCCACTCTATGCGGTATTGCAGGGTGCTGTCGCCGATGTGGGTCACGACCGGACGTCCGCCTGTCTGCATGGCCGCACGGGCCACGGAGTCAAGATACTCGTCCTCGCCTGTGTGACGGGCTTTGATGGTGGTCTCATATGCTTCGCGGTAATGCTTCTCCGACGGCTTGCAGCCGGTGGAGATGCTTGCGGCCAGTGATATGGCACACGCCAGTATAGTAAGGTGGTGTTTTTTCAAAATGCCTGTTTGTGATTGTTTTGTAGCTGTTTGA
>Gatling_p1__coassemble_540_pt1 | contig 25963 bp, 19 predicted proteins | sample Gatling_p1__metabat2_low_PE_016 | metagenome-assembled genome bin Gatling_p1 | reverse complement strand
TCGGGGACAGCCCTGCGAAGTTACGCCTTTTCCGCGTACCGGCAAAATGTTTAACTTTCGTTAACGTCTCGCGCGGCCTCCGCCGCCCCGGGGAAGCGTTCTTCCCGAAAGCGAGTGCAAAGTTAAGCACTTCTGCCGTAACCGCCAAACCATCCGGGCGAAAATGTTCACAGGAGGCGTGTTAAATAGTGTTTCATCGCTGTGGCGCAGGCGGTTGCGCCGCAGAGGCCGGAGCGCATGGCAATGCCACTGACTCGGGCAGTCGTTAATGCTCAAACCGCGTTATGATGGAGTGGGGACATGCCATGGCACAATGTCACTAACTTAAGCAGCCTTTAATGCTTGAAATGGCGTTATTATGTAGTAGGGACATGCCATGGCATGTCCCCTAAAGCCATGCTAATGAGAGTGTTGCGTCAGCAGACATGCCATGGCATGTCCCTACTACATAAGAACGCAACTCCTTAAGTTAGTGACATTGTGCCATGGCATGTCGCCTAAAGTCATGCAAATGAAGGGTTTGCGTCAGCAGACATGCCATGGCATGTCCCTACTACGACGGGTGCATTCCTTAAGCTGGTGACATCGGAGCGAAGGGAGGGTGCCCGGGGCAGCTGAGGCGCAGGAGGATAAATCTTATAAATCTTATAAGTCGTATAAGGGGGCGACGCCGAGAGGGGTTGAGGTTATAGGACTTATAAGATTTATAGGACTTATAAGATTTATACGAATTATGCGAGATTATCTGGCGGACTGGCGTCAGTAGACTTCGAACTCGAGTCCTTCTTCGACGAGGAGGTCGAGGAAGGCGCGTGTGATCTTGACTTTGCGCGAGGCTGAGAGGCGGACGCGGCGTTTGAGTTCGGTGGACATGAAGGTCATCTCGAGGTTTCCGCCGTCGGGGTCGTCGGTCATATGTTCGGCGAGGAGTCCGCGGATGCGCGGATTTATGTCCTTGTCAAACAGTTTGAGGTGGACGTTGCTGACGAGGGAGCCTTTGACGGTCTCGAGGAGCTGTATGCTCTTGATGTTGAAGCGGAGCTCCTGGTTTTTGTAACGCCGCTCATACGCGCCCTTTATATATATGGGGGTGCCGGTGACGCCATAGTTGTGGAAGTCGATGTAATCTTGCCCGAAGAGCATGAACTCGTGGCTGCCGGAATAGTCCTCGACCTTGAGGATGCCGAACATGCTGCCCGACTTGGACGGGCGCGACTCCAGACTGACCACCATGCCTCCGAGGGTAATCTCCTGCCCCTCAAAGTTGGCTCCCAGTTCGGCGAAGTGCTTGAAATCGCACGTGCAGCCGTATTGCAGCTCGAGATAGTAGGGGTCAAGGGGATGCGCCGAGAGGTACATGCCCACGAGGTCACGCTCCTTGTCAAGGCGCACGGTATCGGGCCAGCGCACGGCATGGGTTATGGGGGGACGGCCGGCAGTGGAGCATGCGCCTTCATCATCGCCGAAGAGCGACGCGGCACTCTCGACCTTATCCTGCTGATAGGCCTGTCCGTAGCGGAGAAGCTGCTCCATGAGCGACTCGCCGCGGCCATTGGTGGCGTAGTAGTCCTCGCGCTGCACCTCCGAGCCGAAACAGTCAAGCGCACCCGACAATGCGAGAGCCTCGAGCACACGGCGGTTAAGGGTGGAGGGGTTGACGCGCTCCACGAAATCATAGATGGACTCATAAGGACCGTTGGCCTCACGCTCGCGGATGATGTCGGCCACCACGCCCTCGCCCACCCCCTTGACGGCAGCGAGGCCGAAACGGATGTCGCCGTGGGAGTTGACACCGAATCCGGCGTAACTTTCGTTGACGTCGGGACCCTTGACGGAAATGTGCATGCGCTTGCACTCGTCCATGAAGCCGGTGAGCTTCGTCAGGTCAGAGAGGTTGCGCGTCAGCACCGCCGCCATGTATTCAGCCGGATAGTTGGCCTTGAGGTATGCCGTCTGGAAAGCCACCCAGCTGTAGCATGTGGCGTGGCTCTTGTTGAAGGCGTATGAAGCGAACTTCTCCCAGTCGGCCCATATCTTCTCGAGCACCTTGGCGTCGTGGCCGTTGGCAGTGCCGCCCTGTATGAACAGGCCCTTAAGTTCGTTCATCTTCTCGATGAGTTTCTTACCCATGGCCTTGCGGAGCGTGTCGCTCTGGCCGCGCGTGAAGTTGGCCAGCAGACGCGACAGCAGCATGACCTGCTCCTGGTAGACGGTCACGCCGTAGGTATCCTTGAGATACTTCTCCATGACGGGGATGTCATAGGTGATGGGCGAACGTCCGTGCTTACGCGCTATGAAGTCAGGTATATAGTCCATAGGCCCCGGGCGGTAGAGCGCGTTCATGGCTATGAGGTCCTCGAAAGTCGAAGGCTTCAGTTCGCGGAGATACTTCTGCATGCCGGCAGACTCAAACTGGAAAGTGCCGGTGGTGCGTCCCTCGCAATACAGTTCATAGGTCTTGGGGTCGTCGATGGGGACATTGTCGATGTCGATGTCTATGCCGCGCGTGCGCTTGATGTTGCTGACAGCCTCCTTGATGATGCTGAGCGTCTTCAGCCCGAGGAAGTCCATCTTGATAAGGCCCGTCTCCTCTATGACGCGGCCCTCATACTGCGTCACTATCAGTTTGCTCTTGTCATCGCTCGCCTTGTCGACAGCCGTAGACACCGGCACCCAGTCAGTGATGTCGTCACGGCATATGATGACACCGCAGGCATGCACGCCGAGGTTTCTCACCGTGCCCTCGAGCTGACGTGCGTATGACAGCGTCTCGGTGATGAGCGGATTAGGCCCGGCAAGCTCCTGCTTGAACTCCGGGAGGTAGCCGAGGCAGTTGCTCAGCGTCGGCGACAGCTCCTTGCCGTTGACCTCCGGCATGTGGCGCGGAATCAGGCCGGCCAGGCGGTTGGCCTCGTTGAGAGGGAGCTGCTCTATGCGCGCCACATCCTTGATGGCGCTCTTGGCGGCCATGGTGCCGTAGGTGACGATGTGCGCCACCTTTTCCTCGCCGTATTTCTTGGTCACATAGTGGAGCACGTCGGCACGTCCGTCATCGTCAAAGTCGATATCAATATCAGGGAGAGATATACGGTCGGGGTTGAGGAAGCGTTCGAACAGGAGGTCATATTTGATAGGGTCGATCTGCGTGATGCCGAGGCAATAGGCCACACAGCTTCCGGCAGCCGAGCCACGTCCCGGCCCCACGCTCACCCCGAGCTGGTTACGCGCGGCATTGATGAAGTCCTGGACTATGAGGAAGTATCCCGGGAAACCCATGGTCTTCATTATATGGAGCTCGAAGTTGATGCGCTCGTCAAGTTCGGGCGTCAGTTCGCCGTATCTCACCTTGGCGCCCTCATAGGCGAGTTTGCGGAGGTAGTCGGCCTCGAATTTGATGCGGTAGAGCTTGTCGTAGCCTCCGAGTTTCTTGATTTTCTTCTCGGCGTCGGCCTGTGACAGCACCACATTGCCCTTCTCGTCGCGAGTGAACTCGTCAAACAGCTCCTGCTCGGTGATGCGGCTGCGGTACTCTTCCTCCGTGCCGAAGTCGGCAGGGATATCGAAGTTGGGCATGATGGGCTCATGGTCGATGGAATATGTCTCCACCTTGTCATATATCTCCATCGTGTTGGCCAGAGCCTCGGGTAGGTCGGCAAACACCTGCGACATCTCCTCGCGCGTCTTGAACCACTCCTGCTTGGTGTAGCGCATGCGCGCAGGGTCGTTGAGATAGTTGTTGGTGGAGATACATATCAGGCGGTCATGCGCCTCGGCATCCTCGGCGTTGACAAAGTGGGAGTCGTTGGTGGCGATGATCTTTATGTCATATTTCCGGGCCAGGCGCATCAGTTCGGGGTTGACCTTCTGCTGCTCCTCGTAGGTGTCGCGGTTGCCCCCGGGGACATCCGTCTTGTGACGTTGCAGCTCTATGTAGTAGTCATCGCCGAAAGTCTCCTTCCACCAGCGCACACTCGCGTCAGCCTCGTCCATGCGTCCCGACAGAATCAGGCGCGGAATCTCGCCGCCGAGACATGCCGAGCAGATAATCAGCCCCTCGCGGTGGGCCGCCAGAGCCGCCTTGTCGGTGCGCGGATGGCTGTAGAAGCCCTCGGTCCAGGCCTGAGAGACGAGTTTTATGAGATTCTTGTAGCCCTTCTGGTTTTTGGCGAGGACTATCAGGTGGCGTCCGCGGTCGGTCTTGTCGTTGCGGTCATGGAGGGAATTGTTGGCCACATACATCTCGCAACCCAGGATGGCCTTGAAGCGGTGTGACTTCTCCTCCTCGGCCTTGGCGCGCAGGTCGGCAGCCGCGGCGGCATCGCCGGCAGCTTCGGCCTCGGCGGCCTGTGACAGCAGGTCCTTGACCTTGCCGTCCACCTTGCCGTTGTGCTTCTTGGCGTAGTTGGCAAATTCCTTTATGCCGAACATGTTGCCGTGGTCAGTCAGGGCCATGCCGGGCATGCCGTCCTTGACAGCCTTGTCGACGAGCTTCTTGATGTCGGCCTGGCCGTCAAGCAGCGAATATTGGGAGTGGACGTGGAGATGTACGAATTGTTGCATATTTCATCGGGCTATATTCTACAAATTTACTGACAAAATTCCGACGAATCCAACTTTTCCTTGTAAATTTGCATCTGACATGACAAACATAACCGATGACAAAACACCCGGGCCTATCGGAGTCTTCGACAGCGGATACGGCGGCCTGACCATACTCAAGGAGATGCGCCACAAGCTCCCTATGATGAGCTACATATATCTCGGCGACAACGCACGTGCGCCCTACGGCACGCGCTCGTTTGACGTAGTGTACAAATTCACCCTTGAGGCCGTCAGGTACCTCTTTGCCCAGGGATGCCATCTGGTCATACTGGCATGCAACACAGCCTCGGCCAAGGCCCTGCGCTCTATACAGCAGCGCGACCTCCCCGGCATCCCGGGCAAGCGCAAGGTGCTCGGAGTGATACTGCCCACGGTGGAGGACATAGTCAACGTCACCACCACCGGCCACATAGGGCTGCTCGGCACCCCCGGCACGGTGCAGTCACGCAGCTATGACATGGAGCTGTCGAAACTCGACCCGGCGCTGGTGGTCACCTCCCAGGCCTGCCCCATGTGGGTGCCATTGGTGGAAAACCGCGAGGCCGACGGCCCCGGAGCCGACTATTTCGTGCACAAATACATCGACAAGCTCTTTGACACCGACCCTGCCATCGACACCCTCGTGCTCGGATGCACCCACTACCCCCTGCTGCTCGACAAAATCACCGAAGCGGTCGACGGCCGCGCCCGTATCATCACCCAGGGAGAGCTCGTGGCCGATAGTCTGCGGTCATATCTCGAGCGGCATCCTGAAATAGACGCTCTGGTCAAGCGCAACGCCGACTGCCGCTACCTGACCACCGAGCACCCCGTCAAATTCAACGAGCTGGCATCGCTGTTTCTGCACCATCTCGTCAATGCCGAACACGTAAACCTCTGACCCGATGACACAGCTGCTCACCGACCACCATATACTCGGATTAGCCATCGGACTGGCCACGTTCCTGATCATAGGGCTGTTTCATCCGCTCGTCATCAAGGGAGAATACTACTTCGGCACAGGCTGCTGGTGGGTGTTTGCCATCTGCGGCGTGGCTCTGTCGGCGGCCTCCTACCTCGTGGCCGACGTGCTGTGGTCATCCCTGCTCGCCGTGACGGCATTCTCGTCGTTCTGGTCCATCCTGGAGGTGTTCGAGCAGCGCAAGCGAGTGGAGAAAGGGTGGTTTCCGGCCAACCCTAAGCGCAAGCCTCGCAAATGACCCCTACAGAAACCGAATCACATTATATATATAAACACAATATCCATGATACACGGAAAGTTATTACTACCATCATTAACCGCAACGATGCTTATGCTTTCATCGTCAGAACCGGCCACGGCAGCCACGACAGAGGCCCAGGCGCCGCTCATCGAGAAGCCCGACTTCACCCCTGACCCGTCAGGCCACTACAATATCGACGCTCTGGAGGCCTTGGGCAGCGTCAAAGCCCCGGCAGTGTCGCCCGACGGCAAGTCGCTGCTCTACGGCATAGGCTACGAGAGCGTGGAGCAGAACCGCTCCAACGTGGACCTCTACATCTCCGACATCGACGGACGCAACGTGCGCCGCATCACACGCACCCCCAAGAGCGAAAGCGGCGCGGTGTGGATAGAGGGCGGACGCAAGATAGCCTTCACCTACGAGGGCGCCGACGGCAAGCCGCAGCTGTGGACCATGAACGCCGACGGCTCCGACCGCCGGCAGATCTCCAAAGTGGAGGGAGGCATCGGCGGCTTCCTGTTCGCCCCCTCGGAGAAGAAGGTGCTACTGATAGCCAACATCAAATACTCGCGTGACGCCAAAGACATCTACCCCGACCTGCCCAAGGCCACGGGCCGCGTCATCGACGACCTCATGTACAAGCACTGGGACGAATGGGTCACCGAAATCCCCCACCCCTTCATAGGCGACTACACCGGAGCCGAGGTGGTCAACATCAAGGACATCATGGCCGACGAACCGATGTACGAGGCTCCGATGAAGCCCTTCGGAGGCATCGAATCGTTTGCCTGGACCCCCGATGACAAGGCTGTGGTATATGTGAGCCGCAAGAAGACCGGCATGGAGTATGCCGTATCCACCAACTCCGACCTCTATCTCTACACCCTCGCCGACGGCACCACACGCAACCTGACCGAAGGGATGATGGGCTACGACACGATGCCCGTGTTCTCGCCCGACGGCTCGCAGCTGGCATGGCTCTCGATGGAGCATGACGGCTATGAGAGCGACAAAAACCGCATCTTCGTCATGGACATGGCCACAGGCGTCCGCACCGACCTCACCACCGAGTGGGACTACACAGCCGACAACATCGCCTGGGCGCCCTCGGGCAAGGAGATATACTTCATAGCCCCCAAAGGCGGCGTGACACCGATATTCAGCATCGACGTCAAGAGCCACAAGGTGCGCACCCTGGCCGAGGGCATATGCGACTTCGCTTCGCTCGCTCCGGTAGCCGGCGGCAAGACCCTCATCACCATGCGCCACTCCATGCTCGCCCCCAACGAGATATGCGCCGTCAACCTCAAGGCCAAAGACCCCTCCAAAGCCGTCACACAGCTTACCGATGTCAATACCGGACTGCTTGCCAAGCTCAAGATGCCCACCGTGGAGAAGCGCATAGTCCGCACCACCTCCGACGAGGACATGACCGTATGGGTAGTGTATCCCCCCGAATTTGACGCCACCAAGAAGTATCCGGCAATCCTCTACTGCCAGGGCGGCCCCCAGCAGGCTGTCAGCCAGTTCTGGAGCACACGCTGGAACCTCGCCCTCATGGCTGCGCAGGGCTACATCGTCATAGCCCCCAACCGCCACGGACTGCCCGGATTCGGCACCAAGTGGAACGAGCAGATTTCAGGCGATTACGCCGGACAGAACATGCAGGACTACCTCGCCGCCGTGGATGACATGAAGCGCGAAAGCTACGTCGACGCCGCCCACATCGGTGCCGTAGGTGCCAGCTACGGAGGCTTCTCCGTCTACTGGCTCGCCGGCAACCACGACAAGCGTTTCGCCTGTTTCATAGCCCACGCCGGCATCTTCAACATGGAGACACAGTATCTCGAGACCGAAGAGATGTGGTTTGCCAACTGGGACATGGGCGGCGCCTACTGGGACAAGTCCAACCCCGTGGCACAGAACACCTTCGCCAAGGCTTCGCCCCACCGCTTCGTTGACCGCTGGGACACCCCCATCCTCGTCACCCACGGCGAATACGACTTCCGCATCCTTGCCTCGCAGGGCATGATGGCGTTCAACGCCGCCCGTCTGCGCGGAGTGCCGGCCGAAATGCTCATATTCCCCGACGAAAACCACTGGATACTCAAGCCCCAGAACGCCGTCATGTGGCAGCGCGTATTCTTCCGCTGGCTTGACCGCTGGCTCAAACCCGAAGCGAAGTAACCACCACCACGACGCATGACACGCCACGCTGACATAAAAGCCTCCGATGTGACCTTCTGGTCACTTCTGGGGCTTTTTGCATTGGTCCACTGGGCCATATTCGCCACATTCCCCCGAATCAGCGACGACTACTGGTACGGCCTGCTCCAGCACGACTACCTCCGGGGCCTCTCGGACACAATATCGTGGGAGGGCTTCCGGGAGACGCTGCGTGTGCATATGCTCTATGACAACACGCGGCTGGCCAACGTGGTGTTTATGTTCCTGCAACTGCTGCCTGCGTGGCTCTCGGCCATGGTGCCGGCAGCCTGTGTGCTGTGGCTCTGCGCCGCCATATGCAGGTTTGCCCGCATCGGCGGACGCAACCTGCTGCTTGTGGCGGTCATGCTGCTGGCCGTGTCGGTGTTCCCTCCGTGGTTTGAAAACTTCTTCACCCTCTGCTTCGCCCTCAACTATCTGCCCCCGGCGGCCATGATGTGCGCCTATGCCATGTCGCTGACCGACGGGAAGAAACCCTCGCGGTGGGCTTATGTCAACGCCGCGGTGCTCGGATTGTGGCATGAGGCGTTCGGCATATCGCTGATAGTGGGGTCGCTGGCCTACATCGTAGCCACCGACCGCCGCCGGCAAGCCGTCAGGCTGGCTCTGTGGCTCGTCCCGGGCACGCTGTTCCTGTGCATCACCGCCATAAACGCCGCCATACACAACTGCGGCTACGTGGTCAATGAAGTGGCTCCGCTGCGTAACCTCGTGGTAGTGGGCAAGCTGCAGATTCCCTTCGTGCTCTTTGTCATCTGCATCATCGCCCGGGGGCTGCACCTGCGCCAGTGGCGGAGCCTGTGGTCGCCGTGGATCATACTGCTGCTATTCGTGGCCATGACGGCCATGGGCATCAACATGGTCATCACACGAGGCGAACGCATATCCACCGTGGCCCACATAGCATCCATACTCGGCATCATGCGGTGCCTCGCAGAGACGCTGCCACCACGCTGGCGCACCAACACGGCGGTGTCAATGTCCGTGGCCGCCGTCATCATCGCCATGCTCTGCTGGCACTACACGGCGGTGCTGCGGCGCAGCATCCATTTCCACAGGGTATGGCCCGACTTCGAGGCACGTGCAGCCGCCTCGGAAGGGGGACCCGTATTCGTAGACATGCTCTCCGAACCGACCACCGACCTGATACTGTGGCGCAAACCTGACGCTTGCATGTTTGACGTGTGGAACATCTGGCACTTCAGCGAATATATCAGCACACGCAGCCCCGGCCGCGCCCACCGCTGGATAATCCCGGCCGCGCTCAGGGATGTCACGCCCACGAGCGGCAAGGCCATATCCGGCAACGCCGGCGTCCGCTCGGTCGACGGATGGCTCTACATGCCCGACGATGCCGACCACGCCTATCTCCCCATATTCAAGGTGAAGATAGGGCCGTTTGTCAAGGACCAGGTGTGCAACACCTTCCCCTTCACCGCCTCCGACGGACGCAAATACATATTCGTCGCTCCCCTCAACCAGTATTTCCCCTCTTTTCTCTTCCCTATCAGTTCCATGGATTTCCGCTTTGACGGGCCCTACAACTCCTCAGCGGAGCAGCCTCCGTTTGTCAACGAGCGTGGCGAACCCAACTACTTCAACGAGATACGCAAATGACGCCGCCCGACGCCCTCTGCGCAGGGGCGATGCCCGGCGAACGCATGTTATCATATCAAAAAAAACGGCATATTTCCATGTTTATATGAGATTTTGATTAACTTTGTAGGTGACAACGATATATGTCGCTTTTTCAGCTCCTTAAATCTTTTATATTTAGCGGAACATCTAACCTAAGCAAACATCTTAACTTAAACCTAAATAATTAGACACATGAGCAAACCATATGTAATTGGTATCGACATAGGCGGTACCAACACAGTGTTTGGAATAGTAGACGCCCGTGGCGTGGTGATTGCAAGCGCAAGCATCAAGACCCGTAAGCACAATGACATCCACAACTATATCGACGAGCTGTATCAGGAGACCATGCGTCTTCTTGAGGCCAACGATGCCGTAGGTAAAATCCACGGCATAGGTATCGGTGCCCCCAACGCCAACTACTTTACCGGCGTGATAGAGGACGGCGTGAACCTCCCCTGGCCTACTCCCATACCTCTGGCACAGCTCGTAAGCGCAAAATTCGGCGTGCCGGTGGCCATCACCAACGATGCCAACGCCGCCGCCATCGGCGAGATGACCTACGGCGCAGCCCGTGGACTCAAGGACTTCATCATGATTACCCTCGGCACAGGCGTAGGTAGCGGTATCGTCATCAACGGACAGCTCGTCTACGGCCATGACGGTTTCGCCGGCGAGCTCGGCCACACCATCATGAAGCGTAACAACGGCCGCCTCTGCGGCTGCGGACGCACAGGCTGCCTCGAGGCATACTGCTCGGCCACAGGCGTGGCACGCACAGCACGCGAGTTCCTCGACAGCCGCAAGGACATGCCCTCAGTGCTCCGCGAAATCCCTGCCGAAGACATCACATCAAAGGATGTGTATGACGCAGCCATGGCAGGTGACCAGCTCGCCAAGGACGTGTTCGAATTCACAGGCGACCTCCTCGGCCAGGCATTTGCCGACTTCACCGTATTCTCCTCTCCCCAGGCCATCATACTCTTCGGCGGTCTCGCCAAGAGCGGTGAGCTCCTCCTGCGCCCCCTGCGCACCTCTATGGAGAAGAACATGATGCCCATCTTCAAGGGCAAAGTCAAAATCCTCCTCAGCGAGCTTAAGGAAGCCGATGCCGCAGTGCTCGGAGCCAGCGCGCTCGGATGGGAAGCGAAGCCTCTCGTATCGATAGTGCCTCCCCCCTCCGCCTCCGCAGTAGTAGCCCAGGCCTGACAACCCCCACACACGACACTTCCCCCAAGGCTTCCACCCTCTCCCGAGGGCTGGAAGCCTTGCCTGTTCAATGCCCTCCCACGCCGCGACACAATGCCACTAACTTAAAGAATGCTTTCATTGTAGTAGGGACATGCCATGGCACAATGTCACTAACTTAAGGAATGCACACATCGTAGTAGGGACATGCCATGGCATGTCTGCTGACGCAACGCCCCTCACTTGCATGGCTTTAGGTGACATGCCATGGCATATCCCTACTACGTACTGCATAAATCGCGTCCGCGAGGGGGAGGGCTATAAAAGCACGAATCCCGCGTGTCTCAACGACAGGCGGGACGCTAATGAGATTAGCGTAATAGTTACTATGATGATCAATAATTACTTTTTCAAGTGTGTCTTTGTGATAACGTCTATCTTCAAGTAAACTTGTTACTTCATTTTTCACTTTACAAAAGTATAGAACTATTGTTACATGGTCATCACAAACTTGTTACAATACGGTTACAATTTAATTTTTAACATTTATTCCCCTATTTTTAGTAAATAGGACATATCACAAACATCATTATATCTGTCAGAGCCATCATCGCCACGAGTATCCAGAACACCAGCAGACGCTCCTTGACATAGCAGAGCCACGACACGATGCCATAGAGTACCACAACCACCGGATAGAGCATCACGAGTGTCTTGACGGCGTCATCGCCCGAGGCCATGGCCGTCTGAAGCATGGCCGGAAACGAGAATGCCGGCAGTATGAGCAGAAGCAATATAAGTGCCACCCACAGCGGCAGACGGACTTTAGGGACAGGAAGGCTCATGGTTACAATTAGAGGGTGTTTAATAACAAAAGTTAAATCTTGAGCTGCGGATTTTTAGATGGATTCGGGTCTGTGCTGTCATCGACGAAGTCGCTTTGCTTGCAAAGAACGAGCATAGCGGGCTATGTGACTGAGGCAAAGACCCGAAGACGCTCAAAAGCCGCAGACAATATGCTATCTTTATGTCGTTAATATGTTTCATTTTTGTTTAGATGTTTTTGAAGTTACCATCGCCTTGGTGTCTCTTTTGTTAACTGGCTGTTGCTCGTCGGTCACATAGCACCGCTATGCTTCCTCCTCACAACCAGCCATTTAATCAAAAGATACACCACTCAGGATTTAACTTTTGTTATTAAACACCCTCTTATTTATCTGACTCGTGTTTGGCTGCGAGATATTCGTCAATCGTCTTGCGCAGGCCGTCCTCAAGGCTTGTAGGGGCAACGAACCCGAAGTCGCGCTCGGCATCGCGGACATCGCATGACCAGTTACGCTGACGCATTATAATATATTTGTCGCGATTGAGGGTCGAGGGCTTCATCCTTATGACTCCGATTTTCTCGGCCACGGCCGACACAATATAGGTAGCCCAAAGGGGGAGACGGAGCGGCACGACCCATTTGCCTCCAAGCAGACGCGCCACGAGATGCCGGAACTCGCGCTGGCTATAGGCACGCGGCTCTGATATGATGTATGCGTGGTGGAGCGCGGCTGCTGAGGGCAGCGCGTCAAAGATGGCCTTGGCCAGATCCTCCACGTAGATAAATGTCAATAGCTGCTTGCGGAAACCCACCCCGAAGTCCACATGGGAGTCAATGGACTTTATCATCATCAGATAGTCCTGCTCGTGAGGTCCATAGACCCCGGTGGGGCGGAATATTATCCAGGGGAAATCGGGCAACGTCTGCAAATATGTCTCCGCCTTGATTTTTGACAGCCCGTATTTGGTATTGGGCTGAGGGATGCTTTCGCGGTCATACGGACGGTAGCCCTTCTCGTCATTAGGCCCGAGCGCACTCAGGCTGCTCATGTAGAGGAAAGCCCGGGGAGTCAGCCCGTTGGCGCGAATCACCTCCACCACCGTCCTCAGATACCCGAAATTGATACGGTTGAAGTCAGCGAAATTGGTGCACTTCGTAGCCCCGAGGTTATACACTATGTAGTCCCACTTCTCACCCTCGGGCAACGCAGCGGTCAGAGCCGAAGCCATCTGGCCGGCATCGTCATAATCGAGGGTGACAAACTTCAGCGCAGCGTCTTGCAGAAACTTGCGCGAGGTCGATTCCCTGACCGTCACCCATGTCTCATAGCCGCGTCGGAGCGACTCGGCAGCAATGAAACCGCCTATAAAGCCTCCGCCGCCGATAATCAGCACGCGCTTTGCCGAAGCATTGTTATTGTCTGTTTCCATAGTCGTGTCAATTCATGTTGAGATATAATCAGGAGATGCCGCAATGCTGTTTAATTAAGCAAGCGTAAATGCTCGAATGGCGTTCTTATGTAGTAGGGACATGCCATGGCATGTCGCCGAAAGCCATGCTAATGAGAGTGTTGCGTCAGCAGACATGCCATGGCATGTCCCTACTACGATGTGTGCATTCCTTAAGTGAACAGCATTGGGAGATGCCGCGGCCTACAGGCAGAGCCAGAGCCACCATCCCCTCCTTGCCTCCCTCCCAGCGCACCTCATAGAGGCTTTCCTCGCCGAGATGGGCCAGCGGTATGCCCATCAGCCCCGGCGGCTGCTCAGGCATCGCCTTATACACCGCCTCCTTGGCTGTCCACGCCCTCAGATAGTCGATGTCGGCGTGCATATGCTCCAGCTGCCTCGGAGTGAGCCACTTGGACGCAGTGGCCACAAGCGCATCGCGCCATGTCTCCACATCGACACCCACCGGGCAGCCGCGGCTGACTGCCAGCACCGCCTCCTCGCGGCTGTGGCTTATGGATATGAAGTGCGGGAAACCCTCGACCGAAGGCCTCCCGCACGTATCATGCAACAGTTTTACCTCCCGGCCAAACGCCTCTGCGAGCAGCTCCCTGACGGCAGCTCTCTCTGCATCCCGACGGCTGTCAGATGACGGTGACAGCCTGACGATGCGTCGCCGGTACAGTCTCACCTCATCAGTCACGCTGCGAACCGAAGAATCTCAGCAGATAGAGGAAGAGGTTGATAAAGTCGAGATAGAGAGTAAGGGCACCTATCGTGGCCAGACGGCCCACGCTTTCAGAGGGTGCCATCAGAGCCATGTTCTTGATCTGCTGGGTGTCCCATGCGGTGAGGCCCACGAAAATCAGCACACCTGCGCCGCTGATAATCCAGCCGAAGGTGTCGCTCGGCCATATCATGTTGACCACGATGCAGATAATCAGGCCGATAAGAGCCATGAAGAGTATGGAACCCATCTTCGAGAGGTCCTTGGCAGTGAAGAAGCCGTAGATGCTCATCGCGCCGAACGTGCCGGCGGTGATGAAGAACGTCTTCACGATGCTCGCGCCGGTATATATGAGGAATATCGGGGCGAGAGAGAGACCGTTGACCACCGCAAACAGGTAGAACAGAGCCGTGGCAGCTGCCGACGACAGCTTATTGATGGCTCCGGAGATGGCTATGACAAGCACGATTTCGACACCCAGCAGGAGCCACATGGCCCAAGAGTGTGAAAACATGAAATTGAGATAGGCCGCTGACGATGCACCCCACATTGACACAAACGCAGTGACAAGCATGCCGAGAAACATCTTCAGGTACACACGCTTCATCACCTGTGACACAGGGTTGCCCACGACATACTGAGTGTCAGTATGGGGGTGGTCATTATAGTTTTGAAACTGGTTCATAGTTGATTTGCTTTTTGGTTGGTTAGTGATTGATTCAGATGGCAATTTAGTTCATTCATTGAATTTCAACGCAAAAATCAATGTTAATGTTTTGCAAAATCGCCACTACCCGGTGCGGCTTACATCCTTTCGGGCACTTTTATGCCCAAAAGCCCCATGCCGCGGCGGATTACATCGGCGGTGACGGCACTCAGCTCAAGACGCATCGAGCGTGTAGCCGCATCCTCCTCCTTGAGTATCGAGCAATCGTGGTAGAACTGGTTATACTCCTTGACAAGGTCATAGATGTAGTTGGCTATCAGAGCCGGAGAATATGACCGGCCGGCCTCCCTGACCACCGACGGGAAATCGGCCAGACGGCGTATCAGAATCACCTCGCGCTCGCCGGGCACCACCGCTGTGAAGTCCGCGCCGCGCATCCCGGCCTCATCGGCCTTGCGGAGCACACTGCGTATGCGCGCATAGGTGTACTGGATGAAAGGCCCGGTGTTGCCGTTGAAGTCTATGGATTCCTTGGGGTTGAAGGTCATGTTTTTGCGCGGATCCACCTTGAGCAGGAAGTATTTCAACGCGCCGAGACCCACTGTCTCGGTTATCTCGTCAATCTCCTCGGGGGTGCAGCCGTCAAGCTTGCCGAGTTCGGCCGACACGCTCCGGGCGGTGTTGACCATCTCGTCCATCAGGTCGTCGGCGTCGACTACGGTGCCCTCGCGGCTCTTCATCTTGCCCTCGGGAAGCTCCACCATGCCGTAGCTGAAATGCACGAGGTCTTTGCCCCACTTGAATCCGAGTTTGTCAAGCAGCAGCGACAGCACCTGGAAGTGGTAGTTCTGTTCGTTGCCTACGACATATATCATCTTGTCGATGGGATAGTCCTGATAGCGGAGCTTGGCTGTGCCGATGTCCTGGGTCATGTAGACCGAAGTGCCGTCCTTACGCAGCAGCAGCTTGTGGTCAAGGCCGTCGGCGGTCAGGTCGGCCCATACAGAGCCGTCGTCCTTGCGGTACATGATGCCCTTTTCGAGCCCTTCGAGCACCTTCTCCTTACCCTCGAGATAGGTGTTGCTCTCGTAGTATATCTTGTCGAAGTCCACGCCCATGCGCTCGTAGGTCTCGTCAAATCCGGCATAGACCCAGCGGTTCATCATCTCCCACAGCGAACGCACTTCGGGGTCTTTCTGTTCCCACTTGCGGAGCATTTCGCGAGCCTCAAGCATCAGAGGCGAAGCGGCTTCGGCCTCCTCCTGGGTCATCCCCTTGGCCATCAGCTCCTTGACCTCGGCCTTGTAGTGCTTGTCAAACAGCACATAGAAGTCGCCTATCAGGTGGTCGCCCTTCTTGCCGGTGCTCTCGGGAGTGGCCCCGTCGCCCCACTTCTGCCATGCGAGCATCGACTTGCAGATGTGGATGCCGCGGTCATTGACGATGTTGGTCTTGACCACGCGGTTGCCGCATGCCTTGAGGATGCTTGCGAGGCTGTAGCCGAGCAATATGTTGCGCAGATGTCCCAGATGCAGGGGCTTGTTGGTGTTAGGCGACGAATATTCCACCATCACCAGCGGCGAGTTCTCATCGGCCTTGGCGAAGCCATAGTCCTCCTGACGGGCTATGCCGCGGAGCACACTGTTCCAGAACGTGGGGTCGATGACGAGGTTAAGGAAACCCTTGATGACGTTGTAGCGGCTCACCGCCGGCTCGTTGTCGACGAGATAGTCGCCGATTTCCTTGGCCACGGCATCAGGAGCCTTGCGGGCAGCCTTGACCCACGGGAAAACCACAAGCGTCATATCTCCCTCAAACTCCTTCTTGGTGGCCTGGGGGATGATGGTCGACGGCTCCACGTCAAGTCCGTAGAGGTCTTTGAGAGCCTTGGCGGCAGATATGCGTATTATGCTGTCGGGTGACATGTATCTTAGTGTATATATATGTATGTTGGTTGGGGAAATAGTTACAGGTTTCAGTGGCTGAGACGCACGTGCTGCGTAGGGGGCAGCGTGTCGTTGCGCTCGTTGACGGCATCTATCACCTCATGGGCCAGATGCAGGAATGCGTGCGAGGCGGCGTTGTCCTTGAGGGCTATGGGGGTGCCGGCGTCGGCATCCTCCCTGATGGAGGCCACAAGCGGTATCTGCGCCAGCAGCTTCACTCCGAGCTCCTCGGCCAAGCGCACACCGCCCTCCTTGCCGAAGATGTAGTAACGCTCGTCGGGATGCTCCTCGGGGGTGAACCATGCCATGTTTTCCACGAGGCCGAGTATAGGCACATTGACCTGCTTGCCCGTGAACATGGATATGCCCTTACGCGCATCGGCCAGAGCCACATCCTGGGGCGTGGTCACGATGACGGTGCCGGTAATGTCGAGGGTCTGCACGAGTGTCAGATGTATGTCGCTGGTGCCGGGAGGCATATCTATCAGGAAATAGTCAAGTTCGCCCCAGTCGCCGTCGCTGATAAGCTGCTTGAGCGCATTGGAAGCCATGCCTCCGCGCCACAGCACCGCGCTGTCCTTGTCGACAAGGAAACCGATGGAGAGCAGCTTGACGCCGTATTTGTGGGCAGGGATGATTTTCTCCTTGCCGTCGACATGGTGCATGTAGAGCTTCTCATCCTCCACGCCGAACATCTTGGGCATCGAGGGGCCGAAAATATCGGCATCCAGCAGTCCGACCTTGTAGCCTTCACGGGCCAGAGCCACAGCGAGGTTGCATGCCACGGTGGACTTGCCCACGCCGCCCTTGCCCGACGATATGCCCACTATGTTCTTGACTCCGGCAAGCGGACGCTCCGACGGCTGCGGCGCAACATGCTTGGCCGACGGGGTGATGGTGGCTTCTATCTCGGGGGATATATAGGTGTGGAGCGACGCTTCGGCAGCCTTAACAAGCGATTTCATAAACGGGTCGGTAGGCCGGTCAAACTCCAGGGTGAAGCTGACCTTGTTGCCGTCGATGCGTATGTCATCGGCCACCATGCCGAGCTCTACGATGTTTTTGCCGTTGCCCGGATAGCGGACATTGCGCAGCGCATCGAGTATGAGGTTAGGATAAAGTGTTTCCATGTGGGATGTTTGCGATTTTCTTATTCATTGTCGGGCGGCGGCACGTTGCCCTGCAGCACTCCGCGCGAAAACGAGCGGTAGGTGTCATGTTCGGGCTCGGTCTCAGGCTCATTGGCTATATCGGCAGCCGGGATGTTGAAGCCGAGATACTTTATGGTCAGGCCACGCGAGAGCCACTGCTGCTCGTAGTAGGTGCGTATCTCTTTCAGACCGTCGGGGAGGTCGGTCGAGGCCTCTGCCCCATACAGGTCCGACGTGCGGCCCGACGGGGTGATGCCGTTGGCCTCCAGCATGTCACATGTATAGGTGTAGAGAAACGGGCTGTCGGTCTTCAGACGTATGACCGCATCGGGCTTGCACACCTGACGGTAGAGATTGACAAATCGTGTGGAGGTCAGGCGTTTGCGCACCTTCTTCATCTGAGGGTCGGGGAATGTGATCCATATCTCGCTCACCTCCCCGGGCGCGAAGAAATAGGGCAGCAGCTCGATGTTGGTCCTCAGAAACGCCACATTGTCCATGTGACGCTCGTCGGCCTGTGTGGCTCCGTGCCACATGCGCGCGCCCTTGATGTCGAGCCCTATGTAGTTGCGGTCAGCATACCGCTCTGCCAGCCCTACGGTGTATTCGCCCTTGCCGCAGCCGAGTTCCAGCACTATGGGATGGTCGTTATGGAAATACTCGCTGCCCCACTTCCCTTTAAGCGGAAATCCCTCTGCCCTGACACGGGCAAAAGGATACTGGAACACGCAGGGCAGCGTCTCCATCTCGCTGAACTTCTTTAGCTTGTTTTTACCCATCTAAAATGTTTCGGATGGCTGTTATTTATCTGTTATTCCGGGAGTCAGGATACCGTGACGCACAGTCAGGCCGGAAATCACTTCCTGAGGAGCTTGAACTGCCCCTTGCGTCCGTCGGATGTGGTCACGCTCACGGTGTAGAAGTCCTCACCGAAGCCCGAAGTATCGAAGGATGCACGGTCGCCACTCATCGATGTGGCCGGGATAAGCACACCGTTGAGGACGCCTACCACAGCATCCTTGATGCCGGCGGAATCCGAAATGACGAGCACACGGCCTTCAAAGCGCACTCTGACATCAGCCATGTCGTCGTTGTCGCTTATCTCGATGTCCTGCGCCCCCGAGGGTATGTTTATCTTGAACTCCTTCCACTGGTCGGCATCCTTGAAGAGGTTGCCGGTGTCGGCATCGGCCACAAGGAGTGATATTTCGGGCTGATTGACATCTTTCCACACATCCTGGCCGAGGTCGGGAACCGTCTTGAGGCTGTTGGCATCTATGTCTGACAGGGAGGTCATGCCCTCCATGGCGTTGTCTCCTATATATGACACGCCGGCCGGTATGGTGACGTGCTCCATGCTGCTCATGCCCTTGTAGGCATAGCGGCCTATGGTTTCAGCCCGGGCCGGTATGAGGGTCACTGAATTAAGTGACGTGTTGCCTGTCATCATATAGTCCTCGACAGTGCTGAGACCATCGGGGAGCACTACGGATGTCAGCGACGCATCGTCAAAGAAAGCTCCCTGACCGACAGTCTGCACGCTCTCGGGCATTATCACGGATGCCAAAGCTCCGCATCGGGCAAATGCCCACGCGCCTACTGACGTAAGCGATGTGCTCGCCGACATATCGGCTGCTGTCAGGCCGCTGCCCTCAAATGCGCCGTCGCCTATATCGGCCAGCGACGCTCCGAAATCAAACGTCTCGAGCGACGAGCATCCCATAAAGGCATCCTTGCCGATGCTCTCAAGAGTCGGACTGAGGGTGACGGACTTCAGCGATGTGCAGTTTTTAAATGCGCCCTCGGGCAGACGGTCGGCGGCAAGTGTCACAGACCCCAGCGAGGAGCATCCGGCAAAGGCAAGCGAGCCGAGGGTGACGTCAGACGACGCCAGCGACACCGATGCCAGCTTGGTGGCTCCGGCAAATGCGCCCTCGCCCACGGTGGTCACCGCGGGGAGCGAGAGGGTCGTGGCGGCGATGCCGGCCAGCGAACCCTCGCCGAGGGTGGCTACCGATGCCGGCAGAGCCACTGATGTCAGCTTCATGCCGTGGAGAGCATAAGCCGGGAGCACATCGGCCGGACTCGCAGAGTAGCCTGTGAGTACCGGCGAGCCCGAATAGGCCTCGATGCTCGCGCCCGTAAGGTCTATGCTGACGAGATTCGTCATGCTGCGGTTGATGAAATCGAAGTCGGCGGCGTTCATCGGACCGCTGACTGCCAACGATGTCATCGAAGCCGGTGTAGCGACAGCGTCTTTGAGTGTGCCGGCCTTTGCCAGCTCCACTGTATCTGCGGCAACATGATTGACAGCCATTGCCGCCATGACCGAAACCGTAAAGGAGAGAATGCGTTTAATCATTGGTTTGTTTAGATGTCATTTAGAGGTTGAGTGACAGGGCGTTAGCCGTCATGTTTTAACTGTATGGTTGTTTCCATGATACAAAATCACATCACATAATAACATACCTTAACTGGTAGGGACATGCCATGGCATGTCAGCAAGAGCTACCGTAGCGGGCTGATGCACGCAGATTGGAGGCTGACATGCCATGGCATGTCCCTACAATTTTCGGTGTGATTCGTGTGGGTTATGTAACATGCACATACACTGAGGCTATGGTTACTGTTTTATTTAAGCAGCGCGAGGGTGTCGGCGATGCGCCGCAGGGCCTCACGGATATTGTCGTCGCTGGTGGCATAGCTCAGGCGGATATAGCCGGGAGCGCAGAATGCCGCACCGTCCACAGTGGCCACGTGCCCCTTGTCAAGCAGGAACAGGGCGAGGTCTGCCGCATCGTTTATCACTGTGCCTTCGTAGCTCTTGCCGAAGAAGCTGCTGACCTCGGGGAACAGGTAGAAAGCTCCCTGGGGTACATTGACTTTCAGCCCGGGAATCTCGCTGGCGAGCTTCACCACGAGGTCACGGCGACGCTGGAAAGCCTCGTTCATCTCATGCACACAAGCCTGTGAGCCGGTGTAGGCCGCCTCGGCTGCCTTCTGCGCGATTGATGACGGATTGGAGGTGTACTGGCCCTGGAGCTTGGTGGTGGCCTTTACGATGTCGGTCGGACCGGCCATGAAGCCGATACGCCAGCCTGTCATGGCATAGGCCTTTGACACGCCGTTGATTATGACAACGCGGCCGTCCAGCTCGGGGAATGAGGCCATGGAGGTAAACTCGCCGGTGAAGTTGATGTGCTCGTAGATTTCGTCGGCGAGCACTGTGATGGCAGGGTACTTGGCAAGCACATCCACAAGGCCCTGAAGCTCCTGACGGGTGTAGACGCTTCCGGTAGGATTGCTCGGCGAGCAGAGGAGCACCATGCGTGTCTTGTCGGTGATGGCGGCTTCGAGCTGCTGGGGTGTAATCTTGAAATCCTGCTCTATCGATGCAGGTACAAGCACGTTCTTGCCCTCGGCAAGTTTGACCATCTCGACATAGCTGACCCATGCCGGGGTGGGTATGATGACCTCGTCGCCGGGGTTGATGAGCGAAAGAATCACGTTGCAGAGCGACTGCTTGGCGCCGTTGGACACCACAATCTGCTCCGGGGCGAAATCCACGCCGTTCTCCTCCTTGAGCTTGGCGGATATAGCCTTGCGCAGCGACATATAGCCGGCTACGGGTGTATAGAATGAAAAATTCTCGTCAATAGCTTTTTTTGCAGCCTCTTTGATGTGGTCAGGGGTGTTGAAATCGGGTTCACCGACCGAGAGGTTGATGACATCAACGCCCTGAGCCTTGAGTTCGTTACTCTTCTGTGACATAGCCAAGGTAGCGGATGCTGCCAGTGACTGGATTCTCTTTGAGATGCGGTCCATGAGTTAATTATGATATGAATAGACTGTAAAAATGATATTTCTGACAGTAAACCATACTGCATAACAGCATAATTTTCGCAAAGTTACGAAATTTATTTTAATTTCACCGTATCGCGAGTGGATACGCCCGAAAATGCCCCCGTTTTTTCGCCGGCACTCCCTCCGCGTGATGCACCCCTTGCAGTAGTTAATGTTTGAAATGCGTTCTTATGTAGTAGGGACATGCCATGGCATGTCGCCTAAAGCCATGCAAATGAAGGGTGTTGCGTCAGCAGACATGCCATGGCATGTCCCTACTGCGATGTGTGCATTCCCTTAAGTTACTGGCATCGGCGGGTGATGCGCCGCGAGGGGGTGGAGTTGAGTATCAGTGGCACCGTCTCCATGGTCACGTTGCTGGTGTCGAGGCCCATGGCGTCCTGGTCGGAAATCTTCATGCGGCGCAGAAGTTCGTGCAGCCGCAGCAGCCGCGCCTTGCCACGGCTGATGATGCTCGCCGCCGAAAACACGCGGTGGATGAGCACGAACCTGAAATCGCCGGCCACATTCTCGGCGGCAAGCGACGGATAGCTGCTCGTCAGGTCCACCTCGCCGGCGGCCACGAGGTCCTCCACCACCTGGCGCAGGTACACGCTCACTCGCGGAGCCACTCTGAAGCCGATGCGCATGGTGATGAAATAGATGGTCTGTGGCACCACTATATCCACGTCATAGTCCAGGCGGTCAGGCTCGTCAAGGTATTCGACATGTATGATCCAGTAGTGGTCGGCTCGCTTTGGCTTCTTGTTGATGATGGAGTATATCAGCTTGCTCTCAAGCATGTTGACGGTGGGCGAGTGGGTGAAATACACCAAGTTACACGCCGTCATCGGTATCGCGGCGTCATGCTTGACGGAGGTAATCAGCCCGGCATAGTCGGCCAGACGCTTATACTGGATGAAGGTGCTGCGCAGCCTCGTGGAGTTGCGCCACACCACCATCATGGCCGCCACCAAGCCCCCTATGAGCACCGTAAACCAGCCTCCGTGGGTGAACTTGAAAAGGTTGGCGACAAAAAACGCGCCCTCCAACAGTCCGAAAAACATCACGAAGATGCCGCACACCCATCTGCTGACCCCTTTGAGCCGCAGGTAGAATGCCAGCAGCACCGTGGTCATCAGCATCGTGACGGTGATGGCCAGCCCATAGGCGGCCTCCATATGGTTGGAGTCCCTGAACAGGAGCACCGTCAGCAGGCAGCCCGTCAGGAGTGCCCAGTTGACCGCCGGCAGATACAATTGCCCCTTGAGGGTGGAGGGATACTTGATTTTCTGCCTCGGCCAGAAGTCGAGACTGATAGCTTCGGAAAATATGGTGAACGAGCCGCTGAGGAGTGCCTGGCTCGCTATGATGGCGGCTCCGGTCGACACCACCACGCCTATGCCCACAAACCATCCGGGCATTACCGCATAGAACGGATTGACAGTGCTCCAGTCAACCCCCGAGTCAAGATGCGCTATGATCCACGCGCCCTGCCCCATGTAGTTGAGTATCAGCATCACCTTGACGAAAATCCACGCCACGGAGATGTTCATGCGGCCGCAGTGTCCGAGGTCGCTGTAGAGTGCCTCCGCGCCTGTCGTGCAGAGAAATACCGCCCCGAGTATCAGAAACCATCCGGGATAGTCCACGAGCAGCCTGACGGCATACCACGGATTGAAGGCGCGCCATATCTCGTGGCTCGCACCGATGTTGCAGCAGCCGAGGATGCCGAGCATCAGAAACCACACGAGCATGAAGGGGCCGAACATGCGTCCGATTTTGCTCGTGCCGCCCTGCTGCATCACGAATATGCCTATTATTATCACCATGACGATGGGCACCACAGGCACCTCGGGACTGAAGGTGCGGAGCCCCTCCACGGCCGATGTCACCGTCATGGCCGGTGTTATCACTCCGTCGGCCACGAGCGCTGCGGCTCCTACGGCAGCCACTACATAGAGCCACTTGTGGGGCAGCGACTTGAGCAACGAGTACAGCGCGAGGATGCCCCCTTCGCCCTTGTTGTCGGCACGCAGGGCTATGATGACGTATTTGAGGGTGGTCTGCAATGTGAGCGTCCAGATGACGCAGCTGACAGCACCGATTACATAGTCGGCTCCGACGCTGCCGCCATCCACACACATTATGGCCTTCATCACGTAGAGGGGCGACGTGCCGATGTCGCCGAACACTATGCCCAGCGTGATCAGCAATCCCATGGCGGTCAGACGCCGCATCACATGGCCGCCCGACGCCGCACTACTTCTATATGTTTCCATCCGCGATATATGCTTAGGTTTGTATCTCTGTGGTGTGCAATGTCACTAACTCAAGGAATGCTCTCATCGCAGTAGGGACATGCCATGGCATGTCTGCTGACGCAACGCCCTCATTAGTATGGCTTTAGGTGACATGCCATGGCATGTCACTACCATATAATGACGACATTCAAGCATTAAAAACTGCTTAAGTTATCTCTGTGGTGTGCCTATTCAACAAGCCGCCAATGCCCATGGTTCAAGAAAAGCAGTGACGGCTCCGCGCACTGGTGTCGCGGAGCCGTCAGCTGATATAAGGTAAGTGGCTTCTAACCGTGATTAGAATGTCCAGCCGAGACGGAGAGCGGGGTTAGCCTTGAATGCGAGGTCGAAGCCCTTAGACTTGTTGAAGCCCTTGCTTTCGTCTACGTCGTTCTTTGTGGTGACTTTGTTCTTGCCCCAGCAGTCGTTCTGGAACTCGAGACCGAGACCGAGCTCAGCACCTACGTAGAGACCCTTGTAAACTGAGAAGTTGATGCCTGTGAAGAGGTTGAAACCGAAGTCGTTGCCGGCCTTTTCACCACCGTTGATGTAGTTGATGGTCTCGTCAGTTTCAAACCATGCGTTGTCAGAGTCAAACTTTTCAGCCTTTGAACCGGCCCAACGATGCTTGTAGATTACTTCAGCACCGGCATAGAGGTCTACACGCTTGTAGTTGTAGAAGTGACGCTCGTAACCGAGGTTGATTGAGAAGTCACCGTACTTTGAAGAAGTATAAGAGTCATTGTCCTCGTCAGAGGTGTTCTTGCCGCTGTGTACGTTGAGACCGAAGCCGAAACGGAGGCCATCCTTGTCAGAGAGCATGTATGTGCCCTGGAGACGCTCGAGCTTGAAGGTGTCGAAGTTGTCAGAGAAGGGGTTGAACTGGAGTTCGATAGAGAAGTCACCGGCTTCGGGTGCATAAGATTATTCTGCCATTGCAGGTGTAACAGATGCTACGAGAGCGATCGCTGCAAACAATACTTTTTTCATAATGGATGTGAAATTAAATATTGGAAAATAAAAACTTGAAGTTTTGTTATCTTCAATTCCGTTTGTAACGAGAAGAGAAAATGGGATAAAAGAAATTGTGAAAAAAAAATGAGAAACTTACCTTATTTTTGTCTTACGCTTCGTGCCGTGGCCGCCAAATTTGGCTTATCGCGTAAGCCTGCGGCGCTTGACTTTTCCGACCCGACGGTCACGAAAACGGCTGCAAAGTAACGTCAAAAATTTCACTTGTACAAGATTTTTTTACAAAATTTATCATTGCTGAGCCATAACTCGTTGACATCCAAGATTTTTTGCGTACCTTTGCAATCAGCTTATAATTACCATCATAGCTCACATCACTATAATCTGACACAATGCGTATCGACATACTGACAGTGCTCCCCGAGATGCTCGAATCTCCGCTCAACTGCTCCATACTAAAGCGCGCCCAGGACAAGGGGCTGGCCGAAATCGTGGTGCACAACCTGCGTGACTACACCACCAACAAGCACCGCAAGGTCGACGACTACCCGTTTGGCGGCGAAGCCGGCATGGTGATGCAGGTAGAGCCTGTGGACCGTGCGCTTGCCCACCTCAAGTCACAGCGTGACTACGACGAGGTGATATTCACCTCGCCCGACGGCGAAGTGCTGTCGCAGCCCATGGCCAACAGCCTGAGCCTCCTCAATAACATAGTGATTCTCTGCGGCCACTACAAGGGCATCGACTACCGCATACGCGAACACCTCATCACCAAGGAAATATCCATAGGCGACTATGTGCTGACGGGCGGCGAAATCCCGGCGGTGGTCATCACCGACGCCGTGGTGCGTCTGATACCCGGAGTGATAGGCGACGAGCAGAGCGCTCTCAGCGACTCGTTTCAGGACAACCTCCTGGCTCCTCCCATCTACACGCGCCCTGCTGACTACAACGGTTGGCGCGTCCCCGACATACTCCTCTCAGGCCACCAGGCACGCATAGACCAGTGGCGTTACGACCAGGCCGTAGAACGCACCCGCCTCCTCCGCCCCGGCCTCCTCGACGAATAGCCCCCTCCCACCCATCATTGTAGTGGCATCCCATGTCACACACTGCCACCACCTTAAGGGATGCACCCCTTGTAGTAGGGACATGCCACAATGCTGTTTACTTAAGGAATGCATACATCGTAGTAGGGACATGCCATGGCATGTCTGCTGACGC
>Gatling_p1__coassemble_482_pt1 | contig 27978 bp, 22 predicted proteins | sample Gatling_p1__metabat2_low_PE_016 | metagenome-assembled genome bin Gatling_p1 | reverse complement strand
CTACTACGATGTGTGCATTCCTTAAGTGAACAGCATTGTGGCATGTCCCTACTACTATAGGTGCATTCCTTGAGTCGGTGGCATTGCGGTGTGTGGGAACATGTCACAACGTCGGGGTGGCGTTTTTTTGGTGGAAAAGGGATATTTTCGCAGGGAAAATTTCTTAAAATTTTGAGGATATGGAAAACATGAGATTTTGTGAGGTCGCTGCGCTCTGGAAGGAGAGCAAGCGCGATGTGGTCAAGTATTCGACTTACTGTGCCTACATGCTGGTGCTCAAGACCCATCTGCTGCCGGTGTTTGGCGGTGCCGAGATGATTACGGAGGATGACGCACAGCAGTTTGTGTTTGACAGGCTCAGGGATGGACTCAGCCGCAAAACGGTGCAGGACATGATGGCGGTGCTGAAATCGGTGGCGAAGTTCGGTGCCAAGCACGGCATATTCAGATTTGAGCCGTGGGATGTGGTGTATCCCACCGAGACGGCGAGCCGGCAGCTGCCGGTGCTGTCGCGGACACACCACCGCAAGTTGCTGAGGGAGCTGTCGGAGCATCCTACGACGCAAAATATAGGTGTCATGCTGGCTCTGTGCACGGGGCTGCGCATCGGCGAGGTGTGTGCCTGCGCTGGGAACAGGTGGACATGACGCACCGCGTCATATCGGTCAGGGGCACCGTAGGGCGCATCTACAATTGCGAGACCAGCGTCACCGAGCTGTGTGTCTCCACTCCAAAGACGCGCACATCCAACCGTGACATCCCTGTCACGCCCCTGCTGCTGAGCGCGTTGCGCACCGTCAGGATGCAGCAGCGAGGCGACTGCTATGTGGTGGGCGACGGTATCCGCCCCAAGGAGCCGCGCTCCTACCGTGAGGTGTTCGTCAGGCTGCTCAAGAAGCTTAACATCCCTCCGATAGTGTTCCACGGTCTGCGCCACACGTTTGCCACGCGGTGCATAGAGGGGCAGTGTGACTACAAGACCGTCAGCGTGATACTCGGCCACTCCAACGTGTCGACCACCATGAACCTCTACGTGCATCCCAACCTTGACCAGAAACGCCGCTGCATGGCCCGCCTCGACCGATTCATGAGTCTGTGAGCCGTGTGGCGATACTGATATTCTCGCATGGCGCATGACTGCGCCGCCCGGTATCTTTGCATACAGTATCATTAACAAAACCTGAGACTTATGACCGTTATGGATATGGACCGAGAGGGGCTTGCCGCCCCGCGATGCCGCATCGGCGAGATGATAGCCGCCGACATGGAGAGGGAGCGCAGCCGGGCGCGCGATGACGAGCGGCTGCTCGCCTGTGACGACAAGATACCACCTGAGGTGTCAGCCGACCCTGAGTGGCGCGTAGGAGCCACGGCGATAGAGAAAGACATGACGCGGATGCGCCACGATTTCGCATTCTGGTGCCGCAAGTGCGTGAAGATACGTGACAAGCGCACCGGGCGGTATGTGCCATTTGTGCTCAACCGTCCGCAGCGCAAGGCCATGGCCATCATGGAGGAGCAGAGGCGTCGCGGCGAACCGATACGCATAGTCATGCTCAAGGCGCGCCAGTGGGGCGGCTCCACGCTGATACAGATGTATATGGCGTGGATACAGATAATCCACCGCGAGAACTGGCATTCGTTTATCTGCGCCCATGTCAAGGACACTTCCGCGACCATCCGCGGCATGTACTCGCGCATGCTCGGCAACTATCCCACGGAATACTGGCCATGCGAGGAGCCTCCGCAGTTCAATTCCTACGAGCGGAGCCTGAATACACGTGTCATATCGGGGCGTGACTGCCGCGTCACCCTCGGGTCGTGTGAGAGCCAGGAGGCAGCGCGAGGCAACGACATCGCCATGGCGCATCTGAGCGAAGTGGCCTTCTGGCGCGACACCAACCAGCGTTCGCCCGAGGACTTCATACGTTCCGTGTGCAGCGGCATACCCCTCGAGCCGCTGACCGTCATAGCCCTGGAGAGCACCGCCAACGGCGTGGGCAACTATTTCCACTCCGAGTGGCTCCGCGCCAAGCAGGGCGAAAGCGCATACAGGCCCGTATTCGTGCCGTGGTACGAGATAGACATGTACAGGCTGGAGCTGAAGAGCTACGAGGACAAGGTGCGTGTCATCAGTCAGATGGACGACTACGAGATGCACCTCTGGGAGATGGGTTGCACCCTCGGGCAGATAGCGTGGTACCACGCCAAGCGCAGGGAGATGTCGTCACACCGAGCCATGATGGCCGAGTATCCCACCGACGACATCGAAGCCTTCATCAACACCGCCAATGACGTGTTCGGGCGCGAGGCCGTGGAGCTTCTGCGCCGGGGATGCTGCGGGCCGCAGCTGACAGGGGAAATCTCGGCAGCCACCAAGGCGGAGGATGATGCCGGCGAAGAGATAACCATAGCCCCCGACCCGCGCGGTGCGCTCAAGATATGGGAGCAGCCGCAGGTAGGCGATCCCGACGTATCATATGTGGCGGTGGTGGACGTGGGTGGCCGCTCCGACTCGTCGGACTTCTCCGTCATAGCCGTGTTCAAGACCGACAGCCGCACCAACATGCCTGAGGTAGTGGCGCAGTGGCGCGGCCATATCGACCACGACCTGCTGGCCGAGAAAGCGTTGCAGGTGGCCCGTTACTACTGCGAAGCCCTCCTTGTGGTGGAGAGCAACACCTACGAACAGGACGCATCGTCGGGCGGTCAGGCTTTGTATCTGCTCGAGCGCATCAACATGGAGTATCCCCGTATCTATCGCCGGCGCGTGCGTGACGCCGTGAACCAGAACATGGAGACGCGCATAGGTTTCCACACCAACATGGCCACCAAGCAGCTCGTAATCACCACCTTGATAGCCGAGGTGCGTGACGGCACCTATGTCGAGCGTGACAACGAGGCGTGCAACGAGCTGCTAAGCTACGAACGGCGTCCCAACGGCAGCTACGGCGCACGCCGCGGCTATCATGACGACATACTGATGACCAGAGCCATAGGGCTGTATGTCATCCGCGCCGACCCGTGGGCGTTCGAGGGGTCGCGGACGGTCTCGACGCTCGCCTCCAGAGTGTACTGAGCGCCGGCGCCCGAGGTCAGCTTATTTGCAATTGTAAATACCCCGTGGCGGAGCGATTGGCTGTTGATATGCAGGGTGTTGCGTGAGGTCGGAGGAGGGTCTGCAAGTTTTGGATAAAAATGTTGAAAAATTATTGAGTTTAGTTTCGTAAATTCAGTGAAAAACTTCGTAACTTTACCCACTCCAAGGTACAGTCTGCGATAACCTCTAATTTAACCCTCTGATACGCATCATGACCAACGTCCCCTACCACATACCGGCACTGCTGCCGCAAGCACTTGAAGGCCTGAACATCAGACCCGACGGGACCTATGTCGATGTGACATTCGGAGGCGGAGGGCATTCGAAGGCGATACTCGAGCTGCTGTCGCCGTCGGGACGCCTCTGCGCCTTTGACCAGGATGCCGAGGCGATAGCCAACGCTCCGGCCGACGAGAGGCTGACCATGATACACGGCAACTTCCGCTACCTGACCAACTACCTCAGATTCGAGGGGGTGGAGCGGGTCGACGGACTGCTCGGCGACTTGGGCGTGTCGTTTCATCACTTCGACGCCGCCGAACGCGGATTCTCCTTCCGTGCCGACGGTCCTCTCGACATGCGCATGAACCGGTCGGCGGCACAGTCGGCAGCCGAGCTGCTCAACACGGCCACCACCGAGCGGCTTACCGACATCCTGCGCCTCTACGGCGAGCTTCAGGACGCTCCGCGCATAGCCCGGGCCATAGACCGCGCCCGTCAGGCCGCGCCGCTGGTCACTGTCAACGACCTGCTCGCCGTAGTCTCGCCGTTGCTCAACCCCAAGCGCGAGAAGAAAGACCTGGCATGCGTGTTTCAGGCTCTCCGCATCGAAGTCAACGACGAGATGGGTGCATTGCGCAGCCTCCTCGAGTCAACCCTGCAGGTGACACGCCCCGGAAGCCGCCTCGCCATCATCACATACCACAGCCTCGAGGACCGCATGGTCAAGAACTTCATGCGCTCGGGCAATGTGGAGGGCCGCGAAGACGTGGACTTCTACGGACGCAGACGCACACCGTGGAAACTCATCACCTCCAAGCCCGTCACGGCATCGGCTGCGGAGGTCGAGGCCAATCCGCGCAGCCGCTCCGCCAAGCTCCGCGTGGCCGAGCGCATCGCCATCACAGACCACAACTAATTCATCAGAGACCACCATGTCACAGAAAGACGGTCAGCCATCATATACCACACCTCTGGGCTACGTGCGCCGCGTGACCCACGGTCAGGTCATCAGTGCCGATTTTTTCCGCCGGCACTGGGGCATCACCGCCCTGGTGGTGCTGTTTCTGCTGCTCTATATCACCAACAAATACTACTGCCAGACCTCCATGGAGGAAATCCGCGCCCTCAACAAGGAGCTGGAGCTGGTCAAGACAGAGCGCATCCGCGCCAAGAGCGTCTACATGAGCCGCACACGCGAAAGCGCCATGCAGACCCTCATAGACAGCCTCGACCTGGGGCTTAGCGTGCAGACACGTCCACCTTTCAAGATTATAGAAGAACAATGAAGAAGTCAGGCAAACGCACCATCCTCCTCCGCTATGCCGTGGTCATAGCGCTGATATTGCTATTTTCGGCCACCATCATGTCGAAAGTGCTTGACACGTCGGTCTTCACAGCCGAGAAGTGGAACGAAAAGGCCAAGGAAATCCTTGACAAGCGCACCGTCATCTACCCCGAGCGCGGCAATATCCTCGCCTCCGACGGCAGTGTGCTTGCCACCAACCTCAATTTCTACACCTTGCGCATCGACTACCGCACCGAGCAGTTTGCCGAAGACAGCCTGAGGAAGCACGTCGGGGAGCTTGCCACCGCCCTGGCCAAGGAATTTCCGCCCAAGACAGCCACACAGTGGCGCGACATGCTCCTCAAACCCCTCTCCAAGCCCAAAGACAAGCGCACGAGGAGCTTCCGACTGCTCGCCAACCTGTCACATGCCGATGTGCAGAAGGTCAAGCAGATGCCGTTTTTCAACAATCTCGGGCGCACACGCAGTGGCCTCTGCGTAGAGACGATACGCCGCCGCACCAATCCCTACGGCGAGATGGCACGCCGAAGCGTAGGACGTGTGGGGCAGACGGCAGAGTGCAGCGAAGTCCACGGCATCAGCGGACTTGAACGCGCCCTCGACTCCCTGCTCTACGGAGTGCCCGGAGTCGCCGAGAAGAAGGCCCTGACCCACGGCATAGTCAACTGGGCCAAGACCGAAGCCGTGCCCGGCTATGACGTGGTGACCACCATCGACATCAACATGCAGGACATCGTGGAAAACGAGCTTAACTCCATCCTGTCATACGTACAGGCCGACTGGGGCGTAGCCGTGCTGATGGACGTGGAGACCGGCGACATCAAAGCCATATCCAATCTGGAGAAAAATCCCCTCGGGGGCAACTACATAGAGGCCATGAACCGCGCCGTGCTCGGCTACGAGCCAGGGTCAGTCGTCAAGACCCTCTCGATGCTGATAGCCCTGGAGGAGGGTGTGGTCACCGACCTTGACGAAGTGATACCCACAGGCCGCTGCATGTATATGGGCCGCCCGATCACCGACAGCCACGCCACCACCTCGCTTAAGGTGAGGGAGGTGCTCGAGCAGTCGTCAAATATCGCCATGACCCGAATCATCACGCGCCATTTCGAGAGCAATCCCGGCGAATTTTACTCGCGCATCAAGGAACTCGGTTTCCTCACCCCGATGCACACAGGCATCTCCGGCGAGACCGTGCCGCGCATCGACTCCGTGCCGTCAAACCGCGGAGGCCGTCTGGTGCTGTCGCGCCAGTGCTTCGGCTACGCCACCGAGATACCGCCGCTCTACACCCTCGCCCTCTACAACGCCATAGCCAACGACGGCGCGTTTGTGCGTCCACGTCTGTTCAAGCGGCTCATCAACAAGGAGCTGGGCATCGACTCCGTGCTCCCCGTGTCATATATCAAAGACCGCATATGCTCGCGTGAGAACGCAGCCATACTCCGCGACATGCTCAAGCGCGTGGTGTGGGGCGACCACGGTACCGGACGCTCCCTGCGCAACGAGTATGTGGCACTTGCCGGCAAGACCGGGACATCATACATGATAGAAAACGGCCAGTATGTCACATCGAAGAAGCGACTGACATTCTGCGGATATTTCCCGGCCGACAAACCGCGTTACAGCTGCATCGTGCTCACCTGTGCGCCCAAAGTCAACTGGCTCGGAGCCGCATCGACCTCCGGCCAGATCATGCGCAACATAGCCATGAAGATGTATTCGCGCGGCATGCTCGGCGACAACTCCGACTATCATGCCGAGGAGCCCCACGGCGATGTGCCGAGGCTTGCAGCCGGCATAGGCTCCGACCGCCGTCAGGAGCTGCGTGATGCCTTCGGCATCAGCGGACAGCTCCGCGTGCTGCGTTCGCCCTCGGGCGAGACCCGTATGGGGCATGTGCCGTCGGTCATGGGCATGGACCTTCGTTCGGCCATCGCCACCCTTGAGTCAGCCGGCTACAATGTGTGCCATACCGGCTCCGGATGCGTCGTGGCCTCCGTACCAGCCGGGGGTACACCGGCCAAGCCCGGGACGAGGGTGGTGCTGACGCTGAAATGAGACAGTACAAGTCGTATTTTTAAAAGGACACATAATATAAACAGAGATAATGAAACGGTTATCGGAACTGATATCATCACTAACCATAGAGGAGCTCTCGGGAGATACCACCCGTGAGATTTCCAAAATCACATTCGACTCCCGGGAGGCAGCTCCGGGGACGCTTTTCGTGGCCGTGAAAGGCAGCAATGCCGACGGCCACAGCTTCATACCGCAGGTAGTGGAGGCCGGGGCAGCCGCCGTGGTGTGCGAGGAGATGCCGGCCATGCGCGAGTCAGGCGTGACATACATCAAAGTGCCCAACAGCCATGTGGCCCTGGGCTATATCGCTTCCGCTTGGTATGACAACCCCTCGGGTGCCCTGCGCCTGGTGGGCGTGACCGGCACCAACGGCAAGACTACCACAGCCACCCTCATCTACGAGATGGCGCGGCTGATGGGGCATAAGGCCGGACTCCTCTCCACTGTGGTCAACCTCATAGACGAGGAGAAGGTGGAGGCGCACCAGACCACCCCCGACGCCATCACCATCAACGCCCTGCTGAGGCGCATGGTCGATGCCGGATGCACATACTGCGCCATGGAGGTCAGCAGCCATGCCGCCGAGCAGCACCGCATAGCCGGTCTGGAGTTTGCCGGAGGCATCTTCACCAACCTCACCCGCGACCATCTCGACTACCACAAGACCGTAGAGGCATATCTGGCAGCCAAAAAGTCATTTTTTGACGGACTGCCGCGCCACTCGTTCGCTCTGACAAATATCGACGACAAGACTGGCCTGGTCATGCTCCAGAACACCATGGCCACACGGCACACATATTCGCTCCGCGGCATCGCGGACTTCACCACCAAAATCGTGGAGAGCCGTCTGGACGGCATGCTGCTCGACATCAACGGACGCGAGGTGGAGACGATGTTTACAGGCCGCTTCAACGCCTACAACCTGACCGCCGTCTACGGTGCGTGCGTATTGCTCGGCTGGGACCCCGAGAAGGTGCTCGTCAACATGAGCCGGCTTGTGCCGGTGGCCGGACGCTTCCAGTCAGTGCATTCGCCTTCGGGATACACCGCCATTGTCGACTACGCACACACCCCCGATGCCGTCATCAATGTGCTCAATGCCATCCGCGAGGTCGTGGGTACCACAGGGCGCATCTTTACCGTGGTCGGAGCCGGAGGCAACCGCGACAAGGGCAAACGTCCCATCATGGCCAAGGAAGCAGCTATGCGCAGCGATTTCCTGGTGCTCACGAGCGACAATCCGCGCTTTGAGGAGCCCGAGGACATACTCCGCGACATGGAGGCCGGCCTCGATGACGAAGCGCGCACCCACTCCGTCAGCATCACTGACCGCCGCGAGGCCATAGCCGAGGCATGCCGCATGGCCGCCAAGGGCGATGTGGTGCTCATAGCCGGCAAGGGACATGAGGACTATCAGGAAGTCAAGGGGGTGAAGCACCACTTTGATGACCGTGAGGTAGTGCTTGACATATTCGCATCGCAAAAACTACAAGACTGAAATGCTGTACTATCTATCCGAACAATTTGACCTCTTCGGACCCACCGTGGCCCGACTGATGGACTACTTGACAGTCCGCTCGGGTCTGGCATTGCTGCTGTCGCTGTTTATCGCCATGGCTTTCGGCCAGAAAATCATAGAGCGACTGCAGAAGATGCAGGTGGGCGAAATCGTGCGCAACCTGGGTCTGGAAGGCCAGATGAGTAAGACCGGCACACCCACCATGGGCGGCATCATCATCATCGTGGCCATACTGGTGTCCACGCTTCTCGTGGGCAACCTCGGCAACATCTACATGGTGCTGATGATCATAGCCACCGTGTGGATGGGTCTGATAGGCGGCTTGGACGACTATCTGAAGATACGCCGCCACAACAAGGAGGGCATGAAGGGCAAGTATAAGATTATCGGTCAGGTGGGCCTTGGTCTGATTGTAGGCTTCACCATGCTCGGCAGCCCCGACATAGTGATACGCGAAAACGTGGCCACCGAGACCAACATGGACGGCACGGAGGTCATCACCTATATGCCCGAAAACGTCAAGGAGACAGTAACGACCCTGCCGTTTGTCAAGGACCACAATTTCAACTATGACTGGCTCACACAGTGGATGGGCCCGTATGCCGCCACCGGAGGCTGGGTGGTGTTTATCCTCGTCACCATCATAGCCGTGGCAGCCACCAGCAACGGCGCGAACCTGACCGACGGCCTTGACGGCCTCTGCACCGGCACCTCCGCCATCATCGGCGTGGCTCTCGCCATCATGGCCTATCTCGGCGGCAATATAGTGTATGCGTCATATCTCAATATCATGTATGTTCCCGACTCGGGCGAGCTGGTAGTGTATATGGCCGCATTTATCGGAGCGTTGATAGGCTTCCTGTGGTACAATGCCTATCCGGCGCAGGTGTTCATGGGCGATACCGGGTCGCTGACCATCGGCGGCATCATAGCCGTGTATGCCATCCTTATCCACAAGGAGCTGCTGATACCCATCCTCTGCGCGATATTCTTCGTGGAGGACCTGTCGGTGATGCTTCAGGTGGCATATTTCAAGATGACCAAGCGTCGCACCGGCACCGGCAAGCGCATATTCAAGATGACCCCCCTGCACCATCATTTCCAGAAGCAGGGCAATGCCGGCATAGATGCGTTGCTCCAGGCACCGCTCAAGGCCATCCCCGAGTCCAAGATAGTCATACGCTTCTGGATTGTGGGCATATTCCTTGCCGCGATTACATTCGTGACGCTGAAAATCAGATAACACCACATAGAATTGACACATAAAGATGAAAGATATAGAAAAAATGCCTGAAGGCGGCCGCCTGGTAGTGCTCGGCGGAGGTGAGAGCGGAGTTGGCGCGGCCATACTCGGCAAGGACAAGGGCTGGGACGTGTTTCTCAGCGACTACGGCAAAGTGTCGGCGCACTACGCTTCCATGCTTGACCGCGAGCAGATAGAGTGGGAGCAGGGCGGACACACCATGGACAAGATACTCAACGCCGATCTGGTGGTCAAGAGCCCCGGCATCGCTTTCGAGACCCCGGTGATGAAAGCCATCGCCGAGAAGGGCATCAAGGTGGTCAGCGAGATAGAGTTTGCCGGTTACTACACCGACTCGCGCATGGTGTGCATCACCGGCAGCAACGGCAAGACCACGACCACCATGCTCACCTACCACATACTGACCAAGGCCGGCCTTGACGTGGGTCTGGCCGGCAACGTGGGCAATTCGCTCGCCCTGCAGGTGGCACGCGAGCCCCACGACATTTACGTCATAGAGCTGTCGAGTTTCCAGCTTGACAACATGTATGATTTCAAGGCCAACATAGCGGTGCTGATGAACATCACCCCCGACCATCTCGACCGCTACGACCACAAGATGCAGAATTACGTCAATGCCAAATTCCGCATACTCAACAATCTGACTCCCGAGGACGCATTCATATTCTGGAACGACGACCCCGTCATCACCGAGCAGCTGCGCCACGTCACCACCGAGGCCACGCGCTATCCGTTTGCGGAGAGCGAGGAGCCTGATGTGGCCGCTTATGTCGACGGACAGGACGATGTGGAGTTCCACACCCCCGGCACTACGATGTCGATGCCACGCGCCGACCTCGCCCTCAACGGTCTGCACAACCTCTACAACTCCATGGCAGCCGGCCTGTCAGCTTGTCTGCTCAACATCAAGAAAGATGTCATAGCCAAGGCTCTCGGCGATTTCGAGGGCGTGGAGCACCGTCTGGAGCCTGTAGCCGTCATCGACGGTGTGCGTTTCATCAACGACTCCAAGGCCACCAATGTCAACAGCACCTGGTATGCCCTCGAGAGCATGCCCAAGTCACGCACCACCGTGCTCATCCTCGGCGGCAAGGACAAGGGCAACGACTACTCCGAAATACTGCCGCTGGTGCGCGAGAAGGTCAAGGCCATAGTGGCCATGGGGCTCCACAACGAGAAAATCATGGATTTCTTCGGCGCGGAGGTCCCCGATATCGTCAGCACCGACTCGCTTGACGATGCCATAGCCGCGTGCCGCGGATTTGCCGAGGAAGGCGACACTGTGCTGCTCTCGCCCTGCTGCGCGAGCTTCGACCTCTTCAACAGCTACGAGGACCGCGGAGAGCGGTTTAAGGCGGCAGTGCGCGGGATGATGGAGTAATGCCTTATAAGTCTTATAAACCTTATAGAATTTCATATAAACGATGGCTACGGTAGCATATAACCCGGAGGAGACAGAGGCCCGGACCGCGCCGCGCACACCGGCAGTGGACGAGTTGAAACCTGTTGCCAAGGGCGACCCATATATATGGGGCGTCTACATATTCCTGGTGCTCGTGTCGATAATCGAGCTTTACAGCGCATCGTCGCGCGAGGTGGTGTCCTCCGGCTGGTTAGGCGTGTTTGCGCCTATCGTGCGCCATACGGGGACCCTGCTGATTGGCTTCTTATGCGTATTGGGTCTGCAGCGTGTGCACTACAGCAAGCTGGCCAAATGGATACCGCCGTTCGCGCTGCTTTCGGCAGTGCTGATGGGATATGTGATGGTGGCCGGCGACGTGGTCAATGGTGCGCGACGCTCCATCAACCTGGGCTTCACCATACAGCCGAGCGAGATGATCAAGCTGGCGGCTCCGCTGTGCATAGCCCTGGTGCTTGCAAGGACGCAGAACCGCCGCAACCGCGAATTGCAGACCCCCGGTGTGTGGGTGTCGGTCACCATAGTTGTGGCCTACTGCGCCCTGCTGATTACGCAGGGCATGACCAACACCCTGCTGCTGATAGGCATCAGTCTGTCGATGCTCGTCATAGGCGGCTCGCGCTGGCGCACATTGGGTAAGGTGTTCCTGTTTTACTTCGGTGTGCTGATAGTGCTCGGCGCGGCCTATATCCTCATATCTCCGGCGGATACCTCGGAGAGCCGTCAGGACGAGAAATCGCGCAAGGAAATCAGCGAACTCGTAGAGGCCGGCAAGCTGACGCTGACCCCGACCCAGCAGTTTCTGCTCGAGCGTTTCGGCGACAAGGGGCGTGTAGGCACATGGGTGATGAGGTGGATACGCCACTCGTCAGGCGGCAATATGCCCAAATACGAGCAGGACATCACTGACAAAAACGCCCAGGAGATGTATGCGTATATGGCACAGGCCCGTGGCGGACTGATAGGCGTGGGCCCGGGCAATTCGCGCGAGACCTCACGGTTGCCGCTCGCGTTTTCCGACTATATCTACTCCATCATCATAGAGGAGACCGGGCTTGCAGGGGCGGCCTTCGTGCTGTTTCTGTACCTGCTGCTGCTGGGACGCGCCAGCTCCATAGCGTCAAGGTGTTCGCGTGCATTCCCGGCTCTGCTCGTCATAGGCATGGCCGTCACGGTGGTGATGCAGGCACTCTTTCACATGGCCATAGTCACCGGCGTGTTCCCGGTGTCAGGGCAGCCGCTGCCGCTCATATCCAAGGGCGGATGCTCGATACTGATGGTGTCGGTGGCTTTCGGCATCATGCTCAGCGTGAGCCGTTACGCAGTCAGAGGCAGCGACAAGAAGACCAACATACGCCGCGAAATCAACGCATTGCCCGAGGAAATCAGCGGCGACAACCTGACGATGATTAATTAGAGCTTATAATACAAGATAATGAAGACCGACTATCATATACTCATCAGCGGCGGCGGCACCGGAGGGCATATATTCCCTGCGCTTGCCATCGCCAACGCGCTCAAGCAGAGGCTCCCCGGTGCCAGCATACAGTTTGTCGGAGCTGACAACCGCATGGAGATGGAGCGTGTGCCCGAAGCCGGCTATCCGATCATCGGGCTGCCGGTGGCCGGATTTGACCGCAAAAGGCTGTGGCGCAATGTGGGCGTGCTGCTCAAGCTGTGGCGCAGTTCGCGCATGGCCAGGAAGATTGTGCGCGACTTCAAGCCCGATGTGGCTATCGGCGTAGGCGGCTACGCCAGCGGACCCACCCTTGCAGCCGCCCAGCAGGCCCATGTGCCTACCCTCCTTCAGGAGCAGAACTCCTATGCCGGAGTGACCAACAAGCTGCTTGCCAAGGATGCCGACCGCATATGCGTGGCCTATGAGGGCATGGAACGGTTTTTCCCGGCTGACCGCATAGTGATGACAGGCAACCCTGTACGCAAAGCCCTGTTTGACTGCAAGCTGACACCTGCCGAAGCCCGTGAGGCATTAGGCTTCCCTGCCGACGAGCCGCTTGTGGTGGTGGTGGGCGGAAGCCTCGGGGCGCGTTCGGTCAACGATGCCACCTATGAGGCCATGGATGCCATAACCGCCACCGGGGCCAACCTGCTGTGGCAGACCGGTAAGATATACTATGACGAATTTGCCGAGAAAACCCGCGGCAAAGCCAAAGTCAAGACCATGGCGTTTCTGCCCGACATGGCCACCGTGTATCGCGCCGCCACATTCGTCATATCACGCGCCGGAGCGAGCACCATCAGCGAGCTGCAGCTCCTCGGCGTGCCGGCCATACTCATCCCCTCGGCCAATGTGGCCGAAGACCACCAGCGCAAAAACGCCATGGCCCTCGTGGACCGCGACGCGGCCATGATGATACTCGATGCCGAAGCCTCGCAGCGGCTCAAGGAGGAGGCTCCGGCACTGCTCAATGACCCCGAGAGGCGCGACACGTATGCCGCCAATGTACGCAAGATGGCTCTTCCGGAAGCTGACGAGCGGATAGCCGACGAGGTAATCACCCTGTTAAACCGAGAGAAATGATGGAGCAAGACAACACAGGGGCCGCAGTGCACGCATGCAGCGATGCCATCAAGCCCAATGTATATTTCGTGGGAGCCGGCGGCATAGGCATGTCGGCACTCGTGCGCTACTGCCTTTCCAAGGGTCATCGCGTAGGCGGCTATGACCGCAGCGACTCGCATCTGCTGGAGCAACTGCGGCAGGAGGGAGCGCAAATCACCCTCGACGAGAGTGCCGAGGCTATACCCGAGGCATTCCGCAATCCCGATGACACACTCGTGGTGTACACTCCGGCGGTGCCTGACAGCCATCAGGGGCTGCGGTGGCTGCGTGACAACGGATTCGAGGTGGTCAAGCGTTCGGAACTCCTCGGCAAGATTACCCGTAGCTCTCTCGGCATATGTTTTGCCGGAACCCACGGCAAGACCACCACATCGTCCATGGCCGCCCACATACTGCACCAGAGCAGCGTGGGTTGCAACGCATTTTTAGGCGGCATACTCCGCAACTATGACAGCAATCTGCTGCTGAGCGCCACATCGCCCTACAGCGTCATCGAAGCCGACGAGTTTGACCGCTCATTCCACCGTCTGACACCATACATAGCCGTCATCACTGCCACCGACCCCGACCATCTCGACATATACGGCACCGAGGAGGCTTATCTGGAGAGTTTTGCCCGCTTCACGGAGCTGATACAGCCCGGGGGTACCCTGATAGTGCACACGGGGCTTAAGCTGAAGCCGCGTCCGGGCAAGGATGTCAGGGTTTGGACCTACGGCAAGACCGATGGCGACTTCCATGCCGAGAACATACGCCGCGGCGACGGCAGCCTGACCTTTGACCTCGCCACACCCGGCGGCATCATCCGCGACATCACCCCCGGGGTGCCCGTGGAAATCAACATAGAGAACACCATAGCGGCGATAGCCGGCGTGTATGCCACCGGGCATATGGAGGTAGACAGCATGCGCCGTGCAGTGGCATCGTTCATGGGTCCGAAAAGGCGGTTTGAGTTCCTGCTGCGTGAACCGTCGCCCTCCTCGCGCGTTGTGATAGACGACTACGCCCATCACCCCGACGAGCTCAAGGCCTCGATACTCTCGGTCAAGAGCCTCTATCCCGGCCGCCGGCTGACGGTGATGTTTCAGCCGCATCTCTACAGCCGCACACGCGACTTCGCCCCGGAGTTTGCCGCCGCGCTTGACCTCGCCGATGAAGCGGTGATAGTAGAGCTGTATCCGGCACGCGAGAAGCCCATCCCGGGCATCTCCGAGCGCACCATAGCCGACCTGATGAAGAATCCGCGCCACATCGTCGTGAGCAAGAACATGCTCGCGGAGTGGATGCGTCAGGGCGATTTCGATGTGCTCCTCAATGCCGGTGCCGGAGATGTCAGCGACATGCTTCCGCCGCTCGTCGAAGAACTTAAAAAGCATCCACGCCGATGAAACGCTACGTAGCCATAATAGTGACTGCCGTGGCCGTCGCATATCTTGCGGTGGCCCTGACGCTCACGTCGTATATGGCTGCCGCCGACACGTGCACCGAGGTCAGCATCCAGGTCAATGACACCTCGGCTCATCCGTTTGTCACCGTCAGGGAGCTTAACCGTGACCTCGGGGATATCATCAACACCGCTCCCGGGCGTCCTCTGAGCGAAATCAACACCGCCGACATAGAGCGGCGTCTCGCCCGTATCGACAAAATCGAGGAGGCCAAGGCTCTGGTACTGACCACAGGCAAGGTGCTGATAGAGGTGACTCCGATGCGTCCCGTGGCCAGGGTGTTTGACGGCAACAGGTCATATTACATCAACAAGGACGGCAAGCGCATATCGGCCAACGCCCGGTATCATGTGGACGTGCCTGTCATCGAGGGACGCCTTGACCGCATGAAGCTGCGCCCGGAGTCGTATCTGCCGTTGGTGCGCCATATCAGCGATGACCCGGGCTGGAACGCCCTCGTATCGGCCATCAAGATAGACACGCCGCGTGACATCATGCTCGTGCCGGTAATCCACGGCCATGTAATCAATCTCGGTGACACCTCAGGATACGTGGAGAAGCTCGACAGGCTCAAGAAATTCTACCGCGAGGTGATGCCCGAGAAGGGGTGGAACTACTACGACACCGTATCGGTGAAATGGCGCGGACAGGTAGTGGCCACACGGGCTCAGAAGGGCCACAACATCATCCCTGACATTGAGGAGGATATCGACGAGGCCGACGATGCCACCACGATGATGCCCACCGACGACGCCCTCGACGGTAAAGGATTTCCCAAGACCCCCAAGGGAGCCAAACCACAGAAAGCAGATTCGGCATCGCATAAGAAGCCCGAGAAACCAGTCTGAATAAACCTATACCATAGAAAAAACCACAGAAAACAGATATACCCAACACCATTATGGACCCGAAATACGTAATAGCCCTGGAGATAGGAAGTTCCAAGATACGCGGAGCCGCCGGCACCGTGGACGAGAACGGCATACTGACAGTCATAGCCCTCGAGGAGGAGAGGCTGATTGACTGCGTCAGATACGGCTGGATACGCAATGTGGAGGAGGTCGACAGCCGCATCCACCGTATCATCAAGAAGCTGGAAAACCGTCTGCATCCGCGCAAAATCAAGAGTGTCTATCTGGGCATAGGCGGCCTGTCGTTCATGTCGACGCCGCGCGAGGTCAGCCGCCGTCTGCCCGCGCCCGAGGAGTTTACCGAGGACATCCTGGCCGACCTGCGTCAGGAGGCTTTCAACCTGCCTGTGGGCGACCGCGAAGTGGTTGACGTAATCGGACGCCAGTTCTTCATAGACCGCACGCCCGAAAACCAGCCCATAGGTGTGTACGGACAGGACATAAAGGCCGAGTTCAACATAGTCACCTGCCGTCCGCTCCCCAAGCAGGTGTTTAACCGCGTCATTTCCGACCGTCTGCGTCTCGGCATCAATGATTTCGTGGTCAGGCAGATAGCCGAGGGCGACCTTGTCATCACCAACGAGGAGAAGAAACTCGGCTGCGTGCTGGTGGATTTCGGAGCCGAAACCACCGGAGTGTCGGTCTACAAGTCGGGGCATCTGCAATATTTCGCCACGCTGCCCCTGGGCTCGCGCAACATCACCCTCGACATCACCGCGCTCAACTGCCTGGAGGAGAAAGCCGAGGAATACAAGAAAATCGGCGGCAATGCCATGGGCGAGCGGCAGACATCTACGCTGATACCCGACAATGTCAGCTATGACGAAATCAACAGCTATGTCGGTGCCAGAGCCGGCGAAATCATAGCCAATATCAACGAGCAGATCAAATATGCCGGCTACAGCCCGTCGCAGCTCCCGGCCGGTATCATCATAGTAGGTGCCGGAGCCAAGCTGTCGCGCTTCAACGAGCGTCTGGAGACGGAGACTAAGCTCCCCGTGCGCTTAGGTGCGCCGCTTGACTGCATCCGTTTCCAGGATGGCCGTATCCAGGCTCCCGATGCCGTGGATGTCATCAGCGTGCTCTATGCCGCCGCACGCCGCGGTGCGCGTGAGTGCATGGAAATCCCACAGACCACACCTGTGACGGCTCCGCAGCCCCAACCTGTGGCTGAGCCGGTACATGCAGTCCAGGAGCCGCCGAAGCCTGTCGAGAACCCGGCCCCCGTCATCGAGGAGGACGACGAGCGTCCGCGCCGCAAGAAGGGCTGGGGGCATTTTGTCAGAAAAGGGAAGGACTTCATGAGCAATTTCCTCAATGACGATCCCTACGATGACGACTTTGACGACAATAAATAATCAACCCATCTATATCTATAAGAGCATCATAACCATTTTTTAGAACCCTACTACAGTCATGAATCGCGAAGAATTAGAAAATATTGCAAAAGATGTAAATCTCATCGATATAGCGACCTCCAAGGCTCTGCCTCCCATCATCAAGGTGATAGGCGTGGGCGGTGGCGGCAACAATGCCATCAACCACATGTACAACGAAGGCATCAGCGATGTAACTTTCGTGGTGTGCAACACTGATGCCCAGGCTCTGAAAAACTCCCCTGTGCCCACCAAGGTGCAGATAGGTGACGGCCTCGGAGCCGGCAACGACCCCGAGAAGGGACGCCAGTATGCCGAGGATGATGCTGACAAGATAGCCGAGATATTTAACGATGACACCAAGATGGTGTTCATCACCGCCGGCATGGGCGGAGGCACCGGCACCGGTGCCGGCCCTGTGGTGGCCCGCATCGCCAAGGAGAAAGGGCTGCTGACAGTGGGCATCGTGACCATACCGTTTCTGTTTGAGGGCAAGAAGAAAATCCTCAAGGCCCTTGACGGAGCTGACGAGATGGCCAAGTATGTGGATGCGCTGCTCATCATCAACAACGAGCGCATCACCGAGATATATGCCGACCTCGACTTCATCAACGCATTCAACAAGGCCGATGACACCCTCTCGACGGCTGCACGCTCTATCTCGGAGATAATCACCTGCGACGGCTACATCAACCTTGACTTCAACGATGTCAACACCACCCTGCGTGATGGCGGCACTGCCATCATCTCCGCCGGCTACGGCGAGGGGGAGGGGCGTGTGACCAAGGCGATAGAGGACGCCCTGAACTCGCCGCTGCTGCGTAACCGCAACATCTTCGGCTCGAAGCATCTGCTGTTCAACCTCTACTTCTCGCGTCAGGCACAGACGCCGTTCCAGATGGCCGAAGCCGCCGAAATCACCAATTTCGTCAACACCCTCGACCCGGATGTGGATGTCATATGGGGTATCGCGTTTGATGACAGCCTCGGCGACAAGGTGAAGATGACAATACTGGCTGCCGGATTTGAGAACAATTTCCGCCAGGACCAGGCAGCCCCGGCTCCGGCACCTGCGCCTCAGCCCTCGGTGCGCCGTCCGGCCACACCGGTCACCGACCTGCGCCAGAATCCCACAGTGCGCCACTCCGCTCCCCAGAGCATGCGCGGCAACACCATCCCCTTTGACGAGGAGCCTGTGATGGCATACCAGCAGCCCGTGCAGCAGCCCCGTCAGGCCGAGGCTGTGCGCTCGCGTGAGGCTTCGGAGAAACGCATAGAGAATGAATACGGCAGCGAACGACTTGAGGGCATCAAGAGCAATGTGGACCGCACGCGCTACGTGGTGCTGAAACCGTCACAGCTCGAAGACATGGCTCTCATAGACAAACTCGAACGCGCCCCGGCCTACAACCGTGACAAGCGCACCAGCGACGAAATCAAGAACATGGGCACCGCGATGTCGGAGACTGTCATGGATGACGACCTGCGCCACACCAACGACGGCGGCAATCTCATATCCTTCTGACCGTAACCGCGGCATAACACACACATACACACACAGACAGAAGAACTCACACAATATCTCATATGGTCATGCGCAGATACAGCCGCATCATAGCCTTCGTGGCATCCATCATAGTGATGGGCATCATCGCTTTCGCTTATTTCTATCCCGACGCATCGCAGGGCAATGTGCTGCGACAGTACGACACCCAGCAGGGCATAGCGATAGGACAGGAGGCCAAGGCATATGCCGAACAGACAGGCGAGACGGTCCGATGGACCAATTCGCTGTTTTCGGGTATGCCCAATTTCCAGATTTCTCCGTCTTATCCGTCTGACGGCATGTTCAGGTGGATCAATACGGTGATGGGGCTGGGACTTCCGTCGCCGGCCAATCTGGTGTTTATGATGATGGCCGGTTTCTTCATACTGCTGATGGCCATGAGGATGAGGTGGTATGTGGCCCTTGCCGGGGCCATAGCCTACGGATTTTCGAGCTATTTCATCATCATCATAGGTGCCGGGCATATATGGAAGTTCATCACGCTGGCCTACATACCGCCTACGATAGCCGGCATGGTGCTGTGTTATCAGGGGCGTTATCTGATAGGGTCGGCTCTGGCTGCGCTGTTTGCAATGATGCAGATAGCCGGCAACCATGTGCAGATGTCATATTACTTCCTCTTTGTGGTGCTCGGCTTCGTGGTGGTCTATCTCGTGCTGGCACTCAAGGACCGCAAGTCCATGAAGCGTTGGGGCATAGCCACAGGGTCGCTTGTCGTGGCAGGGATACTGGCTGTGCTTGCCAATTCGCCGAGTCTCTACAATACCTACGAATACTCCAAGGAGACGATGCGCGGACGCCACTCCGAACTGACGCAGCCGCGCTCCGCGGACTCTCAGGCCACTTCGGGCCTTGACCGCGACTATATAACCCAATACAGCTACGGACAGGCCGAGACATTCTCGCTGCTCATACCCGACATCAAGGGGGGTGCTTCCGTGAAGCCCGAGAAGGGCAACAACACTATGCTGACATTGGGCAGCATGCCCCGGGCCAAGGAGATGGCCGACAAGGGCACTCTGCATCCGATAGAGGCGCAGTATCTCGAGTATCTGACTCAGTATTTCGGCGAACCCGAGGGCACCAACGGCCCTGTGTATGTGGGTGCGATAATATGCGCCCTGTTTATCCTGGGTCTGTTTGTCATCAAGGGTCCGTGGAAGTGGATGCTGCTTGTGCTGACGCTCTTTTCGATATTCCTGGCGTGGGGACGCAATTTCATGTGGTTTACCGATCTGATGATTGACTACATGCCCATGTACAGCAAATTCCGCACTGTGGAGAGCATACTCGTGATAGCTGAGTTCACCATGCCGCTTCTCGGTGCCATGGCCCTCCAGAAAGTGCTCGCAGACCCCGAGGGGATAAAGAAGTACCAGCGGCCTCTGCTGTGGTCGGTGGGCATACCGGCCTTCTTCTGCATAGTGGCTCTGGCATTGCCGGGAATCTATGGCGACGCTGTCACATCGGGCGACTTGCAGAATGATCAGTACATCTCCCAGTCGCTCGCCGCTCAGGGCTACGACAAGGAGCAGATTGCGGCTTTCAGCTTGCAGAATCCTCATATCTATGATGCCGTGGAGAGTCTGCGCTACGGCATGGTAAGGTCCGATGCGCTCCGCAGCCTCGTGTTCCTGCTGCTTGCAGGGGCGGTGCTGTATCTGTATCTGCGTAACCGCCTGTCGGCGATGGTGGCCGGTATCGGCATCGGTGTCCTGGTGCTTGTGGACCTCTACAGCGTCAATAAGCGTTATCTCAACCATGACAGTTTCGTGCCCAAGGCCCTGACCATGGGTGTACCCATAGAGAAGACCGCTGCCGACGAGGCGATATTGGCTGACACGGCCATGAACTACCGTGTGATGGACATACCGCGATTCTGGTCGCCGGCACCTTCATACTACCATAAGATGGTGGGAGGCTACCATGCCGCCAAACTGACACGTTACCAGGATCTGATAGACCGCCATCTCAACGGATTCCTCTCCGGCGAGCCTAAACCTGCCGACTGGCAGGTGCTCGACATGCTCAACGCCAAGTATGTCATAGGTCCCGACGGCTCTCCGCTGCTCAATGACCGCGCCATGGGCAACGCATGGTATGTCGACACGCTCCGCTGGGCTGCCAATGCCGACGAGGAGATGGCTGCATTGAGCACCCTTAACTTGCGCACATCGGCTGTGGCCGACAGGAAATTCGAGAAAGTGCTCGGCCCGGCGAAACCTCTCGCTGCCGGCGACACCATATATGAGACCACCTATGCTCCGGGACGTCTCACCTACAAGGCCCGCAGTGCCAACGGAGGCGTGGCGGTGTTCTCGGAGGTGTATTTCCCGTGGGGATGGCATGCCACCATCGACGGCAAGCCTGCCGAGCTGGGGCGTGTCAACTATGTGCTCCGTGCCCTCAATATCCCTGCCGGCGAACATGAGGTGGCGATGGTGTTTGACCCACAGTCGCTGCATACCACCGACACATTGGCGCGTATAGCCATCATATTGATATACCTCGCATTGGCCGGGGGCATCGTCCTCTCGGTGGGACGCATGGTGAAGCACCGGAAGGCTGACCGCACGACTGCTGCATGATGAAACCGGCCCGACTGTATGCCAATGCTCTGAGACGCTACAACCGCAGCCACGGCTTCGGGATACACTCTCCGTTTGCCTATTCGTTTGTACGTGACACGCTCGGATGCCGCAACCAGTATTACGCCTACGAGCGCATAGCGTGGCTGCGTCAGGTGGCTCTCGCTGTGGCCCACCACAAGTCACGCCATCCGCGCATCATGTCGCTCAAAAATGCCAAGATGCTGCACCGTGTGGCCGTCAGGCTTGGAGCGGAGGAATATATGCAGATAGGGAGCCATTTCGGCCTCTCCACAGCCGCATTGCTGCTGGCCGATTCGCGGTCGCAGCTGTCGCTGTATAATCCGGCCAACAGCCATGAGGATGTCTACGCCGAGGTGACCAAAGATTTCCGTGACCGCATCCATCGGTTGCCGTCGGGCGATGTAGACAAGCAGATACGCGACTATGGCTCACGTGTGGCCGACGGACGGGCGTTCGTGCTGGTCAACGATGTGGAGGCAGCGGATGTGGAGGCCGTGCAGAGCGGATTGTCGGTATTGGTATCGTCGGCCGACTGCGTGGTAGTGTTCCGTAATCTGACACGCGAGAGGTCCAATACAGCCTCCCTGTGGAGAGCCGTCACCCAAAACCTGGCCTACGGCATGAGCTTCACCAACGGCAATATAGGAGTCATAACCGCACTGAGGCATCTGCCTGTGCAGCATTTCACGCTGTGGTTTTAGGTTTCAAGGAGGCTCGTGACATGTTTGAGGCCCATCTGCTCGTGGAAAGAGGGATGAGCGTCAACACCGCCATGGCATATGTGGAGGACGTAGACAAGCTCTGGAGCTATCTGTCTGACAAATCCATAGGGCTTGGCGATGTGACTGTCGACGACCTCAGGCAGCTGCTCGCCGATATGCATGACCTCGGCATCGCCGACAGGTCACAGGCGAGAATCGTGTCAGGGATAAGGTCGTTTTTTAAATTCCTGACCATGGAGGGGATTGTGGAGAAGAATCCGGCACTGACGCTGGAGTCGCCCAAAGTGGGCATGTATCTGCCCGAGGTGCTGACCGTGGAGGAGATTGATGCCATGATAGCGGCCATAGACCCCGAGTCGGCGGAAGCTCAGCGTAACCGCGCCATCATGGAGACACTCTATGGCTGCGGACTGCGTGTCAGCGAGCTTGTCAATCTGGAGATGGGCAACATCTATGCCGATGAGCATTATCTGGTGGTGCAGGGCAAAGGTGACAAGCAGCGCATAGTGCCGATGTCTGACCGTAGCATTGACGAGATACGTGCCTATCTGCCCGAGAGGGAGACACTCAGCATAGCCCCCACTGACCGCCATATATTGTTTCTCAACCGCTGTGGACGCCGCCTGACACGTGTGATGATATTCTATATCATCAAGCGGCTGGCTGAAGCGGCTGGCATCCGCCGCAACATCTCGCCGCATACCTTGCGCCACTCCTTTGCTACGCATCTGCTTGAGGGGGGAGCCAACCTGAGAGCCATACAGCAGATGCTCGGCCACGAGAGCATCGCCACTACGGAGATATACCTCCACGTTGACAGGTCCATGCTGCGCAGCGAGATACTGTCGCATCATCCGCGTAACATATAGCGGTGGTGTGCATGATGGTATACAGTCATTTATAAAAAATGTTATTTTATTGGATGATTTTAAGTTAAATTTGGCGAGTTTTGAATTATTATTTAACTTTGCCGATAGAACAATTCCCTCTATTAAAATCACATCCCTGTAAACATTTGATACAACATGTTTAGAATTTGAGCCTTGTCGTGAGACACGGCTCAAATTTATTTTATACCCCTCCCTTTGTTTTTATATCCCAGTGGGCTGTCGCAAAATTTGGATTCAGCCTTCCCCCGAATTGCAGGAATGGGGCGGTGACATTGTGCAGGGTGAAAAAAAACACCCCACGGCGTAATCACTACGGCGTGGGGCTTCACGTAAAATGCGAAATATTTATTTTTTTGCCATTTTGTCATTTAGAAGGGGAGATCCCCGGTGGGATCGTCCACAGCCGGCGCGAGGTCAGCTGGAGCTGCAGGAGCCGGGTATCCGCCGGGGAAAGTGGTGGCGGGACCTGCCGGGGGTACGTCTGCTCCGGCAGCAGATGCGGCACCTACCTTTTCGGCTTTCCAACCGCGTATGCTTGTGAACCAGCGGCCGTTGTATTCGCGGCTCTCGATGTCAAACGAGAGGGTCACTTCGTCGCCGGGGTTGAGTATGAACTGGTCAGCACGGTCACCGAAGAAGTCAAAGTGGACCTTCTTGGGGAAACTGTCGTGTGTCTCCAGTACATATTCACGTTTTTTCCACGGGTTGCCGGCCTTGGAAGTGCCGGTCATCTCGGGGAGGGCAAGTATGATTTTACCTTGGATTTCCATGTGTAGAGTCTTGCTTGTGCTTTTATGATTAAATGATAGGCAAAGATAGCAAAAAATCCCCGTGTTTTCGGATTAAATTGGGGAAATATTGTTTAAGTCAGCTTTTTCTAAGCCATGTAAATCCTGTGTGTATAATTAAAATGGTAGCATATTGATAATGCAACTGTTTTTGGTTGTGTGATTGGAATATAATAGTTATATTTGGAGCAAAACAATATAGATATGAAGATAGGCGCCATAATAACGGGTGATATAATCGACTCTACCAAACTGTCGTCGGACGATAGGGCAGTTATGCTGGATGTGCTTCGCTCGATTCCGTCAGTCTTGTCACCCATACAAGATGTCTCATTGGATATTTTCCGTGGTGACAGTTTCCAAATCGGGATTGCGGAAGTGCGTGAAGTGCTGAGGGCGGTGCTTGCAATCAGGGCTTATTTACGTTCACATAAAATGGAATCGGCTAAGATGCTTCTGGATGCACGGCTTGCTATAGGTATAGGTACTCTTGACTATGAATCCGATGCTTTGTCAACGAGTGATGGAGAAGCCTATAGGTTGTCTGGAAAACTACTTGATAGCATGGGTAAGTTAAGAGTTAAGATAATGACACCATGGAAGTGTGTTAATGACGAGCTGGAATTGGAAACTGCATTTGCAGATGATATAATATCATCATGGACTCAAAGTCAGAGCCGTATAATACTATTGAGTTTGTTGACATCACACAGTCATGTCGATTTGTCGAAAAGGCTTGGAATATCGCGTCAGATGGTTGACAAGTCATTGAAGGCTTCAAAGGAGGAGCTGATGCGAGCATATATCAGGAGATTTGAAAAACTTGTAACAGACCATTTACATCACGAGCTATGATTATACTGTTGGTAAAACTTATTGCAGCTCATCTTATTGGCGATTTTCTGCTACAATCCAATATAATGTGCCGGTTGAAGTATGATAACGATTGGTCGAAGCGTATCGCGGCACTCTCAGTGCACAGCGCAATACAAGCGATTTTGTCTTATGTTTTCATTGCATGGTGGAGCAATTGGATCATCTCTGTTGTCATCTTCATCAGCCATTTTATGATAGATTTGGTCAAAGTCAGTTATGGCTCTCGAAAACTTCCGTCGTTAATAGCAGATCAAGTCGCACATTACATGGTAATCATATTATTGGGGTGGTTTGTTTCTGTCAATGATGGAAGTTGTGGGCAGCCTGGTCTTTTCTCAATTTCATTTTGGATAGTGGGTACTGCATACATTGCCGTTTTAGCACCTACTTCCATGTTGATAAAATCGTTCGTTGAGTATGAACGATGGATGCCTGAGGACGATTCGTTACAAGGATTGCCAAATGCTGGAAAATGGATAGGATACCTTGAACGGATTTTAATCCTGACATTTATATTTACAGAGAATGTAGAGGGCATAGGATTCCTATTGGCTGCCAAGTCAGTGTTTAGATTCGGAGAACTGAGTAAGGCGAGAGATATTAAAATCACAGAATATGTGCTGATTGGCACCTTTGCGAGCTTTACAATTGCAATATTAGTGGGATTTGCTGCCAGATGGTTGAACACGTTTGGGAAGGAAGCATTGGCATTTTATTAATCATAGTGCTGGATAATGGGTATTTATGGCTTTTTGTGGTGAGAACCAATCAAATTTATAGATTAGATTTATGGGACGGAAGGCATTGAGGCCGGAGAGGATTCTGGTCATCAGATTCAGGCAGATAGGCGATGCGGTGCTGGCGACTTCGCTGTGCAGCTCGCTGAGGCGTTCGTTTCCGGGAGCACGTATAGACATGGTGCTCAACAGCGGCATCGCGCCCCTGTTTGAGGGGCATCCTGACATTGACCGTATCATACGCTTTGCGCCGGATGACAACAAGCCCCTCGTGGCCTATCTGCGCAAGGTCAGGAGCGTCATGCGTGAGGGGCGATATGACATGATAGTGGATATGCGGTCTACGATACGCACGCTGCTGTTTTCGCTTATGTCGCTGCGCACGCCGTGGCGACTGGGACGTAAGAAAGGTTACACGCGGCCTCTGCTCAATGCTGTGACGGAGAATGCCGCGCCGGAGCTGGAGATGACCATGGTGGAGCGTGACCTGTTGCTGCTGCGCCCTCTCGAGCGATACTTCGATATGGACTATTGCCGTGATTTCACGCTGAATATCACAGACGGGGAGCGCAGCGCGTTCAGGCAGAAGATGATCGATGGCGGAGTGGATATGCAGCGCAAGGTGATGCTCGTGGGTGTGTCGGCCAAACTGCCGTGGAAGCGATGGCGCAAGGATTTCATGGTGGAGACCCTGCGGCGTGTGCTTGCCCACCGCCCCGATGTGCAGATGATATTCAACTATGCTCCCGGGGAGGAGGAAGCCGATGCCAGGGATGTGTACCGGCAGCTTGGCGAGCCTGAGAACGTGAAGATTGACATAGAGGCGCGGAGCATACGCGAGATGGCGGCGATGGCGGCGTGCTGCGACTTCTATTTCGGCAACGAGGGCGGTGCGCGACATATCGTCCAGGCATTGGGCGTGCCTTCGTTTGCGATTTTCTCACCCTCCGGTGAGATGCAGACGTGGCTGCCCAAGACATCCACGCCGGCTTCAGGCATCTCCTATATGCAAACTCTTCCCCCCGATGAAATCGAAGGGAAGAGCTATGGGGAACTGATGGACTCGGTAACGCCCGATGACGTGTGGCCTCAGCTTAAGGATATGATAGACAAATTTATCTGAGCGGCTCCATGACGCGCTGCATCTTGGCAGCGATGCGGTCGTTGCAGAGATTGCCTATGCTGCCTTCATGGGTGTGGTGTACGGAACGTGTGGGCGTGTATTCGCCGCGCTGCACCTGCATGCCCACAGTCTTGTAGGCATCGCGGAATGGCATGCCCGACAGGGCGAGTCGGTTGACATCCTCCACGGTGAACAGATAGTCATATTTCGGGTCGGATAGTATGTCCTCGTTGACCTTGATGTGGCGCAGCATGAACTCTGCCATGTCGAGGCAGTTGACAAGCTCGTCGGTGGCCGGGAAGATGATGTCCTTGAGCAGCTGCAGGTCGCGGTTGTAGCCTAAGGGGAGGTTGGTGGTCAGCAGAGCCACCTCGTTGGGGAGCCCTTGCAGACGGTTGCACTTGCCGCGCATTATCTCGAATACGTCGGGATTTTTCTTATGGGGCATGATGGAGGAGCCTGTGGTCAGCTCGTCGGGGAACTTGACGAAACCGAAATTCTGGCACATCCACATGCACACATCCATGGCCAGATGGGCGAGGGTCGACGCGATGGCGGCGACGGCCATGGATACGGCGCGCTCGGTCTTGCCGCGGCTCATCTGGGCGGCCACGACATTGTAGTTCATGTCGGCGAAACCGAGCAGCTGCGTGGTCATGGTGCGGTTGAGGGGGAATGAGGAGCCGTAGCCGGCAGCCGAACCGAGAGGATTCTGGTTGGCTACGTTGTAGGCTGCCACAAGCATGTGCATGTCGTCAGTCAGTGACTCAGCGTAAGCTCCGAACCAGAGGCCGAACGATGACGGCATGGCCACCTGCAGGTGGGTGTATCCTGGCATCAGCACATCCTTATATCGGTCGCTGAGCTGCAGCAGACGGTCAAACAGACGTTCCACAGCTTTGGCTATGGTGCGGAGCTCGTCGCGCATGAACAGTTTGAGGTCCACGAGCACCTGGTCGTTGCGCGAACGGCCGGCATGTATTTTCTTGCCGAGGTCTCCGAGCCTCTGTGTCAGCAGAAACTCCACCTGAGAGTGCACATCCTCCACATCGTCCTCGATGCGGAAGTCACCGGCCTCGATGGTCTTGAGTATATCCTCAAGTCCGGTCAGGAGGGTGTCAAGTTCGTCCTTCTCAAGCAGTCCGATGGACTGGAGCATCTTGATATGAGCCATGGAGCCTTGTACGTCATAGCGTGCGAGGCGCAGGTCAAGGTCGCGGTCGTTGCCTACGGTGAATTTTTCAATCAGAGCATCAGGCTCGAAGCCTTTGTCCCAAAGTTTTGCCATATTGAAGATGTCTTATATCGTTGTCAAGTGTTGCAAAGATAGCAATTATTTGAATTTCCGCCCGAGATGTTTTGTGTTAGCAGACATGCCATGGCATGTCCCTACTACGATGATTGAATTTATATGGAATCCAAAATGCTTAGAGG
>Gatling_p1__coassemble_438_pt1 | contig 29724 bp, 26 predicted proteins | sample Gatling_p1__metabat2_low_PE_016 | metagenome-assembled genome bin Gatling_p1 | reverse complement strand
TCAAGACGAGCAACGGCAAGTACATAGCTCCGCAGGTGCTTGAAAGCCGTCTGGTACAGGACCGTTACATAGACCAGGTAGTGGTCATCGGCGACCGCCGCAAGTATGTGACGGCCATCATTATACCGGCTTTCGATGCCTTGAAGGAGTATGCCCGTCAGAAGCATATTCAGTATAAGAATCTGGAAGAACTGGTCAAGAACGTGGATATACGTCACATGATAGGTGCACGTATAGAGCGTTTGCAGCAGGGACTGCCCGGATTTGAACGCATCAAGAAGTTCACGCTTCTGCCCGAGACCTTCACCATGGAGCGCGGAGAGCTGACAAATACCCTCAAGATAAAGCGTCCGGTCATCAATGCGCGTTACGCACATGAGATTGACCAGATGTATGTATGATGACTGACAACAGTGACTGAAATATAAATATTAACCAATCCCAATTAACGTCCGGAATAATCATGATTACACCCGAACAGCTAAAAGAGACCTTTGAGCGCAAGCTGGCGCTGAGGAGGTATCTTTGACATCGACAGCAAGAAAATAGAAGTAGAAGAGGAGGAACTCCGCACCCATGTGCCCGATTTTTGGGAGCATCCCAAAGAGGCGCAGGCACAGATGAAGAAAATCAAGGACATCCAGGCCTGGATTGACGGCTATAATGAGATAGATAAGTCAACCGAGGAACTCCAGCTCGCATGGGACTTCCTCAAGGAAGGCATAGTGGAGGAGTCAGAGCTGGACGCCCTGTATGCGTCGACTATCGAGAAAATCGAGTCGCTTGAGCTCCGTAACATGCTGCGCCGCGAGGAGGACAAGATGGATGCCGTCATCAAAATCAACTCCGGCGCAGGTGGCACTGAGAGCCAGGACTGGGCCCAGATGCTCATGCGCATGTATCTGCGCTGGGCCGAGAAGCACGGCTACAAGACATCCATCGCCAACCTGCTGGAAGGCGACGAGGCCGGTATAAAGTCATGTACCATCAATATCGAAGGCCCGTTTGCCTACGGATACCTCAAGAGTGAGAACGGTGTGCACCGACTGGTGCGCGTGTCGCCTTACAATGCACAGGGCAAGCGTATGACATCATTTGCGAGCGTGTTCGTGACCCCGTTGGTCGATGACACCATAGAGGTCAAGGTAGAACAGGCTCTCATATCGTGGGATACCTTCCGAAGCGGCGGTGCCGGCGGCCAGAACGTCAACAAGGTGGAGTCAGGTGTGCGTCTGCGCTACCAGTTTACCGACCCGTACACCGGAGAGAAGGAGGAAATCCTCATCGAGAACACCGAAACCCGCGACCAGCCCAAAAACAAGGAGAATGCTCTGCGACAGCTGCGCTCCATACTCTACGAGAAGGAGCTCCAGCACCGCATGCAGGAACAGGCCAAGATTGAGGCCGGCAAGATGAAAATCGAGTGGGGCAGCCAGATACGCAGCTATGTGTTTGATGACCGACGGGTCAAGGACCACCGCACCAACCATCAGACAAGCGATGTCAATGGCGTCATGGACGGCGACATAGACGAGTTTATCAAGGCATATCTTATGGAATTTGCCGGCAATGAGCCGCAATAACCTCCTGATTTAGATGGATAAAAGCTATCTTGACGAGCTTAATGACCAGCAGAGGGCCGCGGTGGAATACACCGACGGCCCCCAGCTCGTCATAGCCGGAGCCGGCTCTGGAAAGACGAGGGTGCTGACATACAAGATTCTGCACCTTCTCGCCCATGGTGTGGAGCCGTGGCGCATACTTGCACTGACGTTTACCAACAAGGCTGCGCGAGAGATGCGCGAGCGCATAGAGGCTCTTGTGGGGCATGAGGCTGCATCGCGTCTGTGGATGGGCACTTTCCACTCCATATTCTCACGCATACTGCGCATCCATGCCGACAAAATCGGGTTTAAAAGTTCTTACACCATCTATGACGCGGCAGACAGCAAGGCCCTTGTCAAAACCATCATCAAGGATATGCAGCTTGACGAGAAGGTCTACAAGGCTTCTACTGTGGCCAATGCCATATCATGGGCTAAAAATTCGCTCATATCGCCGGAGGCCTATGCTGCCAATGCTGACCTTATGGCAGCCGACCGACGTGCGCGCCGGCCGCTCATCCATGAAATCTATGCGGCATACCGCAACCGTTGTCAGGTGGCTTCGGCCATGGATTTTGACGATTTGCTGTACTATACAAATCTACTGCTTCGTGACAATCCTGACATCCGTAACCACTACACCGAGTTTTTCCGCTATGTGCTGGTCGACGAATATCAGGACACCAATTTCGCCCAGCATCTGATAGTGTCACAGCTGTGTGGAGAGTGCGGACGGCTCATGGTGGTGGGCGACGATGCCCAGAGCATATACAGCTTCCGAGGGGCCAACATAGCCAATATCCTCAATCTCAACCGCACTTACAAGACCCTGCGGATATTCAAGCTTGAGGAGAACTACCGCTCCACACAGACCATCATAAATGCCGCCAATTCGCTGATTGACAAAAACGAGGGGCAGATACCCAAAAAGGTATTTTCACGCAATGACAAGGGCGACCGAATAGAACTCGTACAGGCTTACAGCGATTACGAGGAGGGTTTTCTCGTGGCTAACCGCGTGGCGCAGGTCAAACTGACACGCCATGACAGTTACGATGACTTTGCCATACTCTACCGTACCAACTCGCAGAGCCGTATCCTTGAGGAAGCTCTACGCAAGCAGAGCATACCTTACCGTATATATGGCGGACAGTCGTTTTATCAGCGCAAGGAGGTCAAGGATGCAGTGTCATATTTCCGCCTGTCGGTCAATCCTGACGATGACGAGGCTCTGCGCCGCGTCATCAATGTGCCGGCTCGTGGTATCGGTGACACTACATTGGCCAAGCTCACGAGGGCGGCCATAGATAATGGCGTCAGCATCTGGCATGTCATAACTCACCTTGACACGATAGACACAGGTCTCAATAACGGTACGAAACGGAAGCTCCAGGGGTTCAGAGAACTGATGGAGAAGTTCATCGACAGTAATGCCACCGCTGATGCTGCCACGCTTGCACAGCTGATAATCTCCGAGACCGGCATGATTACCCAGCTGCAAGGCGACCGCACGCCCGAGAGCATCTCCAGGATAGAGAACTTGCAGGAGCTTGTCAACGGCGCACGTCAGTTTGTCAAGATGCACACTGAGGAGGGCAACGAGGATACAGGCATGGAATATTTCCTCAGCGAGGTGTCTCTGGCTACGGATCAGGACAAGGATGAGGAGGATGGCTCTGCGAAGGTCACTCTGATGACTGTCCATGCAGCCAAAGGCCTTGAGTTTGCCAACGTGTTTATAGTCGGGGTAGAGGAAGACCTTTTCCCCAACTCCATGAGTGCTGCAAGCGCCGAGGAGGTTGAGGAGGAGCGTCGACTGCTGTATGTTGCTATTACGAGAGCCAAGCGTTTCTGCATGATAAGCTATGCTTGTAGCCGTTTCCGCAACGGCATGACAGCGACCTGCAGTCCGTCACGGTTTATCAGGGATATCGACCCCCATTATCTCAAGCCTGTCACAGGCACGAGTGTAACGGGCCGCTCCATGTTTAATCCCGTGGAGCGTTATCGTGATTCGTTCCACTCGCCGGTTGCTGCGTCCTCGAGCTTTGCAGCTTCAAGGAGACGTGGCGGCGGTCTGCCCCTCAGCGACTATCACGGCAATGTCGCCCCCAGAGAGACGTCACGCCCTGCGTCTGCTTCGGCCGGTGTCGGGACTTCCCTCCACAACTCGTCGGAGCTGTCTGTAGGCATGGTGATAGAGCATCAGATATTCGGGCGCGGCACTATTGAGGAGATAGACCGCGAGCAGCCTGACCACCGCATCAGGGTTACATTTGACAATACCGGTCAAAAGGTGCTCATGCTTAAATTTGCAAGATTTAAAATCGTATAACAGGTATCCACAGCTATGGTTTATAACAACGAATCAGAGATTTCCACACCGTTCTATATAGTCTATGAGTCCCGCATCCGTCGAAATCTGGCGCTTATCAGCCGTGTGGCTTCGGAATCAGGGGCAAAAATCATCATGGCTTTTAAAGCGAATGCTTTATGGAAGACATTTCCGATAGTACGTGAATACTGTCGTGACTTTACGGCAAGTTCGCTCAACGAGTTGCATCTCGGATGTGACGAGCTCGGTGGTGAGGCTCATAGTTATTGCCCGGCTTATACTGACGAAACGATAGGGGAGTATCTGGAGCGGTCAACGCATATCACTTTTAACTCGTTGCACCAGTTTGAGCGTTTCAAATCGCTGGTGGCCGCCTCGAAGGCTTCTCCCGGATTGCGTGTAAATCCTCAATGTTCGGTGATAGAGACCGACATATACAATCCGGCTCTCCCCGGGAGCCGCTTCGGCGTGACTGCCGCGGCTCTGAGCGAGGCCGGCGGACTGCCTGACGGTATCGAAGGATTGCATTTTCATGCTCTGTGTGAAAGTTCGAGCCATGACCTCGAGAAGGTGCTTGAAGCGTTTGAGGCTGACTACGGCGAATGGATTGACCGTGTCAGATGGGTCAATATGGGCGGCGGACATCTGATGACGCGGGAGGGATATGACACCGAGCACCTCATAGCTGTGATACAGGGCTTCAGACGTCGCCATCCCGGTGTGCAGGTTATACTTGAGCCGGGAAGTGCGTTTATGTGGCGTACAGGCGATCTTATGACCTCGGTGGTTGATATCGTGGACAATCAGGGGATAAAGACGGCGATAATAGATGCGTCGTTTGCCTGTCATATGCCCGATTGCCTGGAAATGCCGTATAAACCGGCTATAACAGGCAGTATGCCTGTAGATGCGTCGCTCCCGACATACAGGCTTGGAGGCAACTCATGTCTCAGTGGGGATTTCATGGGCGACTGGAGTTTCGCTCGTCCGCTCCGGATAGGCGACCGTCTGCGGTTAGAAGACATGAACCACTATACCACTGTCAAGACCAACATGTTCAATGGCATACAGCATCCGTCAATGATATTATGCGATGCCGAGGGGCGCTGTCATGAGCTTCGCCGCTTCATTTACGAGGACTACCGATCACGTATGGACTGACATTATCATGCCTTATGACGTCTTTGAAACCATAAATTGTGGCTTAGGAGGCTGTAGAATCAATTATATTTCTTATCTTTGCGTTAGTTTGTAACGCGAAGTCATAATGCGTAGGAGCTTTGACTGAAAGTTGTCCCATTTCTTGTTGTCTGACCGCAATGTATTGATTGATAGGCAGTTATCAAGATTGGGATGAACTAAAGAATTGTCTAAGAGTGGCATGCAAACTATAAAAATCGGTCAATATCTGTCCAATCTCGATTGTTAGAGTGACGAATTCCGGAGGACAAACGGCATCCGAAAACAGTGGAAATATGCCCCAATGGTATGTGATGAGGGCATATAAATCGGAAAAAAGCGCAGAAGAACATCTCACACAGCTTGGATATGCTGTGTTTGTACCCAAAAAATGGGCTGTGAGAGTATATCATGGCCGTAAAGGCAAATATCTTGTGCCGGCTATTCCGAGTATGGTTTTCGTTCATGCTACCAAAGACAGCTTGCTTCAGGCTAAGCACCGTGTTGAGAAATTACAGTTTATCATGTCAGCTTCCACTGGTGGCAACCAGCCTTTGGTGGTTGCAGACCGGGATATGAACGACTTCATCAAAGTGGCTTCTCAAGCCGTGTCTGATGAAGGCATCACCTATCTTACGCCCGAGGAAATCAACATTGCCCGTGGACGGCGTGTGAAGATTCTCGGCGGTCCCTTTGACGGCGTAACAGGAGTGTTCCAGCGGGTCAAGGGCCATCGTAACCGCCGCCTCGTAGTCACCATCCCCTCCATCGGCAGCGTCACCGCCGAAGTCACCCCCGATCTCGTCCAGCTCCTCTGATGCAAGTTGAGTTGGAGATGTGATATTGTCCAATATAAAATATGAGACGAGAATCGCGTGTAGCAAAATCGATTAAGAGTGCCAAGGTCAACATGCTTTGCTATTTTGTATCGCTGCTGACCGCATTCTTTACGCGCAGGATATTCATTGATTATCTCGGGCTGGAGTTCATGGGCCTGAACGGGACTGTCGGTAGTGTGCTCGGATTTCTCAATCTGGCCGAACTGGGTATAGGTACAGCTATTTCTTATCTTTTATTTAAGCCTGTATTTGATGGAGATGAAACGAAGATCAACGAGTTGATTTCTGTAATGGGTTATCTTTACCGTTGGATCGGCATTTTCATCTATGGGGCGGCCATAATTGTGTCGTTCTTTTTGCCAGTGATATTCTCCGACACCTCTTTTTCCATGGGGGTGATTTATGCATCGTTCTATCTGTATCTATCAGGGTCGATGCTTGGTTATTTCTTCAATTATAAGATGGTATTGCTGAGCGCTGACCAGAGGAATTATGTCATAACCGGCTATTTCCAACTGACCACGACCTTGAAACTGTTCACGCAGATGGGGCTTGCAATACTGTGGCCTAACTTTTATGTATTCTTGGCTCTGGAGTTCGGGTCTGCGATAGTTAATACTATCATCATTCAATGGAAACTCCGAAAGACCTATCCATGGCTGAAAGCGGAGCTTAAGGAGGGCCGCAGACTGCTAAAGAAATATCCGGAAGTGACTACGAAAATCAAGCAGATTGTGGTACATAAATTGGGGCTGTTTGTAAAAGGTCAATCGCAACCGATGCTTATATACGCCTTTGCATCCCTTTCAAGTGTAGCTCTTTATGCTAATTATACCATTATAACGAGCCGTGTTCAGAATCTGTTTAATGGTATTCTTGATAGTGCTGGCGGTAGCGTCGGGAATCTTGTCGCTGAGGGTGACAAAGATAAGATAGTTAAAATTTTCGCGCAACTATTCGTTTCTCGATTATTTATTGTCGGCAATCTTGCGTTCTGTTTCTATTATCTGCTATCTCCATTTGTCAATATATGGCTTGGCCCAGAATGTATTGTATCGCCGACGGTTGTTCTGATTGTCGTAATCGGATATACTCTTGGTGTCATGCGTGGCCCTACAGATTATTTCATAAATGCCTATGGATTGTTTTCTGATGTATGGGCTCCCATAGCCGAATCAGCTATATCTATTTCTGTGGCAATCTTATGTGGCATGAAATGGGGGCTTCCTGGAGTACTGATGGGAGATCTGACGGCATCAATTTTGATTATTTACGTATGGAAAACATATTTTCTGTTTACACGTGGATTTAAAGTCAACCCTCTGAGATACTGGCTATTGTGGGCTAAAACCATATGGCCTATGATTTTAGGCGCGGTGGCGGCCTACTTCGTTGCAGAATATTTTGGTTCTATATTGACAATCAGCAACCCTTGGATAGAGTTTGGATACAAAGCTGTTATATACACAATTATCATTTTTACTATTTCTTCTATCATTTTGTGGGGTATATCATTACATTTCAGAGTATTCTTCAAACGCTTGCTATCAACGGTACTAAAACGGGGAAAAAGATTTCAGCAAAATCCTAAATGATTTTTGTAGAGTCTAACAGTTAATGATGAAGATTTCAGTTATAATTCCAGTCTATAACACTGCGCGAACTCTTCCAAGATGTCTTGATAGCATTATATGCCAGACATATTCGGATTGGGAATGTATTGTCGTGGATGATGGCTCTACTGATGACAGTCCTGAAATCATTAAAAAATACTCAATTAAGGATAAACGAATTAAGTTTATCTGTCAGTCTAACTCTGGGGTCAGTGCGGCACGAAATAGAGGTATAAAGGATTCTTCCGGTGAATATATTACATTTATAGATAGTGATGATTATGTGGAGTCAGATTATTTCAAGCAAGCTGTTGACCTGTTGACAGTACATAATGCTGAGATGCTTCTAGCTGGTTATACGGAAGATTATTGTATCAATGGAAAAATTACATCTCATGATAGCATTTTGCCAAACTGGATTGCCAGCAATGATGGTGTAGCCATACTGGACAGGCTGTCATGTGTGCAGCTTTTGTTTGATACTTCTGTCTCTTATTGGGGGAACATAGTAAAATGGTTTCGTCGGGATATAGTCAATTCAATTAATCTTGAATTTGACGAGCAATTAAAATATAATGAAGATAGGGCATTTTCGGTTTCATATCTGGCTACTGAATCTGAGAAGGCAGTAAACATAGTTATGAATCGTCATAATTATCATTATGTGATGCGTGCCTCTTCTGCTATGAGACAGGGCTTCAATGAGAATCATATAGTTGAACTTGAATCTTTCAAACGTTTCTGTGAGATAGAGCGTGCTTATTTTCGCAGCAGAAGGTTGAATATGGCCATCCGTCATGCAGGACTGACTCGTAAATTTTATCTGACATGGCTCGCCATGAATATGGAACGTTATGATGACAAAATAGCTGCAGCAATGGAGCGTATTGAGAAAGATATGTTAAGCATAAGAGATTTTATGCCTCCCTATACGTTGCATAGCCGCCCATTGATGAAAAGATGGTTGCAGCATCATAAACATAAATTCATGCGCTTTTTCGGTAGACAGAGATGAGACGACGTGTTGGGGTGGATTTTACCTGGTACTTTGATAAGGCCGTCCATGCTGGTCCTAAGGCCCGTAAGGATGTGTCGCGCACTCTCAGCAAAGAGGGATATGATGTAGTGACACTGTTTTATCCTCCGGCTCAAACCACGAAACAGGCTTCATGGAAAAGGACTAAGGTATTGGTCAAACTATATTTCAAAAAACTTATCGGAGCTAAGGAAGTATTGTTCCAATATCCGTCGATGTTGCCTGTATGGTATCTGAAATTCTTAAAGTATCAGGGTATCAGGGTCACATTGTTAATTCACGACCTTGATAGATTGAGGCAAGGACATACTGAGTTGAGTCATCTTGAGAGAGGAACCTTTAATGCTGTGAATAACCTCATAGTGCATACGCCGGCTATGGCTGACTATCTGCGTGCACAGAATGTCAGGACTCCCATGGACGTCCTTTATCTTTTTGACTATTATACTGACAAACAGGAATATAAGGAAGCCGATGACTGTAACAGCATTGTATTCTGTGGCAACCTCGGTAAAAGCGGTTTCCTTAAAATATTTGATGCTAAGGACTGGGCAATGGCCACATATCTCTACGGTGTCGGTGCTAAGACCCATTATGATAATCCTAATGTAATGTACAAGGGGGTATTCCCGGCTGATGATCCATCGGAAATAGAGGGTGCGTGGGGACTCGTCTGGGACGGCCCTGACCCGGAGACCTGTAGCACTTCGCCCATAGGACGCTATCTTTCATACAACACCAGCCACAAAATTTCCCTCTATCTCGTTACTGGTAAACCTGTCATCATCTGGTCAGGCTGCGCATTGGCAGACTGGATAGTCAAAAACGGCCTCGGAATCGCCGTGGATTCTTTGGATGAAATACCTATGAGTATGAGTCAAATCTCACATGCGGAATATCAGACATTTGTAGAGGGTGTAGAAAATATACAGCATGAACTATCTAAAGGTGGATTTCTGAGTAAGATCCTAAGATAAGATCACATCAGTATAGGTATGTCAAATTTAACACCTAAAATATCTATTGTAGTAGTCACATATAATTCCGGTAAATATGTGACTGAAACATTAGACAGTATAGCCAGCCAAAGTTATACTGGTGAAATTCAACTTATTGTCAGCGATGATTGTTCGCAGGATGATACAGTGCTGATATGCAAGAACTGGTTGAGAGACCATAAGGACAGATTCCCTGATGCTACCATCATTTCGTCAACAAGCAATACAGGTATTAGTGGCAATTATAACCGTGCATTAAAAGAGGTTAACGGACTATGGGTAAAATATATAGCTGGTGATGATATTTTGACCCCTGATTGTATACGTGAGTTTGTCGCGGAAACCTTCCGCACAGATGATAAGTTTATCATGTGTCGTCTGCAACCGTTTGATTCAGACGGTGACAAAGCACCGAGAATGAGGGCTGAAGGTATCATGGAATGTGACGTAAAGGGGCAGGAGAAGGTATTAAGTGAGTTGTCATATATAATAGAAGGCCCATCGTTTTTTCTTGAAACGACGACACTGCGTCAATTAGGAGCTTTTGATGAGGCATACCCTTATGTAGAAGACTGGCCCTTGGCCATGAAATATGTATATAACGGTTACCGCATACATATGCTTAAGAAGGAACTTGTCAGATACAGAGAATACCAGTCGGTGAGCAAGGAGGGTAGCGTCTACTATCAGAAGTTCTGGTGGTGCTGCTATGCTTCGTTGAATGACTGGCGTATGCGTATAGCAAAACGTGACAGGAAGTATTTTTCTTGGTGGCATGCACGTGTACAGCGTTATTTATTGGATATTCCAAAACACGGACTCGTCAACAAGATGGTCAGATATGCACTTATGATGACTGATTTAAAGAGGTTCTTATGAAAGAAAAGGAGATATCTCATCATTCTATTAATATTTTGTGTGCCACAGATGGCAATTATGCTCCGTATTGCGGGGTGATGCTCACATCATTGCTTGAAAACAATAAGGATCATCATATTGATATATATATATTGGGTACTTGTATATCAGTCATTGATAGACAACGGTTTGAAATGTTGTCTATGCGTTATGATTGTACTGTCTCTGTCATAGATTCTGATGCCAGTTTATTTTCAAAATGTCCGATAAAAGATGGAGATCACGTGTCATTGGCTGCATATTACCGTATAATGTGCGAACTTTTCCTCCCAGCCTCTCTTAACAGGATATTATATTTGGATTGTGATGTGATTGTTAATAGGGATATAAAAGAACTCTATGACATGGATATGGGCAAAAGAGCTGTCGTAGCTGCATGTACTGACAGTTATAACACAATACATAAGGAAAGATTGGGTCTGGAAAATGACTATTTCTGCTCTGGAATCATGCTTTTGGATATAGAACGATTTAGAGAAGGCAAATTCGGTGAGAGGTGTATGAACGCCATTAAAAATGACCCCGAAAAATTTGTGTACCATGATCAGGATGCCCTTAATATTGTGTTGAACGATAGGGTAAGATACATATCTCCCAAGTGGAACATGATGTCTGCGTTTCTTAGATGCGATAAGTCTGAGCTGCACATGAATGCAGAGCTGAAAAACGAGATAGAAAAAGTGATTGCCAGAGATGGAAGCAATTGTATAATTCATTATGAATATCTTCCAAAACCGTGGCAGAAATGGGTGATGATGCCTCACCCGTTTACCAAACTTTGGCATCACTACCGTGTCATATCCCAATGGCCAGATGCTCCGATAAACCACAAAGCTCCGCTCAGGTTTAAGATAAGTGTAGTGTTGCTGAGGCTTTTGTGGAAACTTGGTCTGAAGAAACGTCCCGATTATTATCTTGTCTGACATGACCCCGAAAGTTTCGGTTATAGTCCCGGTTTACAACAAGGTCTCAAACTTAGTGACCTGTTTTGATAGCATACTCTCACAGGACTCCAAAGATTACGAGCTACTTATCATTGACGACGGCTCAAATGACGGTTCAGAGGCTGTATGCCTACGATATGCTGAGGCAATGTCTGGAAAGATACGCTATATCCGTAAGGATAATGGCGGTGTCAGCTCGGCACGCAACGTGGGCATGGATGCCGCATCGGGAGAATATCTGTGTTTTGTTGATGCTGATGACTTTCTTTGCCCAGGCTTTCTGTCGACTTTGCTCAGGGGAGCTGATGGACATGACATAACTACCTGCTCAAGCGGATTGGACAGGGTCTGGAAAGGCTGTGAAATTGCAGAGTATGTCGATACAGAGGGTCGGAGTATGCTTGGCACAGCTGTATGGGGCAAGATCTATAGGCGAGAGACAGTATGCGGTGCAGGTGTTAGATTTGATGAATCGGTCAGTTTCGGTGAAGACACACTCTTCAACCTCTGTATATGGGCCAGAGTCCGAAGCATTAGAGCCATTCCGCATAATTTATATGGGCATACTGTGGATCATTCGCGACGATACGAACTGTCGGCAGATGAAATCAGACAGAAGATTAAAGTTCTCTGTTCGGCGTATGAAAGATTAGATGCTGTTTTTGGCTCGAATACATCGACAGAGAGAGATGTCAACATAACAATTTCACTATACCCTCTTTCCAAAATCCTGGAAGATGATTCGGAGTATATTGCATTGTATCATGAATATTATCCCAGCACATCAAGACGAGATTTCCTAAACGATATGAGATGTAGCCCGGTAATAAGAGCTGTCTCCGAATCGCGATCAGTGGCTTCACGCTATGGTTACGATGGCGTGAAGCTGATGTTCAAAAAGATAGGACGAATGTACGGCAACCAGATGCAGTATGTTGTGTGTCCTTTCATGAAGCATAGAATAATTCTGTGGATGTTGCGGCATAAAATGTATATGTTTGGAGCATTGACGGTCATGCTGTTAGATATGATGCGCGATAATGAGATTTAAGCATGGATAAGATTGCTGCAATGAAAAATATGCCGTTGGTGTCGGTCGTGGTTGTCACATATAATTCCAGCCATTACGTCGCTGAAACCCTTGATAGCATCAGGCTACAGGATTATGAAGGCCCTTTGGAGCTGATTATCAGTGATGACGGTTCTACGGACGATACTGTGGCTATATGTAGGAATTGGGCAGATGCAAATAGGGCGTATTTTTCCTGTATCAAGCAGATTTATACTCCTCGGAACCTTGGCATATGTGGGAACTATAATTTCGCATTAAATTACGTGACCGGGATTTGGATAAAATATATCGCGGGTGACGATATATTGAGGCATGATGCCATCAGACGATATGTAGAAGATAGTCAGTTAACGGATGACGGGATAATGGTGTGCGGCACGATGCTCATTGATGGAGATGGAGGAGAAATCGGTCCGAGATATTTGATGGAGGATCTTCTAAACACTCAGGATCCATACGAGCAAGCTCGTAATATGGCATTGTCTGGGCACGGAATAGTAGAAGGTCCGACTTTCTTTATTAAAACCTCTCTGATCAGTCAGATGGGCGGCATGGACTTAAGATATCCTATGCTTGAGGATTTCCCTTTTGCATTCAGGTGTGCATTCAGCGGGCATCATATTCATGTAGTCAAAGACACACTTGTCAAGTATAGAGTCTACCCTGGTAGTGTATCGCAGTCTGATTTAGCATTTCATGATCTGTTTTACGGGGCTTTATATGATGCGCGTATGACAATAGCATCTAAAGAACGTAATTGGTTGTATTGGTGGCATGCAAAAGTCCAAAAGCAGCTGTTGAAAAAACAGCATGCCAAATTGGACAAAGTAAAAAGACATTTATATCTCTTAAGTGATATGTGGATGCATATACGTAGGATGAAAGATTGTTTCAAATTTAGTAAGATTTAAATAGTTTAATGTCGCGATTAGAAGTGATGAATATACTCACAATAACAGATGACAATTATGCCCTTTGGCGTTGGGTCATGCCTATGGCTTTGTTTCGCCATGTTGTAGAAGACATCCATGTATATAAAAGTATCAGCAGATAATAAGGATAAATTCAGGATGCTTGGTCCTAATATTACCATCATTTGGACGATGATACATTTAAAATTTGGGTATCATTGAAATAAGTTGCTTGGTACTTTTAGTGACAATATTCGGCATTTGGTTTGTGCTAATTTTTCATAATGTCATCCAATAATCATATCCAACCATTGAGTCTCATAATAATTCATTTGCGGTAATAAATTGGTTGCTGAATGTTTTGTTTGAATCTGTATAATTGTATTGGAAATATCTGTGATGAAGAAAGTAATATATACGGCAATGTCGGGGGGATATGATCATATCCAGCAACCCAATGTCATAGCAGAGGACTGGGATTACATATGTTTTTCAAATGACATATCTGAGTCTAAAATTGGGGTGTGGCAGATTAGACCCATTCCTTTTCATCATAGAAATCATAAGAGGGTCGCAATGTTTGCCAAGTTTCATCCGCATACTCTCCTTCCAGAATATGATTATGCTGTTTGGCTTGATGCGAATAACACAATAAAAGACCATTATATCTATCAGAGAGCAGATGATTTCTATAATCACGGTGATATTGTGGCTCATATAATGCACCCGGAATGTGATTGCATTTATAAAGAAGCCTTTCGTTGCTTATACTATAACAAGGATGGCATGCTCAATGTCATAAAGACATTGAGATTCCTTGTAAAAAATAATTATCCGCATAGACAGGGACTTTATGAGAACAATCTGATTTACTGGAATCACCACGCACCGCTGATAGTCGATGCCCTTGAAGATTTTTGGAGGATATATATAAAAGTATCCAAACGGGATCAGTTGACACTTAATTACGTTTACTTTAAATTAAACATATCTCCATCACTCTATCTTCCGGTTGGAGAACATATGCAAAATTCTCAGCATATCGGGCGTCGTAATCACACTGAAAAAGATAAGAGCAGCAGGATTACACGAAAAGATTATTGGTTTAACAGGTGTAAGATGTGGATAGTGAGGTTTATATTCCTTTTGTCGGGCGAAGACATGAGGAATAAAATTCTTTATAAATGAACCTAATTAAATTACAGTGAGATGCATGTGGTGTTTCTGCTTCCGGGGGCGGCTGAAGGGCCTACGGGAGGATATAAGGTGGTGATGGAGCATGCTGCCAGGATGGTGGCGGAGGGTTACCGTGTGACGGTATGCTATGCAGGGAGCATTTTTTACCGTCAGAAGCCGCTTAAGTTCAAACTTTCTGGCATAGTAAGGTATTTGCAGAAATATTTCCGTGGGTTCTCTTATGGCCGATGGATGGCAATTAATCCGAAAATCAAGGAGCGATTGACTTTCTCGCTCAATTACTGCCATGTCCCTCATGGTGCGGACAGGTATATAGCTACGTCGCCTTATACGGCCTGGTACCTTGATCGCTACCCTGTGGATGCTGACAGGAAATTTTACTTTATCCAGGGTAAGGAGGATTGGGGCAGCGGTCTAAGAGCCATTCTTGATGACACCTATCATATGGCTCTTAACAAGATTGCCATAGCTTCATGGCTCCGGGACATGCTCCGATTTCAATATGCTGAGGATTCAGCATTGGTATGTAACGGCTTTGACTTCGGATATTTCAAGATGACGGTTCCGGCTCAAAAAAGGAATCACCCAGTGGTAAGCATGCTTTGGCATGATATGGCTCTCAAGGATTGCCGTATGGGATGGGAAGCTTTGAAGATTGTCAAGAAAGAGGTGCCTGACTTGCAGGTGAAAATGTTCGGTACTCCAGAGCGTCCTGACTTCTTGCCTGAATGGGTTGAATACACCCGCCGTCCGTCACGTGATGAACATAATGAGATATACAACTCGTCGCAAGTGTTCATGGCGACAAGCCGCTCAGAGGGATGGGGGCTGACTGTGGGAGAGGCTATGATATGCGGAGCTGCTGTAGCATGCACTGACTGCGGCGGATTCCGGGAGATGGCTACTGACGGTGTGACGGCTCTGATTTCTCCTGTGGGAGATGCTGAAGCTATGGCATCGAATGTCATAAAGTTGCTTAAAGATGACAAACTGCGTATCAGTATAGCTCAACAGTCCGCTGAAAATATCCACCGTTTCACTTGGGAAAATAGTCATGTGGCTATGATGGAAGCTCTCGGATTGCCTACTGTAACTACATCTACGCAAAATTGTGACAACAGATGAATTTAGCATCGTTTGATATATTTGACACTGCGTTGGTGCGCCGGTGCGGCCGTCCGGATATGATATGGCGGCTGATGGGTGCTGCTATTTGGCCTGATGATCAGGCTCAGGCAGAGGCCTTCTATAATTGGCGTGCCTGTGCAGAGAAAGGGGCGTTGGCTACGATTGAATCTATCTACTCTTCGGCCGAAGCTGGGTGCTTTGCTCCGTATAGTGCGGAAGACCTCAGACAAGCCGAGATGAAAGAGGAGAGCTGTCAGCTGTGTGTCAATCCGCATGTCAGGTCCATAATCGAAGAGCATCGTGCTAAAGGTGACAGGATAATGTTTATCTCCGACATGTATCTTCCGTCGGATTTCCTTGCCGGAATACTGCGCCGCGAAGGCTGTCTTATGGGAGATGAGAAAGTGGTGGTGTCATGTGAAGCCGGTGCTTGCAAGCATCAAGGAGGGAAACTGTATGCAGAAGTGGCCAAATCGGATGTGGCCCGACAGATTGACGGTTGGGTGCATTATGGTGACAATCAGTTCAGTGATGTACGCTATGCGCGCAAGCATGGTATCAAAGCCACCCATGTATCAGCGCCTTTTACCGAGGCTGAGCAGCGATGGATGAGCATGGCGTCTTCGCTCCGTAACGGATGGCAGATGTCTGCATTGGCCGGCATTGCGAGGAATGTGAGACTTCAGTTCGGTGATACGCCGGCAGTGCGTATGGCAGCCGATTTCGTGTCTCCTGCCTATATCCCATATGTTCGGTTCGTCATTGAGGAAGCAATACGCCGGGGTATCAAGAGGCTCTATTTTCTCAATCGTGACAGTTATACCTTATTGAAGATAGCCGAGAAAATACCACACGAGGACATAGAACTGCGATATCTATATGTGTCACGTCGTTCGCTGATGGTGCCGTATCTGAGAGATTGCCGTGATGAGGACTATATTGCGATTGCTGACCGAAATAACCTCGTGGGCCGTGATTCTGACCATTTGCTGTGGCAGTTGCAATATACCCGTCAGCAGATGCAGGAAGAATATGGGGTGAATCTCCCCTTCGTGCGTATCGTCAATGCTTCACAGCAGCAGCAATTTATGGATACGCTATTTCGCCATGAACGTTTTACTCCTCGATTTAAAGAGAGAGCAGACCGACAGTTTGAATTGATCAAGGAATATTTCCGACAGGAAGGACTGCTTGACGAAGACAAGACTGCGATGGTAGATGTCGGGTGGCTCGGCACATCTCGATTGATGATAAACCGTCTGCTTAAGGATTGTGGGGGGCATCCTACTACATTTTTCTACATGGGTGTTCGACGTGACGTAATTTCTCCTTTGGAAGGCGATTATGTCTCTTATTTCCAGCCGGGACAGCTTGATACCAATGCTACGGCACTGATGGAAAATTATTTTTCTGCCTCCCCTTATCCGTCCACCGGGGCATATGCCCGAGACACGGATACAGGCAGAATTGTTCCTGTGTTCTCAGATAATGGGACCAAAACAGACACACCGATAATTAAAGCCAATGTCGGAGTCGCGGCTGCAATGGCTTCGCAGATTATCAATGCAGGACTTGACGACAGCGGAATAATGTTTCGTTGGGCATCTGACTCGCTTGATACAATATCGCACCTAAAGGCTGACGATATTGATTTCACGCCATTGCTTGAAGCAGATGTGTTTGATGGGGAGCCTACGGCTAAGCATCTCAATGTTATTGAGATTATGCGCATAGCTCTTTTGGGTGATAAAATTACGATATTTGACGCTGCCAGTCTAAAGCTCTCTCTTGGGAGCAGGTTAGGAGCCCTTGTTACATGGTGCGGAGTGCGCACAAGACGTCTCAGGCGTATTCTTTACATGATTCGGACTGGTTTTAAGGGGGCATAATGATATGATCGGCGTAGTAGTACTCAACTATAATTCAATATCTGATACGCTTAAATGCATGGACTTTTTGTCACGGCAAGAAGATGTCATATTGGATATTATAATAATAGATAACCACTCGGCTTCGTCAGAAGAAGTAACTGCGCTTCAGAAAATATGTGCAAAGAGAGGTGCCAGATTCAAGTGTGCAGCCAGCAACAATGGGTATAATGCCGGCAATAACATAGGTATCCGTATGGCGCTTGAGTCAGGCTGTGATGCAGTGTTGATTGCCAATCCAGACATGGAATTTCCAGATTCGCAATATGTCGCGACTCTTTACCATGAATTGATGTTGAGACCTGACTGTGCGGCTATCAGTGGAGCCATAATAGGTCCAGATGGCAGACATCAAACTCCGATGACGCGCGATGGGGCTTGGACACAGAGTTTCTCTTGGCTCAAAATGGCTTTAACTCGGTCACGTAAGGATGCTGAGTCTGATGGAAATGCTGACTTTATCGATAATCCCTATGAGCCACATAATTGCGCTAAGCTAAGTGGGTGCTGCCTGATGCTATCATCAGCATATCTCAAGGAGCATGGACTTATGGATGAGAACGTCTTCCTGTATTGCGAGGAGTCGATTCTGTCACGTCAGGTGGAATCTGTCGGCTATAAGATGTACTACACTCCAGCTGTGAGTGCAGTTCACCGACATGTATCTGTCAAAAAAGGCGATCCGCGGCCACGATTCCGTCATTGGCGTGATTCCAGACTTTATTTTATCAAGAAGTACAGTAGTTGGCCTTGGTATGGGCGCGTGCTTGCATCTCTGTCGTTCAGAATGTATGCCGGGGTTATGATAATGTTGAAATCCATACGGAATTGATATTCTTATAGATTTTTAGAGGGTATTTATGTCTTCCGAACGTTTGAAATATATTGATATAGCCAAAGGATTGGCTATCATAAGTATTGTTCTGTTGCATTTTTCCACAGGATTTATACCTCCGGATATCAATGTATTTATCGGGTCATATATGATAAGTATGTTTTATGTCACATCAGGATGGGTCAACGCATTGCAGAAAAGGCAACTGCCATTCAAGGAATTTTTACGCAAACGATGGTCTCAGCTCGGAGTCCCTTATATAGCATGGACTTTGATTATATTGACTTTTGATGCCATTTTGTGGGCGTTTGGTTATTATGACATGTATTTTGTTGCTCGCGAGTTGTATAAGTCTGTTATATTGCGTGGCATAGGAACCTTATGGTTTCTACCGGCTCTCTTCGGCGGGGAGCTGTTGTGGTGGTGGGCACGACACGGACACTCGGGACTGAAATATGTAATCATAACTATTGTGGTCTGTGTCATAATAGCATGTTATGGAAGCATTCTCGGACCTCGAGATTCTCTTCAGGCGAGCATTGTGGAAGCCCCGTTTAGGGTTATATTAAATGTGTCTAATGCATGGATTGGCATAATGGCTGGATTTTGTTTTCATCGTTATGTCTTTGGCTGGATTCGCAATAGACATAAGATTGTCGTATTGATAGTCGGTTTTTTGATTGTACTTGCAGGATGGTATTGTGCGTTTTGGCATCCTTTCCCTCGAATCTGGACTCTTGGAGCTCCTGTTTTGGCTCCCATAGGCCTGATTCTGATTATAATAGTACTTGAGACCAGCCCGTTATTGCGTTACTTCAATTATTGGGGCCGCAATTCTATGGCTTTGATGGTAACGCATTTCAGCATATTGATTGTCCTCTGTGATATCGTAGTCCGGTTGATATGGGGACACCCGATGCGTGGTGGCTGGATTGCGCTGTCATTGTTTGGGCTTACCATGATTATAGAGTATTTCCTCGCTGAATGGCTATCACGGAAATACCCCAAGATCTTAGGCATAAGAAAACATAAGGAGAGTAATTCTATTGATTAAAAAGTATAATGTTATAATAACATCACATGGCTTATATTTTTGATATTTTTTCCAATATCTGGCATTTTATAAAAGGTTTTTTCCAACTGAAAAATTATAATTGGACCAATGCCGTTCTGTTCATGATAGTGCTGATGGTTATCCAGTATTATCCATTGGAAGGCAGTGCAGGCGTTAGCCCGGTCAAGGTTGCCATGATGGCTGTGATGCCAATAATTTTCCTCGCCAATTTTGATATCAATAAAGCCGTGGTATTCGGTGGATTGTATTGGGCCTGGATCTTTTATACAGCCTATTTCCTTCATCCATATAATTACCGTTCAAGCACTGTCATGTACTGTGCCATGTTCGTAGTGACATTTATGGTTTTTTATACGCTGATATATAATAAACATGTGCTCACCATAGATGTTTTTATTAATTTTATAAGATGCTTTATCTTTGCTTACACAGGTCTGGCAATAATTCAGACTTTACTCCATATGGTCGGAATCTGGAATCTTCCATGGATGAACATGTTGATGTGGGTTGGAGACGAGACAGGCATGCGTGTAAATAGTTTCTCTCAAGAACCATCAACTTTTGCCCGAACTCTGTGGGTACTATATTATGCCTACTTGAAGTGCAATGAATATCTCCAAGGCTCTAAAGTAACCATTTTCCAAGCTTTTAAAGGACCACATCTCCTTGTTTCTGTATGTGTTTTGCTTGATACGATCATGATGGGATCTGGAACCTGTTTTATAGCCATGGGTATCGTTTCATTATACTTCTTGAGAGGTTATTATCTTTTTCTAACGTTACCGATATTTATTGGTATTTTTTTCATACTGAGAGATGCGGAAATAAAGCACTTAGAAAGGGCCGTTGCCGTTGCTCAAGCGGCATCCACTATGAACGCTGCTGAAATCAGAAAAACAGATACTTCTGCAGCCGTTAGAGCCGCACCTATTATCAATACTATTTCTAATTTCTCTAAAAGGCTCGATGATGAAGAATTCTGGATTGGTCATGGCTGTGATTATTCATTACAATTCCGAAAAATGGCAGAACGTCGTAATATGGGAGATATTGATGACTATGGATTAATAGCTTTTATTTTAAGTTTCGTTGTTATATTTACTTGTTGCATACGTTTTCGTTCTTTGGCAACTATCTTGCTACTATTTGGATTGGGAGGTGGAACCAACAATGTGGCATACTCATGGGGTCTGTTGTATATTTTTTCTGCTACGCGATATTTTTATGATCAGAAAAAATTGGGATATTTAACATTATCAGGAATAGATATGGATATAAAGGATGATATACATGTGCCTGAGAATATAGGAATTACAAATAAAGGAAATTAAAAACGAGCTATTGTATTTATGCAGATTATTGCATTTTTTGATCGTTACCGTAAGTGGAATAATAAACGTACAACGTTACTTCAACGTACGCATATATATGGCATATATAACGCTATATGGGATTTTGTTGCCAATATTATACTCGGTGTCTGGTTTATATTCAGTAGACATAATTATTCTCTGAAACAGTCATGTGACAGATCTTGTGAGAATCTGGTCATTTCGTTTACTTCTTTTCCTTTACGCATCTCACGCGTCTGGATGACTGTAGAGTCTTTATTGAGACAGACTATTATGCCGTCTGCCATTGTTTTATATCTTTCTAGGTCCCAGTTTCCTGGAGAATTTGCAGATTTACCTAAATCGTTGTTGCGGTTACGCAATAGGGGCTTGGATATTCGGTTTGTCGATGATGATATAAGGTCTCATAAGAAATATTTTTATGCCTTTAGAGATTTTCCCGAATGTAGTATTATTACAGTTGATGATGATGCTTTATATCCAGAAAATCTAATAGAGACTTTATGGAATTTGCATTGCAAATATCCTGCAGCTGTAATAGGCAATCGGGCAAAACGTATATTCCCTACAATACCCCGTTATGAACATTGGCCTGCTGTCAATTATCAGGAGTATAATCCCGATCTGATTTTTATAGGATGTGCAGGAATCCTTTATCCTCCTAACTCCTTGCATAAAGATGCTTTTGATATTGATGCAATTAAACGTCTCGCGTTTTCTACTGATGACATATGGCTTTCATGTATGGCGCGCATCAATGGTACGCCTATGCTTTCCACTGGATACGATTACCATCATTTGCAGACACTTATACCAGGAAATGTAACACTTATTGGTCACAATGCCCAAGGAAGTAATCAGCATACAGTAGAAAAACTTAACGCATATTATTTGGATAAGATTGGCAAACGACCGTTTGTGGATATGGTTGGATGTTATAACGCGAACAAATCATAAGATGGGAAGTCTAAATACACCTTTTTTCTCAATTATAATACCTGTTTATAATGGAATCCATCGAGACCTAGATATATGTCTTAATAGCATATGGTCTCAGGATATAGACCCTTCTTTGTATGAGGTAATATGTGTGGATGATGTCAGTACTGATAACTCATATGATTGGCTTTTAACACAACAGAATAATCACAATAACCTCAGAGTAATACGTCACACGGAAAATCTCCGGCAAGGGGGCGCCCGTAATACTGGAGTTGACAAGGCTATTGGTAACTATATATTGTTTATTGATCAGGATGATTATTATCATTCTGGATCATTAAAATCCTTGTATAGTTTTATCCAAGAATCAATGTCTCAAATAGATGTTGTCATTACAGATTCGGCTTTTCAGTTTAAGGAAAATCCTCATGACCGTCTACAGTTGAATTTTGGCGACCAGCCTCTGATGTCTAATATTGAAGCCATAAAATCTCTCGGATGGTGTATAGCTCCATGGAGACTATGCATTCGTCGGCAGTTTTATCAAGACGCTAATATCCGATTTGTTGATAGAGTCATGATTGAAGATATTGATTGGGGAGTTACAGTCATGTATCATGCATGCACAGTGCAATATATTCCATTGCTTTTGATTCATTATAATAAAGGCGAGGCCAGCACTACAGATAACATGTACAGGGACATCAACATTCTGAGAGGAAATACTTTGGCTGCTCGGCGTGTTTATGACTTATATGAGACATTATATAAAGATTCTCCCGTCAGGCAGTGGGTCTTGGATTTAGCAGATAGATATTTTAATTTCACATGTAGATATTGTTTCGGCCTTTGCATTCATATAGAAGAAAAAAGGAAGTTATTATCCTATATTCCGAGGTATGAATCCCATTATCCTATAGTATACTACGCCACCAAACACCCTTTTCTGTTTTGTGTGGTTACTAATTGCATGGTACCAATTTTTAGAATAGCAAGGAAACTTCGTAGAAGTATAAAGGCAAGAACATGAATAAAATAGAATCTGGGATTCTTAAAGGCATAGGTATTGTTATGATGTTGTTTCATCATCTTTTTGTTTTACCTAAAGACACGTGTTTAATAGATTCTCTCATAATGATTGGAGATGTGCCTGCCGTTCATAAATTAGCACTTATTATGTCCCCAGTATATATTTTTTTGATTATCAGTGGTTATGGATATTACAAAAAATTTCTGACAGGGGATAAACCTCGTATTACAAATCTAATATCATTATATCTTAAGTATTGGATTATATTGGGGTGTTTTATTATGTTGGGGTTGTTTATCGGGAAATATGATGCTACAATAATGGATACGAAAAACCTTATTGGTAATTTGGTAGGCTATAATACTTCTATTAACAGAGAAGTTTGGTTCCTATTACCTTTTGTATGTCTATGTATGGGTGTTAAATGGTTATTACGTATGTATAACAGATATATGTGGATTTTCTTGGCATTAAGTGCTTCCATATGGTTCTTTTCATCATATTTGTTATCTTACTACTATCAATCTATAATTATGGTTTTTTTGTTGCGAATATTATATTTTATATTCCCATTTTTGATTGGAGCAACTCTTGCAAAAACACGCTTTTTTGAAAGAGTTAAAAATGTAAATGAAGCTGTGCGGATCGTGATGCCGGTTATGATAATTCTGCTATTTTATATTCGTATTATGTTCAATGGTTTCCCTCAATTATTATTTTGCATGTTATTATCCATATTTGTAATACTTTCTGTTCGACCAATGTGGCTTGATTCTGTTTTGTTTTTCTTGGGTAAGAAGTCTACTTCATTATGGTTCATTCATACATTTATATGTTATTATTTGTTCCATGATTATATCTATGCATTAAAATACCCTCTACTTATATTTCTTGGACTAATATCATTTAGTCTGATATTAACTTATTTGTTTGATTATCTTCATTTAATTTGTTGGAGAAAGTTGCGTGACATATATTATTGCAGATATTTAAAGAATAGCAAACAAATTTTATAAGTATAAAAGGAGCGTAAAATCTTAGATGTCAATTAATCACAACAAAAAGGAACGTCTACGATATATTGATTTAGCCAAAGGTGTATGTATCACTTTGGTTATTATCGGTCATACTGGTTTGTCAATCACTATCCCAGGGCTTGATGCTGTCCGTATGCCCTTGTATTTTATTCTTTCTGGCCTTTTTTTTAAGGACTATGGAGGGTTAGGGCATTTATTTAAGAAGAAGTTTAATAAAATTTTATTCCCATTTCTGTTTTTCTATCTGACTGCCTATGTGGTATTTTATACGGTTGAATACCTTTTGCCCGGATTTATGACTACAGGAGCCAGAGGTATCGCTGATATATGGACACAGAGGCAGTATTTCAATGGCCCTATATGGTTCCTACTCGCATTGTTTTGGGCCAATATTATGTTTTGCATCATAAGTCAGCTGATCAATAATCTGTATTTTCAAGGTCTTATTGTCATAATCATAGGGTGTTTCGGAGCTTATCTCGGATTGAAATTCGTGTTCCTTCCGTTTATGATTGACAGTGCAATGACGGCTTTACCTTTTTTCTGGTTTGGATATGTATTGAAGAAAACGCCGATTCTGTATCCTAATCGTTATGATCGGTTCAATGTATTGATATCCTTTGCCTTATATGGTCTTGTGGTCCTATCATATTATGTTTTAGGAAATAATTATGTGGGTTTTCATAATAATAATGTTTGTGGTAATTATCCATTTATACTTGTAATCTCTACATTGGGAGTCATATCTATATTGTTATTATGTAAATCTATTAAGACTTTGCCTTTTTTGACGTTCTTCGGTCGTTATTCAATCATTCCATTATGTACTCATCATCTTGTCTACAGACCATTAGCTTTGGTCATTGACAGAGATACATTATGGGGTGAATTATCTGTCGCATTGTTGACTTTGGCTATATGTGCGGCATTGATACCGTTGTTCCGTAGATTTTTACCCTGGGCGGTAGCTCAGAAAGATATTTGGAAATGACAACATTTATTGATTTGACATTGGCCATCTGCATTTATAACAAGGAGGAGTGGATTGCAGAGACTCTTGATAGCGTGATGTGTCAGACGGCAAAAGATTTCAGACTGCTGATTATTGACGATGCTTCTACCGATGAGTCTGTAGGGGTCGTGGAACAGTATTTCAGTCAGTATCCTCGTCAATACGATTTAATTAGGCTGGAATCCAATCATGGCATAGGCTATTGTCGGTATCTTGCCGAGCGAAAGGCAACCACTCGTTATCTGATGTTTCTTGATTCGGACGATGTATTGGTGCCTACAGCTGTTGCTAAAATGTGGCAAAAGATACAGTCTGATACTGATTTGATGGCTGTCGGATGTCATTTGGCATATGTTGATCAAAACACGTCGCTTATAGGCGGAGGTCTATATCTCGGAGCTGCGACGAAAGAGGAATTTTATGAAAAGGCGGCTTCAAAAAAACTGATTTTCATGCAGCCCACAGCAATATATGATAGGGAGGCAGCTCTCAGTGTCGGGGGATATTCCGTAGAAGGATTTCCTGACGGGAAGCCCCGATATCAGGATTTTTGTGAGGACTTGGATTTATGGACCCGCATGAGTGATCTTTACACTGAGGGTAAAGCTATTATCGTTATACCAGAGGTGCTGGCTTATTATCGCAAACTTGGCACTGGGCTCTCATCCAATACGCTTCCGATGCTTCTCAAAATGAGGTGGGTGAAACGTTGTCTGATAGACCGGCGAGAGGGCCGTGCACCGCTGTGTTTCAAAGACTGGTTGGAACGATATCCTGAGAAGGATATGAGACAGTTGCATAAGGAGGCCAAAGCCACTGATTATCTCCGGCGAGGGGCATTGCGTCTGCATCGTGGTAATCCTTTCGGTTTAGTTGATGTCGCCTACAGCATAATTCTGAAACCGGGTTATTTCATCGATAAACTTAATAAAAATCTGTTGTCTCGTTAAAACTCTGATATGTCACGTCCACGAATACTTGCATTCTATCTTCCGCAATATTATCCTACTGCGACCAATGACAAATGGTATGGTCAGGGATTTACCGAATGGACTAATGTAGGCAAAGCGATGCCTTTGTTTCGAGGACATTATCAGCCGCATGTGCCTGCTGATTTGGGATATTATGACTTACGTAATGTAGAGACACAGCGTAAACAATCTCAATTAGCCAAAAAAGCAGGTATTGATGGTTTCGTATATTATCATTACTGGTTTGGAGACGGTGACATGGAACTTGACATCCCATTTCGCCACCTTGTAAGGGATAAGGAAAATGATTTTCCGTTCTGTCTATGCTGGGCTAACCAGTCATGGTATTCAAAATTCTGGAATAATGACGCGGCATGTGAGGCCAGGCTCGTGAAAGAACAGAAATATGATGATGACGACGGCATATGCCGTCACTTTGAATACCTCAAGGAGGCATTCAAAGATTCCCGTTACATACGTGTGGATGGTAAGCCATTGTTTATGATATATCGTCCGCTGGAATATCCTGGCGTTAGGCACTTCATGGAAAAATGGAATGAGCTTGGACGCAAGTATTTGGGTTGTGAGTTTTATTTTGTAGGGCAGACCATTGGTGATGAGGCTGCTGCAAAGCGGTGTATGGATGCCGGAATGGAGGGGGTCAACATCGCACGTCTAAGTGAATATACCAGGCATTTCCCATATAACTCACCGATACTTAAATACTATCATAAATTCCTTCGTCTGCTTGGGAGAGCTCCATATCACTATGAGTATCGGAGGGTTAGCAGATATTTTATAGAAAAGAACGGAATAGAGACCAAGGATGGTTTCTTTCCAACCCTGATTCCTAATTGGGATCATAGTCCCAGAAGTGGCAAACGGGGGTCTGTGTTTCACAATTCTGCTCCATGTTTCTTTAAAGATCATGCAATAGAGTGTCTTGAAGCTGTAAAGGATAAAGAGGGAGATAGTAATCTCGTATTCTTGAAAAGCTGGAATGAATGGGGCGAGGGTAATCATATGGAACCTGATTTAAAATATGGGATGGGGTTCATAAATGCTTTGAAAGAAGCCGTGGATTTCGTGTTTAAACAATGATGTGAAAATGGAAGTTAAAGAGCGTTTGATACGTGAGATCATAGGGTTTCTCAACGAGAATGCTGACTATGTGGTGTTGCGTAACTATGAGCAGTTGCCGGTGGGCAACGATGCACGCGATATAGACATCATCATACGCCGAAAGCAGTTCCTGAAACTGCGTCATCAGCTTGTGTCGTTGATAGATTCCCTCGGGTGGAGCATACTTACATATCTTGATTCTGACCGTCTGGTCACATTTGTGTGTGCCCATATCGGGGATGATGGCGACACTGCTCTGGTGCAGTGGGACTTTTTCTTTGACACGTCGGTATGGGGCATCCGGCTTATGAGTGTGGATGAATTCCTTGCCGATAAGGAGTTCAGTGGTTTTCTCTGGCACTCGGGGCCGGCATCAAAGTTCCTTGACAAGTATCTTTATGACAGGGCTGTCGGAGCACAATATCCCGAACGTTACAGAGCGGTCCGTGAGGCTGCTGAACATTTGCCGGCAGTCAATGCCAAGCTGAAAGAAATATTTAGCTGTACGGATGCTGCCGCTTGTGATAAAGCCGGCCGCAAGTCGCTCATGCTAAATGCCTTCGTGCGAAACCTGACTACCAGACCGTTGACATTGATAGGAGAGTTGTCACGCTGGGGATGGTCATACATGCGTAATTATATTGGTTATGGCACTGGTTTTGCCATCGGTTTTACGGGGCCTGACGGTGCCGGCAAGACTACGGTCATTGATATGGTGATTGACCGTCTTGGCGATGTATTCCGCAAAGCGCATGCTTATTATCATTTCCGCCCGGCGCTCTTTGGCAATCTCGGCGATGTGGCTCAAAAGGCCGGCGTCAAGAAGGAAGTGGATCGAAACTACAGTGATCCTCACCGTGGAGGGCGCACATCGGTGCTCAGTTCATTGGCCCGATTGAGTTATTACACCATTGATTATATTGCCGGTTACTGGATAAAGGTGAAATCCCAGACCCGTATAACCAGGCTCGTAATCTTTGACCGTTATTTCAGTGACATAATATGCGATTCGCGACGTTCGCGCATCTATCTCCCGTATAAGTTACTGAATCTGTGGCGTAAATTGCTCATCCCATCCTTGCGCTACAATATTTTGCTTACGGCATCAACTGACACGATTCTTTCACGCAAAAGAGAATTGTCAATGACTGATATAGAGGCAATAAACGAACGGATAGATCTTCTCGCTCCTCAGCATGGTTATCTTAAAGTGCTCAATGAATCGTCGCCTGATAAAGCCGTCAACTGTATTCTCAGGCATATTTTTACCGAGCAGCATAAAATCAATCTTCGCCGTCTGCGATTTCACAAATGAGCACTAAACCGGATTCTGCAAGGCCTCGCCTAATGGTGTCAGCCTATGCTTGCGAGCCATGGAAAGGCAGCGAGATTGGTGTCGGATGGCACTGGGTGCTGCAATTGAGCCGTGAGTTTGACCTTTGGGTCATAACAAGGGCCAACAACCGTGAGCCTATAGAACGTTGGATGGCCGACAATCCCGGTTATGAAAATATCCATTGGGTATATTTTGATTTGTCAGCTCGTCATCTTGAGCGTAAGCATGGCCGAAAAGGCGTACACCGTTATTACCTGAAATGGACTAAGGCGTCAGATGCACTGATAAGACAGACGATGCAGGAAAATTCTATTTCTGCCTTTATACATCTGACTTATGGCAATGCTATCTGGCCAGTAAGCCGTTACGGTGCCTCCAAGCAATTTATATGGGGACCTATAGGCGGACTGGAGACGATTCCTCGCGAATATAGCCGGCATTATGATGCTAAATCGCGCATTATTGAGTCAGTGAGACGTCTGGCTGTAAAGTGTGTCATTCATACACCTTTTTTCCGTCGTCGGTGCCGGAAAGCGGACCTCATATTGTGTAAGACAGATATTACCCGTAAGTCCTTGCCCGGATTTTGCAGTCATAAGGCAGTCTTGATGACTGATGTAGCAGCTGAATCTACTCCTCATGCAGCTGTTGGCTGTAGCGGCGGAGATATTTTGAAGTTGCTTTGTGTCGGCAGGCTTGATGCATGGCGAGGTTTTGATCTGGCCATTGAGGCTGTGGGCCGTCTGCATGACGCCGGGATGCGTGTGCATCTTGATATACTTGGTAAAGGCCCGGATAAAGCGCGACTGAAGGGAATGATTGGCACATTGAAATTGGATGGGATGGTATCATTACGTGGAGAAGTCTCATCTGAAGACTATCGGCATTATCTGTCAGAGGCGGATATAGTGCTTAATCCTTCACTTAAGGAGGGAGCCGTCACGGTATCCTTTGATACGATGGCTGCCGGGAAACCGCTTGTTGCGCTTGACACCACCGGTTACACGAGATACTTCCGACCGGACTATTCGGTGATAATTCCGCGAGGGAGTCGCCGTGATGTCATCGCTTCCATAGTTGCTGCGGTGACCCGGCTTTCCGATAGCTCGTTACGTCAGGCTATGGGAATGGCGGCGTTTAAGGCCGCCTCGGAGGTGACTTGGGATTTTCATGGCAATGAAATCCGTAATGCGGTCCGAAATGTTATATCAGGAAATAAAGGTAATTAGAGGGTGTTTAATAACAAAAGTTAAAACCTGAGTGGTGTATCTTTTGATTAAATGGCTGGTTGTGAGGAGGAAGCATAGCGG
>Gatling_p1__coassemble_399_pt1 | contig 31457 bp, 26 predicted proteins | sample Gatling_p1__metabat2_low_PE_016 | metagenome-assembled genome bin Gatling_p1 | reverse complement strand
CAACGACCCCCTGATTAACAGTCAGGTGCTCTAACCAACTGAGCTACTGAAGCAGACTTGCATTGTCTCTGACAGCCTCTGCTGTCAAATGCGCCACAAAATTAAGGGTTATTCTTGAAATATCCAAATTTTCACCCTCAAATCTGTCTCAAAACTGTGTTTTATGGCGTTTGTTGTTGCTCTGAGGGGGTGGGGGCTTGTGCGGCGAGGGCTTGCCACAGGTTGTCGTCAGGGACGGGCGCGGAGACATCTATCTCCTTGCCGCTGACGGGGTGGGTGAATCTGATGCGCCGCGCCATCAGGGATATAGACCCGTCGGGGTTGCTGCGTTTGGCTCCGTATTTGAGGTCGCCTTTGACCGGGCATCCGATGGAGGCGAGCTGCACACGTATCTGGTGCTTGCGTCCGGTTTCCAGTTTGACTTCAAGCAGGTTGTATCGGTCGCCACGGGCTATCATGCTGTAGTGGAGTATGGCTTTTTTGCTGTCGGCCACAGGGGTGGCCGAGGCATAGCTCTTGTTGCCTTGCTGGCGTGTGGTGATATAGTGGGTGAGCGTGGCCGAGGGCTCTGCTGGGGTTCCGGCGGTGATGGCCCAGTAGGTCTTGTCTACCTTGCCTTCGCGAAACATCTCGTTGAGGCGCGCCAGGGCCTTGGAGGTCTTGGCAAATACCACCACGCCTCCCACGGGGCGGTCGAGGCGGTGTACGACGCCGCAGAACACGTTGCCCGGCTTGGCGTACTTCTCCTTGAGGTAGGCCTTGATTGTCTCGCTTAGCGGAGTGTCGCCGGTCTTGTCGCCCTGTACTATCTCGCCGGGGGCTTTGTTGACTATGATGAGGTGGTTGTCTTCGTAGAGTACTTCCATTGTGAGGCTGATGATTTGACTTGATGGGCAAAAATACGAAAAATCCCGGAAACGGACAGCATCTGGCGTCGCTGTCCTTCCCGGGATTGTTGCGTCTGTATGTCGTGGCTTACTCGACAGTCCAGGTGTCGCCGGCGAGAATCATCTCGCGCAGGGAGTTGAATCCCTTCTTGGCGCGGACCTCTTCTATCTGCTGGCTGACGGCGTCGTTGTATGTGATGGAATCCACGTCGCGTATCACACCTACGGCCAGCGGCAGTGTCTCGCCGTCCATCATGGCGAGCTGCTGGTGGAGGAAGTTGCTGGGGATTTTGGCGTCATGTACGAGCACATCGTCGAGCGTGTATCCGTCCTTACCGATTTCCACGGCCTTGATATAGAATCCGTCGCGTACCAGACCCTTGTTCATGTCCTTGCCGTAGAGCATCTTTTCGCCGTGGCGCAGATGTATGGTGCGGTCAGCACGTACCTCCTTGTCGGTGATGCGGCTGTGCACGCCGTTGCTGAATATGACGCAGTTCTGGAGGATTTCCACTACGGATGTGCCTTTATGGCGAGCTGCTGCTATCATTACCTCGCGAGTGGTCTCCAGCTCCACATCGATGCTGCGGGCGAAGAAGTTGCCGCGAGCGCCGAATACGAGTTCTGCCGGGATGAAGGGGTCCTCGACTGTGCCGTAGGGCGATGATTTCGACACTGTGCCGCGGTCACTGGTGGGGGAGTACTGTCCCTTGGTCAGGCCGTAGATTTTGTTGTTGAAAATCATCATGTTGATGTCGATGTTTCGGCGGATGGCATGGATGAAGTGGTTGCCGCCGATGGCGAGTCCGTCACCGTCGCCCGACACCTGCCATACGGTAAGCTCGGGGTTGGCGAGCTTGACGCCTGTGGCTATGGCGGCTGCGCGGCCATGGATGGTGTGCATGCCGTAGGTGTTCATGTAGTAGGGCAGACGCGATGAGCAGCCGATGCCCGATATGACGGCTGTCTGGTGGGGGGCTACGCCCACTGCGGCCATGGCCTTGTGGAGCGAGTTGAGTATGGCGTGGTCACCGCAGCCGGGGCACCAGCGCACTGACTGGTCGCTCTTGAAGTTGGCGGGGGTATATATGAGTTCTTCCATTGTTGTCTAAGATATGGAGGTTTGTTTGATATGTCTTATTTACCGAGGATTTCGCGTACCTTCTCTACCACCTCGCTGACTGAGAACGGCTGGCCCTGGATCTTGTTGATGCGGTCGATGTGGGTGCCGGGGAATTTTGACTGGAGGTAGTCGGCGCACATGCCGGTGTTGAGCTCCGCCACGATTACTCGCTTGTAGCGGCTCATTATGTCGGCCATGTTGCGAGGCAGAGGGTTGATGTAGGCAAGCTGGGTGAATGCCATCGGGATGCCGGCGGCGTTGAGCTCGTTGGCTGCGGTGCGCAGGTGTCCGTATGTGCCGCCCCATCCGAGGAGCAGTGTGTCGGCGTTTTCGTCGCCGAGCACTTCCTGCAGAGGTATGTCGTCGGCGATGCGTGCCACCTTCTCGCGGCGCAGTGTGACCATCTTCTCGTGGTTGGCCGGGTCGGTGGAGATGGCTCCGGTGTTGCTGTCCTTTTCCAGGCCGCCCACGCGGTGCATCAGGCCTTCGGTGCCGGGGAGAGCCCAGTAGCGCGAAAGCGACTTGTCGTCACGCTTGTAAGGCTTCCAGCCCTCGCGGAGTGATTCGGGGACGAAACGCGGATGTATCTCGGGGTATTCGTCGGCCTCGGGTACACGCCATGCGCTTGAGCCGTTGCCGATGAAGGCGTCGGTGAGCAGGATGACCGGAGTCATGTGCTCGATGGCGATACGTGCGGCCTCGAAAGCCATGTCAAAGCAGTTGGTGGGAGTGGTGGCAGCGAGCACGCACAGGGGCGATTCGCCGTTGCGGCCATAGAGGGCCTGCATCAGGTCGGTCTGCTCGGTCTTTGTGGGCATGCCTGTAGAGGGGCCTCCGCGCATGACGTCAATAATCACGAGCGGCAGCTCGGCGATTACTGCCAGACCGATGCCTTCGCTCTTGAGGGCCAGGCCGGGACCTGAGGTTGATGTCACGGCAAGGTCGCCGGCAAATGAGGCGCCGATGGCCGAGCATACGCCGGCTATCTCGTCCTCCATCTGTACGGCTGTCACGCCGAGGTCCTTGCGCTTGGCCAGCTCATGGAGTATGTCGGTGGCAGGGGTGATGGGGTAGCTGCCGAGGAAGAGCGGACGGCCGCTGCGCTCTGAGGCCATGATGAGGCCCCATGCTGTGGCGGTGTTGCCGTTGATGTCGGTGTAGACTCCCTTCTGGGGATTCTCGGTCTCGATGCGGTAGGTCGATACCGAAGCGTGTATGTTGTGGCCGTAGTTGTAGCCGGCCTGGAGTACTTCGCGGTTGGCCTCGAAGATGGCGGGTTTCTTGGCAAATTTGCTCTGGAGGTGGCGTATGGCCGCATCAATGGGACGGTCAAACAGCCAGCAGACGAGACCCAGGGCAAATATGTTGCGGCATTTGAGCACGCTCTTGTTGTCTAAGCCCTTGTCGGCCAGAGCGGCCTTGGTCATGGAGGTTACAGGCACTTCTACTACCTGAGCGTTGATGCCGAGTTCCTTAAACGGCTCGTTGGTCTCGAACAGCGCCTTCTTGAGGTCTGCTTCCTTGAATGAGTCGATGTCTACGATGATTACGCCGCCGGGCTTGAGAAACTTGACGTTCTGCTTCAGGGCGGCAGGATTCATGGCTATGAGCACGTCGCATTTGTCACCGGGGGTGTGCACGTTCATGCCGACGCTTACCTGGAAGCCCGAGACGCCGCTGAGTGATCCCTGCGGTGCGCGGATTTCTGCCGGATAGTCGGGAAATGTTGAAACTTGGTTGCCTACGCCGGCTGACACGTTGGTAAAAATGTTACCGGCCAGCTGCATTCCGTCGCCGGAGTCGCCCGAAAACCTGACGACTACCTTGTCGAGGACTTTGATGTCTGTTGTCTCCATAAATACTATATAGATGTTTCTTGTCTTCTGATGATGAATTTGAAAGGTTCTCTCACACTTCTGTCATGGATATTTGACGTGATTGGCTGAGTTTGACCGACAAATTGTAACCTGTTGGATTGTTTTATCTTCCAAAATGGCAAATTTAAGAATTTTTATGCTTTTCGGCAAAAGTTTTATCCCGATTGTTGTGCCGGAAGATTAAATTTAACGAATCTCGGTTAAAAATACATTGATAATATTGTAATAATTACTATCTTTGCGCTATATACTACTATGATATGATTTCGTTATCAGCCAATAATGCGCGACCCTTTGATTCGGATGCTGTGATAGGGCGCATCCGGCATCTCATAAGCATATCCCACTTGTCACAGGCGGAGTTTGCGCGCCGCATAGGGGTGGACCCATCCAACCTTTCCAAGCATCTTTCGGGGCGTTTCCCTATAACCGAAGGGCTGATTAACCGTATAGTGGCTGATTTCGGGGTGGCCAAGCCGTGGCTCCATGACGGTGTGGGTATTCCGTTCCCCAAGCCGCAGCATGCTGTGGCGGTTGACTCCGGGGCCATACATGACATCGACGATGAGGTATCCGCAGCCCCGGCAGCTGCCTCCATGCTTCCGGTGTATGACATAGACGTGACAGCCGGCACAGCCGAACTGTCGCGCATGCTGACATCCGACCGCATAGTGGGGCGCGTGGACCTGCCGCAGCTCAACCACGACGACATCATAGTCCGCGTCAGCGGTGACTCCATGTCGCCCACCATCCAAAACGGGGGCTACATAGCCATCCGTCCCATCCGCGACACCTCCGTCATATTCTGGGGGCAGATCTACGTCGTGGTGCTTGACGACTACCGCCTCGTCAAATTCGTGCGCCGCTGCACCTCCGACCCCTCCATGGTCATACTCCACTCTGATAACGCCGCCTATGACGACATGGAAATCCGCCGCGCCGACATCCGCAGCCTCTTTATAGTCGACGCCATCCTCAACTTCGACCTCCGCACCTGACCCACTTTATTGAAATATCGGATTTCTGCCTTGCTACCGCTAATTGTTAAATATGTTTAAAGGGCGGCGTCTACGGTTTTTATCTTCGGCTAATCGTGATAGCCTGTGAGGCTTAAGATGTATAACTGTTGCATATTACGAAAGTTATGCGTAAATTTGCCGCGCCATTACAATGACGAGGCGCCTTACCAGCGTCAAGTTTACCACAAACACTAAAACTCATAAAATAACACTCACATAACGATGAAACAAGGTATCCATCCCGACAATTACCGCGAGGTCGTGTTTAAGGACATGTCCAACGACGAAACTTTCATCACCCGCTCTACCGTAGCCGCTAAGGAGACTATCGAAATCGACGGTGTGACATACCCCCTCGTAAAGCTTGAAATCACAAGCTCGTCTCACCCTTTCTTCACCGGCAAGCAGAAACTCGTTGACACCGCCGGCCGCGTGGACAAGTTCATGAGCCGCTACGGCAACCGCAAAAAGAAATAATCGGTCTCATACGCCAGACCGGACAAACTTCACACGACATCGGCTTCCTGAAATTTTCAAACAGGAAGCCGATGTCGTTATATATATACTCCCTTATGGCTAAATATTGGGCTATTAGGATAAAATTTCGTAAATTTCCAGCCCGATTAGCCTCACGGCAGCCGGCATGGAGAATGCCGCTCTATCATATCAGCTATCCAACCATATGCAAAACGAAGAAACCACCAGGTCTAATGAGACAGAACTCATACTCATCAATATATCCGGGCATGACCGTCCAGGCGTGACCTCCGCGCTGACCGAGATACTCGCGCGTTACGATGCCGGCATCCTTGACATCGGTCAGGCCGACATACACCACAGCCTGTCGCTCGGTCTGCTGTTCAAGACCTCGAGCGATGTCAGCGGTGACATACTCAAGGAGCTGCTGCTTAAAGCCTACGAGCTTAATGTCAACATCCGCTTCACTCCGGTGACCATCGAGGAGTATGAGGACTGGGTAGGCCGTCAGGGCAAAAACCGCTGGATCATAACCATACTCGGACGCAAACTTACAGCGCGTCACATAGCTCTGGTGACTGCCGAGGTGGCCCGTCAGCAGCTCAACATTGACGGCATACAGCGACTTACGGGCCGTATGCCTCTACGGGAGATGCCCGAAGCGACTTCACAGGCCAAAGCATGTGTGGAATTGTCGGTGCGCGGCACCCCCTTGAGCCATGCCGACATGCAGGCGCGGTTTATGGAGATAGCCCAGGCCGAGGAATTTGACATCTCGCTTCAGGAGGATACGATGTATCGCCGCTGCCGCCGTCTGGTGTGCTTCGATATGGACTCTACGCTCATCGAGACGGAGGTGATTGACGAGCTGGCGCAGCGAGCCGGCGTAGGCGACAAGGTCCGCGCCATCACTGAGCGAGCCATGAGGGGCGAGATTGACTTCTGCGAGAGCTTCCGCGAGCGTGTGGCTCTGCTTGAGGGGCTGCCCGAAAGCGTGATGCAGGAAATCGCCGAGTCGCTTCCCGTGACCGAAGGACTGGAGCGCATGATGAAGGTGCTTAAACTGGCCGGATTCAAGACCGCCATCCTGTCGGGCGGATTCACTTATTTCGGCAACTATCTGAAGCAGAAATACGGCTTTGACTACGTGTATGCCAACGAACTGGAGATTGTGGACGGCCATCTGACAGGCCGTGCTGTGGGTGAAATCGTCGACGGCCGCCGCAAAGCCGAACTGCTGAAGCTGATAGCCCAGGTCGAGAATGTCAACATAGCGCAGACAATCGCGGTAGGCGACGGTGCCAACGACCTCCCCATGCTTGCCACCGCCGGTCTCGGCATAGCCTTCCATGCCAAACCAAAGGTCAAGGAGACCGCCGAGCAGTCTATCTCCACCATAGGCCTTGACGGCGTCCTCTATTTCATCGGCTTCAAGGACTCCTTTATCTCTACGCCCAATCCTACGGCTGCAGCCCATTAAGAGGGTGTTTAATAACACCCTCTAAACCCCCTCTAACTCTCAGTCAGTCTCATAACCATTCTTCAATATACTCTCTTATGCCTCGTTTGCTGGTTGTCGTCATTGTACTTATGTTGTCATCACTGGTATCCGCACGCCAGAAAGTGGGTCTCGTGCTTAGCGGAGGCGGAGCCAAAGGTATAGCCCATATCGGTGTGATACAGGCTCTTGAGGACCATGATGTGGCCATAGATTGTGTCGCCGGCACATCCATGGGGGCGATTGTGGGTAGTCTGTATGCCATGGGTTACTCGCCACAGGAGATGATGGCTCTGATCAAATCCCCCGAATTTGCCGACTGGTCGCAGGGACGTATCAATCAGGAGTACACATATTATATGCTGGAGCAGCAACCCTCGCCGGCTCTCACCCATATCAATCTCGGCCTTAACGACAGCATCAATACTACGAGCATCCTCCCTACGAGCCTCATTAACCCTATACCTATGAGTTTCGGGTTCATGGAGCTGTTCGGACCGGCCACTGCACAGTGCCGCGGCGACTTTGACAGGCTGTTTATACCTTTTAGATGCGTGTACTCCGATGTCTACAACAAGCACAAGGTAGTGGCCTCACATGGCGACCTTGGAGATGCTGTCAGGGCGTCGATGAGTTTTCCTCTGGTATTCAAGCCCATAGAGATTGACGGTGTGCTCGCATATGACGGAGGCATATATGACAATTTCCCGGTAGATGTGATGCGTCAGGATTTCAAGCCTGACATAATGATAGGGGTGGATGTGTCCGCTCCCAATGCCAAGCCGTCGCCCGATGACCTGATGGCGCAGGTCGAGGATATGATCATGCAGAAGAGTGACTATAATCTGCCGGCTGACGAGGGCATCCGCATCAAACTTGACCTTGAACGCTTCTCTCTGCTTGATTTCCAGATGGCGGACTCCATATACGACATTGGATACCGCCACGCGGAGGCCATGATTGACTCTATAATGGGTCGTGTGACAGCCCGTACGCCGTCGGAAACGCTGAATAAGAGGCGTGAACAGTGGCGACGCGCCACGCCGCCGCTGGTATTTGACTCCGTGGAAGTGAGCGGAGTGACGCCTCCCCAGGCACGCTATGTGACGAGGATTTTCGACAATGACGCGGTCGCTGATACATTTGGCATCCGGCAGGCCCGCGCTGCCTTCTACAGGGCTGTCTCTCCGGGGCGTTTCAGCACCCTGACTCCGCATGCTGACTATGACAGCATATCCGGACTGTTCCGTCTCCGTCTTGACGGTACGGTGAAGCGCAGTTTTGACGTGGCCGGAGGTGGTTTCATCACATCGTCTACCACCTCATTCCTGTTTCTGTCAGGTACATATAACAATATGACCTCGCACATAACCACAGCCAAACTCTCGGCATGGATCGGACAAAGCTATATGGCTGCATATGCCACTCTGTCACATGGATTGTCAACGCCGATTCCAATGAACATCGGGTTGCAGACCGCTATAATGCGTCAGAAATTCAATGAGGACGAACGCCTCTTCTATGAGTGGTCATCTCCGGCTTTCATCACCAAGTCGCAGTTCTACGCCAATCTCTACTGGAGCATGGCTCCCACGCGCCGCTCCAAGCTGTCGTTTACTGCCGGTTACGGACATCTCTGGGATACTTTTTTCTCGGGCCTGTTTGATGGCGACGACCGTGGCCGAGACCATACGCACCTTGACCTTGGCCAGGCCTCGGTGCAGTGGGAGCGTTCGCTTCTCGACAACATATTGTATCCTACCACAGGCAGTTTTGCCAAAGTAAAGCTGTCAGGGGTGTTTGGCAACGTCGATTATGAGCCGTTTGTATCTACGCTGCCGGGGGCATCGTCGCTCGGCGACCCTGACCGCATGATGTCGTGGTTCACTCTGGAGGCCGAGGGCTCCATATATTGGCATCTCAGGCGGCATTTCTCTCTCGGGCTGTCGGCTCATGCTGTAGCTTCCACACGCAAGCTTGTCAGAGGCTATACGGCCTCGTTGGTGCTTGCTCCGGCTTTCACACCCACGGCATCGAGCTTCAATGCCTATAATCCGGCCTTCCGGGCCAACTCATGGGTGGCCGGCGGTGTCAATCCTGTATGGCATCCTACATCAAATCTGCAATTGCGAGGCACATTCAACTGTTTCGTGCCGGCTCGCAAGATTATCCGCGACCATGAAAATCCATACCTCCCGGCCTATGGCCGATGGTTTGACTCTCCGCAGTTCTACGGTGAGATTCAGGCGGTGCTGACCACTCCGTTTGCAGCTCTCTCGGCCTATGTGAATTACCAGAGCTATCCGGGGTGCAACTGGAACGCCGGCATATCCCTCGGCCTCTTCCATCTGGCGCCATCTTTCCTCTGAGTTTATGGGGCATGACGCGCCGGCAGCGTGTGGAGGGATGGCTTAATGTGCATGCGCTTTGCATCACTAATGGGTCATTAATCAACGTTTCCTCTCTTATATATGTTATAGATTCATGGATGCATCACAGGTACTTATAGCTATAGGATTGACATTGGTGGCCGGTCTATCCACCGGTATCGGCGGTTTCATATCTTTCTTTACCAAGGCGAGTGACAGCCGCGTGCTCGCTGCGGCGTTGGGGCTGTCGGCCGGAGTCATGGTGTACATATCTTTCATGGAATTGCTTCCTTCGGCCATGGGGCATATGGAGTTGACCATGTCGGAGGTCCAGGCGTGTCTGTGGTCACTGGTAGCCTTTTTCGGTGGCATGGCGCTTATTGCTGCCATCGACTGGCTGATACCCGAGGATGAGAATCCGCATGAGGTGCATTCGTTGGCCGAGCTTGACAGAGCCAACAGCCACCATCTGCGGCGCACCGGCATAGTGCTCGCCCTGGCGATTACAATCCATAATTTCCCCGAGGGCATAGCCACGTTTGTCACCGCCCTCAACGGGGTGGAGATGGCACTCCCTATCGTGATAGCTATAGCCATCCATAATATCCCCGAGGGGATAGCGGTGAGCGTCCCCATATATCAGTCAACCGGCAGCCGCAAGAAAGCCATGACGTGGACGGTGCTTTCAGGTCTCGCCGAGCCTGTCGGGGCCATAGTGGCGGCTCTGTTCCTGCTGCCGTTCTGGTCTCCGATGATTGATGCGGTATGTGTGGCGGCTGTGGCCGGAATCATGGTCTACATCTCATTTGACGAACTTCTCCCCAATGCCGAGAGCCACGGGCACCATCACCTCGTCCTTGGCGGCGTAATCGTAGGCATGCTTCTTATGGGGGCCTCCCTGCTAATACTCTGACGAGGCTTCCCTCGACATCATCACATCTACCGAACACTCAAAAAAAAGAGGCTGCGCCATGATTCTGACGCAGCCTGCTTTTTGTGGGTATGAAGGTGGTATTACTCGCCGGCCTCAGCTTTGGCGCGGTCAAGATACTTCTGCATGTCTACGTTGATTGAGGGGCCGTAGTCAGGATATTCGTCGACGATTTCCTGATATGTGGCAGCCTCCTTCTTGTAGTCCTTGAGTTCGCGGTACACTGTTGCTTCCTTCATCAGGAAGTAGGGAGTGTAGGCCGGATTCTCGTCAGAGATTTCTACAGCCTTTTCGTAGCAGTCGAGGGCTTCCTCATAGTTCTTGAGGTTGACGTAGCAGTCACCTTTGAGAGCCTGTGAGCTTGCGCCGATGAGGCTTTCAGATGCTTTGTAGTCGTTGAGGTAGTTGATGGCTTCCTGCCACTGTCCCTGCTTGTAGAGGAGGATGGCGGCGTTGAGCTTGGCGCGGTTGCCGCCTTCGTGACCGTAGTCGGCTGCTACCTGCTTGTACTGCACGAGGGCGAGCGAATCGTTGCCCTCAGAGAGGGTTATGTCGGCCTGACCGATGGCGTTCTGAGCGGCCTCAGCACCGGGTTTGTGTATGGCGTAGATGTAGAGGAGTACGATACACACCACAGCTGCCACGGCGATACATATCCAGGCTATGATCTTCTGGTTGTTCTGCACCTTCTGCTCTATGCCTGTGAGCTGGTCATTGAGGTTGTCAATGGTGGTGCGTGTTTCTTCGTTATTGTTAGCCATGATTAGTCTAAAATATTGAGTGTAGGGTAGATGCTAAATTAGTGGTTGTCGTTGTAGAACTTGAGGATGTTGTTCTGCACTTTTTCCTTGCCGCGGAGGATGTTGGTCAGCTGCTGCGACAGGGCGATGGCGCCACGGCTGCGGAGATACTGGGTAGCGCTTTCAGAGAAGTTGTAGGGGCGGCCTTCGTCGTTGACAGAGGTTACGCTGAACACTACCACACCCTGGTTGCCCTGCATGGGGCCTACGAGCTGTCCGGCCTTGGCTATCGAAGCCTTGGCTGTGAGTGCGCTTTCGCCCATGCCGATTTTAGGTATCATGAACTGGCCGAACGATACCGAAGTGGTGTCGGCCTGGGTGCCCATGAGAGCTGCATAGCCGGCCACATCCTTGGCTTTTCCTTTGTACTGGGCCATGAGCTTCTCGGCTTTCTTGTCGTTGGTAATCTGACGCACGATGTATTCGCGTACTGTGGGGTCGCTGTAGGGAGCGTAAGCATCATTGTAGATGTCATCGAGAGCCACTGCCATGAAGTGTCCGGCATCTTCTCCGCCGAGCACATCGCTAACCTGGTCTTTCTTGGCATTCATAGCCCAGGATACAGCGTTACGGCTGTCCTCGATGCCGCCTACCTGAGGTGTCGAGGCTGTGATGTTGGCGTTCTGAAGCACATAGCCGGCTTTCTCGGCGTTGGCGTTGAAGGCCTCGGCGGTCTTGTTGTCGGCGAGGAACTTGTCAAGACCCTGCAGGAGCTTGTTGATAGTGGCGTTGCTGGGGTCTACGGTGTAGCTTACGAGTGCGTAGTCATAGACGGTCACGGGAGCCTTGATCTGGTTTACGCGCATGATGCGTCCGCCCTGTGAAGCGGCGAGTGTGTCAGGCGAGAAGTAAACGCCCTGGGCTGCGCCTTTGACGGTTTCGGTCAGCTGTGAAGCCTGGGGGTCAAGCAGTGAGAGCCACAGTTCCTTCTGCGAACCCTGCACATTGCTGCCGGCGGCTACGTCCTCAAATTTGAGAGTGCCGGCGTTGAGTCCCTTGATGATAGAGTCACGCTCGGCTTTGCTTCCGGCGATGGCTATGATGTCTATGTTGACAGAGTCGATATCAGATGTGCGGCGAATCATCTTGGCGATGGTGTAAGCGTCGCCGCTGTTATTGATGACCTTGACAGCCGAGTCAGATGACGACTGGAGGAATTCTTTGAGTCTGTTGTCACGCAGAGAACCGAGCGATGAGCTCTGGCGGTTGACCACGAAATCGGTCATTTCGGCCAGTCCCTGTGTCTCAGGCATGGCTGTGAGGGCTGCGATGGCCTCGTCTACTCGCTTCTGGGCTGCGGCGCGGTCCTCGGCAGAGGGGATGATGGGCACGTTTACGTAGCTGATGCGGCGCATCTCCTCGTTGATGGCGAAGCGTTTGCGCTCCTTCTCATAACGGGCCTTGATTTCATCGTCGGATATTTCGCCGATTTCGTTGTCGGGTACCGAAGCAAATGTTTTCTGAGCGAATACGATGTTGGCCACGTGGTTGTTGTCATCGTAGAGTGACTTGGCATCGAGTTCGTTGGCCACAAGGGTGCCGGCGAAAAGATTCTGGAACTTCTGCTGCAGCAGAGACTGTTCCACCTGCTTCTCGAGGTCTAACCAATAGGCGCGGAGCTGCTGTGCCTGCTGCTCTGTGATGCCGTATTTCGATGGGTTGTAAGCCATGTCGTGGAGTTCGGAGGCTGAGTTGACACCCATCTGTGAGCGTACCATCTGGTCGAGGTAAGCTGAGCCGTTGCCCACCATGGCGTTGGTGAGTTCGGCGGCAGACACTGTCAGTCCGAGGTCGGAGATTTCCTGCTTGTAGAGTGACTCGGCTATGAGCTGGTCGAGCACCTGCTGCTGGAGCACTGCATTGTCGATGTTGCGTCCGCTCTGCTGCATCTGGTGGGTAGCTGCTTCGAGACGGTCCTGAAACTCACGGATGTCGATTTTTTGTCCGGCCACCTTGGCTATGGTGGTGCCGGTACCAAACAGAGTGCGTCCTGAGGTGAAGAAGTCACCAATGATAAAAGCAATCAGGGCTGCACCGATAATGACGAGCAAGAGCACTGACTTGCTGCGGATTTTCTCTAAGGTTGCCATTTAAGCTGTTAGTCGGTTTATTTTGTAATTGATTTTGTGATTTTTTAAGTCGTCGATGGTATCAGCTCAGCTAAGTGAACCGTATTCGTCGTCAAAGATGTATCAAGAAATTGTGCGTCTAAATGCTTTATTATCGGCATTTAAACGCACAAAGATAATGCTTTTTAACGGGTGTTCAAAATTGCAAATGCTTTTTTGCGCAAATTTGGCTGTATTTCGGCTGTTATTTCAATCCGAAAGCCTCGCGCATCTGGTCTGCCATGTCGAGTTTTTCCCATGTGAAGAGCTCTACTTCCACCTCTTTGTCACCCTCGCTCTTGGAGTGGAAATGCTTGGTGACGGTCTGTGGCTCGCGACCTACGTGTCCGTAGGCTGCGGTCTCCTCGTAGATGGGCTGGCGCAGTTTGAGCCGCTTCTCTATGGCTGCCGGGCGCATGTCGACCATAGAGGCTACCTTGGCCGAAATCTCGCCGTCGCTCATGGGCACTTTGGCCGTGCCTCGGGTGTTGACGTAGAGGCTCACGGGCTGCGCCACTCCGATGGCATAGGCCACCTGCACGAGGGCTTCACGTGCCACTCCGGCTGCTACGAGGTTTTTGGCGATGTGGCGTGCGGCATAGGCGGCTGAGCGGTCGACTTTCGAGGGGTCTTTGCCTGAAAATGCGCCGCCGCCGTGTGCGCCGCGGCCTCCGTAGGTGTCCACTATGATTTTGCGTCCGGTCAGACCGGTGTCGCCGTGGGGGCCTCCGATGACAAACTTGCCGGTAGGATTGACATGGAGCGTCACGTCGCTGCCTATCAGCGATTTGATGTTGTCGGGGAGTTTGGCTATCACTCGCGGCAGCAGTATGGTCTCTACGTCGTGGCGTATCTTGGCGAGCATCTCCCCGTCGGCCTCTGCCTGGGTCTTGCCTTCGCCGGGGGCGATGAAGTCGTCATGCTGGGTGCTGATGACGATGGTGTCCACTCTGACAGGGTGGCCGTCAGGGGTGTATTCCACTGTGACCTGGCTTTTGGCGTCGGGGCGCAGATAGGTCATCTCTTTCCCCTCGCGGCGGATGTCGGCGAGTTCGCGCAGCAGTGCATGGCTGAGGTCTACGGTCAGAGGCATGTAGTTGGCGGTCTCGTCAGTGGCGTAGCCAAACATCATGCCCTGGTCGCCGGCTCCCTGGAGCTCGGCATCCTCGCGAGTCACGCCTCGGGCTATGTCAGGACTCTGCTCGTGGAGCGCGCTGAACACGCCGCATGAACTTCCGTCAAACATCAGGTCGCTGCGGTTGTAGCCGATGCGGTTGATTACGTTGCGTGACACCTCCATCAGGTCTACGTAGGCGTTGGATGTGACTTCTCCGGCCACCACTACCTGTCCGGTTGTGACGAGAGTCTCGCAGGCCACATGGCTCGCGGGGTCGTAGGCAAGGAAATTGTCGAGGATTGCGTCTGAAATCTGGTCAGCCACTTTGTCGGGATGCCCTTCGCTGACAGACTCCGAAGTGAATAGGTAATTGTTCTGGTTGCGGTCCATAGCTTTTAAAATTAATTTGATTGATAATAAAACCTACGGCCGTTTGCATTTTTAGCGATGCGAATGCGGAGGCTCCGTGAGTCTCGTTTTTAGCATTTTTTCGAGTGGTTGCAAGCAGCCAAATCTTTCCACTGCTGCAAAGTTACGAATTTCTCTCCATCTCTCAAAATTCCGCCGTTGCCACAAAAGAAGCGTTTCATGTAGTGAGGGCGTCACAAGACAACATGTGCGGCACCACCTTACCATGGATTCCTTCGGGATATGATGCGGTGTCATATGCAGAAGCTTCAATGCAAATCCCCGAGTGTACATATAATATAGTTGACAGCCCGATGACACAGGCTGTCAACAGGGTTTTGCGTTTCGCAGGTGGTTACTTTTTGATTGGTGCAGCCGATATACATATACTGATTTCCAGCGTGTTGGCGGATGCACCGGGGTGCATCCCTACAAGTTTGAGTGGCTGAATACAAGTTTGCGACACCCTTATTCAATACCTTAATAAAAAGAATAGGCGGCCTCACGGTCGCCTATCGTCGTTTCCACTCTCAGGTGATGTTCTAAATCAGAGTTCTTAATTTGTAGAAATATATATATGCGTAGGACAAAATAATCTAATAATGCTTTTTCGTTGCTTCCTAAATCGGGAATTACATTGGAAACCGCCCCATGATTGTAGGAGTCAAAGCGAGAGAGAATAATTTATCAGAGCATTTTCTATATCGTAATTTCTTTGTTGGGCCACCCTTGCTCTCAAGGATGCAGTGCAAAATTACTATGACTCCGGAGGATTGTCAATTAATTGTAGGCAAATAGTAGTGATGTATTAGATTATTCCTTTTGTAAATCAGACATTTAGTGCTTTGCATGATGCTCTAAATAGTAGTGGTTAGTTATGCAAAATAGCTGATTTATTGCCCTATTTTCATCACTTTTTCCTCGAATTTATCCCGGTCGCCTATGGCTGCGTTGCGCATCTTGACGCGGTAGTTGTAGATGGTGGATGTGCTGCGGCGGAGGAATGTGGCTATGCGGTCGGACTCTGTGATGCCGAGTCGCATGAGGGCAAACACGCGCATCTCGGTGCTCAGTGTGTCGGGTGCCGGCATCACCAGCCGTTTGTCAGGCTCGATCAGTTCGTTAAATCGTTCCACGAAATCAGGGAACAGATTGAGGAATGTCGTGTCAAAGCTGTGGTAAAACTCTTTAAGCTCCCTGTCGTGGAGGTTTGATGAGTTGAGGTAGTCAAGCATATGCTGCACCCCCTTTGTACGTGCTATTGACCTCAGATTGTTGCGGTATCGGTCAAGGCTGTCGATATAGTAGGAGCACAGGTTGAGATACTGGAGTATGTAGGCATCCTTGGTGTTGTTGCTCTGCGTCAGCGTGTGGTTGAGCGATTTCAGACGCTTCGATGCGATGACGAGCCGTTCGTTGAGGAGCGATTTCGCCCTGTTGGCTCTTGAGGCTCGGCGTAGCTGCTTATACAGAAACCACAGCACTATCAGCAGAGCTATGGCCAGGATGGCGATGCCGATGGTCATGCCTGCCTGGAGGCGAGTGCGCTCATAGTTGCGCTTGTCATGGGCCGATATGATAAACGGCATCATGTTGTTGATGGCCATGAGGTTGTTGTTGACCTTTGAGGCGTAGTGGTCTTTGGTCGCAAAGGTGAGGTAGCGGTATGCGCGGTCCACATCGCCGTTGCCAAATAATATGGTTGCGAGCTGGTAGAGCGAAGTGTAGTCGCGTACCGGCGACATCAGGTCATGGATGGAGCTGTTGGCGAGCAGCTGCGTAGCATTGATGGTGTCGCCCAGCGAGAGGTATATCTGTGCGGTCACGAAGTCGGCCATGGCTATTCCGTGGATGTCACGTGTGAGCCTGTCGCGGTTAACGGTGATTACTTCCAACGCTTCCTGGTGGCATCCCTGGCTTCTCAGATATGCGACCTTGTTGTAGACGACGCCTTTGCTCTCAGGCTTGGCGTTCTGGATAAGCCATTGGAACTCCTTGTCGGCGCGGTTGCCTTTGGCAAACTGGTGGTTGGCGATTACGTCATAGTATCCCTTCTTTATGTCGGCAAAACGGGCCGTGTCATTGAGGGCGAGGGATTTCAGGGTATCCATGCCTATGATTTCATTGCCGGATGCCAGTTCGGTCTTGGCGATGTTGACCTTGGCCTGGGCCATGGCGTGGAGGTCGTGCACCTTGAGGGCCGCATCGTATTTGAGCCGCGCATAGTGGGCTGCCGAATCGAAGTCATAGGAGTAGTAGGCTTCAAACAGGCGGTGGTAAAGTCCCACGAGGCCTCGGTCGTCAAGCTCGTGCTGGAGCATGCGCATCTGGTTGATCTGCTGCTCCTTGTCGGCTATGATTTTGTCATGCACGGACATGATGGAGTCGATGCGCTCGAAGGCCGCCATCGTTTCCGGGGGATACTCTTCCTTGTCGTGGACGCAGCCGGTACAGCATGTGGCTATGACGCAGAGCGCAGCCCATATGTGGCTTCGGCATGGCCGGGAATGCCAATCCAAACAGTCTCTAATAAATCCTAACAGTCTATTTGTCATGATATTGCATGTCTTGATTGGAAACATCCGCCATAGTAAGTCGTCGGGCGGAGAGAAAGGTTAATGCGCATTTTCCAAATTAGTGACAAAGATATTAAATTTTTGTAAAACAAAAAATACCGTCCGGCCGATTGTAATGCACACATTATAATATTATATTGTGAAAAATTCGCTAAATTTGCACCTGCAAATCCCTACATGAAAATGCTTTATAGGCTTGTAGGTGCATATCCCGGCATCTGTGTGCCGCATAACCACAGGCACAATACCTGCCGGCGCGACATCAATGTGAATCAAACGATATAACGAAAAATAGCCTTATGGATCTATTTGACACAATCAGCGCCGACATAAAGTCGGCCATGCTCGCCAAAGAGAAAGTGCGTCTCGAGACTCTCCGCGGCATCAAAAAGGAATTTCTTGAAGCCAAGACTGCAAAGGGCGGCGACGGCACTCTCAGTGACGACGCGGCTCTGAAAATCCTTGCCAAGATGTCAAAGCAGCGCAGGGAGACAGCGGTGATTTATGCCGAGCAAAACCGTCAGGACCTTGCCGACAACGAATTGGCTGAGGCCGCGGTCATAGAGGAATATCTCCCCCAGCCGCTCTCTGACGAAGAACTGACAGCCAAGCTGCGCGAAATCATAGCTCAGGTCGGAGCCACATCGGCCAAGGAGATGGGCAAGGTCATGGGTGTAGCCTCAAAGGCTCTCGCCGGCCGCGCCGACGGCAAAGTCATCTCGGCTAAGGTGCGCGAGCTGCTCGCCTGACACACCGGTGCCGGGCGTGTGTGGTCCGGATGCTGACGCGGAGTGCCGCGTCCCTACTGTTTATAAATCAAATTATATTGAAGATATATGCTTACTCTACAGCAGATCAAAGCGGATCCTGCGCTGATAGTCGAGCGACTTGCAGTGAAGGGTTTTGACGCTCAGGAAAAAATCAACGAAATCATCGCGCTGGATGACCGCCGCCGTGCGCTCCAGCTCAGCAGCGACAACATGGCCGGCGAACTCAAGAAACATGCCGCTGCCATCGGAGCCCTTATGAAGGAGGGCAAAAAGGATGAAGCCGACAAGGCCAAGGCCCTTGTGGCCGAGCTTAAGACTTCGCAGGCCGCTGAGGCCGCCGAGCTGTCGGAGGTCGAAGGCTCCATCAGAGAGATACTTCTGACCATCCCCAATATCCCGTGTGCGGCTGTGCCCCAGGGTAAGACCGCTGCTGACAATGTGGTCGAGAAGACCGGCGGCCCGATGCCCGACCTTCCCGAGGACGCGCTGCCCCACTGGGACCTCGCAAAAAAATATAACCTGATCAACTTTGACCTCGGTGTCAAAATCACCGGTGCCGGTTTCCCTGTCTATGTAGGCAAAGGAGCACGTCTGCAGCGAGCCCTTATCCAGTTCTTCCTTGACGAGGCCGGTGAAGCCGGTTATCTGGAGATTCAGCCTCCCTATGTGGTCAACGAGGCTTCGGGCTATGGTACCGGCCAGCTTCCCGACAAAGAGGGCCAGATGTACTATGTCAATGAGGACAACCTTTATCTGATTCCTACGGCAGAGGTGCCCGTGACCAACCTGTATCGTGATGTAATCCTCACCGACGACCAGCTTCCTGTCAAAAACTGCGCTTACTCGGCTTGTTTCCGCCGTGAGGCCGGTAGCTACGGCAAGGATGTGCGCGGCCTTAACCGTCTCCACCAGTTTGACAAGGTGGAAATCGTGCGCATCGAGAAGCCTGAAAATTCCTATGCCGCACTCGAGGAGATGAAGGACCATGTGCAGGGCTTGCTTGAAAAACTCGGTCTCCCCTGGCACATACTCCGTCTCTGCGGCGGTGACATGAGCTTCACTTCGGCCATCACTTTCGATTTCGAAGTGTTCTCGGCTGCACAGAAACGCTGGCTTGAGGTGTCTTCGGTGTCAAACTTCGAGACCTATCAGGCCAACCGTCTCAAATGCCGCTACCGCACGGCTGACAAGAAAACGGCTCTGGTGCATACGCTCAACGGTTCCGCGCTTGCTCTGCCGCGCATAGTGGCCGCTCTGCTCGAAAACAACCAGACTCCTGAAGGTATCGTGGTGCCCGAGGTGCTGCGCAAATACACCGGATTTGACATCATCAACTGATTAACCACTGCCCGACAATATCCAATATGAATATATCACTCAACTGGCTGCGTCAGTATATCGACATAGACCTTGACGCGGAGAAGATTGCCGAAGCCCTCACGTCAATCGGTCTGGAGACCGGCGGCATAGAGGAGGTGGAATCAATACGCGGCGGTCTCAAAGGCATAGTCATCGGCAAGGTGCTCACCTGCGTGGAGCATCCTGACAGTGACCACCTGCACATCACCACGGTGGACCTTGGCGACGGACAGCCGACCCAGATAGTCTGCGGTGCTCCCAATGTGGCCGCCGGGCAGACTGTCGTTGTGGCTACCGTAGGCACTACTCTCTATGACGGTGACCAGGAATTCAAAATCAAGAAATCCAAAATCCGCGGCGTGGAGTCGCTGGGCATGATATGCGCAGAGGATGAGATAGGCGTGGGCAAGAGCCATGACGGCATCATAGTTATCACTGACGATGTGAAGCCGGGCACTCCTGCCGCCCAATACTATAACCTCTCGTCGGACTATGTGATAGAGGTGGACCTGACTCCTAACCGCATTGATGCGGCAAGCCATTTCGGCGTGGCGCGTGACCTCGCGGCATGGGATGCTTGCCACCGCGAAGGTGCAGCCCTGATTCGTCCGGCTGTCGACGGCTTCAAGGTCGACGTGCCTGACGGCGATGCAATCCGCGTCAAGGTGGAGGATACTGAAGCATGTATCCGCTACAGCGGAGTGACCATACGCAATGTCTCTGTCAAGGAGAGCCCCGATTGGCTCAAGCAGCGACTGACTGCCATCGGCCAGCGTCCTATCAACAATATCGTGGATATAACCAACTATATCCTCCACGGTTTCGGCCAGCCGCTCCACAGCTTTGACGCCGACCGCATAGCCGGCGGCGAAATCATAGTCAAGACCGCTCGGGAAGGGGAGACCTTCGTGACGCTTGACGGCGTAGAACGCAAACTCGACAGCCGCGACCTGATGATATGTGACACCGAGCGTCCGCTCTGTATCGCCGGTGTGTTCGGCGGTCTGGACTCGGGTGTGACGGAGTCCTCGCGCAACGTGTTTATCGAGAGCGCATGTTTCCACCCCACTTCTGTCCGCAAGACTGCGCGTCGCCAGGGTCTCAACACCGACGCCTCGTTCAGATTCGAGCGCGGAGTCGACCCCAACGGCACCATGTACAATCTGCTGCTCGCCGCTATACTTATCAAAGAGGTGGCCGGCGGAGAGATTGTCGGCGAGCCTGTCGACATCTATCCCCGTCAGGTAGAGCGGGCCAAGGTGCATCTTGAATACGATTACCTTGACCGTCTTGTAGGCACCCATATTGACGCTGACAAGGTTGACGCTATAGCTACCTCGCTCGAGATGGAGATAGCCGGACGCACTGACGGCGCCGTGGACCTGCTGATTCCTACCTACCGCGTGGATGTGACTCGCCCCTGTGACGTGGTCGAGGACATACTCCGCATCTATGGCTATAATAATGTGTTGCCCGGCGATGAGGTGCACTCATGTCTGCAATACATGACTCCGACCGACAAGCGTGCCCATCTCACAGCTGAAATCATAGCCATGCTTGCCGCCCGGGGATTCAATGAGATAATGTGCAACTCGCTGACATCGGAGCGTTATTATGCCGACAATGAGGCTTTCCCTCTCGCTAATTGTGTGTCGCTGCTCAATCCGCTCAGCACCGATCTCAGCGTGATGCGCCAGACCCTGCTCTACGGTGGTCTGGAATCCATAGCCCGTAATGTCAACCGACGCGAGGACTCGCTGATGCTCGTGGAGAGCGGCAATGTCTACTCGCTCAATCCCGAGGCCGAGTCTACTGCCGAGCGTCCCCTTGCCCCCTACAGCCAGAAGGCGAAATTGGGCATGTGGATGACCGGAAATGTCGCTCCGGGCAACTGGGTGCGTCCGTCGGCCGAGTCCACATTCTATGACCTCAAGGCCTATGTGGAGGATGTGATGGATGTGCTCGGCATCTCCATGCGTGAGCTGAAATGGGAGGTGGCGAAGCATCCGCTCATGGCTGCATGCATGACCGTGAGCAGCCGTAACGGCAAGCATCTTGCCACTCTCGGCATCGTTGCCAAGAGCCAGCTTCACATGATGGATATAAAGCAGCCTGTGTGCTATGCCGAACTTGACTGGGAGGCTCTGACATCAATGGCGCTGAAACGCAATGTGACCGCGGCCAATATCGCCAAGACCCATCCTGTCAAGCGTGACCTCGCTCTGCTCGTAGACAAGGGCGTGACCATGGAACAGATAGCCCAGGTAGTGCGCGAAAGCGAGAAGCGTCTGCTCCAGGACGTAAGCCTCTTTGACGTCTACGAGGGCAAGAACCTGCCCGAGGGCAAGAAATCATATGCCATATCCCTGACTCTCCAGGATGCCGAAAATACCCTCCAGGACAAGCAGATAGAGGCTGTGATGAACAAGGTGACCGCCAATCTCGGCAAACGTCTCGGAGCCACTCTCCGCTGACGCATGATGAAACGAACGCAACAATAACAACAACTATAAACATAAAATCAAAACTAACTCACCACTATGGGAAGAGCTTTTGAATATCGCAAAGCGCGAAAACTGAAACGCTGGGGTAATATGTCCCGTACATTTACCCGTATCGGCAAGGAAATCACTATCGCCGCCAAGGCCGGTGGTCCCGATCCCGACACGAATCCACGTCTGCGTGTGCTTATGCACAACGCCAAGGCTGCCAATATGCCTAAAGATACCGTGGAACGTGCCATCAAGAAGGCTACCGACAAGGATGCAAGCGACTATAAGGAAATCACCTACGAAGGATACGGCCCCTTCGGCATCGCTATCTTCGTGGAGGCTGCCACAGACAACAACACACGCACCGTGGCCAACGTCCGCTCATACTTCAACAAGTTCGGCGGCTCGCTCGGCACACAGGGCTCTCTGACGTTCCTGTTTGACCACAAGAGCGTGTTTAAAATCAAACCCAAAGACGGCGTGAGCCTTGAAGATCTCGAGCTTGAACTCATCGACTACGGTGTGGACGAGCTGGAGAACGACGAGGACGAAATCGTGCTCTACGGTGCTTTTGAGGAGTTTGCCAACATCCAGAAGTACCTTGAGGAAAATGGTTTTGAAATCGTCAGCGCGGAGTTCGAGCGCATCCCCAACGACCTCAAAGAGGTGACCGAGGAGCAGCGTGTCACGCTTGACAAGCTCCTTGAGAAACTTGAAGAGGACGAGGACGTGCAGAACGTCTTCCACAACATGAAGGAAGACTGATTCCAGAGATTTCCATTCATTTTATAGTGGGACGCATCATATTGATTGATGCGCTCCCACTTTTTATGTGCAAGTGTACTGTGTCTCGGCTGATGAAGAGGGGCTTACACGGAGGGTGATTAAGCTGTGCAATCTGAAATCAAAGTGTCCGACAGGTTCAAATTGATGTTGTCGTTATTCTGGTTGTGTCTGTTGAGTCTGTTGAGTCTTGACACTGTAATAATGCAATTATGCGCTCCGCTACCAGGGATGGACTTAGACGCCTCAGACAAGGATAGTCGCCTGTGCGGCATGGTTTATTGCCGAATACCGAGCATGGTCGGCACGGAAGGTCTTTGATTTGCATGTATTCGTTGGGGGCGCTGCTTTCAGGGGCGTGGTAGGGAGCGAAGCCTGTCACAGGCGATGTGGCTCCCCATATGCTGAGCGACGGTGTCCCGACGAGCGATGAGAAGTGCATGTTGGCGGAGTCCATGGTGAGCATAAGGTCAAGATGGCTCATCAACGAAAGCTCTGCTTCAAGGCTCAGTCCGCTTCCGGCGAGTGATGTGACATTGTCATATTCTGCTGCCCAAGCGTCAAGAATCTCCTTTTCATGCTTGCCTCCTCCAAACAGGAATATGCGGATGCTTCCTTTCCAGGCAAGCTCGTCTATGACCTGCTTCATCAGGTCCTGTGGGTATATTTTACCCTCATGGGCGGCAAAGGGGGCGATGCCTACCCATCGTTCGCCCTCGCGGCGAACTCCTGTAATGTGTTCAAACAGTTTTTTGTCGCCGTTGCCTCCCGGAAATATGGAGTGGAATGCAGCCGCCGGTTTCAGTCCCGGGATTCTGGCGAAAGGAGCTGCATAGCGGATGAAGTTTGACGATACTTCCGCGCCGGGTTTGTGGCTGATAATCTGTTTTTTAGCTTTGCGAGCCTTGTCAAAACACAGGGTCTGGAAGCCTCTCGTGCGGCATACCCATGCCAACAGACGTGAGCGCAGCACATCGTGCAGGTCCACGAAGTAGCGTTTGCCGCGTGCTTTGTCCTTGACTGAATCCACTGCTGCGGCGAGGGTGCGCCAGTCACTCAGCGGATTGCCCTTGAAATCAAGGCCGATTATCTCCAGATTGCGCGGAGGGTTGACGAATATGCGTGCCATACCCCGCTTGGTCAGCATTGTGAAGCGGTGGCGCGGATTGGCCTTGGCCAGTCCGTAGATGACCGGGATGGTCATGGCCACGTCTCCGATAGCCGAGAAGCGGGATATGATTATGTGCATATTGTGGTGGGTATGGTTATTTCTTCTGGTAGAGGACGGGGTTGGTGTCGGTGTCGTTGTACATCTTCATCTGGCGGTAGACCTTCATGTATTTGCGTCCGGCGGCTATGTCGTCAAGCAGGGCATCTATGGCCGATGTCAGGTCAGTGCGCTGCTCAAGGAGCACATTGAGCTTGTTGCGGCATTTTGCCACATGCTCGGGAGTGGCGTCGGGGCGGTTGACCTCACACTCCATGTGGTAAATCTTCAGGGCGAGGATGCTGAGGCGGTCAAGTGCCCAGGCCGGGCTCTCGGTGTTGATGGTAGCATCTGCGGCCGGCTTCACATCGGCATATTTGGAGCGGAAGAATGTGTCAATTTCCTCTACCATGTCGGTGCGGTCCTGGTTGGAGCGGTCAATGCGGCGTTTGAGCGCAAGGGCAGCCACCGGGTCGATGTCAGGGTCACGGATGATGTCCTCCAGATGCCACTGCACGGCGTCTATCCAGTTCTTCTCGGCGAGGGAGTGTTCTATCGAACCTGCTTCGAAGGGGTTTTCGAATTTGGCATCGACATTGTCGGTGATGTGGTATCGTGAAGTGGTGTCGGCGAAGATGCGGTCACATTTCTCTGCAAATTTCATAGTGTGTAAAAGGTGTTGGGGGTGAGGGTTATGATTGGTCTTAGAATTCCTGATCTATCTCGTAGTCGTTGCGCCTCGGAGAGTTGCGCACCACCAGTTCGCCTACAAATCCGGCCAAAAACAGCTGAGTGCCGAGAATCATGGTGGTCAGGGAGATGTAGAAGTAGGGGGAATCGGTCACGAGCGAGTAGTGGTTGCCGTGGTACATGTTGAAGAGCTTGATGGCTCCGACGGCTATTACTGCCACGAGGCCGATGAAAAACATCAGCGAGCCGAGCAGCCCGAAGAAGTGCATCGGTTTGGCTCCGAATTTGCCTGTGAACCAGAGCGTGGCGAGGTCAAGGTAGCCGTTGACGAAGCGGTCGAGGCCGAATTTGCTCGTGCCGTACTTGCGTGCCTGATGGTGCACTACTTTCTCGCCTATGCGTGTGAATCCGGCATTTTTGGCCAGATAGGGGATGTAGCGGTGCATGTCTCCGTAGACTTCGATATGCTTGACCACTTTGTTGCGGTAGGCCTTGAGGCCGCAGTTGAAGTCATGGAGGTTTTTGATGCCGCTGACACGCCTGGCTGTGGCGTTGAAGAGCTTGGTGGGTATGGTCTTTGACAGCGGATCGTAACGCTTCTGCTTCCAGCCGCTGACGAGGTCGTAGCCCTCCCGGGTGATCATGCGGTAAAGCTCGGGAATCTCATCGGGAGAGTCCTGGAGGTCGGCGTCCATGGTGATGACCACGGAGCCTCTCGCCCGTGCAAAGCCGGTGTTGAGGGCCGGCGACTTGCCGTAGTTGCGGCGGAAGCATACGCCATGGACATTGGGATTCGCTTCGCTCAGATGCCTGATGACCTCCCATGAGTCATCGGTGGAACCGTCGTTGACAAAGATGATTTCGTAGGTGAAATTATTGTCGGCCATAACGCGGGCTATCCACACTTCGAGTTCGGGAAGCGATTCGGCTTCGTTGTATAGGGGTACTACGACGGATATGTCGGGGATTGCGGTTGGGGTCTGTGACATGGCGGTTGTGTCTATCGGTTGTCGGGAGTCTGCCTGGGTTTGATGGCGCGGACTATGAGGGTGGCGATGAGTGATACCACAGAGCCGGCAAATATCTCAAACCACAGCATCTGTATGACCATCTGTATGGGTGTAGGCAAAAGTCCCTGCTTGAGTATGGTCTGCAGGATGTCGGCTACCTGCTGCCCGTTTTCCACTGACTGGTAGAGGCTGATCATGTTTTTGACCTGGGATGTCAGCCACTCGGGCTCTATCCAGCGGATGTACACGTAGGCCACGAGGCCGGAGATGATGCCGCCGCATGCAAATGCCATGATGCCCTGCATCCACAGGCTCGAGAAGAGTGACATGCCGCGGTCACGTATCCATGTGCGTCGGAGCATCATGAATATGATGACGGGTATGGCGACAATCATACACGTCGACAGGATGCCCAGCAAAGGCACTTCAAGCGCGAAAGCAGTCGTGAAAAACAGGGCGCTCAGATATGCTCCGAGCACAAATCCGTTGTCGGCTCCCTGCTTGTAGGGGTTGGTCAGTCGTTGATTGGTTTCCACAATGACAAAGATACGAAAAAAACAGAGTGCCACACAAATTATGCGGCACTCTTGATGTCTTAAATTTTAAATGCTTAACGACGGCGAGCCTTGCGACGTGTGGCTTTTTTCTTTTTGCCTGATTTGGATTTAGAGGCATACTTGGCTTTGTGCTTGCTGTAGCGCGGAGCGTAGTTGACGGCTTTCTCGCATGTCTTGCGGTCAAAAGCGAACACATCGCGGTGTGTGGTATAGTTCTCGAAGTCAATGATGGCGCGAGGATTGATGGCGATGCCCATGTAACGGGTCTCGAGGTGGAGATGGGGGCCTGTGCTTCGGCCTGTGTTGCCGCCCTTGCCTATTAGCTGGCCGGCTTTGACACGCTGACCGGGGTGTACGAGGTATTTTGACAAGTGGCCGTAGACTGTCTCGAGGCCGTTGTAGTGGCGCACCACTACATAGTAGCCGTAGCCGCCGGGATTGTAACGGGCGATACGTACTACTCCGTCAAATGCGGATTTGATGGAATCTCCGATGTTTAGTTTGATGTCGATGCCCTTGTGCATGCGTCCGAAGCGCGGACGGTAGCCAAATTCGCTTGTGATGTTGTTGCTGCTTACCGGGGCGACGTATGAGCTTACGTTAATGTCTTTGTGGTCGGGAATCAGGGCTTTGCTGCCGTAGGGGTTGACTGATTGGTTGTCCCAGAATGCACTGAAGATGTCGTTGTCGTCAAGAGCTTCGCGGGCTTCGATGTCCTGGATAAATTTCTGTGTGTTTTCAAGCTTCATGTGCTCCATCAGCGGAGTCTGGCTTGCAAGAAGGTTGCGGTGCTGGTATTCGTGGTTTGCTGGTACGTGGTAGGTTTGTGCTGCGAGTCCTACATAGGCATAGGCCGCAGCTGCTATCAGGAGAAATTTTCGGATGCTGATTTTTTGCATGGGTAAGAGGTTACGCAAGAGGAGATGTTAGAGAATTGAGGAGAATGTGTTTAGATATTTTCACACTTCATGTGTTCAACGCTACAAAGGTAGTGAAGCATAGGTTTTTGCGCAAATTATGGACTTTGCAGCGTTGCACATCGTAAGTAGAGTTTGTGCAACTGTAGACTTGTAGACCTTGATTTTTAATGACTTACAATGTGTGGTTAATTTCGGTTAAATTAAATGTTGAAACCTTACCCGTTAATGGTGGTCTTAAAATGTGTAAAATATTGTATTTTATTTAGTGTGGAAATTAACAATTTGTCCTTGAATTTATAGAATAATCCCATGGCGTGGGTGCGTATCAGCAAAGGCGCCATGGAATTACAGCTATAGGATTACAGAGGTATGGCAATGGCTCGGGCTATGGTGGGAGCCATGTCATAGTAGCGGTATTCGGCGAGACGTCCTCCGAAGATTACTCCCGGTGTGGCTTCGGCGAGGGCCTTGTATCGGTCGTAGAGGGATGAATTACGCTCGTCGTTGATGGGGTAAAACGGTTCGGCTCCATCATGCCATTCGGCGGAGTATTCTCGGGAGATTACGGTCAGGGGGTTAGCGTAGACATCGTTGCCGAAGGATTCAAAATGCTTGTGTTCGATGATGCGCGTGAAGGGGATGTCGGCGGAGGTGTAATTTATCACGGCATTGCCCTGATGGTTCGGTTCCTGGAGGGTTTCGGTCTCAAAACGCACGGTGCGGTAGTCAAGGTGGCCGTAGCAGTATCCGAAATACTCATCTATGCAGCCTGTGAAGATGATTTTGTCGGCCATGGCCTCCCAATGGCTTCTGTCGGCAAAAAAATCAGTGTCTGTGAGCACGTCGCTGCCATCGAGCAATGCTTCTATCAGAGGGTTGTAGCCGCCTACTGGGATACCCTGATATGTATCGTTGAAGTAATTGTTGTCAAAAACCAGTCTGACGGGCAGTCTGCGGATGATGAAAGCCGGCAGCTCCGTGCAGGGTCGGCCCCACTGCTTCTCGGTGTAGCCTTTGATGAGCTGCCGGTAGATGTCGCGTCCGATCAGCACCAGGGCCTGTTCTTCAAGGTTGCGCGGCTCGGTTACACCGGCTTTTTGCATCGCCTCCATGGCTTCGCGGCGTTGCTCGTCGAGTTTGGCCGCTGCTTCGGCAGGAGTGCGGGTCCCCCACATCTGGTAGAACGTGTTCATATTGAAGGGGAGGTTGTACATCTTGCCGTCAGGAGCCATAGCCACCGGGCAGTTGGTATAGCGATTGAATTCCGCATAACGGTTGACAAAATCCCACACTTCGCGGTCGGATGTATGGAATATGTGTGCGCCATAGCGGTGTACGTTGATTCCGTGTACGTTTTCGCAATAAATATTGCCGCCGATGTGGTGACGCTTTTCGATTACTAAGCATCGTTTGCCGGCATCAGTGGCACGGCGAGCCATCGTGGCCCCGAACAGTCCGGAACCAACAATCAGATAGTCATAATGAGGACGTAGAGTGGATGTGGTCATAGCATCGGCAAATATAGCGAAAACTTTGCAGTTGCATCGGCTGTTTCATAGATATAACCCCAAAATGGAGGCGAAATCATGGCAAATATAAGACTCGAGCGAGTATATGACGATCCCGAAGGGACGACTGGCGGCTACCGCGTGTTTGTCGACCGCTTGTGGCCCCGTGGGGAATCCAAAGAGAAATTCCACTACGACCTGTGGGCCAAAGAGATAGCTCCTTCAACGGAGTTGCGCGAATGGTATCATGCCGACCCGGCCACACGGTGGCCCGAATTCGAGCGTCGTTACCAATCCGAACTCGCAGCCAACCCGGCCTCCACCCGGCTGATCAATGACCTCAAAGGAAAGCCAGAGATAGTCCTCCTCTACAGCTCCCGCGACCCCGACCACAACAACGCCCGCATCCTCGCCTCCTGGCTCGCCCCCCACCTATAGGTTTACTGTCTAATTATATTTATGTAGTAGGAGTTTGGGTAAATTAGTCGCATTGTCGTGAAGGTGGAGTGCTCCGTGGGCATCGCGCACCCATAAGCAACCATGCTGTCCATCGATTGCGTTTGGCTAAAATTGACAGAGAAATACAGAGAGTCAAGATTAGGATGCTGAACAGCGGGGTATAGACATAGGAATAGAGGGGTGTCTCTATTTGGTCGGTGAAAAATAGATGTCTGCAATATTCCCGTATGCCAACACAATGCAGCGTGTATATCCCTAATGTCAGCTGGCCCCATGTCGCGAATTTGAGGACTATAGGATTTGTGTTGGTATTTTTAAATAACAGCTGGAATAGAGATATGAAAAACAGAGATCCGGCTGTGCCGATGACAATGCTATATATTCGATATAAAAGCAGAGACGGATACTGAATGATTTTCTCCCAGTTATATGAATAATGATTGAATTTTATAAATACCTCTGATGTACAGGTATAAATCATGCTCCAGAATATTATCCCGGATATGACCATTATCCCGATGAGATGACGAGAAAATAAATGGTTGTAGCGATATATCAATCCACCCATCAAAAAAAATGGTAACATGAATACGTAGCGCAGAGGTGTTGTTTCGGGAACAAACTGTACTGCTATTATTAGCAATATTATCCATAAAAAGGAGGTCTTGTTGTGGTATTTGAATACCGGGAATGCGACGACGCCGCAGAAAAAAGCACTTTTCAGAAACCAGAGTTTGTGCCATAAGGTCACCAGAATATTGCCATGCTGAATAGTCGTAGCAAATTGGAGCTCTATTAATACGATTATTGCACCCCAGGTTAATGAAGGTATTATGAGTTGCCTGAATTTCTTTTTTATGGAATTGATAAACGAACCTTTGAGAGTCATGGCATATACGAATCCTGTCAGCATCATAAATAGAGGCATGTGGAAGGAGTAGATGAATTGCAGGGTGCCATTGTGTTGCCAGGCTTCGGATTCAAGAGTTGATGGGCGACTAAAAAGTATAGCATGCCCCCATACGACCAGAAATATAGCGAAGAATTTCAGCAAATCAAGGTAAATGATTCTCTCCGTCCTATTGGACTCTTTTGCTTTACATTCTGTATTAGAGTTGTTGAAGCAATTGTCACTTTTGCAATGGGGGGGGGTAATCATATGATTATCAATTTGTTGATGTTTTGAAGGAGGCGTGGAAAATCTTAATGTAGATATTGTAAAAATAAATGAGATGCATTGAAAAATCCCGGTCAGGTTATCCACGACATCAAAGGACGGATGCGCGTGCGATACACCGGGATTATTATGGCGGCCAGGATGATGCTGGTGATAAGGTATATTTCAAATGGGGACGGTGCCCATGAGGTGGTGTGTCGGATTAAGAGTAGCAACCCCCTTATGATTATCGCATGGAGAAGATATATGCTTGTACTGAGGTGCCGGAGGGTGATAGAACACGATAATTTGTCTAAAGTTAATCGTAGAGATGAAAGAAATATCGCCGGAATCAGAGGCAGATAGAATATGAAAAGTGAGCGTTCGTCAATGAACGCTTTCCCTGATGTTGCCCATGTCTCTAATGCTGTAAGACCGTATAGTATGGCGGTGAAAGCAAATATTGTGCGGAATCCGACTGTTTGTAACCGTTTCTGGTATTTGGCGCATAATAGGCCGAGTGTGACGAAAATGAAACCGACGAAAAAGCCGTTACGGGCAGATATGAAAATATGGTTGTAATCTTGTATAATGCCTTGCAGAGCGAGATTATCGGCTAAGAAAAAATACGAGTTAGACAGAAGTGCGAATAGATATAGACAGAACCCAATGATTAGAGCAAGAATCTCTTTACCTTTACGTATAAAGGGTATGAGAAGGATAAAAGCGATAATCAGGGCTTGTATATACCATAAAGCTCCCATAGGATAAAACAGGACGCTTTGAAGCCCTTTGAGAAATATTATGTCCGGAGAGAGGTGCCCAAGGTATAATCCTGCAAGGTATATTGCTAAAGCTATAGGCTCGAAAATTAGGAGCTTAAGGGCAAGACGACGTAGATAAGTGCCCCATTTGTTGAATCCATTATAAACTCCGGAGGTATAGACCTTGCGTCCGAAAAAGTATCCTGAAGCAACGAAGAAATAAGGGACAGCAAGACGGAATAATAGTGGGTAAAGATAGCTGGAAAAGGTCCCTTTGATATATACCTCCTCAAATCCTATGCCAGAGTGTATGGCCATTATACACAAGGCGAATACAAATTTACAAAGGTCTACTCCACGAGCATCATTGCAATCATGGGAATTGCAATATGGAGGGGTAATTGCCTGTTTTACAGCAAGATACATGTTGTAGGTTATTTGTGGGGGCGGAGGTAGGTGAGGGCTTGGTGCTGGATTTGGCTGCCGAGGAGGGTGTTGAGGGATAGGTAGGTGGCGGCGGCAGCGAGGAGTTGCTGGGGGAGGATGGCGGCTGGGTAGGTGAGCCAGTCGGTGGAGGGGAACAGGGTGGTGG
>Gatling_p1__coassemble_343_pt1 | contig 34093 bp, 30 predicted proteins | sample Gatling_p1__metabat2_low_PE_016 | metagenome-assembled genome bin Gatling_p1 | reverse complement strand
ATACGCTGCTTCTCTACGTGCGCATGCTCTTCATCATGGCCGTCTCCCTCTACACAAGCCGCGTAGTCCTCGCCACCCTCGGCGAAGTAGATTATGGCGTATATAATGTGGTCGGAGGTATTGTAGTCATGTTCACAATGATTTCATCCCCGTTAACTACGGCTGTTACCCGGTTCCTTAATTTTGAGTTGGGCAGAGGTCATCTGGAACAGTTGCAGAAGGTGTTTTCAACAAGTGTCAATATACAGCTTATAATATCCGTTGTGATATTTCTGCTGGCTGAGACTATAGGTGTCTGGTTCCTTAACACCAAGATGAATATTCCGGCCGAACGAATGTGGGCAGCCAACTGGGTGTTGCAATGTTCTATAGCGACTTTCGTAATCAATCTGCTGAGTGTCCCTTATAATGCTACTATCATTGCGCATGAGCGCATGAATATATATGCCTATATCAGTATATTGGAGGTGTCGTTGAAATTGCTTGTAGTATATCTACTCGTGATATCTCCATGGGACAAGTTGGCCGCATATGCTGTGCTTCTTACAGTTGTAGCATTGGGAGTACAGATGACCTATGCAATATATTGCCGACGTAATTTTCAAGAATGCCGGTGGGCACGCCATATTGACCGTCCTATGATGAAAGAGATGCTCGGATTTTCAGGCTGGAATTTTATAGGTGCGGCTTCTGGCATATGTCGTGATCAAGGTGTCAATATCGTGCTTAATATCTTTTGTGGCCCTGTAGTCAATGCAGCGCGTGGTATTGCAGTGCAGGTTAATACGGCAATCAATAGTTTTGTGCAGAATTTCATGGTGGCTCTCAATCCGCAGATTACCAAATCATATGCTACAGGAGAGTATGAATATATGTTTTCTCTGCTTTTTAGAGGTGCAAGATTTTCGTTTTATCTCCTCTTATTCTTATCGTTGCCGGTTCTTGTCAATACATCCTGGATATTACACTTTTGGCTTGAGGATGTGCCTGACTACACTGTAATATTCGTGCAGCTAATTCTGGTGTTTGCCATGTGTGAATCAGTATCCACACCTTTGATAACTGCCATGCTTGCTACGGGTAATATACGTAATTACCAACTGCTTGTCGGAGGCTTGCAACTCCTTAATCTCCCTGGAGCATATGTATTATTGCGGATAGGTATGCCACCACAGAGCACCCTTATATTTGCGATAGTAGTATCTGTGTCTTGTCTGATAGCTCGTCTGTGGATGCTCAGAGGTATGATAGGACTGCCTGTAAAAGGCTTTTGTATACAGGTGCTTGGAAATGTTGTGCTTGTCTGCTTGCTGTCCGCTGCGATTCCTGTTGTATTGTCATTCTGTATGCAGCCGTCTTTTATTACGTTTATTGTGACATCGTTGGTCAGTATGGCATGTTGCGTATGGGTGATACTGTATGTCGGATGTCAGCAGTCAGAACGTGGATTTATCATTAATCAGATTAGAAAACGATTACACATATGATAAAACTCAATCGCCCCGAAGACTGTTGCGGTTGTACCGCTTGTGCCAATATATGTGGGCATGGTGCCATAACCATGGGTGTGGATGCAGAAGGCTTTGTATATCCTCGCATAGATGAGGCCCTGTGCACTGACTGTGGTCTGTGTGACAGGGTGTGTCCTCTTATTGCGAGGGGTGCGATGGATTTGAAAGTCAAGACATATAGGTCGATATATGCTGGTCGTCTTAATGATGAAACAGCGCTTATGCGGAGCGCAAGTGGAGGTGCTTTTTGGGCTCTTGCGTCCGAAGTTATTGCTGATGGAGGGGTCGTATTCGGTGCAGTCTATGATAATGATATGTGCGTAGTGCACCGAGGTGTCGATACTCTTGAAGGGTGCCGTGCATTTCAAGGAAGTAAATACTCTCAGTCTGATACTTTTCAGGCTTATCGTGATGTGCGTGGCATAGTCCGTTCTGGCCGCAAGGTACTTTTTACAGGCACTCCATGCCAAGTCGACGGCTTGCTACGATTCCTTATAAAGAAATACGATAATCTGCTGACGATGGATGTCGTATGTCATGCTGTACCGAGTCCCCTAATTTTTAATGACTATATTTCATTGGTCAACCGGCGTCTAAAAGGTCGTCTCATAGATTTAAATATGCGAGACAAATCTACTCGCGGTTGGAGTCATACATTTACCTATCGGTATGATTTGGCTGATGGGCGTTCATTGATAGATCAGGACAAAACCGTAAACTGGGGACGCATTTTTTTCTCAAAATTAATTGACCGCCCTTCATGTCACGAATGTAAGTATACCAACCTCAACAGAGCATCGGATATAACTGTGGCTGATTTTTGGGATGATGGCAACATGCGTCCTGAATTGCGGTCCTCTCGTGGCACATCTCTTTTGATGGTCAACTCTGACGCTGGTGAGAAGATGATGGATAAAATCAGGTATCATATGGCTTTATCGGAGATAACAGAACAACAGTCATTGCAGCCTTGTCTGCAGCGGCCTACCACATCGGATCCCCGTCGTGCCCAATTCTGGAATGATTATTCAGAGCAAGGTTTTGATTATGTGTACAGCAAATATTTTGATGACTCTGCTTATCAGAAATTCAAGAATATAATAAAGAAAATTCTCAAAATGCTTGGAGTATGGCATCCCAAAGAATAGAATACCTGGACGCGGTCAAGGGTTTCGCGATTTTCTTGGTGGTTTTTGCACATGCTATAGGCTGGAATGTCAGCGATGTTGATAGCATCATCAATCCTGATTATAATCAGCCGTTTCATACAGCATGGAAAGGTCTGTTATGGCAGATCGTTTATTCTTTTCATATGCCATTGTTTTTTATGATTTCGGGTTATTTCCTGTCATCGATAGATGCCGGTATGACTTTATCTGAAAAGACGAGCAAACTAAAAAAACAAGTTGTCAGAAAGTCCGTGCGGCTGCTGATACCGTATTTTTTTACTGGTTTTTTAGTGCTGTTATACAAAGGTTATTACGGATACTGGTTCCTTTTTAGCTTATGGGAGGTGTCATTGCTTTCGTTGGGCATATCTTTTATCATATCCTATGTCAACCGTAACGGCAACATATGGTTTGATTTGGCAGGATGGACAGTGTTCTATCTGATACTGAAGATTATTCTACCACGCCTTCCTCACACTGATTGGGTAGAGTTTGACCGTTGCCTGTTCAGTCTCCCTGCCTTTATATGCGGAATCCTGATGCGTAAATATTCATTATTGGACCGGCTACATAAGCATAATGTTATTATTTGCTTATGTGGATTCTTTGTTGCCTTTGTCTTGGCATATTTGCCGTATGCTTTCCCGGAATCTGTACTGGTCCATAAAGGGTCGGTAGGCCTTCGAACCTATATAATACCTTTATTAGGTTGCATTGCTGTCATAGGCAGTTTTAAACTAATGTCTACAGATTGTGCAAATATAGCATGGGGGGGGGTAAAACGCTTATTTCCAATGTGTTAAAGTCTTTAGGTATGTTTAGCCTTGAAATATACATACTCCACTTATTTTTAGTTGTCAAGGTACCTCAGGCCGGCGACTGGATTAATTCGCTTCATCCGTCATTGATGATACCGTTGCAGTTGCTTTTCGCTACAGCGGTAGCGGCGGTGGCCATAGCTTTGTCAGTATTGGGTGCAAAGGCCATACATAAAATCCCGTTACTACCCCAGTTGCTGTTCGGAAGTCCGCAATCCGGTAGGTCTAAAGAGTCGTAGTTATAAGTGACAAGATTGTCAGGATAGTTGTGTATAAACGGTGTAAATTTCGTAACTTTGCAGAAATGTATGCGGTGATGGTCACCGTGTAATGTCGAAATTATTTATATTCTGGAGAAACGTGTCTGATTCATCCCTTCTGATTTTAAATGCGTTGGCATATACGGCTATTACAGGTCTCGTTTATATGCGCAATCGGTTGATTTCAGCCGGATTCATAATATGTGCTTTCTTTACAGTAGTTGCATGGATGGGGGTGATGTTTTTTAATCATCCTTTCTTCCAATCAATGGTCGGTACTTCTGGTTATGATGGAATGGCATTTGTCTATCTTTTCATTGCATTAGCCATTTATGCAATACCATTAGTCACCATTGGCAACACCAGGTATACAAAAGCGGTGCTTCCTCAGCAGTCTATGCTGATTCTTACTATAAAGGTAATTCTGATCATACAGATTATCCAATACCTGATATATTTCCCAGCTGTCAGCAAAGCCATTTTCTCCAGTAATATTAGTGATATCAGAGATGATCAGTATGACACAGCAGAGCTGGTGCAGTTCAAGTTCTATTTCCTCAACATTCTCAGCCGCCTTTATGGCGGAATGCGCAATGTCATGATTCTGATTGCATTTTATGCGCTGATTTTTGAAAAAACACATAGGAAGCTTGTCAAGGTGTTTTTCCTGTCGTCTGTTATATATCCGATATATGTGTTTACAGCATATGCAAGTAGAGCCGTCATGATGCAGGAATTCGTGTTTATGATAGTGCAGATAGCTCTTCTTGCAGTTTTTATAAAAGCACGGATGATAAAAAAAGCGGCATTATATATGGCTATTGTTGCAGTCCCTGCAGTGGCGGCATTCACTGCTATTTCCAATTCACGTTTTGGTGAACTGGCTTCCTACATGCTGTATCGTTATATCGGCGAACCGTTTGTTAATTATGCAGGAGAACTTTGGCCTAACCTTAAAGGTCATACAGGAGGAGATGCATATTTCACTCTTTTCTCAAAATTAATGGGTGAGAGTGTAAATTTCACAACTACGGTTGAAAAATGGGAGTATATGGCAAGTATTACTAACATTGATCCAGCGATATTCTATTCCTTTATAGGAGGTCTTAATATAGAGTTTGGCTATCAGTGGACTATTATAATCGGAGTGATAGTTACCGTAATAATCATGCTTGCTTTGCGACCATATAAGGTTATGACATTGCCAAAATTCATAATTTTAGGCATGCTCGCATATACTTTTATTAATGGTGCATTCTTCTTTGTGTTACAGGGCGATGGCGGCAATCTGGAGATACTATTTACTATATTTTTCGCTTTCTTCTTTCACAAATATTCATCCAGTAGATGTGTAATGGCTCCAAAAAATCGGGATTTCAAGGAATTAGTCATCTGTGATGGAAGAGTGACGGAACAAACAAACAGTTAAAATAATTGTTTTGACAATTTAGAATATGAAAATAGGTATACTGACATTTGCCAATGTGCCCAATTTCGGGGCTAATCTTCAGGCTCTATCAACTGTGGAATATCTAAAAGCCCACGGCCATGCCCCTATATTAATAAAATGGGAACCGGAAGATTTCTCAGCTCGTTTTGCCGGAATGGAATCACAGCCACAGCCGGCGGCGCATTTTAAATTCGTTAAGGAATATCTTCCATGGACCACTCTTTGCCGTAATGATAGTGAGATATGTGAGGTAATAGAGCGAGAAGGTATTGAGGCTGTAATCATAGGAAGTGATGCCGTCCTGCAGTGCCCCTCATTATGGTCACGAATTGATTTTCCGACCAAGAAGGTCTTTCGTGTCAACCACGTTACGTCCGAACGTCTGTATCCCAATGCTTTTTGGGGGACATTTCAGGCTGGATTGAAGACGAGGATTCCAATGGCGATCATGTCAGCATCTTCGCAAAACTCATCATATAGGTCGCATTCCCGAAGTACTCTGAAGGCGATGGGACAAAGTCTGAAAGAATTTTCATATATATCCGTCCGTGACATTTGGACACGTGATCTTGTCAAATATGTGTCCGGTGAATCCATCATCCCTGTCATTACTCCTGATCCGGTGTTTGCGTTCAACTATAATTGTGAGGGATTGATTCCGTCGCGGCAGAGGATACTTGAGAAGTTCGGATTGCCTGAGCGATACGCCCTTGTCAGCATGAAAAGCATTATGTTAGATAGCAAGGATTGGATGGACGAACTTAAGAAGGAAGCAGCTAAGGCAGGATTGACGTGTGTGGCGTTGCCCATGCCGACCGGTGTAGAATTCAAGCATACATTTGACCATGAGATTCCCACACCACTCTCACCCCTTGACTGGTATGCCTTGATTAAATATGCATCTGCATATATAGGTGAAAATATGCATCCTGTGGTTGTCGCGCTGCATAATGCGGTCCCTGTATATTGTTTTGATACATATGGAAATCTTAAATTTGCTCGGACGATTGCGGACGAGCCGTCAAGTAAAATTTATGATATAATGAGCATATTTGGCGTACTTCACCATAGGATTAATGCCGTTACACGTTTTTGGCATTGTCCTGCACCGCATGAAGTAATAAGTAGTATCAGTGCATTTGATCGTGAAAGTTGTGAAAAAAAATCTGTTGATTGGTATGCACAATATCAGACAATGATGACAACTCTACTTAACACATTTAAGAATGTGAATGATAAACTTTGAGTAAGATAAACGGACTTATAAACCTGTCCTCTTTTGTCAATTTAATAGCTTAATAATTGCTTTTTAGATATGTCAGAAATAAAGGAAATCATATTATTTTGTTATGGAGATTCGTCGTTAGCCTCAACATGGTCCAACGTCCCGTATCTCATGTCAAAAAACTTTATTGATAAAGGCATAATAATAAATCGCATAGATCTTAATTTACCTTGGCTTTTGCGAAACGCATTTAATGCAATCGTAAAGTTCGTTCTTATTCCATTGGGAATTGTCAACAAGAACTATAGATTTATGAGAACTCCTTTATGCCGCTTTCTTACAGAACGAAAAGTAAAGAAGGCTGTAAAGAAATATCATAATGCTGATTGGTGTGTTTTCTTAAATTTTGATTACACTAATAGGTATTCATCTATTCCGTCATTATTATTCTCGGATTGGACCTATCAGATGCAGGTTGAAAGTCGCACTGATTCTAAACCGACCAAGTATGATGAGGCGTTCTATAAATGGCAATATGAAACTATAAATGCTGCAAATATTGCCATTCCGATGTTTGATGACTCTTATGAAAGCATGCTTAGTTTATATCCAGACGCTAATATAAAGAAAATCAGTCGTAATGTCATCAATTCCTGTTATGACGGCTCTTTAGATGAAGATGATATTATTGCAAAGAAAATGCACAGTGATTATATAATTTTCATTGGAAGAAAAGAATATTTGCACGGCCTTAGCAAACTTATCGAAGCAATGAAAGCAATGGATAGCTCAATGAAATTACATGTCATAGGATTAACTCGTGACAAAATGCCTGATGCCCCTGAGTGGGTATGTTTCCATGGCTTTTTGAAAAAAGATAATCCCAAACAGTGTGAGTTATATTATAATTTGCTTTTAGGAGCCAAGATGTTAGTGAATCCTCAAGATCGATGGGGAGCTTATTCTTCACTGGTTGAAAGTATGTTTTTCTATAATCCAGTTATTGTCAATAAAAATTTCGAACAGATACAACTGGAGTTTGGCTCAAATATTGACTTTGGAGAGTTTTGCTATAACTCTAACAAAGAGAATCTCGCCTTATCAATACGTACCATTCTTAATGCTTCCCCCGAGAAATATAAGCAAATGTGTCTAAATGCACATAATCACGTCAAGGATTATACTTGGAGCAATTATTGTGATGATATGCTGGATATTATGGCAGCATATAATAATCGCATCTGATGGTTGGATAATCCAGAATCAAAATGCAAAGAGAACTATAAAATAGTTGAGAATAGTCAAAATATATAGATATGAAATTGTTGGTTACTCTTCCTTGGATGCCTTATCCTGCTTCAGATGGAGGTAAACAAGGTTCACTTAACATGTTGGTGGAAACACAGCATAGTATTGAACAGGTGCTTGTTTTCCCGGTGTTCAAAAAAGAGCAGATGCGATATCTTGATGATTTGGTCAAAATGTTGCCAAAAGTCAAGATATGTCCTTTTGCATATTATGCAAATAAAGGATCACGTAAATCTTTGTTTTTCCTGTACAGGCTTAATCGATTCCTTATTTCAAGGTGGTTGAAGCAACCGTGTATGATACAGACGATATATCAGGATGAGTATCTTGACTTTATCACAGATGTGATTCGCAGAGAGAAAATTGATGTGGTTCAGAATGAGTACTATGAACAACTTGACTTAACCTATGCCATTCCGAATGACATTAAGAAGATATTCATTGAGCATGAACTCCAATATATAGTCAAAGATAGGTGGATTGATAGTTTACCGTCTATCACACCCTCCGAACGATATATGTGTGCATCCATTAAGGCACGAGAGATTGCGGCACTTAATACATACGATCATATTATCACTATGACTGATATTGATCGGGCTATCTTGTTACGAGATGGTGTGACAGTTCCAGTATCTGCATCGCCATCCTTCATCCCTTTCTCTCAAGAATCAGATTTCAACGTATCGATACCGCAGAACTTATGTTTTGTTGGGCCTTCGGCACATACTCCCAATCTTGATGGAGTTAAATGGTTCCTTAGGAATGTATGGCCTTTAATTCTGGATAAACGTCCCGATGTGCGATTTCGTATTATAGGGAGATGGGATGAATCATTAATTAAAGAATTTACGTCCATTCACAAGAATTTAGATTTTCTTGGATTTGTGGATGACCTTGGACAGGCTCTCCAAGGACATGCGATGATTGTCCCTCTGTTGGCTGGTAGCGGTATACGCATGAAAATACTTGAGGCTGTAGTCCATCATGTCCCCGTAGTCACCACTTCTGTAGGCGTTGAAGGATTGGATTTTGAGAAGGATACTGAGTGTCTGATTGAAGATGACCCAGCGAAATTGGCGGAGGCAATATCAAAGGTGTTGACATCTCCAGCACTTGCTGAATCTCTTGTCAGAAGGTCTTATGAAAAACTCTGTCAGACTTATTCACCGGCTGCCGGGGCGCGCAAGCGTGTTGAAATTTATAATCGTATAGCAGATTCTTCTCGTTGAGCATTTTCTATGTCCCATCCATTAGCTATTATAATTCCGGCTTATAAAATCCGATTTTTTTCACGAGTCCTTGACTCATTTGCAGCTCAGACGGACAAACGGTTTACTCTCTATGTCGGTATTGATGGCGTTGACGCTGATTTTGAGGCTGTGGCGGCTCGTTATTCATCAGATATGCACATGGTTGTGCATCGTTTTGATGATAATCTTGGTGGTAAGGATCTTGTGGGTCAGTGGCATAGATGCATTGACTTGGTAGCTGACGAAAAATGGATTTGGTTATTTTCCGATGATGATATGCTCAACCCTGGGTGTGTTGAGGCTTTTTATCGGCAACTTGATTATGATGATTCCTATGATCTGTATCACTTTGATGTCGATATCATAGACAGTGAGGACCGAGTGGTCAAGTCGGCGTGCAGATTTCCTGCGGTCATGGATGCGCTTGACTTTCTCAAACGTAAAAATTCGGCATCTATCGATAGTTTCGTAGTGGAATATATATTCCGTCGCAGCGCGTTTGAACGTCTTGGGCGCTTTGAACAGTTTGATATGGCATGGGGAAGCGATATAGCTACCTGGGCAAAGCTCGGCAGAGACAAAGGCATTGCGACTATTACAGGGCCTCGTGTCCTTTGGAGATCGAGTGACGCGAATATCACACCTTCTACCGAAAAGGCAGGTCTTATGCGCAAACTTTCGATATACGCCGATTATCTGACATGGTGCCGCCGGTATTTCCGCACTTATGGCAGCCTGACTGCTTCATATCATATGTTCCGTATGATTTTCCATTATACACCGTATCTCAGCAAAGACGATGCGGCTCCTGCCATAGACCGTTTTTACGATGCCAATCCTAAGGTTGCATGCGGAAAACTTCAGTCAGGGATTATCAAGGCCGTTTATCCGCTGCTGGGAAAAATGCATTCTCTGACGCACCGAAGCTGATGAGACCTGTAAAATACATTGTCTCCTGTGCTATTTGCAAAATGTAATGAATTTCATTACATTTGCGTATTGAAAGACATAAAATAGTAAATTTCCAATAGTCAATACAATTACATCACTATTATTTCATAACTCTTAATATATCATGATTATACGCAGTAAAGCCCCCCTTCGTCTCGGACTCGCGGGCGGAGGCAGCGATGTATCGCCATACAGCGACATGTACGGCGGTCTGATACTCAATGCCACCATCAATCTTTATGCTTACTGCACGATTGAAGAAACCAATGACTCTATGATTACCATCAACAGCCATGACTCGGGTTGTTTCAAGAGCTATCCGCTGTCACGACAGATGGAGATTGACGGAGAGGCATCGCTTATCAAAGGCGTGTATAACCGCGTGATGCGTGACTACCCCGACATAGAGCCGCGTGGATTTAGAATCACCACATATAACGATGCGCCGGCCGGCTCGGGTCTGGGTACATCCTCGACCATGGTGGTCGGCATTCTCAAGGCTTTTGTCGAATGGTTTTCTTTGCCTCTCGGTGATTACGAGGCCTCGCGTCTCGCTTATGAGATAGAGCGCAAGGATCTCGCGCTTAGCGGTGGCAAGCAGGACCAGTATGCTGCGGCTTTCGGAGGATTCAACTACATGGAATTCCTCAAAAATGACCTCGTGATAGTCAATCCCTTGAAAATCAAGCGGTGGATTATTGACGAACTGGAGGCTTCGATGGTGCTCTATTTCACAGGTGCGTCACGCTCCAGTGCGGCTATCATCGACGAGCAGCGCAAGAACACCTCGTCAGGCAATTCACAGGCCGTGGAGGCCATGCACCGCATCAAGCAGAGCGCGATAGATATGAAGCTTGCTCTGCTCAAAGGCGACATGGCGGAGTTTGCACGCATCCTCGGCCAGGCCTGGGAAGATAAGAAAAAGATGGCCGGAGCCATATCCAATCCTATGATACAGCAGGCTATGGATACTGCTATCGCAGCCGGAGCCATCTCGGGTAAGGTCAGCGGAGCCGGTGGTGGCGGATTCATCATGTTTGTGGTCGAACCGACACTGAAACCCAATGTCGAGAAAGCTCTCTCCAAGCTTGACGGCTTCGTTATGCCGTTCCAGTTCTCTGACGGAGGTGCTCATTCATGGAAGATATATCCTACCGACAAGGTTGTCAAATAAAACACATTTGTGAGATTATGAACAGCAACAATTATCTCCGCCATCTTGACACTCTTGTCAAGCGTTATCCGGCACTTGAGGGCTGCCGCAACGATATAGAGCATACTTTTAACATCATGCGTGATGCCTACAAAGCCGGTGGCAAATTGCTTGTCGCCGGTAACGGCGGCTCGGCTTCGGATGCTGAGCATATCGTGGGCGAATTGATGAAAGCCTTCGTGCTTCCGCGCAAGATGACGCCCGAGGTGTCGGCCCGTCTGTCAGGTATTGATCCTGAGCTTGGACCTGTGCTGGCTGAAAACCTCCAGCAGGCTCTCCCGGCCATAGCTCTTGACGGCCATATTGCTCTGAGCACGGCTTACATGAACGATTGCGAGCCTCTGCTCTGTTTTGCCCAGCAGGTCAACGGTTACGGCTGCCCGGGCGATGTGTTCCTTGGCATAAGTACCTCCGGCAACAGTGCCAATATCCTCTATGCTGTCACCATGGCGAAGGCTTGCGGCATGAAGGTCGTGGGCCTTTCGGGAGCCAAAGAGTCAAAGTTGGCCAAGGCTGCCGATGTGTGCATCCGTGTGCCCGAAACCGAGACATTCAAGATACAGGAGCTGCATCTGCCGGTCTACCACTGCCTGTGTCTTATGCTTGAAGAGTATTTCTTCGGAGAAAACTAAATCATATACATGACATCCTATATATGGAAGTTATAATACTTGCCGGCGGTCTCGGCACCAGATTGCGCAGCGAAGTCAAGGATGTGCCCAAATGCATGGCCCCCGTTGCAGGGAAGCCGTTTTTGTGGTATCTGCTCACGTATCTGAAGCGTTATCCTGTCAGCCGTGTCATCCTTTCGGTAGGATACCTCCGCGAAGTCATTAAGGACTGGATTGCCGTCAATGGCAACCGGTTTCCCTACGAGATAGATTATGCCGTGGAAGAGGTGCCTCTGGGCACTGGCGGCGGCATCCGTCTTGCCCTTGACAAGTGCTGTGACGAGAACGTAGTGGTGCTCAACGGTGACACGTTCTTTGATGTCGACCTTGACCGTTTCATGGCAGAGCATGTAGCGCATCCTGCATCCGTATCCATAGCCATGAAGCCTATGCACGATTTTGACCGCTATGGCCGTGTGATTGTCGATCTCGATACCGACCGCATAGAGCAGTTCTGCGAGAAGGAGCCGTGTACTGACGGTCTTATCAACGGCGGTGTCTACGCTATAAACCGCGGACGCCTCGATTTGTCGGCTCTTCCTGATAAATTCTCATTTGAAAAGGAAGTCATGGAGCCGGAAAGTGCCATGGGCAATGTCTACGGCTACGTTTTCGACGGCTACTTCATTGACATCGGCATCCCCGAGGACTATCACAAAGCCGACCGCGAATTTCCCAAACTGTTTGATACTGCCAGGTAATATGACGCTCTCGGATATAGATATAAGCGGTGTGCAGACTCTGTTGCTTGACCGCGACGGAGTCATCAACCGTCTTCGTCATAATGATTACGTCAAATGCTGGGAGGAATTCGAATTTCTCCCCGGTGTGTTTGACGGATTGGCGCGTTTTGCTGCCTCAGTGCCGCATATCTTCATTGTAACCAATCAGCGCGGGGTAAGCAAAGGGCTGATGTCGGAAGCAGACCTCCGCGATGTGCATATGCGCATGTGCGAGGAGATAGGCCGCCATGGCGGACGTATCGACGGCATATATTACTGCACGGCCCTGACCGATGCCGACCCCAGACGCAAGCCCGGCAACGGCATGTTTCTCGAAATCCTTCGTGATCATCCCGATATTGATCCTGCCACATGCCTGATGGTAGGTGACAGTGACTCTGACATGCAGTTTGCCGCCAACAGCGGCATTCGCGGCATCAAAGTCGATGCCCGTTAACTCATAATCCCCAACACTATTGCTGATGGCAAAACCACGCATATTGTTCCTGACTGCCTATGTGCCTAACAAAGCGGCTGCAGGCGAGAAAAACACCATGATCATGCTCAATGACCTTGCGCAGGATTATGATGTGGATCTGGTATATTTCAAATATGATCATGAGAAGCCCTATGTACCTGAACGTGACAATGTGAAGGTGCTGGAGGTGATTCGGAACTCGACCAAGACAAAGCTCTTCGGCATCGCCAACTTCCCTCTGTCACATCCGGTGTTCTCCATCCGCTTCAGCTGGGCTAAATTACGCCGTCTGCGCCGACTGACTAATGGCAAGGACTATAGTGCGGTGGTGCTTAACCATAGCAATGTGTTTGTCTACGGGCGTTATCTCTGTCCGGGTAAACCCAAACTGCTCTTGGCCCACGATGTGATCATCCAGAGAGCTTTGCGACAGTCAGGCCGACTGATGCAAGCCGTGTGCCGCTACTCCGAGGGACGCGCTTTCCGCATGCCTGATGCCCGTGTATATTCTTTTTCGCAGAAAGATGTTGACTTGATAAAGGATATATACCACATTCCGGCCGAGGTCAACCTTGACTATATTGATCCCGACATAGTCAATAAGCAGGTGACCGAGGTTGACGATTATTTCTTCATGTTCGGCGACTGGACCCGTAGCGAGAATCTTGATGGGGCCCGATGGTTCATCGAGAATGTCTCTCCGCTGGTCACTGAACCTGTGACTGTGAAGATTGTGGGGCGCGGATTCCCTAAGGAACTTGCTGAGAATGCACGCGGCAATATCCGTTTTGAGCCCCTTGGCTTCGTGGATGATCCATATCTGATGCTGTCACGCGCACGTGCTCTGATATCTCCGCTCTTCCAGGGGGCGGGAATCAAAGTCAAAGTTATAGAGTCGCTGGCATGCGGCACCCCGGTACTCGGCACCCCGATAGCTTTCGAGGGTCTGCCTGACGGTTTTGCCGACAGTATGATTCTCTGTGATACTCCACAGGATTATGTGGCAGCCATGGCGACCGTCGGTCGCGACGTAGCTGAGCGTCGTAATCTTAAGAAAAGATTTATTGAAGAATATTCACGTGACAACATACGGCAACGCCTCAATCATATCCTTGCCGAATAAACATTTCAAATTACACATATGAGCAATCCAGTCATATCAGTAATCACTGTAGGCATGAATCATAAGAAGTTCATCAGCAATCTGTATCATTCGCTTTATGGCGAAGGGTGCCCTGCTGTGGATTTCGAAGCCGTATATGTCGATAACTGCTCTACCGACGGCAGTGTGGAATATCTCAGACGGGATTATCCGCAGGTCCGGGTGCTGGTCAATGACCGTCCGCGCGGTTTCGGAGAAAACAACAATATAGGCGCGATGGCTGCCAACGGTGACTATCTCGCCATCATCAACCCTGACATAGTGCTCCATGAGGGTGCTTTGGACAGAGCTGTCGACTATCTGAAACACCATGAGGAGGCCGGTATCGTAGTCCCCAAGCTGCTTAATCCCGACGGATCACAGCAGTTTTCTGTCAGGAGGTTTATTACCCCCCCCCATATTGTTAAACAGAGTTAAAAACAGAGGCTCTGATGACTCGCAATCTGCTAACACAGGACTCTACCTATGCAAAGATTTAGACTATAACGACATACAACCCGTCAACTGGTCACTTGGAGCGGCATTGGTGATTAAGAGGTCATGGTTTGCTGAACTCGGAGGGTTTGACACTGACTTTTTCCTGTATATGGAGGATGAAGACTTGTGTCTACGCTCATGGCAGCGGCATCGCCCGGTAATCTATCATCCGGGGGCGGTAATGACCCATAATCATCTTCGCGCCAGCCGTAAAATCGGGCGGAAATCATGGCTTCATGTCAAGAGCATGGCGACATTTTTCCGAAAACACGGATTGCATATCCCCGATTTCACTGCCGTGACACCGCCATAAGTCCGTAGGGCATGTGGATGCCAGGTCATCAGTTGATGTAACATACTCAGCTTATGACAGTAGCATCCATCGTCACCTACAACACTGACACTGCGGAGCTCCGCAAGTGTATTGACTCGCTCCTATCCAACGGGGTGGAGCGGATAGTGGTCAGTGACAACTCTCCGTCTGACGGTCTGCGCGGATTTTGTGCGGAGATTCCTCAGATCCATTATGTGTTCAATGATGCCAACCTCGGTTATGGGGCGGCACACAATGTGTCGATACGTCTTGCCCGGGAGTGGAAAGCCGATTATATTTTGGTCATCAATTCCGATGTCTATTTTGACGGGGGTGTCCTTGACAAGATACGCGCCTATATGGATGAAAACCGTGATGTGGCGCAGCTGATACCTAACACGGTGTATCCCGACGGTACGTTGCAGTATGTCGTGAGGCTGCTGCCGGCTCCTGCCGATCTGATATTCCGCCGGTTCATGCCCAAAGCTCTGGGGGAGAAGCGCAACTATCGCTACACTCTGGGATTCTGGGACCATAAATCGCCGGCCAATATAGCCTACCATCAGGGCAGCTTCATGTTTTTCCGTCTCAGCGCTTTTGATAAAGTGGGTCTGTTTGACGAGCGGTTTTTCATGTATCCTGAGGACATAGACATCACCCGGCGCATGCACTGCCACTACCGCACCATGTTCTGGCCCGAAGTCACCATAGTCCATGCCCATCGTGCAGCCTCGTATAAGAGCAAGAAGATGCTCAAGATACATATGTCCAATATGATAAAGTATTTCAACAAATGGGGCTGGATATTTGACCGCGAACGCAGCCGCGTCAACCGCGAGATACTCCGTTCGCTCGGCTACAAGAGATAACCATCTTTGACATACAATTTACCCTACAGTTTCTCCGTATATATAATATGAACTATATCATCACCGGTGGTACCGGATTCATAGGCACGCATCTGACCAATCTGCTCCGCGAGCTTCATCCCGATGCGAAGATATACAACCTCGACATCGTAAAACCGGGTACACCTAACCCCGTTGTGAAAAACTACAAGCCGGCTGTGCGTGACGGCGAGACGCTCCAGTCGGAATATGTGGAGTGTGACATACGCAAACCGATTGAAAACATGCCGTTTACACCTACATCCGATGACATCATATTCAACTTCGCTGCTGTCCACCGCACCCCCGGACACGAAGACCACGAATATTTCGAGACAAATATCCGCGGCGCGGAAAATGTCGTGGCCTTTGCAGAGCGTCACGGCATCAGGCATATTGTATTCACTTCAAGCATCGCTCCTTACGGACCCTCGGAAGAACTGAAAAAGGAGGATACGTTGCCCACCCCCAATTCGGCCTATGGCATATCCAAACTCGTGGCGGAGAAGATACACGAAGGATGGCAGAATGGCGATGCCGCCAACCGCAAGCTGACCATAGTGCGTCCGGGAGTAGTGTTCGGCAAAGGCGAAAACGGCAACTTCACACGCCTCTACTGGGCCATAAAGGGTCATAAGTTCGCTTATCCGGGCCGCAAGGACACCATAAAGGCATGTGTCTATGTCAAGGAACTGGTACGCTTCATCATGTACTGCGTAGACCATCAGGAAGCAGGCACCCAACTGTATAACTGCACATTCCATCCGGCCTACACCATAGAGCAGATTGTCAACACCATGAAACAGGTCACCGACCTCACGCAGTCAGTGCCCTACATCCCCAACAGCCTCATCAAGCCCGTAGCCGCCATCATAGGCGCATGCGGCGCACCCATGGGTATCTGCCCGGCCCGCGTCCGCAAGCTCCAGATTTCCACCAACATCAGTGGCGAAAAGATGTCACGCAGCGGCTATAAATTCCACTGGACCCTCCCCGAAGCCATAGCCGACTGGTACTCCGACTCCACCCCCAACGCCCTCCTCTGATTTTATTGTAGACTGAGATAACAATTAAAAAACGATGGAGTCCGACAGCATTAGTGTCAGACTCCATCGTTTCTTATATATTCCCTGGTTGGGTTAGCTTACTATGGTGGCGATGTCGGCAGGGGAGGGGTTGACGGCTACTATTTTGCCGTTGGGGTCGATGAGGATGGCGCGATAGCCCTGGTCGAGGTGGTAGGTTTCGGATATCTCCTGAGCGGCTTCTCCTGCGAGATGGTACTGCATCGTGGTGTCAAGGCCATCCTGGCGCACTATTGCGTCAAACAGGGCTGCGTTTCCGTCAAAATTGAGGTTGAGCAGGTTGAGGCGTCCACCGAAATCATTGTCTTTCATCAGCTGGTCATAGGTGCCGGCAGCTACACGCGATGCGGCATCGGTCGTAGACCAGAAGTTGACCAGGACGTATTCGCCTTTGAGGTCTGAGATGAAAAAAGAGCGGGGGGTGGAATCATCGGTTGAATCTGCGGATGTGCTGAGCTCAAAATCGGGAGCTATCTGTCCGGGGGCTGCATCGACCATGCGAGTGGTGTGGGCAGCGAGAGTAAGTGTGATAACAGCAAAAAGAGCGGTAATCTTTAATGTCCTTATCATGTCATGGGTTAATTCGTTTCACATCACCATTTGAAAATCTTATGTGTAAAATGAGAAAAAACGGTTTTCAAAATGGTTGCCGATTTTCGGCCATTCGTGACAGTCAATATATAGACCTATCATCTTTTGCTGGCGCAAAGGTAAGCAAATCTGCCGAGGTGGCAAAATGTAGTGCCCTTACAATCACTGACTTAGCGCAATGTTATACATAAAAATCGCGCTCTCAGCCATGTGAGAGCGCGATTTTGACGCATCTGTTAAGTTTTGCAAAACTATGTTTTACAGCATATTTTGTGTCCTGTTTTTATGGTCAATAAGCAGCGGTATGTACGTTTTTGACGGCGCGGCCTGAGGGGTCGTTGAGGTTACGGAATGAGGCATCCCAGGCGAGTGCTTCGGCTGTGGAGCAAGCCACGGAGGGTACGGAGGGTACGCATGCTGCGGCTGTGGCGGAGGGGAAGTGTTCCTCGAATATGGTGCGGTAGTAGTACTCTTCCTTATTCATCGGAGTGTTGATGGGGAAGCGGCGCGCTGCATTTTTCATCATCTCGTCAGTGACTTGTGATGAGGTGATTTCTTTGAGTGAGTCAATCCACGAGTAGCCTACGCCGTCGCTGAACTGTTCTTTCTGTCGCCAGGCCACGGAGTGGGGGAGCATGTCTTCAAACGCTTTGCGGAGCACCCATTTTTCCATCTTTTGCGGACCGGCCATCTTGTCGGCAGGATTGAGGCGCATCGCCACGTCAAGAAATTCCTTGTCAAGAAATGGTACACGCCCCTCCACGCCCCATGCCGACAGGGCTTTGTTGGCTCGCAGACAGTCATATAGATGGAGCTTGGATAGCTTGCGCACTGTTTCCTCATGGAACGCCTTGGCATCGGGGGCCTTGTGGAAATAGAGGTATCCGCCGAATATTTCATCGGCACCTTCGCCCGACAGTACCATCTTGATGCCCATTGACTTGATGACACGAGCCAGGAGATACATAGGGGTAGATGCGCGGATGGTGGTGACATCATATGTCTCGGTAAAGTATATGACATCTCTGATTGCATCCAACCCTTCCTGCACGGTATAGTGGATTTCGTGGTGTACTGTGCCGATATGGTCGGCGACTTTCTTGGCGGCAGCAAGGTCCGGCGCGCCCTTGAGACCCACTGCAAACGAGTGGAGGCGCGGCCAGTAAGCGGTCGTCTGGCCGTCAGCCTCAATGCGGTTAGGGGCATACTTTGCAGCTACAGCCGATATGATGGATGAATCCAGACCGCCCGAAAGCAGCACACCGTAAGGTACATCGCTCATCAGCTGACGTTTTACGGCATCTTCGAGAGCCTGGCGCAGCTCGGGTATTGATGTCGGATTATCCTTGACTGCATCGTATGATTCCCAGTCGCGTGAATACCATCGGCGCATCTCGCCGGTGCGGCTGTCATAGACATGTCCCGGGAGGAATGGCTCGATTACGTCACAAACACCCTCAAGAGCTTTAAGCTCGCTCGCGAAGTATTTGTGACCTTTGGCATCGGAACCCATATATAGCGGTATGACACCTATGGGGTCGCGTGCCACCATGTAGAAGTCATTTTCTTCGTCATAGAGTGCAAATGCGAAAATGCCGTTCAGCTCCTCCAGGAAGTCAGCACCTTTGTCACGGTAGAGTGCCAGAATCACCTCACAGTCGCTGCCTGTCAGGAAATTATATCGGCCTTCATAACGTTTGCGCAGTTCGCGGTGGTTGTAGATTTCACCGTTCACTGCCAGTATGACCTTGCCATCGTCGGTTTTAAGGGGCTGTCCGCCGCTTTCGGGGTCGACGATTGACAGGCGCTCATGGGCAAGTATGGCGTTACGTCCGCAGTATATGCCCGACCAGTCGGGCCCGCGGTGACGTATTTTCTTTGACATTTTCAGAATCTCGAGCCGGAGGCTCTGCTGGTCTCCGCCGGTCTCAAATACTGTGACTATACCACACATAATTATCGGTCTGTTTTGCGTTTTGTTTTTCTGTCTATTGCAATCAGGATGATGCAGCATATAGCTGCTATTTTCTGTTATCTGATTGCAAATATACAACAAAATTTCTTAAACAATAGCAAAATGCCAATGAATTTTTCAAAACTCTGTCAAAATGCGTACGAATATGTGGCGTGGAATGTTTGGCTGTTTTTCAGTTTATCCGTACAGCGACACTACCGATTTTAGTCTGACTGAGATGGTTTGCTATCTAAATGCTGTTTAATAAGCGTTTGAATTAGTATTTTCAAGAGGATATATATAGCGTTTGTTCATAGTGCGCTATATTATTGTGATGGTATTTTAGTGTAGTGAGGCTGACTGGGAGCGGTTTAGACCGAGCTGTTCTTCAAGGGCGCGGCGGCGTATGGAGAGGATTTTGCGTTGGCGTATGTTGTCGGCGTAACTGTAGGCCGCAGCAATGGCGTCTGCCTGTTTCTGTGGCAGCGGCATGGATATGGTTCGGTTATCCGGACCGTTAAAATGCAGGGTGATGGGCTGATTGCGGTGAGCGTTGACGAATGCACCGATGGTATCAGCATCCGTGCCGATAAATGTGATGGTTTCTATGCCTCCGGTCTCATCATTGCGTTCTCCGTCACGCGGAATGTGGGAAGTTGAGGCGGAGGTCCCGTCAGAGGCTGATACATTGACCGAGGTGTGACGGATTTTAGGAGATGACAGGCGTGATAGAATGTATAAGGTGCCATCGGGCATCAGGCGTGGGTCAAGGCCGTCAGTTACTTTTCCGAGATCGGAGATGACGAAATAGTCTTCTATTGGATTGTTGACCTTGCAGAGCCTTTGTTGCAATGAATCTCCGCGCAGCTGGGCCACAGCGAGCAGTGAGTCGGTTTGCGCTATATGGCAGTTGAGCAGTCCCTCACGCACCGTTGTCATCAGTGCGATGCCTTCACGCCTGACATCTATAGCTTTTGGACATACGGAGTCGATGGAGTCAAGCAACATTTTCGCTGTCTCAAACTGTCCGGCTTCAGAGGCGATACGTGCTCGGTTGAGCATGTCCCGGGCCTGTTCGGTCTGGTTGTCGTGGCCGCATGATATGGCCGATAGAGCTAAAGCTGCCAAGATACCTGCACGGAGCACTTGGCGGAGTGGTTTAATTATTGCGCTGTACATCTTTCACGCCTTTTACTGTCTTGATTTTCTTTATCAGATTATTGAGAGTGCGGGTGTCATTGACTCCCACCACCAGAAATCCTTGGAATATGCCGTCATGGGCATCAATGGAAATGTTTCGGAGCAGGACACCTTTCTCTTTGGATATCATGGAGGTTATGTTGGTCACGATGCCGATGTCATCGTGGCCGACCACGCGGAGGGTAGCACCAAACTGTACGTCACTGCCCTCGCCGGCCCAGCGCGTCGTGATGATGCGGTAGGGGTATCTTTCAGCGAGATGCATGGCATTCTGGCAGTCAGAGCGGTGTACTTTGACAACGCCCTCTGATGAGATGAATCCTGTCACATTGTCGCCATATATGGGGTTGCAGCATTTCGCGAGCTTATAATTGATGCCTTTGAGATTTTTGCCGCCTATGATGAGTATGTCAGACGGTGAATGCCCGGAGTCATGGTCGTCGGGAGATTTCGTGTCAAGGATAAATTCACCTGCGCTTCGGGTCTCGGCAGAGGCTTCGGTCTTGCGCAAAGAGGCATCATATTCGCTGATGACCTCGTCAACATCGAGTTTTTCTGACGCTATCGCACTGTAAAATTCCGTTACGGTCTTGTAGCCGAGCCTCTTGATGGTGCGCATCAATACCGGCTCCTCCAGTTCGAGCTTGCGGTTTTTGAATCTGCGTTGCAGCATCTCTTTGGCGAGTTCGGCATTGCGGTTGGCTGCCTCGTTGAGGGTCTGGCGTATCTTGCTCCGGGCCTTGCCTGTTACTACGAAGTTGAGCCAGTCTTGTTTCGGCACCTGATTGGGTGCGGTCAGGATTTCTACCGTGTCACCGCTCGCCAGACGGTGGTTGAGCTTGCACACCTTACCGTTGACCTTTCCACCGGTGCATCGGCAACCGAGCCCCGAGTGGATATTGAATGCGAAATCCAGAACGGTAGCCCCCATGGGCAGCTTGTATAAATCGCCCTTGGGAGTGAAAGCGAATACCTCCTTGTCATACAGATCCATCGAGATATTTTTCATCAGCTCCATCGGGCCGCTTTCGCCGCTCTCGAGGATGTCACGGATATTGTTCATCCACGTATCCAGTCCTTCCTCAGCCTTGCCACCTTTGTATTTCCAGTGTGCGGCAAGTCCCTTTTCAGCTATGAGGTCCATGCGCCGTGTGCGTATCTGCACCTCTACCCATCGGTTCTGAGGACCTTTGACAGTGATGTGTAGCGATTCGTAACCGTTGCTTTTAGGGATTGACAGCCAGTCCTTGAGGCGTGACGGATTGGGCTGGTACATTTCCGTAACCACCGAATAGGCCAGCCAGCAGTCACTTTTTTCCTTGCGCAGGGGAGTGTCTATGATGATTCGTATGGCAAATAGGTCATATATCTCGTCTATGTCGTGGTGCTGCTTCTTGATTTTGTTCCATATGGAATAAATCGACTTGGTGCGACCTTTGATTTCATATTTCAGACCGGTTTCGTCAAGCTGACGCTTCAACGGGTCAATGAACGAGGCGATGTATGCATCGCGTACCGTTTTTGTCTCCTTGAGTTTTCGGGCGATGTCGGTAAATGTGGCGCGGTTGGTGTATTTGAGCGACAGATCTTCCAACTGTCCTTTGATAGAGTAGAGGCCGAGCCGGTGGGCCAGTGGAGCATAGAGATACAGTGCCTCGAAAGCCATCTCTTGCACCATGCGGTCGTTGGGGTGGTGGTTGATGGCCTTCATAAGTTCGAAGCGGTCCACTATCATAATGATTATGACGCGGATGTCACGGGCGAATGTCAGCAGCAGGTTGCGGAAGTTGTCGCTTGCTACGGCAGCTCCGTGACCATATAGAGAGGTGACTTTGATGAGCCCTTCGACCAGGTTGGCTACATCCTCTCCCCACTCTGCGGCGATGTCAGCGTTAAAACCATCGGTCTGCTGGCGCAGCGTGAACAGCACCATGGCCACTATCATGTTGCGGTCAGGCGATATGTGTTCACAAAGCGATATGGCAGTCGTCAGGTTGCGTATGATCGGGTGGAACCCAAAGGGCGTGCGCTTGATTTCGGTTTCGTTAACCAGACGGCTGATTATATGTCGCAGACGTGAGGCATCATCAGGAGTGGCTACAGAAGCGGTCTGGCGCAGAAGCTGCCGGTATAGTCCGGGCAGCAGTCTGCGCTCATCGGCTGTAAGTGTGCTTGCACTGTCGTTTTCGTTCACTTGCATAATAAGTCGCGTGGATAAATATATGTTTTTATTAATAGAATATGGTACTGGCGAGTCATTGCATCTGCATGTGGTCCATCAGCTCGTTGAGGAAGAACCGTTCGCCCATGCAGATGAAACCGCTTTTTTCATATAACCGTCGGGCATTGGCGTTGTGCTTGTCAACTAACAGGCCCAGCGGTTTGCCTGTAATTTGAGCCTGTCTTGAGGCTTCCGCTATCAGTGCCGACGCAATGCCTTTACCGCGATATTCGGGAAGTACGGCCAAGGAGTCAAGGTAGATTTCCGAAGCATCGGTCTCGTCAGGTATCGTGGACTCGTCGATAGTGTGGCCCATGGAACGCTTGTATTCTTCGATGAACGCCTTGCGCAGAGATGCAAGCCGGGCACCGTCGTATCTGACGAGTACACCTGCCACTTTGCCGTCGGCGGTCACCGCCACAAGAGTGTTACGGTAAGAATATTGCGAATCCTCCAGGCGTGCCAGTGCTTCGAACATATTGTGTACGTCCTCTATGCCATGCTTGTCATCGCAAAGAAGCTCGACACACAATTCTGGTGTTATAGCAGCTATTATCGCGTCGGCGATGGCTGTTGCATGGTGTATGGATGCCGGTTGTATAGTGTATTCAGTCATAATCGTCATATGAGATGATGTATTAAATTACAAATATACCCAAAAATCTTTAACTTTGTAGCTGCAATGGAGGATATAATCAGCTTTTACCCCCTTACAGCCGATATTGAGGCTTTTGTGGTCACTCGCGGAGTCGCCACAGATGGCGATACATATTCATCGGTCAACATGTGCCATTATGTGGGTGATGACCCGGTCCATGTCAGGGATTCCCGGGCTGAGGTATGCCGTCGGCTCGGCATACCGGTTGCCAACCTCGTTGTCCCGCGTCAGATTCATTCGGCTGATGTAGCTGTGCTGATCGGAGGCCCTTCATCTCCTGTTGATGTCGATGCCGTGGTCACAGGATTGTCTGATGTGGCCATAGGTGTATCCACTGCTGACTGTGTCCCGGTGGTGATTGCTGATAGCAACTCAGGCATGATTGCTGCCGCACATGCCGGGTGGCGTGGAGCCTTGGCCGGTATAATTAACAATACGGTTGCCGCCATGGTTGAGCGTGGAGCCGTTGCTTCTGATATGAAGGCTCTTATAGGCCCCTGTATTTGCCGTGACTGCTTTGAGGTCGGTGATGAGGTAGCAGCCTTGTTCCCTGACAAATTTGTTGACAGGGCAAGTGGTGCCAGCCCTCATGTAGATTTGTCAGGATATGTCCGTGATTTATTGATAAAGGGTGGTATTCCGGCATCCTCCATCCAAGGTCCTGTAGGCTGTACACGATGCAACCCTCAGACATATTTCTCGGCCCGTCGTCTTGGTGTCGCCTCGGGCCGCATATTCACAGGCATTATCCGTCGCAATAACACGCAACTTGTATTCGATGGTGCAAAATAATGATACTCGATCAGTTAAGGGGGGGATAAACAGCCGTCCCAAAAATTAAAGCTGCGAGACAGCCAGATGGAGCTACTGCGCATCGTGGCCATGTCAATGATACTTATCCATCATTTTGTGGTGCATGGTTCGCCATATTCTGTTAGATTTATGGAAGAAGGGCTTGGTTGGCAAAATGCGTTTGTGTTTTATGGAGTTAATCTGTTTGTCCTGATTTCGGGGTTCTATGGCATTAAGGTGCGATGGCGTTCGTTTCTGTCGCTTCTTATAACGCTGTTTCTGTTCGCAATGGTTGATTTCCTGCTGAAGTGCGGGTTCGGATGGTATCAGCACGGTTTTGATGCCTCTGATCTGACAGGAATGGTACGGGTGCTTATACATCCTTTTAAGAAGTATTGGTTTATAAGTTGCTATCTGGTGCTGTATATATTTGCTCCTGTAATCAATCTCGGGTTGAAGCATGCCACAAAGGCGCAACTACGCACCATAGTGGTTATAGCCATGGGTTATTGCATCTATGGCGGTCTTGTATTTGACTATGCTGTCGGTCGCGGATATGAGATAGCCCAATTCATGTTGCTGTATATAACCGGATATTGGCTGAACGCCGAGCGGCCGTTCAGTCGTGTGTCGTCGTGGACGCTTGTGCTGGTAGCTGTGGGTTGCAGTGTCATAAACGGTTCGGGAGTGCTTCGCTGGATATTTGGTCCGCATTCAGGTCCACTTTATACCACGAGCTATATCAATGTCTTTTGTTTTGTCGGATCTGTGGCGATATTCCTGTTGTTTACACGCTTTTCATTCCGCAGCCGCATAGTCAATTCCATCTCGGCTGCTTCATTTGGCTGCTATTTGCTTCAGGATGGAAGATTTGGCGAGGGTGCGCTGTATGCTTTCCAGAGCCTGTTCTACCAATCGCATCCGTTGGCTCAGTCGTTGCTTATGTACACGATATGTTTCATATGGCTGTGGTTTGCATCCTGGGTGCTGACGTGGTTTAAGAATCTATGGGCTCCGAAACTGATCGATGCGATATGCCGGGCATTGCCGGAGCGGTGGAAACAGGCAGTCTGGTAGGGTCTATATTGCAGTAAAATATCAATAATCGTCAAAATGTGTTGGAAAACATCTGTTTTTTGATGCATTTGACGATTTTTTTTACTACTTTGCGCTCAGTTCATCTACATGAGCCAGTAACCATACATTTCTTACCAATATTTAATACCTTAACACCATGAAGGTCTATCCCACTAACGAAATCAAAAACATCGCCCTGCTTGGAGGCAAGGGCTCTGGAAAAACCACACTCACAGAGTCGATGCTCTATGAGTGTGGAGTGATAAAACGCCGCGGCACCATCGATGCCAAAAATACCGTGAGTGACTATTTCCCTGTTGAGAAGGAATATGGTTACTCCGTTTTTTCTACTGTGTTCTATGCCGAGTTTCTCAACAAGAAGCTCAATGTGATTGACTGCCCCGGAGGCGACGACTTTGTAGGCAACGCCATCACAGCCCTCAATGTCACCGATACCGGTGTAATCCTCGTCAATGCCCAGTATGGAGTGGAAGTGGGTACGCAGAATATATTCCGCACCACGGCTGCGCTTAAGAAGCCCGTCATCTTCGCCATCAACCAGCTTGACGGCGAGAAGGCCGATTACGAGAACGTCATCGAGCAGATGCGTGAAATCTTCGGCAAGAAGGTGATAGCCATACAGTATCCTCTGCAGAGCGGTGCCGGATTCAACTCGTTTATCGACGTGCTGTTGATGAAAAAGTATTCATGGGGTCCAGATGGCGGAGTGCCTGTGATAGAAGATATACCGGAAGACCAGCTTGAACATGCCCGCGAGCTCCATCAGCAGTTAGTGGAAGCCGCTGCCGAAAATGACGAGACCCTCATGGAGAAATTTTTCGAGCAGGGACATCTCACCGAGGATGAGATGCGTGAAGGCATACGCAAGGGCTTGATAGACAGGTCGATATTCCCGGTGTTCTGCGTCAGCGCACTCAAGGATATGGGCGTGCGCCGCATGATGGAATTCCTTGGCAATGTGGTGCCTTTCGTAGAGGATATGCCGGCTCCTGTCAATACCGAAGGCGAGGAGGTGCGTCCCGATAGCAACGGGCCACTGAGCCTCTATGTATTCAAAACCACCGTAGAGCCGCATATTGGTGAAGTCAGCTATTTCAAGGTGATGTCGGGCACGCTCAAGGCCGGTGATGACCTTGACAACATGGACCGTGGCTCCAAGGAGCGTCTGGCTCAGATTTACTGTGTCTGCGGACAGATCAAGACTCCGGTAGATAAGCTCTGTGCCGGCGACATAGGTGCGACAGTCAAGCTCAAGGATGTCCGCACAGGCAACACCCTCAATGCCAAGGGCTGCGAATACCGCTTCGACTTCATCAAGTATCCAGAGCCTAAGTATTCGCGTGCCGTGCGTCCTGTGACCGAGAGCGATGCCGAGAAACTTGCCGGCATACTCCAGCGCATGCACGAAGAGGACCCCACATGGATCATCGAGCAGTCAAAAGAACTTAAGCAGACCATACTCAAAGGCCAGGGCGAGTTCCACCTCCGCACACTCAAATGGCGTGTCGAAAACAACGACAAACTTCCCATCGTGTTTGAAGAGCCTAAGATACCTTATCGCGAGACCATCACCAAGGCGGCTCGTGCTGACTACCGCCACAAGAAGCAGAGCGGCGGTGCCGGTCAGTTTGGTGAAGTGCATCTGATAGTGGAGCCCTACACCGAGGGCATGCCGACTCCTGACACCTACCGTTTCGGCAACCAGGAGTTCAAGATGAATGTCCGTGATACCCAGGAGATACCTCTCGATTGGGGCGGAAAACTCGTGGTGTGCAACTGTATCGTCGGCGGTGCCATTGATGCCCGTTTCATCCCTGCCATAGTCAAGGGACTCATGGACCGCATGGAGCAGGGGCCTCTGACCGGCAGCTATGCCCGTGACGTGCGCGTATGTATCTACGACGGCAAGATGCACCCGGTTGATTCCAATGAAATCTCGTTCCGTCTGGCCGGACGCAATGCGTTCAGCGAAGCGTTCCGCAATTCGGGTCCCAAGATTCTCGAACCTGTCTATGACGTGGATGTCATGGTGCCGGCCGATGTCATGGGCGATGTCATGAGCGACCTGCAGGGACGCCGTGCCATCATCATGGGCATGTCGAGCGAAAACGGTTTCGAGAAAATTAGTGCCAAGGTGCCTCTCAAGGAGATGTCGAGCTACTCTACCGCCCTTAGCTCTATCACAGGCGGCCGCTCGTCTTTCACCATGAAATTTGCCAGCTACGAGCTTGTTCCCTCCGATGTGCAGGAGAAGCTCCTCAAGGCATATGCCGAAAAGCATCAGGCTGACGAATAGTCAGACTAATCCCATCGGCATGTGACCGCACTGAGGCTGCCACATGCCGATTAACTTCCATTCCCAGCTTGCAGGTGACGCATGACCCATATGAAGGTGTGCGTCACCTTTTTTTGCTGACGATGATGAACGTTGCCGCCGTCGTGGCGGTTATAAATGTATGATACGATATGACGTAGGATTATCGGCGATGCTCGTCCCACAGATGCCGCAGAGCCATCAGCGGATGGTGCCAAAGCATCCGCGGTCCGCTCCAGCGCATCACTTTGCGCATCTGCTCCCTCATTGTAGGGTTATAGCAGTGGATGGTGCACCGTCGGCACGATGGCTTGCTGGATGCCAGCGGACATCGTTCGAGCCGGGCGTGGGCATATTGCTCAAGAGTCCGGCAGTCACACCGGGGAGCCGCGGCTCCGCTCGCGTGGCGGTGCTTGCGGCAATAGAGCGTTATCATTGCGCTTACGGTGCGTTTTTCGCGCGATATCCGTCCTGTCAGCCGTGCTGAATCTTTCATAATGCAAAATTAATAAATTTTTACACACCATTTATTTGGAAAATCACAACCTTTAAGGTAAATTCGCTTTTGAACACTTCCGCTTATGAATCGTCTGATCCAGGAATTTCTTAATCATCTGCGGCATGAGCTCCGCTACTCGCCCCTGACGGTGGAGGCCTATGAGGCGCATCTGGCCCAGTGGCTGGAGTTCCACAGGGCTGAGTCGGGACTCTCGGCTGAGGATGCTGCGGCTGATGACTTCTCGGAAGTATCGGTGCATCAGTTGCGCAAATGGGTGCTCGCTTTGGGCCGGCGCAACCTCAAACCTACCTCCATACGGCTTAAAGTACAGTCCCTCAGGGCGTTTTTCGGTTATTTGGTCGAGAAACACGGACGCCAGTCTAATCCTGCGGCCGAACTGATTTTGCCCAAACTCTCCAAGCCTCTGCCGGTGCATATCCGCGAGTCGGAGATGAAGCATGTGCTTGATGATGAGGTTGCCGCCGAAGATTTCGTCGCCGTGCGTGACCATCTGATATTGCTGATGCTCTACACCACCGGCATGCGGTGCAGCGAACTTGTCAATCTGGAGGACGCCTATGTTGACACCGTGCGCGGAGAGATGAAAGTCCACGGCAAACGTAACAAAGACCGTATCATACCCTTCGGGGCTGAATTGTCGGAGGTCATAGACCGTTACAGGGCATTGAGACAGGAGACCACCGGCCTCTCTGCCACCGAGACACTGTTTGTCCGCGCCGACGGACAGCCATTATACCGCCAGCTTGTGTGGTCGGTGGTCAACAGAGGGCTTGACGGCAAAGTCCATGCCTCCCGTCTCTCTCCCCACGTGATGCGCCATTCATGCGCCACAGACCTCCTCAACCACGGTGCTGACCTTACGGCGGTCCGCCAGTTGCTCGGACATGAATCGCTCGCCACTACACAGATATATACCCACCTCTCTCACAGAGATTTACAACATATTTATCAACAAGCGCATCCGCGCGCCTTTACCAAGAAAGGAGAACTAAACCATGGAAGTTAACATTAAAGCAATCCATTTTGAGACATCGGCAGCTCTCGAAGAGTTCATCAACAAGAAATCCGACAAGCTCCTGCGCCGCTATCCGTCAATCTCCATCTTTGACTACACGCTCAAAGTGGTAAAACCAGAGACATCGATGAACAAGGAAGCCACCATCAAGGTCACTGTGCCCCAGTATGAGGATTTCGTAGCCACAAAGATTGCCGATACTTTCGAGGAGGCCATAGACCTCGGTCTCGATGCCATAGAGCGTCAGCTCGAGCGCAAACTCAAAGCCAAATAACCATCTTTTCCCCCCCCCCCGATACACTGCATCCGCAAGACGGCCATCCGCTGTTTTGCGGATGCTTTCATTATAGTAGAGACATGCCATGTCACAATGTCACTGACTTAAGGAATGTATGTGTTTTCCTGATTTTGGTTGACTGTCAGGACTCATCGCAGTAGGGACATGCCATGGCATGTCTGCTGACGCAGCCTTCTAATGTGCAAAGCTTTAGGCGACATGCCATGGCATGTCTCTACTACAAAGGAGCGCCAGTAAAGCATTTACGGCTGCTTAAATCAGTGGCACTGCACCATGTTGCAGCCGTACTGTTTGGATATTTTATAACATCCTCCCGGCAATGAATGATGGGATATAATGTTAAATATTGCTTTCCGATACATTTTTGCTGAAAAATGCATCAAAAAAAATAAAAAATATGAAATTATCGCTATATTTGCGATTGTCACTCTCTGATAAGATGTCAAAATTGCTAAAAAACAGATTACCTTGCATACCTTTACCTCATTATTGATTCTTGCCATGGCGTTTTGCGCATGCAGCTGCCACATCAACAAGCAGACTCAGCAGCCACAGCTTACCGAAATCAAGCAGCCGGTTGACGGCATCACCGAAATGCCGCCTCCCATCAATCCCGACAATACTATAGATGTGCCGGCTTATTCGGTCATTTTCAAGGCCGACAGCGCCTACGTCCTTAATGTTCCTGTATCAGTGACACCTTCGGGTGGGGCAGTGGTGTTTATACCGGCTCCATCGTCGGTCAAGGCATCGCCGGTGCGTCTCGCCGATGGCTACTGGCTGTCATCGTTGCCGTTGACACGTCAGAGCGTGTTTACCGACTATAAGTATAGCGGATACTCCCGGTTGGGTGAGACTCCTTCGGCGTCAGAGGTGAAAAAGCATATAATATCAGGGGCACGTCCATCGGCCATAGTGCAGGTGCCGGTAGAGATGGCCGACACGGCAGCCATCAACCGCCTTATCCGCGAAGGATTGCCCGGATGCAAAATCATCAAGTAACATTATATTTATCTAATACACTATAACTTATCGTTTATGAAACATTTCTTACTTTTAGCTTCGGTGCTTATCTCCATGCCGGCATGGGCACGTACGCTTACACCTGCGGAAGCACTGCAGCGTGCTCAGGGTGATGTCCCGGCTAAGGTGGCCGCAGCCCAGTCAAAGAGCCGCCTGGTCAAGACCGGCTATACTGCCAAAAAACAGCCTGCCTATTATATCTTCGATAATTCAGGTGACAACGGTTACATGATTCTTGCTGCTGACGACGTGGCGATGCCGGTGCTCGGATACTCTGCCACAGGCACTATCAATCCCGACGACATGCCCGAAAACCTCCGCGGATGGCTTGAAAACTATGCCGCAGAAATCGCATGGGCTTCCGAGCGCGAGGCTGCCGGCAACTACATCTCCAAAGACCTCACAAAGGAGACTGCCACAAGCCAACGCGCCTCGTGGGCGAAAATCGCTCCGCTTTGTGCTACCAAGTGGAATCAGAGCGACCCCTACGACCTTTATACTCCCGAAATCACATACTATGGTGAGAAAATGAAGGCTGCTACAGGTTGCGTCGCAACTGCTATGGCGCAGCTGATGAAATACCATGAATATCCGGCCAAAGGCAAGGGAAAAATCTCTTATACTTGGACAAAGTATGACGACTTTAAGAATACTGCAGAAGGAGCACCTTCTACCGATGTGAAAATGTCCATGGACTTCAGCACTGTCACTTTTGCATGGGACAAGATGCTCGATGTATATGCTGAAGGTGCCTATTCAGATGCTCAGGCCGATGCCGTGGCTACCCTGATGAAGGCTTGCGGCTACTCGGTGGAGATGAGCTATGGCCCTGAGTCAGGTGCTGTGACCGGCGAGGTCGCTAATGCGCTTAAGACATATTTCGGTTATGACAGCAATACCCGTTTCTATTCACGTCTATACTATGACATAGATACATGGGAGGAAATGCTTTATAACAACCTTAAGAATGTCGGTCCGGTCCAATACTCCGGCCGTAACGACTACGGCGGTCACTCATTTATCATCGACGGCTATGCAGGTGACGGCTACTTCCATCTCAACTGGGGATGGGGCGGCGTCTCTGACGGCGACTTCCTCATCACTGCTCTTGACCCTGATGCTCAGGGTATAGGAGGCTCACTGGCCGGTTACAACCAGAACCAGGGTGCCATACTCGGAGCCAAACCGGCCGGTGGCAGCATACCCAAGTTTCTGCCGTTCCAGCTTGCTATCACCCAGGCCATGACACCCAAGGTTTCCGGCCAGGAGCTGACCATTAATAGTTTCTTCGGCAACAATGGAGGCGTAGGCAGCAGTGTGCTTCTCGCTGCGCAGTTCTGCGACTATACTTCTGATGAACTTGTAGCTACTGCCACATACGGCACACTCGACAACTGGTCTGCAAGCATCAATTATGGTGTCAGAGCCATAACGGTTACAATCCCCTCAACTCTCCCTGCCGGTACATACAAGGTATATCCTGTAGCCTCTACCAACGGCGGTTCTACATACACACGTGCCATAGCTCCAATCAGCCAGCCCGACTATGTCCTTTTCCAGAAAAAGGCTGACGGTACCTTTGTGACAGCACCTGAGAAACCATTGTCATTGGATTTAGTGGATGAAGCTTTGAATACTCCTGTCTATTACGGCAAGGGCTTCCAGGCCGAAGTAAAGGCTGTAAACAATAATGACTCCGAGGTAATGCAGTCTGTGACACCTGCTTTCTTTATTGAAAAAGAAGGTAAATATAGTATAATAGCCCTCTGCCAGACTCAGGTTGTGGATTTGCGTGCCGGTGATTCGATGCCTCTGACCCTTGACCTCTCTGTGATTCAACGTAGCTCGGCATATGTAGCCGGTGCCGAGTGCTATTTCGGATATATTGACCTTAATGCCGGACTGATTATCTCAAATCTGATTCATGTTACTGTTCAGGCCGCTCCTACCACCACTGTTCTGAAAACATACAAAGAAGGCAACGAACTGACTATCCTCAATTCTGACAATGTGGTACTTGATGACTTCCGCATTGATTATAAGGTAGGATGTGTGTCGGGTTATTATGCTTATCCATTGTATCTGCTTATATTTAATGCTGATTTAAGCGGTTACAATATTGATGCTCTTGCTACCCCAATGTGTTACATTACTGCCGGTTCATGGGCTCAGGAGACCAATGTCAAATTATCTACGCCTTCTGCAGCTTTAGAAGTAGGAAAGCAATATGGCGCAGCATTGTTCTCTCGTAATGGTGCTGGAATTGATAAGCAGCTCACATATGGCAAGACATTCACTGTAGGTGCTATTAACTCCTCTATTGACGATATCCGTGCCGAAGGCTCTGACTCATCGGTCAAGGCTTCTCTGGTCAACGGTATCCTCTCGGTAACTGCCGGCTCTGACATCCGCTCTATTGATGTATATGACCTTAGTGGCGCACGTGTGGCTACATCGACTGCAGCTACCGCCGACCTCACAGGCGCATCTGACGGGGTTTATGTAGTTAAGGTCATCACCGCCGAGGGTGCAGCCTCGCTCAAACTCATGAAGTAAACGCTCCGCGAGTTTACGGACTTCATATTCAGGCCCTGCTACCGACACAATCGGAGGCAGGGCTTGTCATTATGGCATACCCCGTGCAGCCAGTCGTGCTGTGAAAAAGCAGATGGACCCTGCCGTCACGGCAGAGTCCATCTTTCCACATTAGTCTCGGTATTTGTGCCGAGAGTTTCTATAACATCTACTGCTTGTAAGTTAGTCGGGAGGTTTTTACATCAACATGAATTTTTCGGTTGCTTGATTGTCGCCGTCGCCGGCTTTGATTATATACTATTGGTGTCCGAGGAAAATAAAAAGCCAAATAGGGCTTGAAAGTTTTAGCGGACACCAATAAATAAAAATGTAATGGTAGATGAGTGGATGATGAGTGCCTATGATGATTATCGATTGATGGCGAAGTTATATATAAAATCTGTCACTGCAGAGCCCCTTATCTGCTGAATATGGCGATGCAGTTAGGCATAGAGGAAAAGGACAACCTGTTGTCGTCGGTCAGCAAAGAGACTGCTGACCTGATGGCTAAGGGGGAAATATCGCACAAGGCCGGTAACCTGATCGAAAGCTCTATCAAGACCCATATAGGCTCGCAAGGTGAGCGCGAGAACTTCGTGGAGACGTTCGCCAATCTCAATCCTGACTTCGCTGACCGGCTTAAGGCTGACTATCCCGGGCTGACGGATGCTGATGTGCGTCTTGCCTCATTCATCGCATTGGGTCTTGAAAACAAACATATCGCACGCATAATGTCCATCCGTCCCGAGTCGGTCAAGCAAGCCCGTTGGCGTCTGCGCCAGCGCATGGGGCTGACCGCCGACATTTCGCTTGATGCCGCCGTGTCGCGCTACGTCAACTGACCGGGCTTGTTAATGCCTGAAGATCGTTGTTATGCAGTAG
>Gatling_p1__coassemble_332_pt1 | contig 34586 bp, 29 predicted proteins | sample Gatling_p1__metabat2_low_PE_016 | metagenome-assembled genome bin Gatling_p1 | reverse complement strand
CTAAGCTTCTTCTACATAACCCTCAGGCGCGCTTTCGGTCAGTCGTGTTGCGGAGGTCGCATCCGCTGTTTTGCTGTGGTCCTTGAATATCAACACAAATGCAACAGCCACAGCCAGTGCGAAGCCTGAGAATATAAGCCATGTTGCTGTCCAGTCGCCCAAGAGGTAGCTGATACCGTCAACTTCTGTCCATTTGCAGAAATGGTCTACCACGGCTCCGGCGCTAAGTGTTCCCACCGTAGCTCCGATACCGTTGGTCATAAGCATGAACAGTCCCTGCGCCGAGGCCTGGATAGACTTGTCAGTCTCTTGCTCGACAAACAGTGCTCCAGATACATTGAAGAAGTCGAAAGCCACACCGTAGACAATCATCGAGAGTATGAACAGTATGACGCCCGGCATATCCGGGTTGCCCAGACCGAAGAATCCGAATCTCAATACCCACGCCAACATGGCGATAAGCATGACTTTTTTGATGCCGAAGCGTTTCAGGAAAAACGGTATCATCAATATGCACAGAGCCTCGCTTATCTGCGACAGCGATGTCAGCAGGGTGGCATTGTTGGCGGCAAAGGTGTCAGCGAATCCCGACCCCTTGAAGCTCGTGATAAATGGACCTGCATATCCGTTTGTGACTTGCAGACACATGCCCAAGAGCATGGAAAATATGAAGAATATGGCCATCTTTTTGACTTTAAACAGCTTGAAGGCATTCAGACCAAGTGTCTCGGCAATGCTGCGGTTGGCAGCTGCCCCCTTGGAAATCAGGCATTCGGGCAGAGAGAAGCAGTATGCTCCCAAAATCAAGCCCAATCCGCCGGACACAAACAGCTGCATATATGTGTACTGGAATCTGAGAGGATGGGCCGACAGCGAGAACGACAGCCCTTCGCCGGGAGTCCATGTGGCACAGTTGACAAACCACATGGTGGCTATGAAACCTACAGTGCCGAAGACACGTATCGGCGGAAAATCCTTGATGGTGTCATAGCCGTGGCTTTTCAGCACCGAGAACGCTACCGTGTTGCTCAGGGCAATCGTCGGCATGTAGAACGCAACGCTTAACGTGTACATCGTGACGAAGAGCGAAGCATCGGGGTATGTGCCGCTTTCCATGGCGCAATGTCCGAGCCACCAGCATGACAGCATGAACGCTCCGGCCACAATCTGGCAGATGCCGAGCAGACGCTGAGGCTGTATCCAGCGGTCGGCGACGATGCCCATCAATGTCGGCATGAATATGGATACTATGCCTTGTATGGCATAAAACCAGGCTATAAGGTGTCCCATGCCGGCACTTCCGAGATAATTGCCGACACTGGTCAGGTAAGCTCCCCACACTGCAAATTGCAGGAAGTTCATAACGATAAGTCGCAGTTTTATGTTCTTCATGTTTCGTTAAGGTATATGGATTAGATTATTATAGTCTGATAAAGGTGATGATTATTCATTGGATTTCTTACGCTTTATGATGGCACTTATTTTCGCGGCCTCCTCGTAAGCCTCCTTGCTTATTAGGTCGGCCAGCATTTTTTCAAGCTCTTCTATGGCGTAATTTTCAATCTTGGGATTTGTAGGATGTGTCAGAGGGGTCATGTCCTCCTCGGGTTCTACAGTCTCGGTATCGTTTGCCGCGCCGTCATCGGTGTCTTGGCGCATAGGGTCGTTTTCCATGACGAAGCCGGCTTCCTCGAGGATTTCACGGGTGGTATATATGGGCGACTTGGTGCGCATAGCTATGGCTATGGCATCGCTGGTGCGCGCTTCAAGCACTATCTCGCGCTCTCCGTCGGTAAATGTAAGTTCGCTTGAAAACAGTCCGTCCTCAAATCTGTTGATATACACCTCTTTGAGCGTGATTCCGAATCCGTGTGCGAAACTCACAAACAGGTCATGGGTCAATGGTCTGGGCGGTATGGCTCCCTCCATCTTCATGGCGACGGACTGTGCTTCCGGGGCACCTATGATAATCGGAAGCTTGACAGGTCCGTTGACCTCCGACAGAATCAAGGCATAGGCTCCGGTCTGTATCTGGCTGTATGACAGGCCCATTACGCGCATTGCTACTCGTTTGCTCATATCCAGTCTATATTTATATCTTGCGTCCTGTAATTATGGCACTTCCGTAACACAGGTCACCTTTGGAATCATATATCACTGCAAACTGTCCGGGAGCTATCCCTTGGACGGGCGTGTCGCTCTCGATGACATATTCTCCGGGCGAGAGGCGCGTCAGTTTGGCATTGAATCGCTCGGGTGAATGCCTGTTTTTAAACATTATATCCACTGCGTCACACCGGTCGGGCCACGGGTCGCGCGTTATCCAGTGCATCTCGTCGACATGGAGCGTGTTGCCATATTGGAGTGGGGTGTCATATCCGCGTGACACATAGATGACGTTGTCACGCACATTCTTCTTAACCACGTACCATGGGCCTCCGCTCAGCCCGAGTCCTTTGCGCTGACCTATGGTGTGGAACCAGTAGCCGTGGTGCTCGCCGATTTTGTGGCCGTTGCTGATGTCGATGATTGCGCCTTTCTTCTCGCCGAGGTGACGGCGTATAAAGTCGTTGTAGTTTATTTTGCCGAGGAAGCATATGCCTTGGCTGTCAGGACGGTAGGCGTTGGGGAGCTTTTGTTCGATGGCGATTTCCCGGACACGTGCCTTGGGCATAGATCCCAATGGGAAGGTCAGATGCCTGAGCTGGTCATAGGTGATGCGGGCCAGAAAATCAGTCTGGTCTTTGACCGGATCCACTGCCGTGGTCAGGTATTTCAGACCGTCAATCTCGGTCGTGCCGGCGTAATGTCCTGTGGCCGTCAGGTCGAATTCATGGCCGTAACGCTGCTCGAAATATCCGAATTTTATCATGCGGTTGCACATCATGTCGGGGTTGGGGGTCAATCCCTTCTTGACCGTATCAAGTGCATACTGCATGACGTTCTCCCAATATTCGTCATGGAGAGATACGACTTCCAGCGGCAGACCGTAACGACGGGCTATCAGAGTACACATCTCTATGTCCTCTTCGGCCGAGCAGTCACCTTCTCCGTTATCATTGCCTATCCTTATGTAGAACAGGTGCAGGTCATGTCCCTGCTCACGCAGACAGTGTACTGCCACAGCAGAGTCTACTCCTCCTGATATGAGTGCGGCTATTTTCATTGCTGGGTGTTGTTGGTGCTGTCTGTGGTGGTTGCGGCCTTATATGGTTCGGTGGAGACTTCCTGGGCGGCTTTGAGATTGCGAAGCCTGGAGAATATGGCGAGAATCTCGTCGACAGGCATGTTCTTGTCTATGATATATCCCTGGCCGGTGAGCAGGTAGAAACATGGCTGGGTGCGCAAGTCATATATCAGGTCGGCATCAGGATTGGCTCCGATGCTCCATGTCGTGGGAAAACGGGAGGACATACGCTTGAAGTCATCGCCCATCTCGCCCGGATATACGCTTATGATTTTGACTATGCCGGCGTTGATGAGGCGTGAGGTCAGGTAATCGGCGTCAAGTTTCATGCGTGCGGCGTTACACCCGGTGCAATCGGGGTCGTTGAAAAACAATACCTGATATGTCAGGTTTTCATCAGGGGTGTAAACGGTGGACGTTGAGCCGTCGGTCAGCGTCATCTCCGGATTGGGTGCGATGGCGCCGGGACGGTTGTTTTGCAGTATTGACGCTATGCGCTGCATTCTCAGCCGTGTGCCTTCCTCTACTTTCTTGTTCTTACCGGCTGCGGCAGCAAAGGGCAGCATCAGTTCATCGCTCCAGAAAGCTGCCGAGTCGCTGTAGAGCATCGCTTGAGCTGTCTCGGCCATAAATGCCAGGTCTTTAGGCTGCTTGGCGAGGCGTCCTAACAGGGACTCTATGGATTGTGCCGCTACCTCACGCTTGGCGTGGGGCATCATGGCGAAATAGTCACCGAGAGCTGCCTTGACATTCTGGCGGTTGCTGAATATGCGTTTCATGTCAGCTTTGTCCCAGAAGTGCGTGACATAGTAGTCGGCGCGCCCTGTCAGCGAGGATATTGTGTCGGGGACCGTAGGATAGGGGAACGGTGCTGCCGCATGCACGGCAGGATTCATGCAGGAAATCAAGGCGGCTATGGCTGCCGCAAGTATTATGGGGCGTTTCAGGTTGATGTGCATTGTGCTTCAGTAGAAATTGTATATAATACAAATTTACAAATCTCCGTGCAGATAACAAAAAGACACCGCCGGAAATTTCATCATGGTTTCCGGCGGTGTCGGGTAAAGTTCGTTTATCTGAGGCGTTTAACGGCCAGATGTGCGGATCTTGTCACGCATGCGCTGGTTGAAGTCGTTTTTACCCATCAGGTCTTCGAGTGTCAGGTGCATGCGGTAACGCCAGTAGTGACGTGGATTGGCCGGCACGTTGATTTGCTCGTCGCGGGGATTGTCGCGGCGGATGTCGCCGTCAATCGACAGCCAGTCCTGCAGAGGCAGTATGCAGAGCATTGAGGGTGATGCCAGGTGGTTGGTGACGATTTTGTCGCATACCCAAGGTTCGGCATAATACGGTGCGAGACCGGGTTCGCCGAGCACGTGGTTGAAGTAGTCCTGGGTCTTCTCACGGTCTTCTTCCCACCATTGGCGTATGCCTCCCATATCGTGGGTGGAGGTGGTGCAGACAGAGTAGTAGGGATAGCTCCATGTGTTGCCGAATTTGGTCTTCGGGTCTTTGGACATGCGCTGTATCTCCAGAGTAAGTATCTCAAGCTGGCTCATTACAGCTGATACGCAGTCAGGCACCATGCCGAGGTCTTCGGCGCAGCAGAGCATGCTTGTTGCATTGACCAGCGGAGGCAGTTTCCACATCGCTTTGCCATACCAGAAGTCATTGTGACGGTGGTAGTAGAAATCGTTGTAGAGGCGGTTGAAGCACCACTTCTCATAGTCGGTCAGTGAGCGGTAGATATATGTGAAGTGGGCCGAGATGCGCGGATGGTACTTGCCCTTTTCGTAGGGATCTTCAATGAAGAGGACTTCGTCGATAAGGCCGAGAAGCGCGTTGCAGAGCTTGTCGTTTTTGTCGTTCTTGTCCTGGGTGGCGAAATATTCGGCGACTTTTCTTTGTGTATCAAACTCTGGTTTGAGTTTGTAGCGTCCGTAGCCGGCATCCACGAGGAAGCGTTCACGGGCTTCGTCAGTGTATTCACCGAAGAAGTCGCCCATGAAATAGTCCATGATATACGGAGTGGTCTGGAGGTCTACATCAAGCCAGAAGTCGTAGTTGTATTTCAGCTCATCGGGGCTGAATGGGAGTGCCGGATTGAAATAGCCGAGCAGACCATGTATGGCATCCATGGGTATCTGCCATATGCGGAAGAAGCCGAGCACATGGTCTATGCGGTATGCGTCGAAATACTCAGCCATCTTGCCGAAACGGGCTTTCCACCATGCAAAACCGTCAAGGTTCATCTCTTCCCAATTGTAGGTGGGCAGACCCCAGTTCTGGCCGAGCACGGAGAAGTCATCCGGCGGAGCACCTGCTTGACAGTCAAGGTTAAACAGACGATGGTTAGACCACGCATCAGCACTTATGCGTGAGATGCCGATGGGTACGTCGCCCTTGAGAGCCACGCCGCGGTCATGGGCATAGTCAATGACTTCACGCATCTGTTTGTCAAGAAAGTACTGGATGTAATATACATAGTTGATGCGGTCGGGATTCTCGGCTACAAAGCGGTCAAGCTTTTCCTGAGTGTATTCGGCATATTCACCCCATTTTGACATGTCACCTGTGCCGTTGATGTCACGCAAAGCGCAGAATGCAGCATAAGGCTTGAGCCAATGTTCATTGCGACCGACAAATTCCTTGAAATCGTCACGTTCCATCACCGCAGCTCCGTCTTGGGCAAAGAGTTCGTGGGTGAATTCGATTTTTGCATTGTTGACACGCTCGTAGTCTACCTCCGGCAGCTGGTTGAGCTCGCGTCCGAGGTTGTCAAAGTATTCCTGACGGCTCTGATCATTGAGACGGCCCATAGCCGGCAGATGCAGATACATCGGATGGAGGGCAAATGATGAGTTGGCTTTATAGGGATAAGAGTCGACCCATGTCCATGTCATCGTGGTGTCGTTGATGGGGAGGAGCTGGATGAACTTCTGGCCTGTCTCCACTGCCCAGTCTACCATCTTCTTGAGGTCAAGGAACTCGCCGACACCGAAGTCGTCGTTGGTGCGCAGGGAGAACACGGGGATGGCTACGCCGGCTCCGCGCCAGGGGGCGAGGGGATTGACAAAGCGCATGCCCGACACTACCAGCACTTCGTTTTTCTGCGCCGGTACGATGTCGAAACGGCGGTTGTCGCCGCCTTCCCATGCCACAAGTTCATGGCTGTCTTTTTTGAGGATGACAAACTTATATTCAGAGGGGATGTCGAGAGCCTTGATTTCGATGTTTGCTTCCCATTCGGGGAAATTTGCATCGTTCATCACGATGGCTTTCGATACGTCCCAGTTGCCGAGTCCTTCGCATGCTCCGCCTATGGCGAGCACTTCGTCTTCCTGTACCATGGGGGCAGAGACACGTATGTTGACTATGCCGGTCTTGGGTGTGAGAGGCTGCTCGAGCTCATGGCGCTTGCAGATACAGTTGGTAAACGCCTGGGAATAGTAGGGCTTGTCCCAGGGCTGATCCTGCCAGTGGTCAAAAATCTCGAATGTCTTGGCTGCGCGGCCACGTACGAAGCGGTGCTTTGTACCCCATTCGTGTCTGGTGTATCCGTTTTCATGGCGTACGATGTAGAAGTAGTTGAACGACGGAGTAGCGTCTTCAACTTCGATTACTGTCGACCAGTGTTCGGCTCCTTCAAGGTCAAGCTTCACTGCTTTGGCCTCGTCATTGGCACCGAGGGCTTCAATGTCTCCGCACAGATACACTGACTCGCCCCAATTGGTCCGATAGTCGATATTGAACGAAAGCTTCATGTGGTAATTGAATATAAGTTTTTTATGGTTTGAGTAAATTTTCTGTTTAATGGGCTAAAGTTAATAATATTTCCGCAAATGAGACACCCTGCCGTGCCAAAAAAAGCACAACAGGGTGTCAGAATCAGGTCAAAACCGCGGTTTTAGACGGTCGGCGACGTTTCGGTCAGCGTTTAGCCGCATTTTGAGGTGCCGCACGAGGTGCATATCAGGCATCCTTCCTGATATACGAGTGTCTCGTTGCCGCAGTGGGGGCATTTCTGTCCGGATGCCTTGGTGCCGTCGGGCAGATAGCGTTTGAGAGCGCGTTCCACTCCCATCTTCCATGTGTTGATGCTCTGGGAATTCAGCTCGAGACCTCCGACGAGTTTGAGCACCTGGTCGATGGGCATGCCGTAGCGGAGCACTCCCGAGATGAGCTTGGCGTAGTTCCAGTACTCGGGGTTGAACTTGTCGCTAAGGCCTTCGATGGTGGTCTTGTAGCCTCGTTTGTTGATAAACTGGAAGTCGTAGCGCTTGACGCCGTTTTCGTCCACGGCACGTATGATTTTGCCTCGTGTGACCGATTTGGGGCAGAATATGCCGTCTTCGTCATCGGCCAGACCGGTGAAGATTTCATAGGGCTTTCCGTCCATGAGACCTACGAAGGCGATCCATTTCTCTTTGTTGTTCTGGAAACGGACCACGTCGGCCTCGAGTTCTGCCGGACGCTTGTGGGCGTGGGGCACGAGGGTCTGGGCCTGTGGCTCGGGCTTCTTTTCCATGGCCACGAGCACGCCTGAGCGGCATCCGTCGCGATAGACCGTACAGCCCTTGCAGCCGCATTTCCATGCCTCAAGATAGAGGTTGGCCACGAGTTCTTCCGACACATCGGCCGGGAGGTTGATGGTGACGGAGATGGAGTGGTCGACCCACTTCTGCACACGTCCCTGCATCCTGACCTTCTCGAGCCAGTCCACATCGTTGGCTGTGGCCTTGTAGTAGGGCGACTGCTTGACGAGGTTGTCGATTTCCTCCTGTGTGTAGTCCTGCTTGACTTCTATGCCGTTGATGCGCATCCAGTCAACGAATTTCGGATGGTACACGATGTATTCCTCAAATGCGTCGCCTGTTTCGTCGGTATAGTCCACACGGGCATTGACATCGCTGGGGTTGACTTTGCGACGGCGTTTGTAGACTGGCATGAACACCGGCTCGATGCCGGAGGTGGTGCGAGTCATCAGGCTGACGGTGCCGGTGGGGGCTATGGTCAGACAGGCTATGTTGCGGCGGCCGTGCTGCATCATGCGGTCATAGATGGACGGGTCGGCTTCGCGTATGCGGTTGATGAACGGATTGGCGGCTTCGCGGCCGGCATCGTATATCTCAAAGGCTCCGCGCTCGGCTGCAAGGTCGACTGACGAGCTGTAGGCCGCGAGAGTCAGGGTACGGTGCACTGATTCGGAGAACGATGTGGCCTCTTCGGTGCCGTAACGCAGCCCCATGGCGGCGAGCATGTCGCCCTCGCCGGTGGTGCCTACGCCTGTGCGTCGGCCTTTGAGGGTCTTAGTGCGTATCTTCTGCCATAGATGTTTTTCGGTCTGCTTGACCTCCTCGGTCTCGGGGTCGGTCTCTATCTTGGCGAGGATGGCATCGATTTTCTCCATCTCCAGGTCGATGATGTCGTCCATGATGCGCTGCGCCTTGCCCACGTGCTGCTTGAAAAGGTCAAAATCAAACTCGGCCTGGGCGGTGAAAGGATTCTTGACGTAGCTGTAGAGATTGATGGCGAGCAGACGGCAGCTGTCATAGGGGCAGAGGGGTATCTCGCCGCACGGATTGGTGGATATGGTGCGGAAGCCGAGGTCGGCGTAGCAGTCGGGCACTGATTCGCGCGTTATGGTGTCCCAGAATAGCACACCGGGCTCTGCGCTCTGCCATGCGTTGTGGATTATCTTTTCCCAGAGGCGGCGTGCGTCTATCTCTTTGACCATCTTGGGGTCGTCGGAATCTACGGGAAACTGCTGCACGTATTTGCCGCCGTCCATGGCCGCCTGCATGAATTTGTCGTCGATGCGCACCGATACGTTGGCTCCGGTGATTTTTCCGGTCTCCATCTTGGCGTCGATGAAGTCCTCGCTTTCGGGGTGCTTGATTGACACTGAGAGCATCAGTGCTCCACGGCGTCCGTCCTGTGCTACCTCGCGTGTGGAGTTGCTGTAACGCTCCATAAAAGGCACTATGCCTGTAGATGTCAGTGCCGAGTTCTTGACGGCGGTGCCTTTGGGCCGGATATGGCTCAGGTCATGGCCCACGCCGCCGCGCCGCTTCATCAGCTGCACCTGCTCCTCGTCTATCTTGATGATGCCGCCGTAGCTGTCGGGGGTGCCGTCAAGGCCTATCACGAAGCAGTTGCTCAGCGATCCTACCTGAAATGTGTTGCCTATGCCGCTCATAGGGCTGCCCTGCGGCACTATGTAGCGGAAATTGTCAAGCAGACCATACACTTCTTCTTCGCTCATCGGATTGGGATAGTTGCGCTCGATGCGGGCTATCTCCGATGCGATGCGGTGGTGCATGTCCGAGGGGTCTTTCTCATACAGGTTGCCGGCACTGTCTTTCAGGGCGTATTTGTTGACCCACACTGTAGCTGCGAGGTCATCGTCCTTAAAGTACTCCTTTGATGCTTCAAGAGCCTCGTCATATGTGTAGGTCTTGCGTTGCTGTGGTGTCTCCATCTGGTAAGTTTTCAAGTAAGGAAAAAGGTAAAAGTTTTCTGAAAGTGCAAATTTTCAAATTATTTCCTTATCCTCAAAATTTCCAAAAAGAAAACCGCCGGCAATGTTAATAACTTCCTGCCTCCCCTCCAGCATCCACCCCTCTTCCTCCTGCATGTAAAGGAAAGTCGTGGATGCTCTGATATCGTTATTATGTATTAGGGACATGCCATGCTAATATATTAAGAAAAAGCTTCTAAATTTTGTAATGATGGTGATCAGGTATCTCGCCGTGACAGGCAGCCTGACCGCCATTGGAAATATGATATATTGTTATTTCCTGATTTTATATGATTTGATTATTCCTGTGGAGATTTCTGTCACTTTTATGGCATAATTACCATGTGGGAGTCCTGTCAAATCAATTTCATTGTCGGTTTTCCCGGATATTACACCTGTGAGTGTATTTGCATCAATAGGAGCTATAGAGTATTCCAGTTCTAATGTGCGGTCATCATCAGAGTTAAATTTTATGATGCCATTCTCAATAGCGTAAGATAGGCTGGATGTTGCTGAGGCCGTGGAAAGTGCAGGGATAGTCAAAGGGAGGCTACGGGTGTAACCGTTAGCGTTATAACCTACAGCAGTAAATGTGAAAGTTTTGCTTCTATCTATGGTTACATCAACGTAGCCACGTTTGAAATCATTAATTTGTGATTTATCCGCTATTACAGCACCTTGTCGTTTACGCTCCAATACTATTCTTGTTATTCCTTCAAGATTCCCGAAATATATTCTTATGATGCTATTTGATGCGTTCGTTTTATTTTCAGTGGTAAGAGCAGCTGTGGTATTCGGAAATGAGTGACTCAATTTTATCTTTTGAGGCAGATAGTCTACCACACAGTATTTTGACCGCTGGCTATAACATAGCTTTGTAGGATTGTTCTTTCGTTCGGAAATAGTGATACAAGCTCTGAGATATCCATCGGCAGTGCGTTCATATTCATCATTGTCATAATGGAATTCCCATGTGTTCATGTCGACAATATATGAACCCTCCTCAGGGTATTTGAAATACACGAGATCCCATGTCCCGTCTTTTTTCAGGATGGTTATTGAGAAGCCCTCACAATTAGTATTCCCATTGGGCGTCTGATATGGGTGAAACTGGCTTACATACTCGAATGCCGTCAGTTCGTCCGATTGGGCAGATAGGGCCGTTTTCATAGCCGTAGTGCTGTTAAGGCTGCTGTGGCTGGTCTCAACCATCTTGGAGGTGTCGAGGACTATTGAGCCATTGTAAGGTACTTTAATAGATGTGGTGCCGGATCCCGAGATTGACGAGCCAGTGCTCCCGGTAGGTATATTTAGTTCCCATCCCAGGAGGTATCTGCACATATGTACGCTGCTTCCACCTAATGAGCGGATTACTGTTCCCTTGCCGAAGTTGTAGGATAAAAGATCAGATAGCGCATCCCCGGAGCCCATAAAATGATTCAAAGATACCCCGTTGACCCAGGTGGTTGGAGCGTAGAGTTTATATCCTTGGACATTGAGTTCCCCCTTCGTCGCGGCATTTAATCTTGCGGTTCCATCTGACGGATTTCCTAACGCCTGTTCAATGAACATCTCAAATGCGTCATATTCTGACGTGGTTTGTCGAGAACTTTTGCTTCATAATCATAACGAAAGTGGCTTGTGAACCCCATTCCAATAAGCAAATCTCTCAATGCGACGGAAACAAAGTCATATTTCTGTCCAGGTGTAGTGGATAAACTAAATGACATTTCATCAAGCATTTCCTCGTTGTACACAATCTCTATGTCGGGCGTAGCGGTGAAAAAAGCAGATTCTTGTATATACATAAGATAAGATGCCGAGCACTCTTGGAAAAATTCCTGGAGAGTTACCCCTTTGATTCTCGGCATTAATGAGGTATATTCGCTGAATACTGGATGTCCCACATCGTTATATCCCTTCATCGTTACTTTTGATATGGCAGTTCTTTGTGAACCAGATAATGTATTGCAATAAACTTTGACTTTTAATGGGAGAGATGGGGGTAGAAATTCTCCCATAATGTTACAGGCATATACGAAAGGTCCTTTAATATATTCAGGACATGAACTGTCAAATTCGGGTATGATTACAGTACCACCTCCGATTTCACGTACCACATTGATATCTTTTACTTCTCCCCAGTATTTGTCAGAGACGTAATGATAACTTTCAAAGCTGGATGCAGTCTCGGAAGCAAATGCAGCAACCATCCATGAAATACACGTAATTAAAGCAAGGATTCGAGTCATAATTAATGAATTATTTTACGGGTTATTAAGCTGTTGTCGTCAAATTTTATTTTCAATATATACATTGATGAAGAGAATTCTGGCAGAGATGTAACGGATGAACCATGGAATGATTCTGCCATCACACATTGCCCATTAATGTTATACAACCAAATGTTTCCTCCAATAAGCGAGGTTATTGCGATTTCTCCGTCGGGTGTAATTTCCACTCTTGAATTATTATCATGGATCTGCGGAGAATCCAATGTCCCAAATATGGCAAGCCTATCTTCTTCAGATAAATAGTCCGATGAATTTATGTGTAGTGACACGGGATTGTCAGAGTCCTCATAGACAACCTGAGCTCGAATAAAAGTTCCCCAACTTGTAGAAGGGATGATGACATGTTCACATACTGTATTCTTATCTACAAAGGAAGTGCCTTTCCCGACATATATTGGGTTCTCGTTTAAAACTGCCATATGTGGCATTGTTTTCATGGTTAATACTCGTAATGCTCCGGGAGGAAACGTGACATCGAAAGATATTGTCCCTATGCAATCGGCTTGTTGGTCTTCTCTATACCATATCGTATAATCGTACACTACATTGCTGATGGTCACAGTCCTATTCTCTGCCAATATAACATTATTTTCAGGCATCGCAATAGCATCAACTGCATATACAATAGCTACAAAAAGCAAGATTATTATTACTGGACTCTTCATTTGATGATGAATTTACGTGTTTTAATCTGACCGTTTTTGCCTATTGTACAACTTATATATACGCCTTGGGGAAGTAAAAGCTTGTTGATACTTCCATCAATGTCATGGGAGACACAAATGCCTTGGAGATTTAAAATCTCAACGTTGCAACCATCCTGGGATTCTTGAACGTCATTTAAACCTGTTGGCAGTTCGGGAGCAAACTCTAATGTTTGTTGGACATATCCGTACTTGTTTTGCACACTAACTGTTACCCAGTTATAGTATAAAGAGTGTATTTCATCAGTGGAGACATGAGCGAGAAAAGGCTCTTCGTATTCTTTGATTATTTTTACTGGGCTATATTCTTCTTCTATCTCAATTGATAGGTTGTCAGCTCCTCTATAATTCACGGTAAATGAGACGTAATAGAATCGTCCGTCTGTGGGAAAACGCGTTATGTTGTCAATTGAAATAATGATAGGTTTAAGTTCTAACGAAATATTGAAAGGAGAAGCTTTATAAATTTTATCCCCAATCTTATATCGACATTCTATCTTGCCTTCAATGTCACCATTCATATTGATATAATAGTTGTTTTGATCTTTAATCGGGTTTATTGTAAAAGAACTATTCGTTCCTTTAGATACCTCAACAAAGTTTCCACTTTTGTTTTTTAAGAAATAAGTCCATTCATAACTATTGACGGTTTGGGCAGTATCAAGAGAGAACGTATGGTCGGAGTAGGATGACCCTATGCCATCAGATGCAATATCATTACATTTTATTTTAGCTCCCTCTTGTTGTAACGCAAAGTCCCATCCGATGCCGTTAAGTATATCAAGAGTATTTGTGTCAATTGTCAGCATCTTGTCACCCTCACCTACTGCATAATGCATAAGCGATGATTCGTCATCCAGATATACTAGTGAAATTCCCCAAATGAATGGTGAAGGTGCATACAGACGATGTTCATATTTCTTACCTTTTACATATAAAGAATTTGATGTTACAAATGCATTAAAATCAGGGGAGCCGCTTTGAAGTGTATTCAAACAAACTTTATCTTTATATATCTGATTATCAAAATAAGTCGGATCCACTGATGCAAAATAGAAATCTAATGGTTTCCCTGTTTCATTACATACACTTGAACCAAAGCCCATAGAAATGGCAATAGCCCTCAGACCTGCAGTATAAGCATTATATCCTGCAGATTTATCAGATGAAAAATTACAGTTCCAATTTAAAACTCGATTTAGATAGATATAACTATCAGGCCCTTCTATAGTTCCCACAGGAGTTCCGAATAATTGAGATGCCAGTGCGTTTGGAGCTCCAGGGTAGGCGGTATAATCATATGCGACATATGTCTGCATAGATATATTGGGTTCCATAGATCTCATAGCTGCTTGAATGTAGATTTCTTGGGCTGCTGGGAGTTTGGCTTCCCATGCCTCTTTGGCAGCCGTGAGGGCTACTCGGATGGAGTCGGGGACGCTTTCATCGAAAATCATTACTATGCAGCCTTTACGGCTGGATGTCCTCTCGGATTTGGCGGGGAGAGGGGCAGTAACAGAGGTGGAGAATCCCGGTATGGCTTTCTCTTGGAAACGTATGTAATGCCGTTCAATGCCACTTACATCAAGGTGTAAGAGGCATAGGAGCATTACAATGAGGGAAATGTGATGATGATTCATTATATAGCGTATTTGAGGGATATTAATCAAGTGTGGCTGAGAGTGTGATGCCTGTCTCGGTAGTGCATTCTATATATGAAGGAAATGTCATCACTGGCGTGTCAATACATGGCTCCTCCTGGCTGACAACACCATTGAACATCATGCCGCCAGCGTCTTCAATCTGGATTTCCAAAAAATCCACTTCTGTCGGAAGCTCAAAGCAAATATGAGAAGTAGAGTAATGTATAAGCATGCCACCATGGACGTTTCCATTTATGCTTGGTTTACGAGGATAGTCCATTCCATTTTTTCGCAACTCCTTGGCTTTAGTTGTGTCATGGTCTGCGCTGTAACCTGTGATAGTGGTTGTGGCAAGTAGGATAAATGAAGCGAAAAATGTGATTAGTCTGGACATAGCATTAAATTGATTAATTTTAGGTGAGTTGTCTTTGTGAAAGATATTGCTCGGACTGTACTGTGTCCAAATATTGGAGCTTTAAAATTTTAGACTTGTTGTGGTGTAAGATATTGATAACCAAATAATTACGGCGGGTCTAAAATCGCGATTTTAGACCCGCCGTTTAATATGCTGATAACCAGGATGTTAGGGCGAGGATATATAAGTAAAAAGTCTAAAAATCTATATTGCCTTTATCTTCAAGCAGTTGGAGGAATTTCTTGCAAAGAGGATTGTCGGATTTGGATAGCTTGACGCGCAGACGTTTTTTACGGGCATATATCAGCTGAGTGCTGTCAGCTTTCATCAGCTTAGTAATGGCAGAAGGAGAAAACCCGAATATTGACAGTAGGTATAATCTGAAGTCTTCCTCTTTGAATTTAGGCATCGTGGCGCGTAACTGTACCATGACATTGTCATATGTCATGTTGGCGATTGTCTCAAGTTCTTCAAACTTTTTAGATGATTTAGTTATCTCTTTAATCAATCCATCAAGCCACCCGACAATTTGTGTGGTAGTGGTGAATCTGTCAGGAGTCGCGCTACATGATATAGAGCATATTCTATTGAGGGTTTTGTTATACTCCATTGCCTGTCGATACATCATCTGTTGATAGTGTCTGATGCGTTTATTGTCATCGTCCAACTCCCTGACTTTAGATTCAGCATCCTCAAGGGCATGGCGTAGTCTGGAGGTCTCCAAACGCATGTCGCTGTTTTCGTCACGAGTCTGCTGAAGCATATTTTTCATCATTGCTTCTGATTGCAAGGCTGCCTCTTGCTCAAGTTCCCGTAGGGAGATTATGTGCTGTAACCGTTGTGCGATATGTTCGTTCCGCGCCTCCTCGGCCCGATGTCTGACACGCATATATACTATGATGCCTATAGCAATGATAAGTATGATACAACTGATAAGTACGGCTGTAAGGGTATGCATGCGTTCTAACTTAGCTTCCTCGCGAGCTGTTTTCTTTTGTTGTTCGTGATGTTGCAGGGCGGTAAGAGTGGCGCGTTGAGCCAGCATCTTCCTTATATCCTTTTCCGAGTCATCCTGCATGTCAGCGAGGGCTTCAAACGCCATGTCTTTATCACCGGTGGCTTTATATATGGTGTACCTCAACCAGTTGGTCAACCCTGATACGGAATCAGTTTTGGCCAACATGGCTTTGGCACCTGTAATATCGCCTTTTTTTACAAGACATAATCCCAGAAGTCCAAAGTCAGGTTTCTTTACATACTCTGATGAGCAGAGCTGTGTGAGATATGGCAGAGCTTCCAGCTGTCGTCCGTCAGCTATTAATGATTTTGAGATATTACGATATACATTGGCTGATAGCAGACTGTCAGGTCGTTGTTTCAACGTGTCAAGCAGCTGATAAAACAGGGTGAGAGCTGTGTCGCGTTGTTGGTTATCCTGATATGCACCTGCGAGTTCATGGATGGCCCAGTCGGCATATGGTTGTCGCCCGGTCATATCTATATATTCGTAGGCTCTTTTAGCATAATGCAGTTCTTCAGGAGAATTGCCCGATTGGTTGAATGCGGAGCTCAGTTCGCGGCTTGCGAGCGAGGCGTAGAAGTTGTCGCCGGTTTCTTCGGCGAGGTCCAGGGCTGTGAGCAGGGAGCTGACGGCCTGGCTGAGGGAGTCGGTGAGCAGCTGGAGGAAGCCACGGTTGTAGTAGGCGAGCATGGTCCGGTGAGAGTCGTCGGTCGCGGCATAGTAGTCGACTGCTGCATTGATGAGGGAGTCGTTGCCGTCGTCGATGCGGTTTTTGACCCTTGCTTGCACCATGAGCAATGCGTAGAGGGCGTTGTCAGATTCAGACTGCAACGAGCTTTTACTGATGGAGTCAAGGATATTAAGAGCCGAATCCGGACGGGATTCGACCAGACCTTCGGCGCGTAGCAGAGCCTGATTATAGCCGGTAGGGGACTGCGAGCACCCTGTTAGCAGCAGTCCGAGGGTTATGATGGAGATTATGATGCGCATGTGTCGGGGGGAGATGTGACAGATCGGTAGGGGTGTGATGCCGTGAGCGATATGCTCCATGACATTAATTTAACGTTGATGTGGCCGTTTTTATTGCCGTTTGACGGCTTGTAGAGGGTGAAGATGAGGGCGCGGCGAAATTATTTGGAGGTGTAGGGGATAAGTGTTATCTTCGCAGTGGGTTTAACAGCGTTAACATAACGTGTTAACAAAATCGGATATGTCGGTGTTATTACAGCGAATAAATATCCCCTCAGAGACAATCATGATACTATGGACGAACTGACTGATATTTTCAACGAGATACTGCGACAGGCCGGAAGCGTAGATATCGCCGAGGCCGAGTTCAAGCGACAGATCAACGAGGATGCAGCCCTCAAGGAGAGATACCGCGAATGGTGCCGCGAGGTCGGCAGCAGCGAGAAGCGCGGTTTTCTGGACTATTGCGACGAATACCTCGACTCACAGGATGACATCTGGCAGACCCTCAATGACTATGACAATGAATGAAGCCACGCCCGGCAATCATGCGCGCCGTCTCCCGGCCGAATGGGAAGACTCGGAGGCGGTTATGATAGCATGGCCTCATGCTGATACCGACTGGTCCTATATGCTTGCGGAGGTTACGGAAACATATGTGGAGATAGCCCGGAGCATCATAGACAGCGGCGTGACTCTCGTGGTCGTTGCCCCCGATGTCTCGCTCCCCAAGCGTTATCTTGACAAGTACGACAGTCCGCATCGTCCTATAATCTATTGTGAGATTCCGACCAATGATACGTGGGCACGGGATTTCGGACCGATCACGGTAGAGGTTGACGGAGTCGGGAAACTTCCTCTGGATTTTACATTCAACGGCTGGGGCATGAAATTTGCCGCTGACAAGGATAATCTGATTACATCTGCAGCCGCTGATATGGGCATCTTCAGCAACCGTCCCGAGTGCCGCCGTATGGTGGTGCTTGAAGGTGGTTCGATAGAAAGTGACGGCAAGGGCACCATCATGACGACTTCGGAGTGTCTGCTGTCGCCTAACCGCAACCCGTGGATGGCAAAAGAGAATCTCGAGCGGTATTTGCTGGATGCTTTTGGCGCGGACAGGATGCTCTGGATTGACCATGGCTATCTTGCCGGAGACGATACCGACAGCCATATAGATACGCTGGCTCGCCTGGCGCCCGACGATACCATAGTCTATGTCGCTGCCCCGGATGATGAGGCCGATGAACACTACGAGGCTTTGAAGCGTATGGAAGAGCAGCTCAAGACGCTGCGCACTGCCGATGGTATGCCTTATAACCTTGTCGGGCTCCCTATGGCTGATGCGCGGTATGATGAGGATGGCGGTAGATTGCCGGCCACATATGCCAACTATCTCGTGGTCAACGACACGATACTCATGCCGTCGTACCGCTCGCCTCGCAAAGACCTGCTGGCGGCACAGATGATGCAGGTGGCTTATCCCGGACATAAGGTGGTGCAGATTGACTGCTCGCCGCTTATCAAGCAGCACGGATCGCTCCACTGTGTCACTATGCAGTTGCCTCGCGGCACGCTGGCCGTCATTTGACCGACAATAACAACCATCTGATTTCAACATGGAAAAAGATTCGAAAATATACGTGGCCGGACATCGCGGCATGGTAGGCTCGGCGATAGTGCGCGAGCTTCAGCGTCAGGGCTATCACAATATAATCACCCGTACACACAGCGAGCTTGATCTTATAAACCAGCAGGCAGTCAATGATTTCTTTGCTGCCGAGAAGCCTGAATATGTGTTTTTGGCAGCGGCAAAGGTCGGTGGCATCCAGGCAAACGCCTCGGCTCTGGCCGACTTCATGTATGACAACATGATGCTGGAGATGAATGTCATCCATGCGGCTTGGCGTAACGGGGTGAAGAAGCTGGAGTTTCTCGGCTCGTCGTGCATATATCCACGCATGGCTCCCCAGCCCATGCCGGAGTCTTGTCTGCTGACATCTGAACTTGAAAAGACCAATGAGGCTTATGCTCTGGCCAAGATTTCAGGCTTGAAATATTGCGAATTTCTCAACCGTCAGTATGGCACTGATTATATTTCGGTGATGCCTACCAACCTCTATGGACCTAATGACAATTACCATCCGACACACTCCCATGTGCTGCCGGCTCTTATCCGTCGTTTCCATGAGGCCAAGGAGCAGCAGCTGCCGGAAGTGGTGTGCTGGGGCGACGGCTCGCCGCTGCGCGAGTTTCTGTATGTGGATGACCTCGCAAACCTGTGCGTGTTCCTTATGAACAACTATTCAGGTAACGAGACAGTCAATGCCGGCTCCGGCAAGGAGTTGACCATCAAGGAACTTGCCGAACTGGTGGCTGCGACTGTCGGCTACCAGGGCCGCATAGTCTGGGACTCATCCAAGCCTAACGGCACTCCGCGCAAGCTCCTCGACGTAAGCAAGGCTACGGCACTCGGCTGGACCTACACCACCGAACTCCCCGAAGGCATCCGCCTCGCCTATGCCGACTTCCTCAACAACCCTGTCCGCGCCGAACGCTGACACGCCCCAAAACAGTAGCGACATGCCATGATATGTCACCAGATGCGATGACAATCAGCCTGATGCAGTTCGCTTAATATTAGGATATTATATGCGTTGGAGATGCCATGCCTCTTGGATGCATCAGGCGTATTGAACATAGATTGTGAATACCGGAGTCTACGTAGGAGACTGATTCGTTAGGCAGTGGTCACACGAACCGTAAGTTTGGCTGACTACTGTATCAGTATAAGCCCCCCTATGACCGCCTCCAGCGTAGGCGCACAAATATCCGTGACGGTACATATCAAATGCACCATCACGGATAAACGAAATGGCGAGGACTCCACACTACCAGGGTCAGGCATATGTGCCTCTTTGGGAGGCATCAACCCCCGGTATTCCCCGATGGAGACGCTGCTTTATTAGAATACATTAAAAACATTAGAGAAACAAGGACGGTCATAAGATAGATTGAAATACCTCTCAGTGCATCATGGGAAACCGTCCATCGGGGTCGGGAATGAACGATTGATAGGAGTTGTCGCTGTAATATACGATGATGCTGACTACATGTTTCCCTTCGGGGTGGATGGGCGCAGAGTGTCCTGACTGTGGTATGTCTTCCTGATGAAATGTGATTGTGCGGTCTGATTCCTTGGCCTCGATGCGTTCGGCGGTCGATGTATTTCGGACTGTCTCCAGTGGGCCGGTAAGGTCTGGGCGGTTGGCCGATTCCGATGCCGGATATGAAGTGCCGTTGTCATGCATCGGTTCATTGTCAAGCATGAAGTCAAGCGGCAGTGAAATATTGCCGTCGATGCTCTCTTTGCTTAAGTCGCTGAGATTTTGATTTTCGCTGTCATCTGATGAGGCGGACGCAAAAACTGTATTCTCACGAATCTGGTCATCGGACGATGACGTGGCAGTGCCCGCAGGGTTGGGAGTCGGCCGATCACTGTCATCTGCGATCATGCTTCCTTCGCCAAACATCAGCCACATGATGGATAGCTGCGGATACGCTTCGTGTATCTTGGCAATTATTTCATCGCGCACTGTCTTGTTCCGTCCGTTAAGGAGCTGGGACAAAGTAGGGCGTGGGATACCGCAATTGTCGGCAAACTGGGTGACAGGGATGCCGAGATAATCAAGAAATAGCTTGAGGCGACCTACTATATCCATAAAAGTTACAATTACAAATTCAAATAATGATGTGCAAATGTAATTATAATGTTTCAAAAATGCAAATTTGATTTTGAATTAAGTGAGATTACAAATGCAGTCTATTAATTTGCAAACACAAACCAAAACTTGCAAGATAGGAGCGTTTACAAACGTATCCCACAATCACATATGTAGATATGCTGAGATATGGCCTGTATAGTAGAAATTTATTTCCATTACGGGTCATATCCAATAGGGTAGTGGTATGCAGTAAAACTCTAAATAGAGTATATAATGCTGTGATTAATTGCTATTTAGCTTATGTATATGAAGTATAAGACGGCATGTGTAGGGCATATTGGCCAGGATTGTGCATATTTTGATAGGAATACTTTAATAAAAATATGTAATTAGCTGATAATTAGCAAATAAGATAGATAGTTAAATTACGTAAAAAATACGGATTGGCGACAATAAAGCGATAGCGTAGCGCACATATGTAAACGTAATCACGGAATAAATATCCAAGGTTACAGATGTAGATTGTGCATGTGTGGGAGGGCTGTAATACGCATAATCCCCTTATTTACGAATGCAAATAAGAATAGCGTGCTGTGAAGGTTAACATCCTTGAATTAAGGAGTGGGAATCCAAACAATGAACGTCTGATGTGTTTCGGAATGTAAAGATGCCGTTATTTTACGGATAAACTCGGTTTATGTTTGTAAATCAAATTTGGAAATATACATCAGCAATTGATATGATACAGACACATTAAAATCTCGGTTGCGGTATGATTTTGCCTATTTTTGGCTTATTGGAGCTTTGTTTTTTATCTGGAGCAAACTATATTTCCAAATAAGTTGTTAAATTTGCGCATTATATATTCATATCATCACACACCACGTAAACAACAACTATGGCAGAAACGGACAATACGATGTCAGCCACCGAGCTGTTTGACCTGTCTATGGAGATTGAGGGTCTGTTAGCATTGGCAGTTCGCCGAGAGGATATGGTTCCTTCGGAGGTGTTTCAACTTCTCAATGACAAGACTTTAAGGTTTGCAGAGGGCATACAGGCTCTCGTGTCCCATGCAGGGTGTCCTGTTGTGACATCGGCATCGTCACGTGCTGCTCAGGAGCGTGAGTTTGTGGCATCGTTGCCGAGCCTCCCGGGTCTGTTTGACAGTGAGGCGGCTCCCGAGGAATCTGCACCCTGTGACGAGGACAACGCCCCTGTATCAATGGTCGCAGAGGATGAGGCCGGTTATGAGGTGAGTGATGACAGAGACGCTGCGACGGATACTTCCATGAATATTACCCCCGTGGATACCACCATGGAAACTCCTGTTGATGCCTCTGTAGAGACTCCTGTAGCTGCAAAAGACGAAGATACGCATGCTTCAGAGGCTGAGTCACCTGCCCCCGAGACAGATTCAGTGGTGCAGACCGTTGATGCGGAAGTCTCGTTATTTGCTGAAGTTCCTGAGGATCCTGTCAAGGCTGTAGAGACCGCCCGTCCCCGACATGCAGTGCATGAGCCGGGAGAGCTGAGGCGTATGTTTACGGTCAATGACAAATTCCGTTTCCGCAGGGAGCTGTTTGGCAATAGCGATACCGAGTTTACCGATACTCTCAACCTCGTAGAGGCCATGCGTAACTACAACGAGGCCGAGGATTATTTCTACAATGACCTTGCGTGGGATGCCGAGGCATCGGAGGTGCAGGAATTTATGGCTGTAGTCAACCGTTATTTCAATAAGTGACCCCTTACCCTATGTCAGGCAAGCTCTACATAGTACCTACCCCTGTCGGCAATCTGGCCGATATGTCGCCGCGAGCCATCGAAGTGCTTAAAACCGCCGACGTGATTCTTGCGGAGGACACGCGCACAAGCAAGGTGCTGATGGACCACTTCGGCATAACGACTCCACTCGTATCCCACCATAAATACAATGAACATGATACCACCGATGGTGTCATCAGTCGCATAATGGGAGGCGAGACTGTGGCCCTTGTGTCTGATGCCGGTACCCCGGGCATCAGCGACCCAGGCTTTCTTCTGAGCCGCGCCGCCCGTAACAGCGGAGTGGAGGTGATAACATTGCCTGGTCCTACGGCATTTGTGCCGGCATTGGTCAACTCTGGACTGCCGTGTGACAGATTCACATTCGAGGGTTTCCTCCCACCCAAGAAGGGACGCCGTACACGGCTGGAAGAGATTGCCGCCGAACCGCGCACGGTCATCGTCTATGAATCCCCGTTGAAGCTGCTTAAGACCCTCGGAGACCTTATCGAGGTGTGTGGCGGCGACAGGCCCGTCTCGGTCTCGCGTGAGATTTCAAAGCTGCATGAACAGACCGTGCGTGGCACCCTGAGCGAGGTGCTGGAGCACTTTACATTGAACCAACCCCGCGGTGAGATGGTTATTATAATCAAAGGTGATGACTCTGCCAATGAGAGGCGTGTGCATCGCAATAAATATAAAGATATCGATACAGAAATCACAAATCAACATTAAAATTTATGAGAAAGATATGTTATCTGTCGGCAGTCGCCGCTATCGTCATGAGCATGGCTTCATGTGAAAATGGGAAACTCAAAGAGCGTAACGAACAGCTTGAGGGTGATGTCCAGGGACTTGTTGCCACACAGGATACCCTCCTCGGCCTGGTCAATGAGCTCACTGACGGCATGAACGAGATCAAGCGTCTCGAAAACATCATATCCACTCCCGGTGCCATCGGCGAGTCTTCATCAAAGAAGGAGCAGATCCGCAATGACATGATGGCCATCCATCAGGCCCTTCAGGTACGCCGCCAGCGTCTCGACGAGCTCGAGCAGCAGCTCCAGAACAACAAGGGGCAAAACTCCAAGCTCCTCAAGACCATCAGCTCCCTCAAAGAGCAGATTGCCAATCAGGAGCGCGAGATAGCTTCTATGCGTGACCAGCTTGCTGCTGCCAACATCCAGATTGCCGAGCTCAACACTACAGTCGATTCACTCAATACTACTGTGGCTACCGAACAGCGCGAACGTGAAATCGCTCAGGAGACAAGCAACGCTCTCGCCGAGCAGCTCAACACCTGTTACTATGCCATCGGCACCAAGAACGAGCTTAAAGACAACCATATCCTCGAGACCGGATTCCTCCGCAAGACCAAGGTAATGGAAGGCGACTTCAACCAGGGTTATTTCACCAAGGCTGACAAGCGTACACTCACCCAGATACCTCTCAACGCCAAGAAGGGTGAAGTGATGACCAAGCAGCCCAAGGACAGCTATACCATCACAAATGTCAATGGCGCGGCAGTGCTCAATATCACAAATCCCGAGAAATTCTGGAGCATGAGCAACTTCCTCGTTGTAAAGGTTGACTAAAATTGATTTAAAGACCATACGATAAAATACAGTTGACAAAACTTGAACTTCTTGCACCGGCGCGTAATGCTGAGATAGCCATCGAGGCTGTCAGGCATGGCGCCGATGCTGTGTATATAGGAGCACCGTCGCACGGTGCGAGAGCTAATGCCACCAACCCGCTTGATGATATCAGGCGGGTTGTGGCGTTTGCACATCCCTACAGGGCGCGTGTCTATGTCACCCTCAATACACTCGTGTATAACGAGGAGCTGGCTCAGGTGCGTGACCTCGTGTGCCGCTTGTATGACATAGGCGTAGATGCGCTTATAGTCCAGGACATGTCGTTGCTGGAGATGGATATTCCACCTATAGCCCTCCATGCCAGCACGCAATGTGACATACGCACTCCCGAGAAGGCGAGGTTTCTCGCCGATGCCGGATTTTCGCAGCTCGTATTGCCGAGAGAACTGACTTTGGCAGAGATTCAGGCAATACATGATGCGGTAGATGTGCCGCTTGAAGCCTTTGTGCATGGAGCCTTGTGCGTGAGCTACAGCGGTGATTGCAGGGCGAGCCTTCTTGCCACGGGACGCAGTGCCAACCGGGGCGAGTGTGCGCAGATGTGCCGTCTCCCTTATGATCTGATTGATGGCCGCGGACAGCGCGTATTGCGCGGTAAGCATCTGCTGTCATTGCGTGACATGAACCGCAGTCTGTATCTGGGAGAGATGGCTGCGGCCGGCATATCGTCATTTAAGATAGAAGGACGTCTCAAGGACGCCGCATATGTCAAGGAGACCGTGGCCTACTATTCCAATCTGCTTGACAAGCTGGTAGGGGATAACCCTGAGCAATATGTAAGGGCATCCTCTGGCAACGTAGACTTGAAATTTGAGCCGGACCCTGCCAATGCGTTCAACCGTGGTTTCATTGACTATTTCATATCCTCGCCTCAGCCCCGACAGGGAAGCATGGTCAACATGGACTCTCCGAAATCCATAGGGCAGCCGGTCGCTACCGTTGGGGTGTCATCAAGGGGTAACCGCATCACCGTGAAGGCTGACAAACCGCTGCATAACGGTGACGGCCTCGGTTACTATGACCGCAAAGGAGAGTTGCAGGGCTTCCGCGTCAATCGTGTGGAAGGTTCAACCATAATTGCGGCATCGCCTGTGGAGATTCCCAAGGGGACGCTTCTTTACCGCAGCCGCGACATAGAGCACGACAGGATGCTTGCCGGAGACACGGCGAGCCGTAAGATAGATGTGCAGATAAGTCTGCGCATGGCCGGGACTGACAGGGTAGTGGCCGAAGCCTCCGATGGGCGTGGATGCCGTGTCAGCGTGGCCCGCGACTGTGAACTGCAACCTGCGCGTACACCTCAGGCCGCCCGACATCAGGCGGAGTTGTCAAAGACAGGCGATACTGTCTACAGGGTTGTCGGTTTTACTGACGGCATCCCCGATATGTTCATCGCGGCTTCGGTGCTCGGTGCGCTGCGCAGAGACCTGATTGAAGCACTTGACGGTTGTGCCCGTGCCATGTATCCCTATGATTATCGCCGTCAGGACAAGCACGCTGCCTGTTTCAAACCGGTGCTCGAGGCTGAAGACAATGTGGCTAACCGTCTGGCTATGCGTTTTTACCAACGCCACGGAGCGCATACACAGTCCCCGGCTCTTGAGGTGGCCGATAAATCCGCCATCACGGCTCCTGTCAGGGTGATGACCACGCGCTACTGCCTTCGCCGAGAGCTTGGTGCGTGTCTGAAGACGCGAGGTGCTGACAGGCTTGTCGGCCCCTTGGCGATAGAGGGGCGTGACATCTGTTTTGACCTCGGTTTTGACTGTAAGTCATGCCGCATGAATGTCATCTACAGGCCGAAGCGTAGATAGAGCGATAAACTGCCGTTTTTTCCATCAATGATACCCGGCATGAAGGAAATGTGGGGAAAAATCATTACATTTGCAGTGGAGCAGCCCAGGTCTTGATGTCCGGGTTGCATAATATTTTGCGGTATAATGAAAGATATATCTCCGAAACCCCGAATATTTGTAGCCGGCGGAACCGGTTACATCGGAAGCCATACGGCAGTAGAACTGATACAGGCCGGTTACAACGTCACCATCGTTGACGATCTGTCAAACAGCAGCGCATCTGTCATTGACGGCATAGCCGAGATAACAGGCGTGCGTCCTGACTTCGTAGAGGGCGACTGCACGGATATAAATGTAGTGGATAAGGTATTTTCTGACTATCCCGACATCAAAGCCGTAATCAATTTCGCCGCATTCAAGGCCGTAGGGGAGTCTGTACAGCGTCCTCTGGCCTATTACCGCAATAATCTCAACATCATTCTCAATCTGCTTGACTCCATGACACGCCACGGAGTCAAGGATTTCGTATTCTCATCCTCATGCACCGTCTACGGGCAGCCCGATGAAAATCCCGTCACCGAAAACTCCCCTGTCAAGAAAGCCCTCTCGCCCTATGGCAACACCAAGCAGATTGCCGAGGAGATAATCATGGATGCCATATCCTCCGGTGCCGCGCTTGATGCGGTCATACTGCGCTATTTCAATCCTGTAGGTGCGCATCCGTCGTCACTGATAGGGGAGATGCCTAATGGTGTGCCCCTCAACCTCGTGCCTTATCTGACACAGGCAGCCATGGGCATCCGCAAGGAGTTGAGCGTGTTCGGCGACGATTATGACACTCCTGACGGTACATGTATCCGTGATTATATCGACATAACCGACCTTGCCAAGGCTCATGTGTATGCCGTTGACCGTCTGCTTGGCGGCAAAATGGAGACACCTGTCGAGATTTTCAATATCGGTACAGGCAACGGTGTGTCGGTGCGCGAGCTCATAGACACGTTCCAGGCGGCCACAGGCGTCAATGTGCCCCACCGCATAGCCCCACGTAGGGCAGGTGACATAGCCAAAGTGTGGGCCGACCCGGCCAGAGCCAACGGTGTGCTCGGATGGCACGCCACTGTGCCGCTCGCGGAGACATTGCTCAATGCATGGAAATGGCAGGTGGCCCTGCGTGAACGCGGCATCCAGTGATTCCGGCCATTCTGTTATGCCCCCCAATATGACCTGCCAATCATCATATCATCAATTAATTTAGCCGAATAGTGAAACGGACCCCCATATCGCTCATACTCCTTGCTGCCGCAGCCAATTTCATGGTTGCTCAGACTACTTTTGAGGAGGTTACATCCAATCTTGACAAAAGCGGAGGAGTATATTTCGCCTATCCTGTCAAGGAGGCCGCCAATACGCCGGTCCCGAAGGGCTATGAGCCTTTCTATATAAGCCATTTCAGCCGTCATGGATCGCGTTATCTCATATCTGACGAAGACCTTGACCGTGTGGTCGATATCTTTGCCAAAGCTCATGATGCCGGAGCTCTTAGCCCTCTTGGCGAAGATGTCCGGGGCAAACTGCTGTCGTTTCAGACCGAAATGAGCGGCCGTGGGGGAGAGCTGACCCCTCTGGGCGAACGTCAGCACCGTGCCATTGCAGGCCGCATGTATGAGGCTAATCCGGGCGTCTTTGTCGATGATGCCGTCATTACCGCAGTCTCCACCCCGGTCATGAGGTGTGCCTACAGCATGATGGCCTTTACCGAGGCTCTGAAGGAGCGCAATCCGCGTCTGACGATTCCGCGCGAGTCGAGCAACCGGCATCTTGCGTATCTCAACTACCATTCGCCTGAGTCCAATGAGTTCAATTCACCCTCAAATACCGCTTTGAAGCAGCCCCTCAATGATTTCAAGGCTAAGATGACAAAGCCTGACAGGCTCATGGATACCCTTTTCAGCGACAAGGAGTATCTTAAGAAGAATATCGATGCCCCTGAACTGATGTGGGGTCTCTATTGGGTGGCTTCTGATTTGCAGAACACGGAGCAGGGCACATCGCTCTACGATATTTTCACTCCTCAGGAGCTGTTTGATCTCTGGCAGGTGCCTAACTATGACTTCTACATCCATAACACCTCATATCCCAAGAGCCGCGGTCTGCATGTCGATAATGCCAACCGTCTGTTGACCAACATTATCGAGACCGCACAGGACTACGTTGCCAATAACCGCAAGGGTGCCACTCTGCGTTTCGCCCATGACGGCAACCTGATACCGCTGGCTGCAAGGATGATGATAGAGGACACCTACGGCATGGAAAACCGTCCCGACAGCCTTTATAAGTCGTGGGCCAATTTCAAGGTTTCGCCTATGGCCGGCAATATCCAGATAATCCTCTATCGCAACCCCTCGGATGCCAAAGCCCCGGTGGTAGCCAAGGTGATGCTCAACGAGCGCGAGGTCAGGGTGCCGGTAGCTACCGACATGTTCCCGTTCTATCGCTGGGATGACCTCAAGGCCCACCTTGTCAAGATGACCAATACGCCGTTTGACACACTGGTGCCTGACCATCTGAAATGATTATTTTGATGAAATAACTAATATACCATATAACTTTATCTACATTCATTAACCCGTAACGTTATGAAGAAACATAACTTCTATGCAGGACCCTCAATTCTGAGCCCCTACACGATCAAGAACACAGCTGATGCTATTCTCGATTTTGCCAACACCGGCCTTTCCATCCTGGAAGTGTCACACCGCAGCAAGGAGTTTCAGGCAGTCATTGACGAGGCTTCGGCTCTCGTGAAGGAGCTCCTTGAGATTCCCGAGGGTTATCACGTGCTCTTCCTCGGCGGAGGTGCAAGCATGCAGTTCTGCATGGTACCCTACAATCTGTTGAACACCAAGGCTGCTTATCTGCAGACCGGTACATGGGCTACCAACGCCATCAAGGAAGCCCGTCTCTTCGGTGAGGTCGACGTTGTGGCATCATCAGAGGATGCCAACTTCTCCTACATCCCCAAAGGCTTCACAGTGCCCGAAGATGTAGATTACTTCCACTACACCTCCAACAACACTATCTACGGTACAGAAATCCGCAAGGACCCCGATGTAAAGGCTCGTCTGGTATGCGATATGTCAAGCGACATCTTCTCTCGTCCGGTCGACGTGGCCAAATACGATGTCATCTATGCAGGTGCACAGAAGAATCTCGCTCCTGCCGGCGTGACTATCGCCATCGTGCGTGAAGATGCCCTCGGCAAGGTAAGCCGTGCCATCCCCACCATGCTTGACTACCGCACCCACATCAAGAAGGGTTCCATGTTCAATACTCCCCCCGTGCTTCCTATCTTCTCTGCTCTCCAGACACTCCGCTACTACAAGGAGCTGGGCGGCATCAAGGCCATCGAGAAGGTTGACATTCAGAAGGCCGAGACCCTCTATGAGGCCATCGACTCCAGCAAGATGTTCACAGGCACCGTTACAGACCCCGCCGACCGCTCCATTATGAACGTATGCTTCGTGATGACTCCCGAATACAAGGAGCTTGAGAAGGACTTCGTGGACTTCGCTTCAAGCCGCGGCATCGTCGGCATCAAGGGCCACCGCTCTGTAGGCGGATTCCGCGCTTCGCTCTACAACGCTCTCCCCATGGAAAGTGTCAACGTGCTCGTCGACACCATGAAGGAGTTTGAGGCAAAGCACTAATTGACAAATAAAATATTCAATCATATGAAAGTATTAGTAGCTACCGAAAAGCCTTTTGCTGCTGTGGCAGTGGATGGCATACGTAAAGTAGTAGAAGATGCCGGCTACGAGCTTGAGCTTCTGGAGAAGTATCAGGACAAGAGCGAGCTTCTCAATGCAGTCAGTGACGCCGACGCTCTGATTATCCGCAGCGACATTGTCGACAAGGCTGTGTTTGATGCGGCCAAGAATCTCAAGATTGTAGTCCGCGCCGGTGCCGGTTATGACAATGTGGATCTTGCCGAGGCTACAGCCCACAATGTGGTGGTGGAGAACACTCCCGGTCAGAACTCCAATGCCGTGGCCGAACTCGTGTTCGGTATGATGGTTATGGCCGTGCGCAATAACTATAACGGCACTGCCGGAACTGAACTTAAGGGCAAGAAGCTCGGCATCCAGGCTTTCGGCCAGGTAGGACGCAATGTGGCTCGTGTCGCCAAGGGCTTCGGCATGGAGGTGTCTGCCGTTGACCCCTATTGTCCTGTTGAAGTCATCGAAGGTGCCGGAGTCAAGGCTCTTCCCTCGGTTGAAGACCTCTACAAGGAAAACAAATTCGTGTCAATCCACATACCTGCCACTCCCGAGACCAAGAAGTCTATCGGCTACGACCTCATCATGTCGATGCCTAAGGGCGGTGTGCTCCTCAATACCGCACGCAAAGAGGTAATTGACGAGGAAGGTCTGGCCAAGGCTCTTGCCGAACGTCCCGACTTGAAATACTTTGCCGACATCAAGCCTGACACGGCCGATGCCCTCAAGGCTGAGTTTGGTGACCGCGTATTCTTCACCCCCAAGAAGATGGGTGCGCAGACCGCCGAGGCCAACATTAATGCAGGTATTGCCGCCGCCAACCAGATTGTAGCTTTCTTCAAAGAAGACTGCACCAAGTTCCAGGTCAACAAATAATACCGCAAGCTAAAGTCCAATGTCACTAACTTAAGCAGTCTTTACTGCTTGAATGACGTTGTTAGGTAGTAGGGACATGCCATGGCATGTCGCCTAAAACCATGCAAAAGAGGGGCCTCACGTCAGCAGACATGCCATGGCATGTCCCTACTGCGATGAGTGCATTCCGTAAGTTAGTGACATTGAGCGATAGTCCCGGAGGGACGGGCTCATGCTTAACCGTAGATGAGGATATGGCGTAGCCATGACGAGTCTACGGGCGGAAAGACAGCCATCCCTACAGTAGTCCCGGAGGGACGGATTCATGGTAGCCCATATGCTTTGCCATAATTCCGCCCCTCCGGTGCTGTCTAAGTCGGTGCCATGGCATGTCATCCGATACGGAAAAAATATTCTTATATGAAAGTAGCATGATTTGCATAAATCATGCTGCTTTTATCATTTATACCGATGATAAAGTTTTCCAAAAATATTTTTATTGCATTTATAATCAGATATTTATAAAATTTAGCAGTGCGAATAGTTTTCTAAAAGTGGTAATTTATAAAAACTTTTGGTCGCATATTCTTGTCTGCTATTGCTAAATTTCATACCTTTGCCATGTAACTTTTTTACCAACCTTACTCCTGAAAAATGATACAAGTCGTAGTTAAGCGTGATGGCCGTGTTGTCGGTTATAACGAAGAGAAAATCAAGGCCGCGATACGCAAGGCCATGCTCCAAACGGAGCTGGGCGAAGATGAGTCGCTGATACAGAAAATTACCGACCGCATCGGCTTTACAGGCTCGGAGCGCATGACTGTGGAGCAGATACAGGATCTGGTTGAATTTGAGCTTATGAAGTCGCCGCGCAAGGAGGTGGCCAAGAAATATATAGCTTACCGCGACCAGCGCAGCATAGCGCGTCGCGCCAAGACACGCGACATGTTTTTGGAAATCATCGAAGCCAAAAACAATGAGATAACGCGAGAAAACGCCAACATGAACACCGACTCGCCTGCAGGCATGATGATGAAGTTTGCGAGCGAGACCACCAAACCGTTTGTCGATGACTATCTCCTGTCGCCCGAAGCACGTGACGCTGTGCGCAACGGCTACATACATATCCATGACAAGGACTATTATCCCACCAAGAGCCTGACATGTGTGCAGCATCCGCTTGACAAGATACTCAAATACGGTTTCAGCGCAGGGCATGGCGAGTCGCGTCCGGCCAAGCGCATAGAGACCGCGAGCATCATCGGCTGCATCTCGCTTGAGACCGCGCAAAATGAGATGCACGGCGGTCAGGCCATCCCGGCGTTTGACTATTATCTGGCCCCGTTTGTACGCTCGTCATATATTGAGGAGGTGCAGAAGCTCGAAAAGCTCACCGCCATGGATTTGTCACATATCTATGACGCTGAAATCAAGGATTACGTCGCCGAGCCCCTTGACGGACTTGAAGGGGAGGCCCGTTATCGCCAGCATGCCATCAACCAGACTGTGGCTCGTGTGCACCAGGCTATGGAGGCATTCATACACAATATGAATACGATACACTCGCGTGGCGGCAATCAGGTAGTGTTCAGCTCCATCAACTACGGCACCGACACCTCGGCCGAGGGCCGCTGCATCATCCGCGAGATACTCAACACCACCTACCGCGGTGTTGGCAATGGCGCCACTGCCATTTTCCCCATACAGATCTGGAAGAAGAAGCGCGGAGTCAGCTATCTGCCCGAGGACCCAAACTACGACCTCTATCAGCTCGCATGCAAGGTGACCGCACGCCGTTTCTTCCCTAATTTCGTCAATCTCGATGCCACATATAACCGGCATGAAAACTGGCGTCCCGATGACCCTGAGCGTTACCGCTGGGAGGTGGCCACGATGGGATGCCGCACACGTGTGTTTGAAAACCGTTTCGGCGAAAAGACCTCTATCGGGCGCGGAAATCTGAGTTTCACCACCGTCAATATCGTGCGCCTTGCCATAGAGTGCATGAATATCGTTGACCGTGAGGAGCGTATAGCCATGTTCTTCTCCAAGCTTGATGCGGTGCTTGACATCGCTGCGCGTCAGCTCAATGACCGCTTCAATTTCCAGAAGACGGCTCTCGCCAAGCAGTTTCCACTGCTGATGACGCGCCTGTGGAACGGCAGCGAGAAGCTCGGGCCTAACGACACCATAGAGTCGGTGATCAACCAGGGCACCCTCGGCATCGGCTTCATAGGACTGGCGGAGTGCCTTGTGGCCCTCACCGGCAAGCACCATGGCGAGGACAGCGAGTCACAGGCGTTGGGTCTGCGCATCGTGCGCCACATGCGTAGCCGTGTCAACGAATATTCCGAGACGTTCCACCACAATTATTCGGTGCTGGCCACTCCGGCTGAAGGGCTGTCGGGCAAATTCACTGCCAAAGACCGCAAGAGCTTCGGCGTACTCCCCGGCATCACTGACCGCGACTATTACACCAACTCCAACCATGTCCCGGTCTACTACCACTGCTCGCCCACACACAAGGCGCGTGTAGAGGGTCCGTATCACGAACTGACCGGCGGCGGCCACATATTCTATGTGGAGATTGACGGCGATGCCACACACAATCCCGAGGCCATCATGAATATCGTGGATCTGATGGATAAGCATAACATGGGCTACTGCTCTGTCAACCACAACCGTAACCGCTGCATGGACTGCGGATATGAGGATGCTTCGGAGGGACTGAAGGAATGTCCTGAATGTCACGGACACAACATTGACCGCTTGCAGCGCATCACAGGCTATCTCGTGGGCACTACCGACAGGTGGAACCATGCGAAGCTCGCCGAGCTCCATGACCGCGTCATCCACAAATAAAGCGCATCTTCCTCTGTAGCATAATATGGACGGCGGCGGCGACACCCTGCGAGTGCTTGATATAGTGGAGGGGACCATCGTGGATGGTCCCGGTCTGCGCACGTCGATATATTTCGCCGGATGCAGCCACCACTGCGAGAGTTGCCACAACCCGGGGTCGTGGGATGCCGCCGGCGGCAAGCCTATGAGCGTGGAGCAGCTTATGGAGGTGATAGATGACAACGAGATGGACGTGACCTTTAGCGGCGGCGATCCGCTCATGCAGATTGACGCCCTGTTGCCGCTGGCTCGCCGTGTCAAGGAGCGTGGCTACAACCTCTGGGTCTACACCGGCTATACCATAGAGGAGATACGCGCATCCGACAGCCTCAGCCGCATACTTGACTACGCCGACACCATCGTAGAGGGCCGCTTCGTCAAGGCTCTCAGAGATACCTCCCTGCGTTTCCGCGGCTCAAGCAACCAGCGCATCATCACGCTGCGTACCTGATAATTTCGTATAATTCTTATAAGATTTATAATTCTTATAAGATTTATAAGACTTATAAGATTTATAAGATTTTATAACCGCCAGCCGGCAGCCCCCTCAGAAGCTCGCGAAGTGCTTGAGCACTTCGTAGAGATAGTGCACGGGCAGCCCCATGACATTGTAGTAGCTGCCATAGATGCCTCTGATGCCTATGGCTCCGATCCACTCCTGTATGCCGTAGGCACCGGCCTTGTCATAGGGGCGGCAGGTATCCACATAGGCTTCTATCTCTGACTGCGACAGCCGGGCAAATTCCACATCTGTGGTCACGCTGAAACTTATTTGCAGCTTCACCGAGCATACTGTCACTCCGGTCACCACATGGTGCATGCGTCCCGAGAGGGTTTGCAGCATCTTGATGGCCTCCTCTCTGTTTTGCGGCTTGCCGAAAGCGATGCCGTCACATATGACCATCGTGTCGGCTGTGATTAGCAGGTCGTTGTCGGCCAGTTCGTCATAATAGGCCGTGGCCTTGAGGATTGACAGGTATTCGGGATGTCGGAATACCGGAAGTGACGGCGGGCATACTTCTTCCACATCATGCGTGTTGACCACCTCGAATTTAAGGCCGAGCAGCTGCATCAGTTCCTTGCGACGCGGCGATGCGCTGGCTAACTTGATGTTGTATGACCTAAGGTTTTGGGGCACAAGTGATGTCGGCATAGTGACAGATGATAAATAGGGAAACTATATACTGTAATTTCGGTCACGTAGAATAAACTACACGTAAAAATACAAATAAATGTCATAAAATCACACACTCTGTCACCAATTTGTCACACTCCCCCCCCCACGACATCAGCTACATAAGCAGTCCCGAAGGGACTCCCACTGACAGTCAACCAAATTCAAGAAAACACAC
>Gatling_p1__coassemble_284_pt1 | contig 38340 bp, 32 predicted proteins | sample Gatling_p1__metabat2_low_PE_016 | metagenome-assembled genome bin Gatling_p1 | reverse complement strand
CAGCAATATGTCGGCCACCGGCAATATCACCACACATGACACAACCATCGCCCATACCAGCGGAAGGCCGAACAAGCTGGACCCTTTATCGTAAAGATATACCAATGAAGTCAATATGATGAAATGGCCACAATAATATGTCATAGAATGACGACCGATATACCCAAGGTCAATCACCTTGAAAAACCAATCAGGCATCCGCTTTATGACACTATTGCATAATATGATTCCACCCAACCATAACGGCATGGATATCAGCCATGATATGCCTGGAGTATTGAGACCTGCAAGATAGAGCTGCGTCAGCGGAGGATCAAACCACAGGACCGTAAAATACAACAATGCCGAAACAGCAATACACCATCCGCTCCATTTGACATCATGCCACTGCGCACCAAGTGAATACAACGACAATGCCATAAGGCCCTGGGGCAACGGGAGGAATATATATGGACAGTCTTCCAAACTATGCCATATCACATAATATAGAGAGGCAATATAGAGAGGCAGCAATCCAGGCACCAACTGCTATAATATAATTATTCGCTTTGGATTGATTAAGCAAGGGATATATTAAATGGCACACGATCAATGCCGCCATAAACCACAAAGGTCCATCATCAGGTATATATCCCAATGAATAGAAGCGGATTAGTGTCGCACCCATAAGCCAGTGCCACGAGTTGTTGTGGCTCTCAAAGTACCCCGGAGCCCAAAGCAGCCAGCTAAGGATAGAAAAGAACAGGTATGGCACCACCAGATGTGACCATGTCTTTTTATACGATTCTTTGACAGACCTCTTTTTTTGGAATGTGCCTGATTTAAAAAAGAACCAGGCCATATAGAAATAAAATATTTTACCCACCCCCATTTTTTTCCAGCCAAAAGAATAATCTGTCAGATCATCTATATGTTGTACTATCACAACCAGAGTAAGCAATCCAGCAATCCAGTCAAGAGAATAATCACGCAAAGTCTTCTTAGAATAATCTAACGGAGAGGTCATATTTATTGATGTTATACTTTACCGTGATGTTCTTGGAGGAAGCGGAGTTGTGCCTCAAGCATTTCAAGGGATACCATTGGGGCAGCGGCTTCGCGAGCCATGGAGAGCGGACGGGTATACAGATAGTCTATCTCCATGGGGCGATGGAAGTCATAGTCAAGTTTCATGGACGGAGAGTACGGGGTCATTTCATCGGTGCTGCGAATCATATCGTCGGCAAATGATTCGGGGATTGATGAAACGCCACAGGCATGTGCTGCATGTATCACTTCAAGCATCTGACGGCGGATGAGTTCACGGGTGGACGGATGCCCCAACAACTCGTCGGTCTGCGCTCCGAGAGCGACTGTCATACCGTTAAACGGCATGTTCCAGACAGCCTTACGCCAACGCGCCTCGGCATAGTCAACCATGCGTGCTTTGATGCCGGAATCGTTTAAATCGTCAACGAGAGCAAGGCAATCGCCATCCGAGTTGACAGAATAGTCGCCAAGGTTGATATGGCCGTAACATTGATGGTCAATATGTCCCGGGCCGCGCTTGGCTGAGCATATGAAAGCCAGACCAGCCATGAGCCGAGCATCCGGAAGCATCTTCTGCACGTCCTCTTCGACTCCCAGACCATTTTGTATCAGCAATACAACAGGGGACTTGCCATCTCCGCTCTTGTCAATCAACGGACGCAGCAGCGACGGCAACAGATGGTTGTTGGTGGTCTTAAGCCCTATAATGATTACGTCGACCGCAGGCATATCCGCAGTCGACGTATAAGCATTGACATTATCTATATGAAACGAACCGTCACAGGAATCCACCTGCAGGCCGTTGCTTTTCACGAAGTCATAGTCACTATGCAGCAGGAAGTGCACGTCACGACCGCTCTTGGCAAGTTTACCGCCATAGTAGCCGCCTATACCTCCAGTGCCTATGACTGCATATTTCATATTATTTGTTGGCACGTTTACGTTCTATCTCGTCAAGGATTATCTTGCGTATGCGCAGATGATTAGGTGTGACCTCCACATATTCGTCTTCTTTGATATATTCCAGAGCCTCCTCAAGGCTGAATACCACCGGAGGGATGATACGGGCCTTGTCATCGGCACCGGAAGCTCGCATGTTGGTGAGTTTCTTGCTCTTGGTTACATTGACCACGATGTCATTGTCCTTGGCGTTCTCTCCGACCACCTGACCGGCATATACCTCCTCCTGAGGGAAGATAAAGAAACGTCCGCGGTCCTGGAGCTTGTCAATGGCATAGGCATATGCCGTGCCGCCTTCCATGGCTATGAGCGAACCGTTTGTACGGCGTTCTATGTCACCCTTCCAAGGCTGGTACTCATGGAAACGGTGAGCCATGATAGCTTCACCGGCCGAGGCGGTCAGCACATTGTTGCGCAGACCTATGATGCCGCGTGACGGAATCGTGAACTCCATGTGTATCCGGTCATTCTGGGCATTCATCGTAAGCATCTCACCCTTGCGGCGAGTCACCATATCGATGATTTTGCTTGAGTATTCCTCGGGGACATTGATAGTCAGCAGCTCAATAGGCTCGCACTTCTGTCCGTCAATTTCCTTGATGATGACCTGTGGCTGACCTACCTGAAGCTCGTATCCCTCGCGACGCATCGTCTCGATGAGCACCGAAAGGTGCAGCACACCGCGACCAAACACCGTCCATACATCTTCATGAGGATCTTTCTGCACTCTGAGAGCCAGGTTTCTGTCAAGTTCTTTGGTCAGTCGGTCAGATATATGGCGAGAGGTGACATACTTGCCGTCACGTCCGAAGAACGGGCTGTCATTTATAGTAAATGTCATAGACATCGTAGGCTCGTCGATAGCTATACGCGGCAGAGCCTCGGGAGAGGAGGCATCGGCCACAGTGTCACCGATTTCAAAACCCTCAATGCCTACGAGAGCACATATATCACCGCTCTGCACGCTCTGTACCTTTTTGCGTCCCATGCCCTCAAAGACATGCAGCTCCTTGATACGCTGCTTGACGGTGGAACCGTCCTTCTTCATAAGCACGATGTCCTGACCCTCGCGGAACTCGCCACGATGCACACGCCCTATGGCGATACGACCTACGTAGCTTGAGAAATCAAGCGATGTGATAAGCATCTGCGAAGGGCCTTCGATAGTCTCCGGAGCCGGGATATACTTGATGATAGCATCAAGAGCCGCACATATGTTATCGGTGGGCTTCCGCCAGTCATCACTCATCCAGCCCTGCTTGGCCGAACCGTAGACAGTGGGGAAATCCAGCTGGTCCTCAGTGGCATCAAGATTAAACATCAGGTCAAATACCATCTCCTGCACCTCGTCAGGACGGCAGTTGGGCTTGTCGACCTTGTTGATTACCACGACCGGCTTAAGACCCATCTGTATGGCTTTCTGAAGCACAAAACGTGTCTGGGGCATAGGGCCTTCAAAAGCATCCACAAGAAGCAGACATCCGTCGGCCATATTTAGCACACGCTCCACCTCACCGCCGAAATCCGCATGTCCCGGAGTGTCTATGATGTTGATTTTACAATCCTTATAGTTGATTGAGACATTCTTGGAGAGGATGGTTATACCACGCTCGCGCTCAAGGTCATTGTTGTCAAGAATGAGTTCTCCGGCATTTTGGTTCTCACGAAACAGATGCCCGGCAAGGAGCATTTTGTCCACGAGGGTTGTCTTACCGTGGTCTACGTGGGCAATGATGGCAATATTGCGGATGTTTTGCATACCTTAATGGAAACTTGTATATACACTTGAAAGCCCGGACGTTTGCCCGGTCTCTATCGTAAATCAGTCTGCAAAGTTACGCATTTTTCCCAAAACTCACCCATAACGCACATCATTAGTGAGCAAAAAACAATCACATTTCTCGAACTAAGGGGTGGTCAGGAGGGTGATGGCGAGGTCGAGCATGGTGTCATGGCCGGCGAGGGCCTGGACGGGGTCGAGGTCGATGGCGCAGCCATCGGTGGGCTCTACGCCTTGCTCGGTGCATACGCCGTTGGCATCGTACATCGGACAAGCCGAGAATCTGACGCCCCACCCGTTGGGAATCTCGCTTGAAAACGGCATGCCGCTTCCTCCGCCTGTCGTGGCACCAACCACCTTCACTCCGGGGAGATATTTCATTATGGATACGAAATTGTTGGCAGCCGAGAAAGTGGAGCGGTTACAGAGCACTACTACAGGTTTACCCCATAATATGTGAGAGCCTCCGGCCGGACGGTAATGTATGGGATAGGGGTCTGAAAAGTCATCATGCCCCGGTCCTGTCTTATGACGGATGGAACCTACGACTGTCTCCCGGGTAATGAAACGTCTGACAAGAGTCTCTACATTTGTCAGGTCACCTCCCCCATTGTCACGCACATCTATTATCAGGCCCTGAGCAGATGACAGATAATTAAGCACATGGTCAAGATTGCCTTCGCCAAGAGTCACGCCGAAAGAGCCGTAATAGATGTAACCCACATTCTGTGGCAGCATCCCATAGGTCATGCCATTGACCTGACGATAGTTGAAATTAAAATAGTATTGCTCTATGAGCCGTGAATCATAGTTCTGAGGGTAGTCACTCCACCACTTGCGATAATACGACACCTCAAACGGGGATGAAAGATTTGTATGGCCGTCACGCAGCTCTGCAAGCATAGCAGCACAGACATCAAACAATTCGCTCCTGGTCATATTGTCGCTGATTTTCGCCGCATAGCGTGCATGCACCTCATCCCAGTCAACACCCTTGTCGGCAAAAAAACAGTAATGCTCATCAACCACCGTCCATAAAGCCTCAAAATTACCCCTTGCATCGTCGTCCCACTGCTCTATCTCATGACAGGCAGAGAAGCCAAACGCGGTAAGGAGCGAAATTATATACAGAATCAGTAATCGTGCTATGGCTGGCATGGATATTTTTCGTTTACAATGCGCTTATTATGCGGACATTATCAGCCGAGATGGGTTTGCGCGGATTTAAGCTCATCCACTCGCCTGAAATGCCTATGATAAATGTGTTGGAGGTGATGCGTGAGGTGATGCCATTGACCTTTGTGGAGTAGACGTAGCCACGGTAGCCCACGCGGAGCGAAGTCGCCCCGAAATGCAGGTCGGCGGTCAGCTGGTTGTCCATGGCGAAATAATTGCCCCAATGCCCCCAGTGTATGGTGTTTTTATGATTGCCGAGCCAATACTCATAGTAGGGCTGTCCGTACTCCACACCGTAGAACACGCCTGTCAACGGCAACGTAGGCTTATAGGTGACGGTTATCGGCAGACGCCCGACGCGTGTCTTCCACGAGGCATATGCCGCAGCATCGACAGTCCATGACACTTTCGCCGACGCCGGATTGTTGCTGTTACGTCCGTTGTACATGCAGCCGGCCATTATGCCTGTGGACCCTCCGGCACCTACGGTGATACCCCACGGAAGCTGCCAGCGGTGCATCATGCCCCAGCGGGCATCCACTCCGGCATACCACATGGAGTTATTACGTGCCGGACTGTCGGCATCATCCCAAGTGCCTCTGACAGTCAGGTTCATCACCCAACGCTCAGGTGAGAATTTCATGGCTTGCCAACGCTCATACTGCAAAGCGAGCGAATAACCGCCATATATAAGAGGTGTCAGATAGGTATCGGCGAGATGCGTTCCGCCGGCCTCAAAAGTGTACGCCGACATGACCGGACGTATCACCTCCATCCGCGACGAATCAGCATCAGCACAATGCCCCGACAGCACAGCCGCCAGTATCGTAAGTGACGCAACGATACTGCGGCCATAGCTACGGATGTAGCAGAGAGGTAATCTATTGCGGTGCATTGTCATCAAACTCTATCACCGACTGGCTCAGGTCATCAACAGACTCATCCGACAGACTGTCAACGGGCGACTCAGCATCAGCCCCATCCACCGCATCATCAGCATCATCGGTAAATACAGGTTCAAGCTCGGTAATCTTGTCGAGCTGCCATGTGGTCAGTCGCTTGCCCTTGGCCCGGAACGATTTCACACCGACAAATTCATCCACATCCACTATCATCGGCTCGCGTTGCGCGTCCTCGCCGCCGAAAGTGACCTCTATACGGGCATGAGGAGTATCAGTGATAAATAACAGACGTGATTTTTCGTTCTCACCGATGAAACGCTGCCGCTTGGCCGAAGGCTCGAAAGTAAACCTCTTAAGATAGGGATATTTCTGATCGGCATCATAGAGCACAGCCGTCCACTCCACTCCCTCGCGATATTTCTCTATGCGTATGATGCCATCGCTATAGTGGTTGGTGGCCTCAAACGAGCTCATGTAGTATTCTCCGGTGTTGAGCACCACAAGAATCTGGTCCTCACCGAGAAATTCGCCCAGATATGTTCCCTGGGCATTGTAGTTGAGACGCAGTACATCGTGGTCAAACCACACCTGACGGCCTCCGAGAGTTGACACGCCTTTGTCCTTGAGCGTAAAACTCTTGACCTCGTTTTTGGTGACGAGATTGCCCATGGCACCTTTGCCCTTGATGGCAAGTTTGCTGAAATCAATGTCAAACGACAGCGCTTTGAGGCGCGGCTTCTCCTTGAGGTTGACGCTGACCACCTCAGCCTCCCCGTTGTGGTTGACCGTAAAATAGCGCACTCGCGTACCCGGTTTGCCGGGGGTCATGTTATAGTCCTTGTCGCGTGTCAGACCTGTCACGGCAAAACGTTTCATGTAGTACGGGCCGTTTTTACCGTTCTGATATATGGCATTGTATATGGTGCGCTCATCGCCTTTCTTGAATACGCCGAGCCACATTACATTTTTGCCTATAAACAGTTTGTCCTGAACTTTGACCACTTTATAATGGCCGTCACGATAGAAGACTATGATGTCATCAATCGACGAGCAGTTACATACAAACTCCTCCTTCTTCAACGAAGTGCCGATGAAACCCTCCTCACGGTTGATGTACAGCTTCTCATTGGCCTCAGCCACTACAGACGCCTCGATATTGTCAAAACTGCGTATCTGTGTGTGGCGTGGATAGGCGTCGCCATACCGTTCCTTGAGCTGCTCAAACCAACCTATGGTATATGATACCATATCACTCAGTTTTTCAAGCAGGTCGGCGATACGGGCGTTATACTGCGCTATCAGTTCCTCGTTTTGCTTGGCGTTGAAGCGTATGATGCGCCCCATCTTGATTTCAAACAGCCGTTCAATGTCCTCCGTGGTGACCTCGCGCCACAATTTGGGCTTCCAAGGCTCGAGACGCTTGTCGATATGCAGTATGGCGGCCTCCTTTGACGCGGCCTGTTCATACTCCTTGTCCTTATATATGCGCTCCTCGATGAATATACGCTCCAAAGAGGCGAAGAACAGCAGTTCGCGCACCTCGCCGAGCTGTATCTCAAGCTCGCGGCGGAGTATGTCACGTGTGGTGTCGACATTGTATCGCAGCACATCGCTCACCCCTACGAAATGAGGTTTGTTGTCACGGATTACGCAGCAGTTGGGCGATATCGACACCTCGCAGTCAGTAAACGCATAGAGCGCATCAATGGTCTTGTCGCTTGACGTGCCGGGCAGCAGATGCACGATTATACGCGCATGCTCCGCAGTGTTGTCATCGACCTTACGGATTTTGATTTTACCGCCCTCAAACGCCTTGATAATCGAGTCGATAACCGTCCCTGTGGTCTTGCCGTAGGGTATCTCAGTGATTGCAAGCGTCTTGTTGTCAATCTTTTCAATCTTGGATCGGACCTTGACGGCTCCGCCACGTTCTCCGTCGTTATAGCGGCTGACATCAATCATGCCGCCGGTCACAAAGTCGGGATACAGCACGAAGTCCTCGCCTCGGAGATATGATACAGCGGCATCTATAATCTCATTGAAATTATGAGGCAGGATTTTGCTGCTCAGACCCACGGCGATACCCTCCACACCCTGGGCAAGAAGCAGAGGGAACTTGGCCGGCAGAGTGACAGGCTCTTTCTTGCGCCCGTCGTAGCTCAGCGTCCAGTCGGTCACTTTGGGATTGAAAAGCACATCAAGCGCAAACTGGCTCAGACGCGCTTCGATATATCGTCCGGCGGCAGCCGACGAGCCTGTCAGTATGTTGCCCCAGTTTCCCTGGGTCTCCACAAGCAGGTCCTTCTGACCGAGCTGCACGAGGGCTTCGTATATCGAGGCATCACCATGAGGATGATACTGCATGGTGTTGCCCACGATATTTGCCACCTTATTAAATCGTCCGTCATCGAGAGTGCGCATGGAGTGGAGTATGCGCCTCTGCACAGGTTTCAGACCGTCGTCAATCGCCGGGACGGCACGCTCAAGAATCACATATGAGGCATAGTCCAAAAACCAGCTGCGATACATGCCCCTGAGATGGTGCTTGGTCAAATCCTCGGCCAAAGAGTGGTGATGAGCCGGGAGCTGTGACTCCACAGCCTCCTCTGCCTCGGTTTCGCTTACATCTTCTGCGGCGGACTCGATGTCGCCGGCATCAGGATGCGGCAGCCTGTCGATGGGATCGTCTGTATCGTTGGGTGTGTTTTCGGACATGGATCGTATGCGTGGTTATGGTCTTGTGGTATTCTATACTGTCAGGATTTCCTTTTCCTTGGCTGCGAAAAGGTCATCAATCTGCTTGAGGTACTTGTCGTGGAGCTTCTGCGCAGTGCCTTCGGCATCTTTCTCCACGTCCTCAGGCATACCCTGCTTGACGGCCTTCTTCAGACCTTCGATAGCGTCACGACGCGCATTGCGCACTGACACCTTGGCCTGCTCGGCCTCGGCCTTTGACTGCTTGACGAGCTGCTTGCGGCGGTCTTCGGTCAGCGGCGGAATAGAGATGCGTATCACCTCACCGTTGTTTTCGGGAGTGATGCCGAGCTCGCTGTTGATGATAGCCTTCTCGATTTCACGGAACATCGATTTCTCCCACGGTGTGATTACGATAGTACGCGCATCAGGCACGGAGATATTGGCGACATTGCTGATAGGGGCAGCACTGCCATAATAGTCCACACGTATGCCGTCAAGGATTTTGGGATTGGCTTTGCCGGCACGGATATGGGCAAGTGATTCATCGAGATATTCAACGGCCATCTGCATTTTCTCCTCAGCAGGGCCAAGATAGGTCTTAGGGTCGGTCATGGTTGACAAGTATATTAAATATTGTTATTATTGTTCGTTAGTGACAAGAGTGCCGATATTTTCACCTTTCAGTACCTTTATCAGGTTGCCCGGGGTATCCATATCAAACACATATATAGGCAGATTATTCTCACGGCACATCGTGATAGCCGTCAGATCCATCACTTTCAGGCCGCGGGCCAGTACCTCATCGTAGGTGATGGAGCTGAATTTCTTTGCTTCGGGATCCTTCTCGGGGTCGGCGGTATATACGCCATCCACACGTGTTCCCTTGAGCATTATCTCGGCATCGACCTCTACGCCACGGAGTGCGCTGGCAGTGTCGGTGGTAAAGAACGGATTGCCTGTACCTCCGGCTATGATGGCCACTTCGCCATTAGACATGGCATCAAGAGCCTTGCGGCTGCTGTAGTGCTCGCCTACGGGGTGCATGGCTATGGAGGTCATCACACGCGCACGCTGACCCACAGCCTCCAGAGCCGAGCGCAGAGCCAGAGAGTTGATTACGGTGGCAAGCATGCCCATCTGGTCGCCGGTGACACGGTCGAACCCTTTGGCAGCTCCCGAGAGACCGCGGAATATGTTGCCTCCGCCTATGACTATGGCGACTTCCACGCCCATCGTGCCGACGAGTTCGGCTATCTGTGTGGCATAAGAATGCAGACGCTCAGTGTCGATGCCGTATCCTTGGGCACCCATGAGGCTTTCGCCGCTGAGTTTGAGCAATATTCTGGAATATCGTGGTGTACTCATGAGTTTGATTAGATATATAAGTTGGTCAGAATGTGTTAAAAAGTTCCTGTTTCCACAAAGTTAGGAAAAATTTCATCCATTGCTGAAACTTTTGCAACAGTTTTAGCGTCTAAACAACATAATAGATACAGAAATACCGAATAAAATCCATCACCAACTACTTAAACAGACTGCTATGAAAATCAAAGCCTTGTTTTCAATCGCCCTTATGACCTTGGGCGCGACCATGCTCCACGCAGCGACCGTAACACGGAATGTACCTGTTGACGGCACCATCAATGCCCTTGTCACATCTGCCAGCATCGATGTGGTCTATACCGTAAGCCCCGGGGCGGTCAAAGTCTCCGTGACCGGTCCGGACAATCTCGTGCCTATGGTACAGGTGGTCAAGAAAGGCCAGACACTCAATATCGGCGTACAGAAGCCCAAAGATGTCAAAAAGCTGAATCTGAAGGGATTGAAAGTCACAGTCAACGGACCGGTAGTGTATGCCGTCAAAGCTTACACATCATCCGACATCAAATTCACCAACGCCCTCAATGTCAGCAACAAGCTGCTGAAACTTTATGCAGACACCTCGGCCGACATCGAAATCCCGGAAGTATCATCAACCGGCACAGTGTTAATTGACTCAGACACCTCAGCCGACATCAAAATCAAATCCATACGCGCTGACAAGCTTTCCATATCGACTGACACATCGGCCGACGTCGAGATAAACACAGTCAATGTCACCACGCTCAACCTTGACTCGGATACAGGTGGCGACATCAAGCTCGGGACTGTTTCAGCCGGCATAGTAGGTGCGAAAGCCGACACCGGCGCAGACATCGAAATCGCCACTCTCACTGCACGCATCCTTGATGCACGCGCCGACACCGGTGCCGACATCAAAGTCCGCAACGGGCGTGCCGACAAAATCAAGGCTCATGCCGACACCGGCGCAGACATAAATCTCAAAGAGCTGTCGCATGGAGAAATCGAGAAGACGAAAGATACCGGCGGCGCTGTAAAGACCAAATAAGCAGCCCACATATCCATAACCCATAATCAGTGTGCATCAGACGATATCGCCCGGTGCACACTTTCTGTTTTTAAGACCTTCATCCCGACATGTATCTGCTCCAACCGAGGAAACAAATCATGTAACTGAAAGATAGCGCGGACTCATATATGTTGGAGGATACGTGGATTTTTTGTTAACTTTGTGGGAATCATCAAGATTAACAAAAACATCACAATAATATAATGGCAGAACTCAAAGATCTCACCAAGCGCAGCGAGGATTATTCTCGCTGGTACAATGAACTCGTAGTGAAGGCAGACCTCGCAGAGCAGTCGGCTGTGCGCGGATGTATGGTTATAAAGCCCTATGGCTATGCCATCTGGGAGAAGATGCAGCACACACTTGACAAGATGTTCAAGGCTACCGGTGTGCAAAACGCCTATTTCCCCCTTCTCATACCCAAATCTTTCCTCTGCCGCGAGGCCGAACACGTAGAAGGTTTTGCCAAAGAGTGCGCCGTAGTAACCCACTACCGCCTCAAAAACGACCCCAACGGCAACGGCGTCATCGTAGACCCCGATGCCCGGCTCGAAGAGGAGCTTATAGTGCGTCCCACCTCCGAGACCATCATATGGGGCACATATAAGAATTGGATACAGAGCTATCGCGACCTGCCTATCCTGTGTAACCAGTGGGCCAACGTGATGCGCTGGGAGATGCGTACACGCATGTTCCTCCGCACCGCAGAGTTCCTCTGGCAAGAAGGCCACACCGCCCACGCCACAGCCGAGGAGGCCGAAGCGCGCACAGTGCAGATGCTCAACGTGTATGCCGATTTTGCCGAAAATTTCATGGCAGTCCCCGTAATCAAGGGTGTGAAAAGCGCCAACGAACGCTTCGCCGGAGCACTCAACACATACACCATCGAGGCGATGATGCAAGACGGCAAGGCCCTGCAGAGCGGCACAAGCCACTTCCTCGGCCAGAACTTCGCCAAGGCTTTCGATGTGACATTTGTCAACAAAGACAACAAGCCCGAATATGTGTGGGCCAGCTCTTGGGGCGTATCCACACGTCTGATGGGTGCGCTCATTATGACACACAGCGATGACAACGGTCTCGTGCTGCCTCCGCACCTCGCCCCTATCCAGGTGGTGATAATCCCGGTGTCAAAAAATGCCGACCAGCTTGCCGAAGTCGACAAGGTTGTAGAGCCTATCGTCAACAATCTGCGTGCACGCGAAATATCAGTGAAATACGACAACGCCGACAACAAGCGTCCCGGCTTCAAATTTGCCGACTACGAGCTTAAGGGAGTACCTGTACGCCTCGTGCTCGGTGCCCGTGACATAGCCAACGGCACCATAGAGGTGATGCGCCGTGACACACTTGAGAAAACCGTAGTGCCACTTGACGGCATCGAGGACTATGTGCAGAATTTGCTTGAGGACATCCAGAAAAACATCTTCCAGAAAGCTCTCAAGCTCCGCGAATCCATGACCCGCACCGTTGAGACTTACGATGAGTTCAAGGTAGAAATCGAAAAGGGAGGCTTCATCCTCGCCCACTGGGACGGCACACCCGAGACCGAGGATCTCATCAAAGAAGAAACCAAAGCAACAATCCGTTGCATCCCCCTCGATGGCGACACCACACCCGGCAAGTGCATGGTCACCGGCAAGCCCTCAAAACAGCGCGTAATCTTCGCCAGAGCATATTAATCTGACAGCAGTCACTCATTCCTCTATGAAAGCCCCTGTAATAGCCATAGTCATCCCCTGTTACAACGAGGAGGAAGCTCTGCCCATCACCGCTGCCCGACTGCTCGGACTGCTTGACAGCATGCAGGCCGACGGCCTGATTGACGCCGCAAGCTACGTGATGTGCAGCAACGACGGCAGCCGTGACGCCACATGGCGTGTCATATCCGAGCTGCATGCCTCCGACCGCCGCATCAAGGGAATATCGCTCGCCCACAACCGCGGTCATCAGTATGCCCTGCTGGCCGGACTGATGGAAGTGAAAGACCATTGCGACGCGGCGGTATCTATCGACGCAGACCTCCAGGATGATCCGGAAGCTATCAGGGAGATGGTCAAGGAATATCTCAAAGGCAAAGAAATCGTCTATGGCGTGCGCAGCAGCCGGCAGACCGACACATGGTTTAAGCGCAACACGGCCCACGCGTTCTACTCGTTCCAGAAATCCATGGGGCTTGAGACCGTGTATGACCATGCCGACTACCGCCTTATGTCAAACCGCGCACTCAACCTGCTTGAAGCCTACGGCGAAAGCAATCTGTTTTTGCGCGGCATCGTCCCACAGATAGGTCTTGACACCGCCATCGTGACCTACAGCCGTGCGTCACGTGTGGCAGGTGAGTCAAAGTATCCGCTGAAGAAGATGCTCAGCTTCTCCATCGACGGCATAACGAGCTTCTCGGCCAGGCCGATGAGATGGATATTCTTTGTAGGACTACTGCTTCTCGCCATAGATCTGCTTGTGGGCGCATACGTGCTTTACTCCCACTTCTTCCGCGAGACAATTTCAGGCTGGGCATCCATCATGCTGTCAGTATGGTTTCTCGGCAGCCTCATACTCATAGCCATCGGCATAGTCGGGGAGTATATCGGCAAGATATTCACAGAAGTCAAAGGGCGTCCACGCTATGCCCTGCGCGACAAACTGATCGATTAGCCCCGTAGACCATCACATGGACCAGCAATTTCTTGACAAGACAGGCCTGACGCAAGAACGAGCATCCGCGCTGCTTGACGCCATGCGTGACAGCCTCGTGAAGTGTGCCTTGCAGGGCGACTCCGTAGCTCTGCCCGGATTCGGGACATTCGAGACTGTCAAAGACGACGAGCGTGTGGACCGCGACCTCTCCACAGGACGTCAGATACTCCTGCCCCCACGGTTGTCGATGGGATTCAACGGCAGCACCTCGCTTATCAAGAGCATCAACAAGAGCATGTAACACCCCCACGGTTATGAACAACACCCTTACTTTGCAGCAGTTTGCCCAGATGGTGGCCGCTTCGGCCGACATCTCCATGGATGATGCCCAATCGTTCATAACCTCTCTGACTGACCATATAAAGGGGCTGCTTGCCTCGGGCGAGAAAGCCCATTTACCCGGCATAGGCACCTTTGCCATCATAGAAGCCGACGGCAAACCGTCGGTCATGTTTGCGCCTGACGACAGTTTCGCTGACGCAGTCAACGAGCCGTTTGCCATGTTTGAGCCGATTGAACTTGATGGCGAAGCCGCCATTGACATCGCCCAATCAGAGGTGGCCTCTCCACAGGCCTCCGAGGCCGACACAGAAAACGCCGACGACGAGCCGGCTGACGCTCAGTCCGAAAGCCCTGTATCCGCACCTCAATCTCCACAGCCAACCCCCACAGAGGATGAAGTGGAGGCCGTGGCAGCACAAAAAGCCCCGGAAGAACCGACACAAGGACCCACCAACATCCCGGAAAAGCCGGAAACGACCGGCGTCAGCATCGAGCCATCCATTCCGTCCATTGTCTCCCCTGTGATTCCCACCGCCCCAGCGCATCCGTCGCGCCAATATAGATTCGGTTGGCTGTGCGCCGGTATCGCCATAGGTGCGGTGATAGGCTACCTTGCAGCGGCATTGATATATACATCACGCTGGATGTCAGAAGATTATGGCGAAGGATACGAAGAAGCTGCCGAATATACCGATTCAATCCCCTCCGTGACCGAAGACATTGAAGCAGCCGCCACCGTTGATGAATACGCCACACAGCCGGCCATATTGTGCTCCGACACAGTGACTGTCAAAAGATATATCACCCACATGGCCAAAGACTACTATGGCGACAGGAATTTCTGGGTGTATATCTACGAAGCCAACAAGGAGATACTCGGGCATCCCGAACGCACCCTCCCCGGCACCGTAGTCCAGATACCCACCCCGGCATCCATCCCTGCCAATACATCCAATCCCGACGACATCAGGCAAGCCAAACAGCTCGCCTCCGAAATCTACGCCCGATTCCAGTAACCGACGGAGCAAATGCCCCGATACACACCAATGTCGCTAACTTAAAGAATGCTAATGCAACACCCTAATTAGCATGGCTTTAGGCGACATGCCATGGCATGTCCCTACTACATGAGGACGCCAGTCAAGCATTGACGAACTTAAGTTAGGCGACATTGCGATACACACTGAGATAGCGTGTGACAAAGCATAGGGATTTGTGGCATTTTACTGAAAAAAGATTAAACATTTGGAGTACGCAACTTTAAATAAATAAATTTAACAATCTGCGCGTACAGGGAAATTGTTATAAAGTATAATTTTGTGTCGGTTATGGCTTATCTATAACCGTATCCCTCTTATCACAGTCATGGAATAAGTACCGGATGGACGACTGACCGCCACTGACAGACATCTAAAAATACAATCACCATAGGAAAAAACTCTAATTATGACCGATCAGGTAGACATCAGACAATTAGGCGACCTCGTGGCCTCTAAGAGCAATTTCATGCATCTTGTCAACCAAGGTATGGACCAGACAATCGTCGGACAGAAGCACCTTATAGATTCGTTGCTCATAGCGTTGCTGGCCAACGGACACGTGCTGCTCGAGGGTGTCCCCGGTCTTGCCAAGACTCTCGCCATCAAGACCCTCGCCCAGGTAATCGATGCCAAATACAGCCGCATACAGTTTACTCCCGACCTGCTTCCTGCCGATGTCATAGGCACCATGATATACAGCGTGAAAAACGAGAAATTCGAAATCAAGAAAGGCCCGATTTTCGCCAACTTCGTGCTTGCCGACGAAATCAACCGTGCTCCGGCCAAGGTACAGAGCGCACTGCTTGAAGCCATGCAGGAGCGTCAGGTGACACTCGGCGACCGCACATTCCGTCTTGATGACCCGTTTCTCGTCATGGCTACCCAGAACCCCATCGAGCAGGAAGGCACCTACCCTCTGCCCGAGGCACAGGTTGACCGTTTCCTCCTCAAGGTCATCATCAGCTACCCGACCAAGGAAGAGGAAAAAGTCATCATACGCCAGAACATCAGTTCCGACAAGAAAGAGATACGTCCGCTGCTGCGCCCCGAAGAAATCATAGAGGTGCAGGAAGTGGTCAAGAAAATATACCTTGACGAGAAAATCGAGCGTTACATCATCGACATCGTGTTTGCCACACGTAACCCCGAAGACGCCGGCCTCGAGGACCTCAAGAACATCATAGCCTTCGGAGCCTCGCCACGTGCCTCCATATCTCTGGCACGCGCATCACGCGCCTACGCATTCCTCCGCGGACGCGGCTACGTGATACCCGAAGACGTGAGAGCCGTATGCCACGATGTGCTCCGCCACCGTATCGGCCTGACCTACGAAGCAGAGGCCAACAATATCACCACCGACGAAATCATCTCCAACATCCTTGACAAGGTAGAGGTGCCCTGACCCCGTGCCTCGGCATTCATAGTATGGAAGCCAACGAACTACTCAAAAAGGTACGCAAGATCGAGATCAAGACTCGGGGCTTGTCGCAAAACATATTTGCAGGCGAATACCATAGCGCCTTCAAAGGCCGCGGCATGACCTTTGCCGAGGTGCGCGAATACCAGTATGGCGATGACATACGTGACATTGACTGGAACGTGACCGCCCGACACAACAAGCCCTATGTCAAGGTCTACGAGGAAGAACGCGAGCTCACCGTCATGCTGCTGGTCGATGTCTCCCACAGCCGCCTGTTCGGAGCCGTGGGCGAGGAGAAGCGCGAAATCATGGCCGAGATAGCAGCCACGATAGCCTACAGCGCCATCACCAACAACGACAAGATAGGCGTGCTGTTTTTCTCTGACCGCATAGAGAAATTCATCCCTCCCAAAAAGGGACGCCGCCATGTGCTTTTCATCATCCGTGAGCTTCTGGACTTCCAGCCCCAGGGAGTAGGCACTGACATAGCAGCAGCCCTGCGATATTTCACCGACGCCCTGAAGAAACGTACCACCACCTTCCTTATAAGCGACTTCATAGACACCCACGACTATTCACAGGCACTGTCGATAGCATCAAACCGCCACGATGTCATAGGCATACAGGTCTATGACAAACGTGACACATCGCTCCCCCCGGTGGGACTGATACGCATGCACGACCTGGAGACAGGAGCCGAGAAGTGGGTCGACACGTCAAGCTCGGCTGTACGCAAAGCCTACGGACGCTGGTGGTATGAACGCCAGCAGCGCATGGACGCAGTGTTCAAACGCTCACGTATCGACATGGCCTCCATAGCCACCGACGAGGATTTCGTCAAAGCGCTCATGGGGCTGTTCAAACGCCGTGGAGCCGGACGCTGACCAGCTGCCGTTGCCGCATTTGCCCCTCTGATGCCCTACCCCACTCAATCATTGATTTTCTGACGCACAATAAGCTTTTCCACAAGATATGTCGACAACATCCCTCCGTCATATAAGCCCCTGGCGCTCGCTGCTCAAAGCCACAGGAGTGGCTGTCATGTTAACGGCGGTGCCGTATATGCACGGACAAAACGTCCGAATAGAGTCAAAGCTCGATTCGGCGACACTTATGATGGGGCGCGTCACGTCACTCAATGTGACCGTGGTCAAGCCATCGGCCGAGCGCGGACGCATAGTGATTCCCTCCGACTCCATGACAGCCAATGTGGAGATAGTGGGCGAAGCGGCTGCCGACACCACAAGCCTCGGCAACGGAATCGAAGAAATCAAGCGGCGCATAATCCTCCAGTCATTTGACTCCGGAGTATATGTGCTCAAGCCCATCCTCTATGTCAGCCCTCTGGGCGACACCATAGCCTCCGACCGTCCGGTGCTGAAAGTAATCCCGGTCAACGTGGATTCGCTGACCACCATACATGATTATGCGGATGCCCAGGAGGGCGAACACCGTTTCTTTGACTTTCTGCCCGATTTTATGACCACATGGTGGTTCTGGCTGATAGTGGGATTAGTGCTTGCAGCTGCCGGCATCATCCTGTACTTCCACTATGCCAAGAAAGGCAAAATCACCATCAAGCTCCGCAGCAAGCCCGAAGAGCCGCCGTATGAACGGGCTGTACGTTCGCTCAACGACCTGCGGTCACAGCACCTGTGTGAGCAGGGACGCGAAAAAGAGTTCTATACACGCCTCACCGACATATTGCGCGTATATCTTGACAAACGTTTCCATATCAACGCCATGGAGATGACATCATCGCAGATACTGCGCGCCCTTGAAAGCAACGAGGCCACACGTCTGCCCCGACTGCACATGAGCCAGCTACTGGAAATAGCCGATTTCGTCAAGTTTGCGGCACAGCGTCCGCTGCCCGACGATAACGTCAAGGCCTTCAACAACGCCATGCAGTTTGTCGAGGACACCAAGCCTGTAGAGCCGGTCACTGACGCCAACAGCAACGCCTCTCAGTCCACGCCGCAGCAGACCGCACCCCAACCATCTAAAAAAAGTTGATAAAACCCCTCACCACCCGATATGCAGCTCGCTAATCCGCATTATCTCTGGCTGTTCCTGATATTCATACCTATCATATTGTGGTATGTCAGGATAATACCCCGAAGCAACGCCTCGCTCGGAGTATCGACACTGCAGCCTATCGCCAAGATGCCACGGTCATGGAAAGTGTACCTGCTCCATTTGTGCTTTCTGCTGAAACTTCTCGCCATAGCATGCCTCATCATAGTATTGTGCCGTCCGCAGAAGCGTGATAGCTGGAGCGCATCGAGCGTCTACGGTTCGGACCTCGTCATAGCCATGGATATATCGGGCAGTATGCTTGCCCGTGACTTCAAGCCTGACCGCTTCGAGGCTGCCAAGAGCGTAGCCAAGAAATTCATCGCCGGGCGCGAAAGCGACAATATCGGCGTCGTCATATTTGCCGGCGAAAGTTTCACAGCCGTCCCCATGACCAATGACCGCGCCGTGCTCTCCAACTACATCAATGACATCAAGATGGGCATGATTACCGACGGCACAGCCATCGGTGACGGTCTGGCCACGTCAATCAACCGCATACGTGAGGGCAAAGCCAAATCCAAAGCCATCATACTCCTGACCGACGGCAGCAACAACACCGGCGTCGTGGCACCTCTCACAGCCGCCGAGATAGCCAAGAAGTATGGCATCAAGGTATATACCATAGGCATCGGCACCAACGGCAACGCCCTCTTTCCGCAGCAGAACGCTTTCGGCCGCATAGAATATGTACCCATGCCGGTGGTCATCGATGAAGTCACCCTCCGCAAGATAGCATCCACCACGGGAGGCAAATATTTCCGCGCCACCGACAACAAGGCTCTCGCCGAGATATTCGCCCAAATCGACTCCATGGAGAAGACCAAACTCGATGTGCACAACTACTCGGCCACCGAGGATGACTACATGCTGTGGATGGCTCTCGCCATAGGGCTGTTCGCGCTCTCCATCATACTGCGCCACTCGGTGGTACGCACCATACCCTGACAATTCCAACACTCACGATAAATAACACAAGAGGTTAACACCCGACACACAATCATATGATCAGTTTTGTCTATCCCGGTCTGCTATATCTGTTGCTGCTGATTCCGGCAATAGTGGGACTGTGGTTCTGGGCCCGATGGTCAGGCAAGCGCAATCTCCGCAAATTCGGACACATAGCCATACTCCGCCATCTGATGCCCGATGCGTCGAAATACATGGGAGGCATCAAACTTGCCGTAGAGATGGTGGCACTTGCCGCCATGGTCATCGCCCTGGCGCGCCCCATAGCCAAGAACGCCAGCGCCGAGGGCACCAATGAGACGGTCACATCGCGAGGCATAGAACTGATGGTATGTCTTGACGTGTCAAACTCCATGCTCGCATCGTCGACCAACAATCCCTCGGGTCAAAGCCGCCTCAACAAGGCCAAGAACATACTCGAGAAAATCATCGACAAGATGAGCAACGACAAAATAGGCCTGATAGTGTTTGCCGGGGATGCCTATATGCAGCTCCCGATAACATCGGACTACATATCGGCCAAGATGTTCCTGTCAAGCATCAATACCGGCATCGTACCGACACAGGGCACCGCCATCGGCGCAGCCATAGACATGGCGGCCTCATCGTTCACCCCCGACTCCGACATGCCCAAGGCCATAGTGGTCATCACCGATGCCGAGAACTTCGAGGATGACGCCGCAGGTGCAGCCAAATCGGCAGAGAAATCAGGTATCAGAGTCGATGTGGTGGGTGTCGGCACTCCGGAAGGTGCCCCCATCCCTCTCAACAGCCAGCATACCGAGTTCATGCGCGACGAAAACGGTCAGGAAGTCATCACCGCTCTTAACGAGACCATGGGCGAGGAAATAGCCAAGGCAGGAGGCGGCATATACCTCAATGCCAACAACCCGTCCGTAGTGACCGACCTTGATGACAACCTCAACAGCCTCGGCGATGCGGAGTTTACGCGCAAACACCACAGTCCGGCGGCCGAGCAGTTTAACATCCTCGCATGGCTCGCCCTGATATTGGTGGTCATAGACCTCTTCATCCTCAACCGTAAGATAAAGTGGCTGACACGCTACAATTTCTTCTCCAAACATTGAAATACCACATGATGAGCCGTATATTATCATACATACTTGTTGTCAGCATGCTCGCCGGAGACGTCCCTTGCATCGGTGCGGCTACGAACCAACAGCCATCGTCGTCACCCCGGGAATATAAGTCCAACAAGCAGGAACGAAACTTCATAGCTGCCGGCAACAAGCTCTACCGCGACAAGCGCTTTGCCGAGGCCGAGGTCCAGTACCGCAAAGCCATCGAAGCCAACCAGGCCTCCGAGACCGCCATATTCAATCTGGCTGCATCTCTGATACGCCAGGGAGGAACCAACTCACCCGACGCCCCCAACAAGACCATACAAGAGGCTCAGCAGCTCCTGTCGGCTCTCAGCAGTTCGGCCCGCGACGCCCATCTCGCAGAGCTGGCAGCCTATAATCTCGGCAACCTCGCCTACAATGCCGAGCAGTACCAGCCGGCTATCGAGCACTATAAGAATGCCCTGCGCCGCAACCCCGACAACGACAAGGCCCGTCAGAATCTGCGTCTCGCCCAGAAGAAGCTCCAGGACCAGCAAAACCAGGACAAAAACCAAGACAAGGACAAAGATAAAGACAAGGAGCAGCAGCAAGACAAACAAGACCAGCAAAAAGACCAGAACAAAGATAAAAACGAAGACAAGAACAACCAGGACCAGCAGCAACAACAGCAGCAAAACAAGCAGCAGCAAAACAAGCAGCAGAGCGGCATAAGCGACAACAATGCCGAGCAGATACTCAAGGCGATGGAAAACGAAGAGAAAGCCACCCGCGCACGTATCAATGCCGAGAAAGGCAAGGAAGCCAAAGCCAACCGCCGCCAAGTATCCAAACCCTGGTAAGCACTCCGACAACCTCCCGATATGAAACGACTGATATTTCTGACATTCGTCACCTTATGCACCATCATAGGGCTTTCGGCCCAGCAGGTGAGTTTTGAAGCCATAGGTCCGCGCGGCATGGTCAGGGAAGGCGACAAATTCGCCCTTACATTCCGGCTCAACAATGCTTCGGCATCCGCTCCGCGTCAGCCACAGATTGCAGGCTGCACATTTATCTACGGTCCGGCCACGTCAAGCCGTTCGAGCTACTCGGTCATCAACGGCTCCGTCACATCATCGTCAAGCACCGACTATGTATTCACCTACCGTGCCGACAAGGCCGGCAAAGTCTCCGTTCCCTCGCTCAGTGTGGTGGTCGACGGCAAGAAATACAGCTCGCGTCCGATAGAATTCAATATCGGCAACGCCATACCCGGGCAGCAAGACCCGAGACAGGGCGGCAACAGCCGTGGCAACTATCCTCCGGTCGACATGGACGACATAGCCACCCAGAGCAGCGGACGTGCCGTCAACGCCAACGATGTGTTCGTGCGCATCATACTGTCCAAATCACAGGCCTACGAGCAGGAAGCGATAGTCTGCACCATCAAGCTCTATACCAAATACCAGATTTCGTCATTCATGCCCACGTTGCAGCCGTCGTTCGACGGGTTCCTGATACAGGAGCTTGATGTGCAGCCGGCACTCAACGAGGTCGAGAGCCTCAACGGCCACAACTACATGACCGCAGTGCTCAAGAAGTGCATACTCTTCCCACAGCGCAGCGGCAAACTCACCATCAACTCAGGCAACTATGACATCACGGTGGTACAGTACGAGCGCATCAACATGGGTCTGATGACCGTAAGCAATCCCACTGAAAAGCAGATAAAGGTGAGCAGCAACACTGCCTCTGCCAACATACTTCCTCTGCCCCAGCCTCAGCCCGATGGCTTTTCGGGAGCCGTAGGCGTTTTCAAAGTCGACAGCCGTCTTGTAGGCACCGCTTTCCGCACCGATGACGCCGCCACGCTCATATACACCATATCCGGCACAGGCAACATCAAGTATCTCAAAGAGCCTACCATAGATTTCCCTTCGGAATTCGAGTTGTATGAGCCTCAGAGCGACATCGACACACGTGTGCAAGGGAGCAACGTATCGGGCACGATGACCATCAACTACACCTTCGTGCCGCGTCAGGTAGGCCAGTTCCGCATCGGCAGCGACAAGTTCGTCTACTTCGACCCGTCAAAACGTCAGTACGTCACCCTGACCACCCAACCGTTTGACATGAAAGTCAAGCAAGGGTCAGGCGCAGCCGCAGCCTCCCGTCAGGATATCGCATCCAAAAACACCGACATACGCCATATCCACCTCCACGGCGCATCGCCCTCACAAGGCAACAACCTCGTCATAGAGAAAGTATGGTACTGGCTGCTGTATCTCATAGCCATAGGTGCATTGGGAGGAGTATTCTACGCCAACCGCCGCCACATGCGCATGGCTGCCGACGTGACCGGCACACGCATGGCGCGAGCCAGCAAAGAGGCGCGCAAACGTCTGCGTACCGCCCGCGGATACATGGATGCGCATAACAGCGACAAGTTCTACGAGGCCGTCCTTCAGGCCATGTGGGGTTTCCTCAGTGACAAGTTGTCAATGCCGGCATCGCAGCTGTCACGCGAAAATGTCAGCGAAAAGCTCCACGATTTCGGTGCCGACGATGCCGTGACCGACCGCCTTATCAATGTACTCGACCGCTGCGAGATGGCCCGATACACCCCCATGGGCAGTGACGAACAGATGGGCAACCTCTACCAGGAAGCATCGGAAGTCATCAACACCCTGTCATCCATACGCCGCAAATAACCCCACCCTCCATAGCATCAACGATATGAAACTCCATATAATACTGGCTTCGCTGATATTCGCCGTCGCATCCCCTCTGCTCCATGCCTCTCAGCATGAAATAATCCAGAAGGCAGACTCGGCCTACACCGCCGACAACTACATAGAGGCGGCCACGCTGTATAAGCAAGCCATCGATAGCCTCGGCACATCGACCGACCTCTATTACAATCTCGGCAACGCCCTCTACCGCATGAGCAAGCCGGGACAGGCCATCGTGGCCTACGAACGTGCCCTCAGGCTCGATCCCACCAATACCGATGCCCGCACCAATCTCGATTTCGTGAGCTCGCGCCTGATAGACCGTCCGGCCGAGAGAGGCACACTGATAGGCAATATGCTTGACACGGCATCCCTGTCGCTCCACAGCAATGCCTGGGCATGGATAGCGTTTGGCTGCTTCATGGTATTTCTCGGAGCCATCGCGCTGTATATGTTCTGCCCCTCGGTGATATGGCGCAAAACAGGATTTTTCGGAGGCTTCGTCGTGCTCATCTTTGCCGTCATATCCGGATTCCTCTCGGCGCGCAACGCCGCCCTGTGTCAGGCCACCGACAGAGCCGTCATCACCGTACCGTCAACCATCCTCTCCACCTCGCCACGCGCTCCGCGTGATCGCAGCGAGGAAGCCATCCTGCTCCACGAAGGCACCAAGATGCGCATACTCGACAGCGTGTCGACACGCACTGACTCAGTCAAATCAGTCTGGCTTGACGTAGAGATTGACAACCAGCACCGTGCATGGATTGACCGCAACGCCGTAGAAATCATCTAATGCTTTAGATATAAGCCACATACGGTCGGATTCAGCTACGGATTATCAAAATCTGCTATAAAACATATAAAATATTCGCAAAAAGATTTGTTTTTCACGACGAATCGCCTTATATTGTCAAAGGTTAAACAAAACATCGGCCCACAGCCAGGAAAACTAACTTATTTCTAATATCCAACTCTTAAATACTATCAGTATCATGACAAAAACCATCACCTTCAACGATCTCCGCCGCCTCAAAGACAGTCTGCCCGACGGTAGCATGCACCGTATCGCCGACAGCCTCAATATCACCGTACAGACCGTGCGCAACTACTTCGGCGGCAGCAACTACCAGTTTGGCAAAAACTGCGGCGTACACATCGAACCCGGACCCGGCGGTGGCATCGTAGTACTCGATGACACTACAATATACGATATGGCTTGCGATATACTCCGTGAGACGGAGTCGGCGTAAAGCCATTTTTTGTTTACACTTCAAAAAACAGACACCATATAACAGTGCGCAATGAACCTGACAGCATCATTGCGCATTGTTATTATATCTATGTCATTACATATGCCACGTTATGGAAGACCGTCTCATCACCATCGCAATCCACACTTATGAAAAAGCCCTCGTACTCAAGTCGCTCCTTGAGTCGGAAGGCATCACGGTAACTCTACAGAATGTCAACCTGCTGCAGCCTGTGGTTTCGTCAGGCGTAAGGGTACGCATCAAGGAGTCGGATCTTCCGCTTGCCCTCCGCATCATAGAGAGCAGCGACCTCCTATGTCCGGGCAAAGGGGACACGGCTGTGTCGGCCTCGTCCGACAGCGACCCCGTGGTCATAGTGCCGGTTGACGAAAGCCCGGCGCCACAAGCCGCCATATCGCTCGCTTTCAGAATCGCAGCCGCCCACAAGGCTCGCATATTGCTGCTTCACGCATATCTGGTGCCACCCGTTGGCATCAACAACCCCCTCAACGATGCCCTGACGTTCTCAAGCGAAATAGCACAAAACAAGGAGACACTGGATATGGAGACCATGGCACACACGCTTATGGCCCATGTCAGCGAAGATGTGCGCCGCAGCATCAAAGAAGGCTCTCTCCCACCTGTGAGATTCTCGACCAGAGTGGAAGAAGGCGTGCCCGAGGAGGTGATACGCCAGACGGCACGTGACCTCAACCCGATGCTCATAGTGATGGGCACACGGAGTTCGTCACAGAAGCAGCGCGAGATGCTCGGCAGCGTGACCGCCGAGGTGATAGACACATGCCGCTACACAGTCCTGACAGTGCCCGATGACACAGCTCAGATGGCACCCGACGTGACGGCATCGGCTCTGTTTTTCGGCAATATGGATCAGACCGACCTGCTCGCTCTTGACGAACTGTACCGTCTGCTCGGCGCATCGCCGCTTGACATCACCATCGTCAATGTCACCTCACGTAAGACAGCGAAATCATCGTCTGAAAGCATGCAGGCCCTGCTGAGATATTGCGCAGAACACTTCCCGACATTCCGGTGCAAACCGGCAGAGATACACCAGGGCAGCGTAGCAGATGACATCAACGCCCTCCTCAAAGAATACCGTGTAGATTTCATATCCATCCCCAACAAGCGGCGCAACGCCTTCACTCGCATCTTCAACCCCTCTCTGGCCCACCGCCTCCTCTACGACGCCAACCTCCCCATGCTCGTCATCCCCGTCTGACCGGGATGCACTCAATATTGTAGTGACATGCCATGGCATGTCTGCTAACGCAACGCCCTCATTTGTATGGCATGTCTGCTGACGCAACACTCTCATTAGCATGACTTTAGGCGACATGCCATGGCATGTCCCTACTACATATGAACGCCATTCGAGCATTTACGCTTGCTTAATTAAACAGCATTGTGGCATGTCCCTACTACATAGGAACGCCATTAGAGCTTTAATGACTGCTTAGGCTACAGGTGTTTCAGGAGGCGTTTGCGGCGCTGACGTTTACGTCGGTAGGAGAGGATGCGGTAAGCGCAATCGTCAGGATCGGCACCGGTCAGTGTATGGTAATATCCCACGAACTCTCTGAGCACCCAAATATTGACACCGAGCTGCGCCAACGATTTCATGGCATCAGACACGCCGGGATGGCGTCCTATGCCGAGGCGGTTGATGTCAATAAGTGAAAATTTCAGGTTTCCGCTCCCGGCATCGCGATGATAAAAGATATTGTCCATGTTGAAATCCCTCGGGACTATGCCGCGCGAATGCAGCCCGACGAGAAACTCCACCAACCGATACTGTATCTCCGCCCGCTCGGCTTCAGACCCCTTTTCGGGCATGAACATGTCCTTGACAGTATTGTAGGGCAAATAGGAGCTGATGAAGTATCCGGCCCTGAATATGCCCATGCGCCGCTCTTCTATATATGCTATCGGGAAAGCCGTATCAATGCCCTGACTGAGCAGATAGAGAGCGTTTTCATAAGCACGTCGTGCCTTGGATTTGCGCAGGAACGTATATATCAGCCCCTTGAAAAAGCCTACCGGCTTAAACCGCTTGACTATCACATCCATGCCGTCGGGAGTCTTCACTCGCTCCACTATGTTGCGTCTGTTCCAGCACACCTCCTCCTCGGAGTAGCCATGGCCAGGCACAGCCCGTACAAACCCATCAAGATGCCTGTAATCAGGGTGCAGCCTTACGTTCATTACTCTACAGTAAGAGGGGGTTGAAGATAATTGTCAAGTCCGTTGTCACATCGGGTGCGGTCGCTGCTGCGTGTCTCGGCAAGCAGACGGTTGTTGCGGTCAAAGGATTCGGCCTCCTTGGACGACGGATGCCACATGTGGTAGCATACAGCCACATGGCGCAACGGCAGAAACTCAACGCCATTGTTGATCAGACGCGCCACGAGGTCATGGTCTTCGCAGCCCCAGCCGCTGTAGTTCTCGTCATAGCCGTTGACCGCCACGAGGTCATCACGCCAGAAAGCCATGTTGCAACCGCGGTATTTCAGTTTGCCGGAGGCAATACTGCCGACAGCCGCAGCAAGCATCGGAGAGCGCAGCGCGTTTTTGCGGTTGAGAATATCGCGGGTCCACGGAGTTATGCCGCGGATTCCGTCGCGGAATATCTCTTCAGTCAACCGCTCGCCGAGAAGCACTCTGCTGCCACAGGCAAACGCCCCCTTGCGTGCATAATGCCGATGGTCCTCCACAAAGCGCGGATGCAGCAGTATATCACCGTCGATCTGCACTATATAGTCGCCCTCGGCCGCCGCAATGGCCTTATTGCGTATCGCTCCGAGGCGGAAACCGCGGTCCTCATGCCACACATGCCTGAGAGTAAACGGCGCAGATTCCGCGAACTTCCTGACCACGGCGGCTGTATCGTCCGCCGAGCCGTCATCAGCCACGATGACCTCATGTGGAAACTCCGTCTGGGATGCTACACTCTCAAGAGTGCGCAGCAAAGCTACCGGAGCATTATATGTGGAGATTATCAACGATACGAGCATAGCCTTCAATCATATAGATGTGAGAAGTTGAGCACCTTGTCTATTTCATACAGCGCCATCAATGCCAACGGATGGCGCCAGTTGTCGCCGTGCAAGAGAGTTTCGAAGCCCTGACGAATCTCCGCATCACATGCCGGTGACAACGACGGAAACCGGCGCAGACGCTTCAATGTGCGTCCTGCGAGCACCTTGCGTTGCAGCGGCGACAGATGGAGAAAATCAGCCATGCCATTGATGACGCAGAATCCCTCGGAGTAAGTCAGCCCCTCCTTCGATGCCGCAGGTGACACCTTCATGTCATGCTGACGGAAGCGGTTATGACGCTCTCTGAGGCGTATGGCGCAGCCTCTCTGAGCCAGCTCCGACCAAAACCACCAGTCACCGCAAAAACGCATGGCCGTAAGCCTCCCGTCAATCTCGGGAGCAGCTTCGCGTCTGAACAGAGCCATTGAAGCATTATATATGCCATTGTTCATCAGCAGGTTGCGGCGTATCATGGTGTGGGAATCCATCACTTCGACAGCCGGAGCGTTGCGGCCCATGCGGTCCCAGTCAGCTCCGGGTATCACCTCTCCACGGGCATCTATGATATGCGAGCCGCAGTAGGCCACCACGGCCTCAGGGTGGGCTTCCATCAGGGGCACCAACGATGACAGGAAACTGCTGTCGGCGCTGTCATCGCTCTCGGCTATCCACACATATCGGCCACGAGCCACTCTCAGTCCGCGCTTCCATTGAGCAAAAGTAGAGCCGGAGTTGTTATCATTGCATACGATATGGCTCACCTTGGGATGAGAGCGGTAAGAGTCTATGATGTCACGACTGTTGTCAGTGGAACTGTCATCCAGGATGATTACCTCCATATCATCCATCTCCTGCCCGAGCACGCTGCTGATGCGCTCACGCAGAAACGGAGCGTGGTTATAATTGGGTATAATCACCGATACAAGCGGTGTATGTGGCTCAGATGGACGCTGCATAATGACAAAAGTACAAAAAATATTCGTAAATTCGCATAAACACTCAGTGCTCACATGAATTCATCCGACCGACTCTCTGTAATAGTCTGCAGCATCGACCCGGACAAGTGCCGTGACTGCACCGAATCACTCAGACGCACCGCCGGCATAGACCTGGAAATACGGGTAATAGACAACCGCGGCGACTCCCGACCGATAGCCGACATATACAACGAGGGCGCAGAACTTACCTCGGCACCGTATCTGCTGTTTATCCACGAAGATGTCATAATCTCAAGCCCCGGATGGGGGTGGAAGCTCCTCCGGAAACTCTCCGAGCCATCGACAGGTGTAATCGGATTTGCCGGGAGCACACTGCGTGTACCTGTACCCGGCGGATGGGACCAGGGGGGACCGGAATATATGAGAGCATCGCTGCGTCATGTGGAGGACGGCGTGTGCCACGAGGTATCGGCCGGTGCCGTAGACGGGGAAACGTTCCGCCAGGTCATCACGGTCGACGGTCTCGCCATGGCGGTGCGCCGCGATGTATGGGCCGAGTTCCCGTTTGACCATCATGTGCTTGACGGCTTTCACTGCTACGACATAGACTTCTCAGTGGAGATAGCGGCTGCAGGTTTCAAAAACTATGTGATGTATGGCGTGGATGTGATGCATCTCTCGGCCGGCAGCTACACCGAGCCGTGGATGCGGGCCACTCTTGACATGTTCTACACCAAATGGTCACGCATACCCGTCATGTCGGTTGACCCGATTGACGACAAGGCTGTCAATGACGCCAAATGCCGCTGCCTCTACGGCTTCATCTTCAAAGCCATCCGTTCGGCCATCTCCGACAACGCCGTGCGCCGCCTCATGCAACTCTACCGCGACCTCCCATCCTCATCACGCCACTACTACCGCCACCTTCTGACCCTCAAGTGGCAGCAACTCCGCTACCGCGACTGACATCACCATAAAATCGACACTATGCCCCAAAAACAATTTGCAACTTACTTACCCTGAGTTATTTTTGCTTCAGTATTCGCCCTCCCATTTTCGGGACTTTATCATTGATAGTATGAAAAACGGTGGATAATGAGTATCTTTGCATATGTCTTAACAGCTGAACCAATCGGCTTCCACGTCCACGCTTAATCAGTATGCCAAAAGTCTCAGTAATAGTTCCAAACTACAATTACAGCCAATACCTCACCCAAAGGATTGACTCCATACTGCGCCAGACATACCAGGACTTTGAAATAATCATCCTTGACGATTGCTCATCAGACAATTCCCGGGAAATCATAGAGCGTTACAGAGAACATCCCAAGGTCAGCCATATCGTTTACAATGCCACAAATACAGGTTCCCCTTTCCTACAATGGAGCAAAGGCATATCCATGGCATCCGGCAAATACATATGGATAGCAGAAGCTGATGACGTGGCTGATGCCGAATTTCTTCATCACACGGTCAATACCCTTGACAGCCGTGAAGATGTCGCCGTGGCCTACACCCTCTCCCGACTGATTGACACAGCCGGCAAAGAGATGGAAAATCACATCGAAACCACAGTTTATACTCCCTACACACCACCTGAAGCCAATGGGGAGACAGTCATTTATGACGGAACTACATATTTTGCATCCCGTCTAATAGCCCATAATGTGGTTTACAATGCAAGCATGGTATTGTTCAGAGCCGATACATTCAAGGCATTAGACATCAGGGTCTACGAAAAACTCCGCCATATAGGCGACTGGGCTTTCTGGTCGGAGATGTCGCTAAAGGGCAATATTGCAGAAATCAGGCTCAGACTCAACTCTTTCAGACAGCACCAATCATCCACCACCTGGCTGTCATACAATGACCGCCGCGAAGAATTGCAGCGCGAAGAAGAGGAGTACTGGAAAGTGTTCTCTCCTATCGCAGTGAGGATACTTGCCTCTCACACTGACCCGCGCTCCGATGCCCTGGGTTATCATACATATATTCAACGGCATAATCCTCCCCGTCACCGCAAACGCAGATATATCAAGTACGTATTCTCTTCGCTGATGAGAGCTGCCAGAGGGCGCGAACCGCTCACCCCATCAATCACTTACCTCCTCAGCATATCTACGCCAGTAGTATTGGACACAATACCCCCGAAACAATGACAACTGAAAAGCATACCGAGAGACCGGCCCGAATCATAGCCTTTTATCTGCCCCAGTTCCATCCTGTGCCCGAAAACGATGTGTTTTGGGAGAAGGGGTTTACTGAATGGACCAATGTGGGCAAGGCTCAGCCTCTCTACCGGGGGCATAAGCAGCCCAAGCTCCCTACCGAACTGGGGTATTATGACCTCAGAGTGCCAGAAGTGCGTGAGCAGCAGGCTGCCCTCGCACGGCAATATGGCATCGAGGGATTCTGCTACTGGCATTATTGGTTCGGTCATGGCAAGCAGATGCTTGAGCGTCCGCTACAGGAAGTGGTGGAAAGCGGCAAGCCTGACTTCCCTTTTTGCATCGGCTGGGCCAACGAGTCGTGGCACGGATTTGACCACGGACTCAAGACCCGCTCCTATCTCATACAGCAGACTTATCCCGGAGCAGAAGATGACAAGGCGCATTTCATGTCACTGTTGCCTACGTTCAGAGACAAACGCTACATCACGGTCAACGGCAAGCTGCTGTTTGTCATATACCATCCGCTTGACAATCCTGAAGCCATCCGTGACAAGATAGTTCTGTGGCGCAAACTCGCCACGGAAAACGGCCTCCCGGGTTTTCACTTCGTAGGTATATCATACTTCCCTGACGACGAAAAGGATGCCATGCAGTCATTAGGTATAGATGCCATAAACGTGTGCCGATTCCATGATTTCAAGCAAAAGAAGAAACACCTCTACAAACAGGCCAAACTCAAATCCAAGCTTTTACACCGCCCGATAGTGGTACCATACCGCGATGTCATAGACACCATGGTGACCGCAGAAGACAGTGCCGACGGCATTTACCCTACGGTCTACAGCAACTGGGACCACACGCCACGCAGCGGCCTGAGAGGCGTAGTATTTGACGGAAGCACCCCCGAACTGTTCGGCTCGCTTCTTGACAATGCCATTGATGCCGTGAAAGACCGCGACGAGGATAATCGCATCATATTCCTCAAATCCTGGAACGAATGGGGCGAGGGCAATTACATCGAACCCGACCGCGAATTTGGCCGTGGTTATCTTGAAACGGTAGCCAGCAGGATACATCCTGATGCCGCCACAGACGCGCCCAAAGTCTCCGTGCTGATTGCTGCCTACGGACAGGAAAAATATCTTGATGAAACCTTGCAGTCACTCGTCAGCCAAACATATACCAACTGGGAAGCTATAGTAGTAGATGACGGCTCGCCTGACAATGTAGCTGATGTCGCCACCCGATGGGCAGCACGCGACAAGCGTATCAGATTTTATCATACCGACAATCACGGCGTAAGCGCCGCACGTAACTTCGCAGCGTCAAAGGCCACCGGCAAGTATGTCATGAGTCTTGACGGTGACGACATGTTGCTGCCACCATACATCCAGAAGTGTGTGGATGTACTGGAAACACTGCCTGACATCAAAGTAGTGTATGCCAATTGGAAATTTTTCGGGGCTGACACACATACTCCCGAACTCGCCTATACCGACTTCCGCGAAGAGCTGCTGCACAACAACATACATGTCTCAGCCATGCTACGTCGGGAAGATTACCTCAAAGCTGGCGGATTTGACGAGAAGATGCGTACAGCCATGGAAGATTGGGAGTTCTGGATAAGGGTTCTCGGAGATGAAATACCCAATCAGGTACGGCTGATTCCAGAGCGTCTGCTCCTCTACCGCCAGAAGACACGCTCACGCAACAACTCGATAACAGACGACACCTCACGCATAAGCGAGTGTCAGGAATATGTATTCAACAAGCACCGCGAGAAATATCTGCGCCACTTCGGCAAACATATTTCAGCCGATATGCTCATGTTTGTCGGCAACGACCTTATGGATGTCCTGACCTGCACCGAGCATTTCCAGGAAATCCAGGACAAGGGACTGTTGCTCCGTCAAGGGCTGAAGGCGGCCAAGAAACTGGCACGTCTGCGAGGCATCGACCCGGCCATCAATCTCAAATACATCACAAAGGTGTCCGAAGAACTTTCCCGGGTCAAAGATGATGCAAAAACGATCCTCGGCCATAAACAATACTCTCGCTACAAACTCCTCACCGCCAATCCCCAAAAATTCATGGAAAAGATGCGCCGCTCGCAGGCCATGATGCCCAAGAACTGGGGACGCAAAGAAATCAGATACCGATAATCCATTTCAATAACAACCGAAACTACCAACTATCAGACATATATGGACTCTAACAAGCAATCTCAGAAACTATCTCTTGACACTATATGCGTGCAGGGGGGATGGCAACCCGGCAACGGACAGCCTCGCCAGGTACCTATCATCCAGAGCACGACTTTCAAGTATGACAACACGGAGGAGATGGCCGACCTTTTCGACCTGAAAAAATCCGGCTATTTCTATACACGTCTGCAAAACCCGACAAACGATGCCGTAGCCGCCAAAATCGCGGCTCTCGAAGGCGGCTCGGGCGCGGTGCTGACATCAAGCGGACAGGCCGCCAATTTCTACGCCATCTTCAACATAGCTGAGGCCGGTGACCACATCATAGCATCCAACGAAATCTATGGCGGCACGTACAACCTGTTTGCCGTGACGCTGCCCAAGCTCGGCATACAGTGCACGATGCTTTCGCCCGATGCCTCAGATGAGGAAATCATGGCCGCAGTACGCCCCGAGACCAAGGCATTCTTCGGCGAAACCATATCCAATCCCGGCTGTAAGGTATTTGACATAGAGCGTTGGGCATCGCTGGCCCACAAGGCGGGGGTACCGCTGATTGTCGACAACACATTTGCCACACCCATCAACTGCCGTCCGCTCGAATGGGGTGCCGACATAGTGACCCATTCCACCACCAAATATATGGACGGCCACGGAGCGCAGGTGGGCGGCGTGGTAGTGGACGGAGGCCGTTTTGACTGGGACGCACATACCGACCGCTTCCCCGGACTGACCACACCCGACCCCTCATACCACGGACTGACATATACCAAAGCATTTGGCAACCAGGCCTATACCGTCAAACTGACCGCACAGCTCATGCGCGACCTCGGCTCGATACCGAGTCCTCAGAACGCATTTCTGCTCAATCTCGGCCTGGAGTCGATGCACCTGCGTGTGCCTCGCCATTGCGAGAACGCCCAGAAAGTTGCAGAATTTCTTGCCGCCGACCCTCGCGTGGCATGGGTCAACTACTGCGGACTCCCCGACAATCCCGACTATGCCAAGGCTCAGAAATACCTGCCCAACGGCTCTTGCGGAGTGCTATGCCTCGGCCTGAAAGGTGACCGCGAGGCAGCAATACGCTTCATGGATTCACTCAAGCTCATCGCCATAGCCACCCATGTGGCCGATGCCAGAAGCTGCGTGCTCCACCCGGCAAGCCACACCCACCGCCAGCTCTCGGACGAGCAGCTTCGCGAAGCCGGCATCGCCCCCGACCTCATCCGCCTCTCGGTGGGCATAGAGAGTGCCGACGACATCATCGCTGACATCCGCCAGGCATTGGACAAGATTTGAGTTAAACTTCCGGCGGTCAAACATTGTCGTAGGGACAGTCACAGTATATCCTTATTGTTTTTAACTTCTCTCACACCCATGACTCTCAAAGATATAAAATCACCGGCCGACATCAAGAATCTCTCGTCCGAAGCCCTTAAATCCATCGCTTCGGAGATGCGTAAGGCTCTGATAACCAAGCTGAGCCAGACAGGCGGCCATGTAGCCCCCAACCTCGGCGTAGTGGAGGCAACGATAGCCCTCCACAAAGTGTTTGACGCCCCCGATGACAAGCTCGTGTTTGACGTATCGCATCAGAGCTACGTCCACAAGATGCTGACAGGCCGCGTCCTTTCTTTCATCGATCCTGACCATTATCGCGACTCCTCAGGCTATACCGACATAGACGAGCGTCCTGACTATGACCTCTTCACCATCGGCCACACCTCCACCTCTCTCAGCCTCGCCGCCGGTCTGGCCAAACAGCGCGACCTCAACGGCGACAGCTACAACGTCATCGCCTTTATCGGCGACGGCTCAATGAGCGGAGGCGAAGCATTTGAGGGTCTTGACACTATCGGAGAGATGACGAGCAATTTCATCGTCGTATTCAATGACAACCAGATGTCAATAGCCGAGAACCATGGAGGCATCTACAAAAACTTCGCGGCTCTCCGCTCCACCGACGGAGCAGACCCGTGTAATTTCTTCAAGGCTTTCGGCATCGACGACTACCGATTCGTGGCCGACGGCAATGACATGGACGCCCTTATCAAGGTGTTTGACGAAGTCAAGGACATAGACCACCCTGTGGTAGTGCACATCTCCACCCTCAAAGGCGACGGCTACAAACCTGCCGAGGACCAGAAAGAGGCATTCCACTACTCCGCACCTTTCGACATAGCCACCGGCGACCTCAAGCACATACCGTCGGACGACAACTATTTCGACATCTTCGGCAAGCACATGCTGGAGCTTATGGAGGCCGACCCACGTGTGAGCGTAATCACCGCCGGCACCCCCGGTGCCATCGGTTTTCCCCCTGACCGCCGCCACCGCGCCGGCAAACGATTCATCGACGTAGGCATTGCGGAGCAGACAGCCGTGGCTATGGCTTCCGGCATGTCAAAGGCAGGAGGACGGCCCGTCATGGGAGTCGTGTCGACATTCCTGCAGCGAGCCTACGACCAGCTGATACAGGATGTAGCCATCAACCGCACAGCCCCTGTGCTCAACATCTTCTACGGCGGCGCGATAGGCATGAACGACGTCACGCACGTAGGATGGTATGACATACCCGAGCTAATCAATATCCCCGGCTGGGTCTACCTCGCCCCGACGTGCAAAGAGGAATACCTGGCTATGCTCGACTGGGCCGTCGGACAGACCGACCACCCCGTGGCTATCCGCGTGCCGGGCATGGAGGTCATCTCTACCGGCGAGCGTTACCCTGCCGACTACAACGACATCAACACCTCAATCATCACCCATAAGGGGAGCAACATCGCCATCATAGCCGCCGGAGGATTCTACCGTCTGGGCCAGCGAACACGCGACCTACTGAAGGAAAAGGGAATCGATGCCACCCTCATCAATCCGCGTTTCCTCTCAGGCCTTGACGAGCAGACCCTCGAAATGCTCAAAAAAGACCACCGCCTCGTGGTCACCATCGAAGACGGCATCCTTGACGGAGGCTACGGCGAGAAAGTGGCCAGATATTACGGTCCCACACCCATGATGGTCAAGTGTTACGGACTCCCCAAGCAGTTCCGTGACCGCTATAACGCCGCCGAACTGCTGAAAGAGTGCCATCTCGACCCCGTACTCATCGCCGCGGATATCGCAGCCCTCCTCCCCTGGTAGGATTGGAGGCTTTTTCCGCAGCACGAAAATAAAAGCAGCCGTGAGACCTTATGGTGCCTCACGGCTGCTTACATTTTAGCGAGGGTATATACTAATTGCAGTAGGGACATGCCATGGCATGTCTGCTGACGCAACACCTCTCATTAGCACGGCTTTAGGCGACATGCCATGGCATGTCCCTACTGCATAAGAACCCCAGTCAAGCATTTACGACTGATTAAGTTAGTGACATTGTGCCATGGCATGTCCCTACTGCATAAGAACGCCAGTCAAGCATTTACGACTGACATCCTCTGCTCTTGCTTATTTTTTCTTCTTAAGGCGCAGCAGGTAGCCTGAATAGTCAGTGCCTTTCTTGGCTCCGAGGAAACGTGTAGCACCGAACTCTATGGCAGCATCCTCATCGGCCACCTTATTGGCAGCCAGATTCTCGGCAGCCTCTTCCTCGGCACCGTAGAGGTTGTTCCAGATATGCTTCTCGTCAACCTTCACCTTGCCTACCTCCTTATAAGTCAGTCGGCCATTGGCATCTTCCTGAGGCTCAAGTATCTGGTATTCGTCACCCTTGCTGAGTCCCTCCTTCATGCCTATCTTGGCATAGATGGCACCGTCAGCCCCTACTTCCGAGATAGGCACGATGGTACGGAACACCTCATTCTTCTCCTGGAGCTTGGCTATAGCACCGTCGATCGAACGACCTGTGGCACGGAGCACAAGCTCGCTGACCGGCTTGTTGGAGAAATAGCTCTGTCGCACTGATGCAGAGCTTTTTTCGCTGCCTACATAAGTCAACTTGCATATGCCGAGCTTGACAAGGTCATCGATAGTAGCGTTTTTGTCAACGATGTTTTCAGCCACAGCTGTAGAAATCTCATCGTTCCAGTCAAGTTTATAGAGCTGTGACACGGCCTGTACAGTGAAACCTTCGCCTACAGCCGCACGGCCTATGGCACCGGCCACAGAGCCGAGACTGCCGAACATACCCTTGGCCATGGCTTCGGCCTCTGCTGCCACAGCCTTGTTGTTACGGAAACGGAGGTTGAGAGCCACCACGTAGGTATTGTTGATAAGGTCAAAACCCTTACCGGCAAGCATCGAGTTGAGATTGGTGTTCTTTGCCGCCATGCTAAGCTCCTCGGCCGAAGCGTTCTGCAAGCCACGGTCAAGAATCAGCTTGAAATCAGGGTCCCAGTGATTAGCCGAGTCGGCCTCATAGCCAAACCATTTTCCTACGATATGCTCGGCCACATTGTTCTGCTGGAAATATTTCTGCACCACAGGAGCCATCCACTCGTCCACCTCTTCGGCACGTACCATAGATGACTCGCTCTTGCCGGCAGCAGCACCCATGAGGCCTCCGGCAAAGGCCTTGAAGCCGTTGCCTTTCTTCTTAGCCCCCTTGGGAGTCAGGGCATCCTTCTCATCCTTTGACATCCCTGATTTGACCGCGTCAAAGTCAAGTATGCGTTCCGAGAGATTGTGGTCGTTAAACTGGTTAGGGATAGGTATGTCGAGAAATCTCACCTGAGGCAGCTTGGTCAGAGGCACATTGGCAAACTCCGATGCTTCCTCTGCTTTGGCTTTCTTGGCATCAGTGTTGGCAAAAGCCTTACCCACGGCAAGCCATTCGTTCTCATCGATACTCTTGGCCTCCTTTTCAAGACGCTGGTTCTGGTTTTCGCTCTGCACGAGTATCATATAGATGGAGCTGCGCATGAATTGCGGAGTCTGTGGAGCCTGGGCTGCGCTCCACATGGCCATGGGCAGCAGCATACCTGAGATAATTGTAGCGTTAGTCAGTTTCATGGTTTTAATTTGATTGGTAAGTTAAATAATGATTGGTATCCTTGTGATACTTCAGATTCAAAGTCAATAACGGTAGCGGCTTACCCAATAGTAGCGGTTGACGGTCTTGGGCTGGTTTTTTGCCCATGCCACACCTATGGCACGTGCGCTCTCTATGCGCTGTTTTTCAAGCGCGACAGCATCCTTGTATTTGGTGACATTCTCGAAGTCCCAATTTTTCTTGACCGTCTGGCCTATGCTCTTGCTCAGAGCCATCGCTTCGCCGTAGCATGAAGCATCAGGATCTATCTGAGTCAGATAAGAGTGTGCTTCCTCGGCTCCGGCCTCGTCAGGATGAGCGGCCCATGCAGCTTTGGCCTGAGCCAGCAGCCTGCGTGCGGTGTCGTTGACCTGATCGGTGTATGCGCTTTTTACGAGATTGACAGCCTCGTCATAGCCTACGCAGCATTCCGGTATAGACAGAGCGTAATAAAACGCCTCGTCATAGTTTTTCGTCTCCAGAGCTGTCCTGGCCCGTGTGAGATAAGTCTTGTA
>Gatling_p1__coassemble_244_pt1 | contig 41631 bp, 35 predicted proteins | sample Gatling_p1__metabat2_low_PE_016 | metagenome-assembled genome bin Gatling_p1 | reverse complement strand
GGTGGCCCATTTTTGAATGAGAGACCGGCCCACTTTTCAATGAGTATTTACACTTTTAGAATAATGTTATAATGTCGTATAATCCCAGATAGAAATGCAATTCAGAGGACGTTTCGTTTTATTGTCAGAGTCGTTTCGTTTTATTTTGTCATAACATTTCGTTTTGCGGATTACATGTTATCGGTGGCGCAGGCATGGCAATTCCGGAAATGTCGATGCTTGCAAGTATCTTCAAAAAGAAACTTGTCGCCATGATTGTCGCTGTAATATTCCTGACGGCTGTAATCTCAGGGTATCTGTTTAATATTCTCCTGTAATCCTATATAATTAACTGAATATTTTCAGTAGTATTCATACGACTCCAAACTTCCTTATCGCCGTCCTTTGAACTTCGTTTTTTGGAATTTGTTCTTGTCGTTATCGTTCCAAGGCAAATCGGAAGAGGAACCGCCTGCGCCGGTGCCGACATGCGGTGTCGGGATTCCTCCGGCGGCTGTCTGGAGTGCGATGGCGAGAAGGCTGTGTTGGGGATTCATCCACCTGCTCCCACGGCTCAAACAGTTCGTTTACCAATTCATGAAGAGTTAACGCACCGCTGTCGTACTTGTCGAGAAGATTCTGGGGAAAATTATAAGAGGAGTTCTTGAACTCGGTGCCATGAAACAGCGTCGTGATTGACAGACTGGGATACATACGGTTGGGAATCCAGCCGCTTACAAGCTCCGCTCCTGATGACAGACGGTATCGTTCGGGATATGCCAAGCGGTGCAGCTCCTTAGCCCGGTTTTGTTCGGCTTTGTAACGCGCCTCCCATTCAGCAATTCGTTTGGTCGCCGCGTCGATTTCCTTTTGATAAGAGTTGCGTTCACGAAGCGAGTTGGCTTTCAGATCATCGTACCGCTTCTGCATATCGGCGAGCTGCTTCTGTAATCCGGCAATCTGTTTGTCCTTATCAGAAACTTCCTTCTCCAGTTTCGGTAGTTCACCGGTTCCGAGCCATGACAGGATACGGTTCTTACCGTCCTTGGCTTCCTTCTTGACCTTATCCTTTTCGACTGCAAGTTTCTCAATCTCGGCAGTCAGGCTTTCAATATCAGCCTGCAATTCGAGTGCCTGCTGACGGTTGTACTGCTGTTGGGTCTGATGTCTCGCACCACTCGCAACGACACCACGCTTCAATCCGAATTCGGCCATCGTCTGTGCGTATGTATCCTGATATTGCCGGAGCTTGCCGCGTGTCATCAACTCATTGGCGCACAGTCTCGGTGCCGGAGCTTTCTCCTTATACTTCACTTCGCCCTCGCGCTCCCGGCGCTTGCGAGGAGACGATACAACAGGCACCACAGTCGCATGGAGATGGGGCGTCTTTTCGTCCATGTGAAGCACACATGACACAAGGTTATCCTCGCCGAAGGTGTCATGCAGCCATTTGATGTTGGCACGGCACCAGTCATCAAGGCGACCGCCGTTTGCAAGAGCCATCATCTGCTCATGTGTGCCGGTCAGAAGCACTCGGACGGCGCGGGTCTGGTTTTTGCCGACTTTTCTTTGAAGTCCGGCGGTCTCAATACGGTGTTGAATCGCCTGAGTGCGGTTGTGAACACCGTCCGGGAAAGTGATAAGTTCACGGTTGAGGTATGTTCTGCTCTCGTCGGCGTTGTTGGGAATGTGCGGTTTACCCTCGGCGGTCTTGCGCTCGATGTGGCATGACATGCCCGAATCGTTGCCTGCGCCACGCTCCAGGTGGCACACTGCATATTGTGTAGTCATATAATCTTGAATTAAATTGGTTATGATAAAATTCCGTATCAATCGCAAATGAGAGCCGGGAGGAGGCTCGATGCTTGATGGCTTTTTCGGGAGAGGTCGGAGGCGTCGGATGAAAATGCCATAATAAGCTACGGAATTTTATTACTAAAATCCTCCCTACATTCAGCAAGCTGACCCGCTTTGTCGGCAGCTCCTACAATGGGATTATTCCGGCTTGCCGTATCCAAAAGGAAGTCGGCGATGTCAAGTTTGGCGGCTCTTTGCTCCGGTGTTGCCATATTGGATATGGCAGTCACAATTCCGACAGTCGGAGTTATTGTGCGAAGCATCGCCAATTTGCTGCGCCAACGGTTTTCGGCATCAAGGTCAGGCACAAGCCACACTTCCCTGCCTTTCAATACCTGCGAAGCCGTCTGATTGAGGCATCCGCAACATCCGCCACTCGCCAGCCAAAGGTACTGGGGATAATAGTGAGAAGCGATTATCGCTGACTTCTCGGATTCCACTATCATGACTTTTGAATCGGGATAGCCAGAAAGCAGATGCTCGCCGAAGAAGCATTGCACAAGATTGAAGTCTTCGGTATTGTCAACCATTGATTTCATACGGTGCGCCCACATGAAGTTTACCAATCCATCTTCCTTTATGCGGTGTCCGTCGTTGCCGTATCGCATTATCTTTCCTGTGCGGATACATCCGTTGATATCCACTTGCCAAAATACCGCCGCATCGTTCATCCGAGAGCTTGCTCCTACATTATATAATCGGAACAACAGCATGGTTTCATTCTCACCCCATAGTGAGCTGAGAAATCGGAACAGAGCCGATGACCGACAGCGGCTCATAGATTCAACCATTCGATTGCGCTCTATGAATGACGGATGAAATGTCCGCTCACTGATGCGCAAGCTCACCGGTCGAGAGGATGTAATATCATTCAGCCAAGGATGGTCCCGAAAGTAATCGGATGGTGTGTAGTGGTATCCGCATTTGAATATCCGGTCACATTTGCCTACATGATCGGCAAGGAACATCCCGGTCTGTGTGTCCACATAGCGCACCATTTTCCTCGGACGCCCGCAGGCAGGACAAGTCACTTTGATGCGCGGACGGGAGTTGTCAAGCCGGTATCGGTAATCATTAGTCATAGTAAGCCGAATTTTGGTTGGGTGAGGTGTCGTGTATATATAGGCCCGCTTCATCCAACTAACTTTTCAATAGTAAAAATCCTGAAGGTAGCGGTAAGGATTGCCTTTCTTCTTGCCCTTGTCCACCTGCTCGATCATCCGCTTGTTCTTCAGAAAGGTTATCAGAATCTTGAGCTTGTAGTCGCTGAGTTCGATGTCCTCGTCGGCGTATGCTTCCCGGAGCGCGTCCATCAGTTCTCCATGACGGAGCAAAGTATCGGGATTCGGAAACGCCGAATCGAGAGCACTGCGGTGAGTATCTTCGGCTATGTCATGGTACGGGTCCCATGCCTCGTTACCTTTGGCTTCGGGTGTCGGCACATAGTCCTTGATAAGTTCGGGCAAAGCCTCAGTGTTAATTCGAAAGGCAAACGAAGGGAAAGAAACATCACGAATATAGACAGCCTCGACGGTACTTATCGCATCGTCGTTCTTGTCTTTCTCGACACGGAGCACCGTCTCGGATTTGTTGTTGATTTCAGTACCGATGTGTCCGCGTGCGTTCTCGTCTCCCTTGTTCTGGTGTATGACGGTATGGATATGGAGGTTGAATTCCTCCGTCCATTTCATCAGATAGTTGACTATGAAGGTCGCTTCACGGGGATTGTTGATGTCAAGCATCAGGTCGCGGATGCCGTCGATGATAACCAGTCCTACCGCCCGTGTGCTACGAATCTTATAGTCAATCATGCCGATGCGGTCTTTGACAGAATACTTGCGTAGGGCGAAATACTTTATCCTCTCGTTGATTTCCTGATTGCTCCTGCGGGTCAGACGGGCGATACGCTTGAAAACGCGGAACGCATGATAGGTGCTCTGCTCGGTGTCGAAGTAGAGGATGCAGTTCTGGTTCGGAGGCATGTTGCCGCGATAATTTAGGATTGTAGAATTGGTCATTGCCGCTGCCGTCATCGCCGACACATTGAAGGTCTTTTTGCCTTTGAGCTTTCCTATCGAGGCACTGAAATTGCCGAAGGTGCAGGCAGGGGAATCGCCGATATAAATGGCGACCGGAGGAGGTGGTACCACCTTGTCGATATCGAGCTGCGCCTCAGTGCATAGCCTTTCGTAACGCACTGCCGCTGCATCAGGTGCCTGCAGCCCGGCTCCGCTCTCCACTTCGGCGATGAAACCGCCGAGCGGGTCAGTCGTGCCGAAACGCTCTCGATTGTCGGTGTTGTATGATTTACTGATTTGTTCTTGTGCCATAATCTTACTTCCTCCCGCCGGTTTTGCGTCCAAACAGCTCAAGAGCCATTTCCGCATCAACGACTATTTTCCTTCCTTGCTGTTTAATTGCCGGGGCGAGCTTGCCCTCGTTCTTGATGCGCAGAGCCGTGGTTTTGCAACATCCAAGGAGGTCAGCCAGACCCTTGAGGCCGAAAACATACTTTTTGTTTGTGCTGTCGATGATGACATCCGATTGTGACGTTCCCGGATTGGATGCAGCCTGTACGATGGTGAAGAGTTCTTCACCGGTCATTTGCCATAAAGGTTTATCGAATAATTTTTCTATCATTGTTTTAATCGTATATTATTTGCAGCCTGACATGAGTGGATCCATGCCCATGTTTCGGTTTTATGACTGCAAAGGAAATACGATTCATCCCAAAACACAATTATCATCTGATTTCCAGTTGATTATTTAACTTGATTTTCCCAAATCAAAGTATCGGCACCTAAAAACGGCACTGACAATGACATTAGTAACTGTTCTCTAATCTCGTTTATTACTACATGGAGAGCATGTTCAAGTATAAAATAATATGCGAGAACCATCATAAACGGCCCTCGCATATTAGCTATAACAAGATGCGTTATATGTCATACATCATCGAAGCGACTCATGTTGGAAGCCCGGATGTTGTCAGCAACAGCTATGTAAGGTTTCATTGCTTTATAATCGGAATGCCCCGTCCATTCCATTACGACATTGACAGGTATTCCAAGTGCAAGAGCTTTACAAATGAAAGTCTTGCGCCCGGTATGGGTTGAAAGGAGCTGATACTTTTTATATATGGTGTCAACACGGTCATTCCCACGATACTGTGTTATCATTACAGGAGTGTCGATACCTGCGAGTTCTCCAAGTTCCTTGATATAATCATTCATCTTCTGATTGCTGATTACAGGAAGTACGCGACCGTTCTTAAACTCGCAGTCTTTGTATTTCTCAAGTATGGCCCGGCTATGCTTGTTCAGTTCAACTGTGATGGTATCAGCAGTCTTCACGGTCGTAAACTCAATATGATTCTCACGGACATCGCTCTTGCATAGATTGGCAACATCGGAATATCGCAGACCGGTATAACAGCAGAAGATAAGTACATCGCGCACCCTTTCAAGATAGGTCTTGTTAGGTGGAATGTGAAATGAAGTCAGTTTCTCAAGATCTTCATCTGTCAGGAATATAACTTTGGTCTGAGTGGATTTGAGTTTGGGACTGAAAGTCAGGAACGCACGGTTATCATGGTAGCCTTTGTCATAAGCCCATCGTAAAATCCACTTTATGAGGCTGATTTTATGCCCGATAGTGCTATTGAGCATATCGCACTTATAGCGAAAATAATCTACCAAGTCGTTCAGTCCTCTTTCAGTAAAGGTATCGAAAGATATTTTACCTCTTTTGAATTTCAAAAGATGATTTTTCAATGCTGAAAATTTTTCATAGGTGGCAGTAGTCCAGTCATTCTTTCTGCCTACCTCCGAGGTAAATTCATCATACATATCCCAAAAGGTTTTCTGCGGCTCTGCCTCCTGAGTCGATGCCTCGGGACGTAAGACGGCAATACGGGCATTGAATTGTTCTTTTACCTGTTCCGGGAGAGGCATAATTTCACGCAACTCAAATTCCTTGAAGATATTCTGGATTTCACCTTCGTAGCGATTGAGGTCTGCATTGATTTCGGAAGATGTCTGCTTGAGCTTATTGTTGCATCCATTTTTGACGCGCTGCTTGCTTGCGTCCCATTTGGCAGCATCAATACGGTAGCCTGTGGTGAACTCAATGCGCTTGCCATCGAAGACCACGCGCATTCTGATTGGCACGTTTTCAGTTACCAATACCCCGTCCTTTTTGCGGGATTCAAGTTGGAAGGTGATATTCCGTTTGAGATTCATATTTGGAGAGTTTAAAAGTTACACCCAAAATTACACCCAATTTTTGACATATCCAAATGGTATTTATTAAAATCTATTCATTCATCCATTTTTATAACGCTATAAATCAGTGCATTTTAGACATTCGTTAATTCAAACTGATATTAGGATGAGATTTCCTGTATTTCCGCAACCTAAGGCGACAAAAATTAGCCTTTAAGCGACAAACCGCAGACTATCAAATAGTTCTGCGGTTTTTTCGTGTCTATCCCTTTCAACCCAGGACTGAAATCAGACCAAGAAAAGACCTCTCCGGACATAGTTTTGGCACTAAAATGGCACTAAGAATTTTCCGATAGGTTTTAGTGCCAAAATAGTGCCAAATACGGTTCCAAACATATAGTAGTCAGTAAATTACAAAGACACAGCTCGGACGAAACTCGGAAAATAAGCGTCATTTTTAGGCACTAAACACTACATGCATCGGATATCGGTAAAAAGTCCCTAACTTTGTAGGAAACTAAGTAGTCGTTTTTTAGTTTAGCACATGAATACAGGAAATACAAGATAATGCCTTGTGTCTGATGCAGTATCAATTAAGAAGACCATATATTATACTTATTATCGTCATATTTATGGCGATTTCATCACATGCGTCTCCACAGTATGCGGGTTATGACGTGCAACCGAGAATTCGGGAGTTGCTGAATGAAGTCGATTCATTGCTTGCATGTTCCAATAGTTTGAATGAGGCCAAGATAGAACGAATAACAACAAAACGTGAGGCCTTTCTCAGGGCTTCTGATGTCGAACGCAGATATTGGCTTGCGTCTGAATTGTATGAAGAATACAGCACTTATGATTCAGACTCGGCACTCATGTATGCGGAGCGTGCCCTTGAATTGGCCCGCTTGCTTGGTCGTAAGGATTTGATTGATGACATGCAGCTCAACCGTGCTTATGTCTTGTCCGCTACCGGTCTGTTCGACCAGGCATCGCTGGCGCTTGCCGATATAGACGTCAATAATCTGTCTGCTCCAATGATGTGGAAGTATTATGAATCCCTGCTGTCTCTTGACAGCAGGCACTCCCAATATATCGGCCCCACCGGTGTTCTGAATCCAGGGGGTGCGGCTTATCCCGCCGAACTTGATTCCCTGCTTCAGGCAACGGTAGCAAGCATTACGGCTGACAATCCGAATTATTTCTGGTTTATGGGATGGGCTCATTTAAAGTGCGAGCAGGATGCTAAAAGTGTCATACCTGTGATTAAAGCAAGCGTGGATTCACGTAATTTTACGACTCGTCGCGATGCCATGGATGCTTGGGTGCTCAGCAAACTATATGAATATGCGGGAGATTATGACAACAAACTCTATTACCTGCTTCTTTCAGCCATAGCTGACCTGCGCATATCCAACAAGGAAATAGCGTCGCTCGAGGAGATTGCTGCTATATTATTCGAGATGGGTGACCTTGACCGTAGTCACGCATATATAACGCATTGCATAGCCTGCGCCAACAGTTACAAAAGTCGCGTAAGAGCAGGAAACCTCGCGCAACTTCAGGAACTCACTATGAGTGCAATTCATGACCGCAATCTGAAACAGGAGCGTCGCAGCCGGATATATCTCGTGGCTTTGATAGTGATTTTGGTCGCCCTTGTGGCTGTGTTGCTGGCTATGGTGCGTAAGGCACGTCAGCTTCGCCGCTCACGCTCGGACATCGAGTCTATAAACCGGGAACTTCAGGACAGAATCGCCGAACTACAGACAACAAGACAGCAGCTTGACGATTCAAATGCGAAACTGTCGGAGATGTATGAGCAGACGCGTAACAGCGCTGAAGAATTGGCGCGCATCAATGAGTCAAAGGAGCGGTATATTGCGGCAATTTTCGGCCTCTGTTCCGACTACATAGACAAGCTGGACGATTTCCGCAGGAATATCCTGCGCATGATAACGGCACGCAAGTTTGAAGAGATACATGCCCTGACCAAGAATCCTGATCTTTCGCATGTCGAGGTGAAAGAGCTGTATGCCAATTTCGACAGGGTATTCCTCGCCATATATCCCGACTTCGTCTCTGACTTCAATAGCCTTCTTCGGCCTGAAGAGAGGATTGTCCTTAAGCGTCCTGATCAGCTCACGACGGAACTCAGGATATATGCTCTTGTCCGTCTCGGTCTTAATGACAGCGTTAAGATCGCCAAGTTTCTCCATGTATCCGTACAGACTGTGTATAACACTCGCCAGCGTACCCGCAATAAGGCGGCTGTTGCCAAAGAGTCGTTCGCCGAAACGGTGAAAGGGTTGGGAAAACCGGCTTTATGATTGAATTTACCACTTACTGACATATATCGGACACCTTACCATATTCATTTTAGCCCTTAGTGATACTTCTCTGTGTAATAGGATATTAGAATTTGGGTAGATTTACCAAAAGCACTTACCTTGACTTCTGGCGCTTATTGCATAGAAGTATTTTTGCCATCGGAAAAATATCCATAAACCATGAAACCGAAATCCAATCAATTCGCGGTCAATGGAAAAAAACGGGTAATGTCAGCTGTCATGCATATCGCCGGGGAAGAAGCCATGCCGACCGATGGTGTGTCAACCAATCTTTACGGAGAATATGTCATTGAAGCTTCTGATGTTTACCGGCTCAAGAGTCGGAATAACTCCAGTTTTTTCTTATATAATAATATTTTTGCTGTATGAAACGATTGTTTATACTTTTAGCGGGTGTGTGCGCATTGTCGCCCATCATCTCAGCTGACAATCCGGTGGCTCGTCCGGAATCTGTCGTGACTGACGGCAATACCCGTTTTACGGTATTGACTCCCGAAATGGTCCGCATAGAGTATAGTCCGAAAGGCAGTTTCGAAGACAAAGCGACGTTTGCAATAGTCAACCGAGAATTGCCGCCGGTAAGCTATACGACTAATGATGAGGGCGATTATCTCACCCTGACAACTCCAAAGCTGAAACTGCGTTACAGGAAGGGAAGTGATCCTATGACCGAACCGGCTTCGCCCGATAATCTGAGTATACAGATGACCGGTCCGGACGGCAGACAGATTATGTGGTATCCCGGCCTCATGGATTCTCTCAATCTTAAGGGAACGACCCGCACACTCGACGGCAATGACGGTGACGCTTATCGCGATCGTCTTGAGAATGGTGTGATATCGCGGTCGGGATGGGCCGTCATTGACGATTCTCCTTCGGCGACTCGCCCTGACGGCAGTCGGTCACTGGCGTTTACAGGCGCAGAGGATATCCCCTGGGTCACGGAGAGAAGTGACTCGACCGCTCTCGATATCTATTTTATGGGCTACGGCCATGACTACAAAAAGGCGTTGAAGGACTTTACGCGGGTTGCCGGACGGATACCGCTGCCGCCTGACTATGTCTTCGGATATTGGTACAGCAAGTATGATAATTATTCATCGCAGGATTTCCGCGATATTTTGAGCAATTTCCGCGAGAAGGATATTAATGCCGATGTGCTTATTCTCGATATGGACTGGCACTATAACGGGGAAAAGGAGGTGTCGGGAGGACGCGGAGGCTGGACCGGCTGGACATGGAACACCAATCTCATTCCGGATCCCGAGGAACTTCTTGCCGATATTCATGCCGACGGTATCCATGCCGCTCTCAATCTTCATCCTGCCGATGGCGTGGCATGGGATGAGGATTTCTATAAGGAGATTTCCGAAGACATGGGGATGGATCCGATATCGAAGGAAAGAGTGCCCTGGCAGCTCGAGAACCGGGACTTTGCCCGCACCTTTTTCAATCATATTATACGTGCGAGAGAGAAGCAGGGGGTAGACTTCTGGTGGCTCGACTGGCAGCAAAATCTCACAAATCCGCGTATGTCCGGACTTGGCGAGACTTTCTGGTGCAATCATGTCTTTTTCAACGAGATGAAGCATAGCCGCCCTGACCATCGTCCGGTTATATTTCATCGATGGGGTGGTCTCGGAAGTCATAGGTATCAGATAGGTTTTTCGGGGGATACTTTTATCAATTATCCGACTCTCGCGTTTTTGCCGTATTTTACAGCCACGGCCTCAAACGTCGGCTATGGCTATTGGGGGCACGATATAGGAGGCCATATGCCCAATTACCATCCTGTCAATGACCCTGAATTGTTGTTGCGCTGGCTTCAGAGCGGAGTGTTTACCCCGATATTCCGTGCTCACGCGACCAAAGGCACATATATCGAGCGCCGCCTATGGAAATATGATAATTTCCCGTTGATGAACGATGCTATCAGACTCCGTTATTCACTTTTCCCTTATCTTTATACTATGGCCCGCGAAAGTTATGATACAGGGGTGGGTATATGTCGCCCGATGTATTATGAACATCCGGAAGAGGAAGCGGCTTACAGCCATGAGGGACAGTATTATTTCGGTAATGATATACTGGTAGCGCCGGTAACTGCCCCATCGGAAAACGGACTGAGCAAAAAGGAGGTGTGGTTTCCGGAGGGAACGGCCTGGTGGAGTGCGGCACACAATCGTCTTGTGAAAGGCGGATCGAGTGAGGTATTAGAATATGCGCTTGATCAGATTCCGTATTTTTACCGTCGCGGTTCGGTAATTTTCAGGAATCCTCCTGAGGTGAAGCGCGTGACCGAACGGCCTGACCATCTTGAGATGACCGTCATAGCCGGAGAAAACGGTGGTGGCCGACTTTATGAGGATGAGGGTGACAGTCAGAATTATGCCACTCAGTATGCCGTTACGGAAGTAGAGCAGAAGTATGAGCCGAACCGGACCGTATTGACAATCGGCGCGCGTAAAGGTTCCTATCCCGATATGCCTTTGGAACGCAGATATACCCTGCGCGTATATAATTCGGACGGCCCGGCTGAGGCTACGCTCAACGGAAGCAAGGTCGAAAGCAAATATGACGCCGCCACCCATTGTATGACTGTCGATACGCCCCTTATGCCGTGTGACAGACCGTATACTGTGGTATTGTCTCGCAAGTAAGCCATAAATGGATTAAAACGAGGTGGAGAAGATTGTTTTTTGGGGGGACGGAGTCCCCCGTCCCCCTTTTCTTCCTCTCGGAGGAATTAAATTAAGTAATTGGTCGAAAAAATACGATTGATTACTATAAATAATTTGAATATTTACTTGGTATATATAACTAAATCATAATATGCGTTTCACAATATTTCTATTGTCAGTCGCTATCGGCTTGGGAGTCTCAGTATCCGCTGAGTCCCCTGTATATCTTGACAATTCCCGGCCCATTGAGGAAAGGGTAGAGGATGCTCTTTCGCGAATGACGCGTCAGGAGAAGCTCAATATCATACATGCCCAGTCGAAATTCTCATCTCCCGGTGTGCCGCGTCTCGGCATTCCTGAACTGTGGACTACAGACGGCCCTCACGGGATACGTCCGGAAGTGAAATGGGACGAATGGGATCAGGCGGGTTGGACTAATGACTCATGTGTGGCTTTTCCGGCTCTCACTTGTCTCGCAGCGACGTGGAATCCGGAAATGTCGGCACTATATGGCAAATCTATAGGCGAAGAGGCCTTGTACCGTGGCAAGGATATACTTCTCGGGCCGGGTGTGAATATCTACCGTACGCCTCTTAATGGCCGTAACTTCGAATATATGGGGGAAGATCCTTATTTGGCTGCCCGCATGGTCGTTCCATATGTAAAGGGAGTCCAGGATAACGGAGTGGCCGTCTGCGTGAAGCACTTCGCTCTAAACAACAATGAAATCAACCGCCATACGACCAACCCTATAGTCGATGACCGGACTCTTTACGAAATATATCTGCCGGCTTTTAAAGCCGCCGTGCAGGAGGGAGGCGCATGGAGTATAATGGGCGCCTACAATTATTACCGTGACCAACATGCATGTCATAACCGTTATCTTATCAATAATATACTTAAAGGCGAATGGGGATTTGACGGTGCCGTCGTAAGCGATTGGGGCGGCACGCACGATACCCGTGAAGCTATAGAAAACGGTCTCGATCTTGAGTTCGGAAGCTGGACCAACGGGCTGTCGAACGGGAGCAGCAATGCATACGACAATTATTATCTTGCCAATCCCTATCGTGATCTCTTGGCGTCAGGCGAGGTGTCTGAGAAGCAGCTCGATGACAAAGTCCGTCGTGTGTTACGTTTGATATTCCGCACGGCAATGAATCCTTCCAAAGGCCATGGAGCCATGTGCAGTGAGGAACATTACGCGGCGGCGAGAAAGATTGCGGGAGAGGGAATTGTCCTCCTCCGTAACGAAGGCAATCTTCTGCCAATCTCCTCGAAGGGTAATCCAAAAATACTCGTTGTCGGTGAAAATGCCTTAAAAATGATGACTGTAGGCGGAGGGTCATCGTCGCTTAAAGTACAGCGCGAGGTTTCGCCTCTCGACGGACTGCGTAAGGCTCTTGAAGGCAACGCCATCGTTGATTATGCCCGAGGATATGTCGGAGACGTTACCGGTGAATACAATGGTGTCGTTACCGGACAGAATCTGGCTGATGACCGTACTCCCGCGCAACTTATTTCCGAGGCTGTCGATAAAGCCAGAAATGCCGATTATGTGGTATTTGTCGGCGGACTCAACAAGAGCGCCGGACAGGATTGTGAGGATTCCGACCGCTGCGCGCTCGAACTGCCTTATGCGCAGGACGAGGTCATCACTGCTCTCGCGGAGGTCAATCCGAGACTTATTGTAGTCAATATCAGCGGCAATGCTGTGGCGATGCCTTGGGCATCCAAGGTTCCGGCCATAGTGCAGGCATGGTACATCGGCTCGGAAGCCGGTAACGCAATCGCTGATATTCTTACAGGACGTGTGAATCCCTCGGGCAAGTTGCCCTTTACTTTCCCGGCGGCTCTTGCCGATAATGCGGCCCACTCTACTGGCAGTTACCCCGGTGTCGCCCGCAATGACGGCAGCGATATAGTGGATCTTGAATACAAAGAAGGTATTATGGTCGGTTATCGCTGGCATGACACAAGGAAGATAAAACCGCTCTTCGCTTTCGGCCACGGCCTCAGTTATACTACTTTCGAATACGGCAAGGCGACAGCTTCAGCCGCCAAAATGGGACCTGACGGAGAGATTGTCATTACTGTCCCTGTTACTAACACCGGCTCGCTCGCCGGCTCTGAGACGGTACAGCTCTATCTCTCGGATCCGAAATGCAGTGTAGTCCGTCCCGCCAAGGAACTCAAGCGGTTCGCTAAAGTATCCATTGCTCCCGGTGAGACGAAACAGGTGAGTTTTACTCTTAACCCCTCGGATTTGGCTTATTTCGATGCGGAAAAACACATTTGGGTAAGCGAACCGGGTAAGTTTGTCGCTTCGATTGGAGCCGCTTCGGATGATATACGTTCAACAATTAAATTTGATTACACTAAATGAGATACAACGTTTTAATTAGTTCACTGATAATTTCAGCCGGGATGGCGTATGGAGCTGTCCCGACCAATGAGGCGGAACGCCTGGAGATGGACCGTTTCATTAACGAATTGCTCTCTAAGATGACTCTTGAGGAGAAGCTCGGTCAACTCAATCTCCCAGTGTGTGGCGATATCGTCACCGGACAGACTATCGAAAGCGATATAGGAGCTACCGTAGCTCGTGGCGAAGCTGGAGGCACTTTCAATATAAAGGGCGCACAGAAGGCTAAGGAACTTCAGGAGATTGCCGTGACGAAGACGCGTTTAGGGATTCCGTTGCTTGTAGGTCTGGATGTAATTCATGGATATGAGACAGTTTTCCCGATTCCGCTTGCTCTTTCTTGCTCCTGGGATATGGAGGCTGTTGAGGAGTCGGCGCGCATCGCTGCAAGCGAAGCATCGGCGGCAGGCGTCAATTGGACCTTCAGCCCTATGGTAGACATATGTCGTGACCCGCGCTGGGGACGAATGTCGGAAGGTGCCGGGGAGGACCCTTATCTCGGATCGTGTATAGCCCGGGCTATGGTCAGGGGTTATCAGGGTGACGCTCTTCGTGACCGGGATAATATTCTTGCGTGTGTGAAGCATTTCGCGCTCTATGGGGGTTCTGAGGCCGGACGCGATTACAACACGGTAGATATGAGCCGTCTAAGAATGTATAACGAATATCTTCCTCCATATAAGGCCGCTGTAGAGGAAGGAGTCGGAACTGTAATGTCGTCATTTAATCTTGTGGACTATGTCCCGGCTACCGAGAACAAGTGGCTGCTTGATGATCTTCTGCGCAAGCAATGGGGATTTGACGGCATGGTTGTGACGGACTATGGTTCCATTGGTGATATAACCACCCACGGTCTTGAGCAGATGCCTGAGGCCTCGGCCAGAGCTTTGGAGGCAGGGACGGACATGGATATGTGTTCATCCGGATTTATAAGTACCCTGAAACAGAGTGTGGAGAAGGGAACAGTGTCTGTAAGTTCGGTTGACAAGGCGGTGCGGCGTGTGTTAGAGGCTAAATACAAGCTTGGCCTTTTTGAAAATCCATATAAATATAATGATGTCAGCCGGGAGAAGACAGATATCTACACCCGGAAGAACCGTGATGCGGCTCGCCGAATAGCTTCTGAAACGTTTGTACTGCTCAAAAACGACAATTCCATTCTTCCCTTGTCTAAAAAGGGGACAATCGCTTTGGTAGGTCCTTTGGCCGAAGCGGGAACAAATATGTCCGGCTCATGGAGCGTGGTAGCCGATTTAAAGAGGCATAAGAGTCTACGCCAAGGCTTTGAAGACGCCATTCGTGGTAAAGCGAAATTAGTATATGCCAAGGGCGCGAATCTTGAGGATGATCCTGCTCTTGAAGCTGCGGCTACAGGCGGGAGAACCATTCGGGATAGCCGTTCGGCGGAAGAAATGCTTGCTGAGGCTATTGCCGTGGCTAAGGACGCCGATGTGATTGTCGCAGCGGTCGGCGAATCGGCTGAGTATAGCGGTGAATCTTCATCTCGCTCTATCTTGTCACTGCCTAAGTCACAGAAGCGTCTGTTAGAGGCTATGCTTGCTACGGGCAAACCTGTAGTTATGCTTAACTTTTCCGGTCGTCCCACAGTGATGCTTTGGGAAAGCGAAAATATACCCGCCATAATGAATGTATGGTTCGGTGGATCAGAGGCGGCTGACGCGATCGCTGATGTAGTGTTCGGCGATATCTGCCCTTCAGGCAAACTCACTGCCTCCATGCCGTGGAGCGAGGGCCAGATACCTGTCTACTACAATCATCTCAATACCGGCAAACCCATAAACCCCTCCGACCCTTCATTTCAGAAATTCCGTTCCAATTATTTCGAGATACCCAACGAGCCTCTGTATCCTTTCGGTTATGGTTTGAGCTATACGACATTCGAATATTCGCCGGTGAGTGTTGACTGTGATTCGCTCAATCCGGAGGGCACCCTGACAGCTTCGGTAACCGTCACGAATACTGGTGACCGCGATGGGGCGGAGATCGTGCAGTTCTATATCCGTGACATGGCCGCCTCCATATCGCGCCCGGTCAAGGAGCTCAAGCACTTCGAGCGCATAAATCTCAGACCCGGCGAGAGTCGCGAGGTAAAGTTCCCGATAACTGTGGATGATCTTAAGTTCTACAATTACAATCTGGAATATGTAGCCGAACCGGGACAGTTTGAGGTAATGGCAGGCCCGGACAGCCGCCGCACCTCCTCTGCCTCCTTCACCCTCCGCTGATTATTCCGGATTTGCCAAGGCTCCCCTGCCGTGCCCATACACGGTGGGAGAGCCTGTCATTTGGGGGGAGATGGCAGCGAATACTAAAAATGTCTGTTGCCATTTGGTGGCATCAGTCACAATGGCTAACTTTGCATTACCAAAAAGTGCCGTAAACGGCAAATTTTAGTAATATGGTTATACCTCGGCCAACATACCTGAACCAGCTCATTGCCGCCAAAGGCAACCGCATGATAAAGATTATCACCGGCATACGTCGTTGTGGTAAGTCATTTCTGCTGTTTGAACTATTCCATTCGTATCTCAATGAGAATGGGGTTAACGACGACCATATCATAGAGGTCGCCCTTGACGACAGAGCCAACATCGAGTTGCGGCATCCCGACAAAATCCTCGCGCACATCAGGTCCCAAATCAAGGATAAGGGACAATATTTTGTCCTGCTTGATGAGGTACAGATGATTGATGATTTTGTAGATGTCCTCAACAGTCTGCTACATATAAGAAATGTTGATGCCTTTGTTACGGGCAGTAACTCCAGATTTCTTTCAAAAGATGTCGTAACCGAGTTTCGCGGTCGAGGTCAGGACATACACATGTACCCGCTCTCATTTGCAGAATATTACTTGGCAAAAGGTGGCGACAAATCCATCTGTTGGCGCGATTATATGACATATGGCGGTCTTCCCCAGACATTGCTGCTGCAAGAAGACAAGGCGAAGCGCGAATATCTGTCACATCTGTCGGATTCGGTGTTTATATCGGATGTCGTCGAGCGCAACAGGGTAAAGAATCGGGTAGAGCTGGAGGAATTGCTTAGCGTGCTGGCATCCTCAATCGGATCGCCATGTAATCCGACGAAGTTGTCCAACACGTTCAAGAGCCTGAAGAACAAGACTATTTCCAACAAAACAATCTCTAATTACCTCGCATATCTCTGTGACGCTTTCATGGTAGAAAAAGCCTTGCGTTACAATATCAAAGGGAAGAAATACATAAACACTCTCGCCAAATACTACTTTACTGATATAGGAGTCCGCAATGCGATTCTTTCTTTCAGACAGATGGAGCCTACACACATAATGGAGAATATCATCTTCAATGAACTGCTTTATCGAGGTTTCTCTGTTGATGTGGGGATTGTAGAGCTGAAAACAGTTGACAAGAACGGGAAAGATGTACGCAAGCAGTTTGAAGTGGATTTTGTCGTGAATGATTCCGACCGACGATATTATATTCAGTCGGTGTTTTCAGTACCAGATGAGGCAAAGCTGCAGCAGGAGACAGCTTCGTTCCGCAACATAGACGATTCGTTCAAGAAGATAATCGTGGTCAAAGACGATGTGCCTGTACACCGAACTGACAACGGCTATCTTATAATAGGACTTTTCGATTTCCTTCTTGACCCTGAACTGCTTGTGAAAGGTTAATGCTTGAGCCGGGCCTGGATGGCGGAGACCATCTGGGCGGCATCGGCGCATCCGAGTATATATTTGCGGCCGTTTTTGAGCATGACAAGGAAGCAGTCGGATGATTTGCCGTAGCTGGCTATGTAGCGGCCTATGCTTGGCTCTGTGAAGATGCCATAGTAGCCGAAGAAACCGCCGCTACCTATCAGGCGTTTCTCCGACATAGTGGGACTGCACAGCTTGACCCCGGCAATCCCGGCAAGCGGAATCGAGAGCGTGCGCAGCGGAGAGCGTACCGACAACTTAGCGTCATCTACCGTCACCGATACTGGCGCATAGAAAAGAGCCGACAGGCATAGAAAAACAATAGCCCCCAAAAGAACCCATACCGGCCAACCGACATCAGGAGTGGAAAGCTGCCACCAGAATATGCAGCAAAGCGCGACAATTATCAGTACCGATACAGTCCGGCAATATGAACTTAATACGACCTTCCTCTTCATAACATCGTTCAATTTTTAACTATGGTGTTGAGCCGCCGGCAAAACCATCGGAATATCAGATAGAAGCCTATGACCGTAACCACGACAAGAGAGACCTTGGTAAACTGGCTGAGCAACCCATAGTGACGGAGCATCTGATTGCAGACTGCAATCAAAGCACCATACACCCCGGCCATCACAAGGAAGAACAGGAATGCCACAATCGATTGCCTGGCAGTGCGTCCGAGCTTCATAACAATTAAAATTGAATATAACAGATGCAAATTTAGCAATATGATTTCAACACAGCATTGAAATATGCTAAAACTTGTTACTTTTGCATATTGTTAAGCTAACATGGACAATTATCAGGCAGAAATACGGACGCAGGATGCGGTCAGATACATCGCGCCGCTGCGCGAGGGAGGCTCGTTGCCGGGGCTCATGGAAGCGGACGACGGTTTCCGGTATGTTGTGAAATACCGCGGCGCCGGCCACGGCACTAAAGCCCTGATTGCCGAACTGATAGGCGGCGAGGTGGCCCGTATGCTCGGACTCAAAGTGCCCGAGCTGGTGTTTCTCAACCTCAACGAGGACTTCGGCCGCACCGAGGCCGACGAGGAGATACAGGACCTGCTGCGCTGGAGCCAGGGGCTCAACCTGGGTCTGCACTACCTCAACGGCACGATGACATTTGACCCGTATGCCAACGACATCAACCCCATGGAGGCCTCCATGATAGTGTGGCTCGATGCTTTTCTGACCAACATAGACCGCACCGCACGAAACACCAACACCTTGATATGGCGCAACCGTGAAATCTGGCTCATAGACCATGGCGCATCGCTCTATTTCCACCACTCCTGGAGCGACCCTGCGAAAGCCGCATTAACCCCGTTTCCCTATATCAAGGACCATGTGATGCTCCCCAAGGCTTCTATGCTTGATGAAGCCAACGCCAAAGCCCTGTCTCTGCTCACTCCGGAAAAACTGGAGGCCGTGGTCAATCTCATCCCCGACGACTGGCTGCAATGGGAAGGTGCGCCCGGCACTCCCGAGGAGCTACGCAAAGTGTATCTGAAGTTTCTGACCACAAGGCTCGCCAATGCCGATATATTCATCAAACATGCCGAAGATGCCCGAAAACAGCTTATATGAATATGCCCTGGTACGTTATGTGCCTGACGAGGAGCGAGGCGAGTTTGTCAACATCGGCCTGATTATGATGTGCAAGCGGCGCAACTGGCTGCGTCTCGCCATCAACCTCCCGGCCCGGCGCCTTGACGCCTTCCGTTGTCCCCACACCCATGAAGAAATCATGTCACAGCTGCAGGGGATGGTGCGAGTGGCCGACATGACCGTCAAGAGCGGCCCCTTTGCCGAATACCGTGCCGAGGAGCGTTTCCGCTGGCTGACGGCATGGAAAAGCGCATGCCTCCAGACATCACGTCCCCATCCGGGAATGTGCCGGAATCTTGACAAGACATTTGACCGGCTGTTTTCGTCACTCGTACTTTAAAAGACGGTCATTTACGGCCACCGATACGCTCAAAGTTTTCCATCGCCCAGGAAATAAGCCCACGCAGATGCGGCATCAGGGAGCGCCCTAATTCAGTCAGCGAGTACTCAACCTTGGGAGGAACCTCGGCATAGACCTTGCGCACCACCAGCCCGTCTTTTTCAAGCCCTTTCAGCGTGTCGGTCAGAACTTTAGGCGAGATATCAGGTACGGCCTTGCTTATGGCGCTGAAGCGTGTGGTCGGATTCTCAGCAAGCACACATAGGATGAGCATGGCCCATTTGCCCGAGAAACGCGACACCAAGTTACGAACAGGACATGCGGCAATACATCTGTATTTTTTCAGGTTTTCTTCAAGCGGCAATGCGTTCATAATCAGTATTACTTACCTCTGAGTAAGGAGTTGAGATTTGTGTAACCTATTGTATATTACTATTTTAGGATATAACTTTGCACTATCTGATTGATAGTGGGTATCCACTGCAAAGTTAAACAATCTCTACCACTTAACACTATGAGCGACGTAAAAATCATCAACCGGGGCGACAAATTCGCCCACGCCACAGTAGGAAACCTCCACACATTTGAGGGCAAACAGTTTGTCAAGGACGCAACTGGAGCCACATCATGCGAAATCTCATTCGGCACCCTCCCCACAGGCGCAGCAGTCCCATTCTTCCACAGTCACAAAGCCAACGAAGAAAATTATATCATCCTCTCGGGTGCAGGCCGTTTCCAAGTCGATGACCAGGCATTTGACATAGCCGAAGGCTCAGTGATCCGCGTATCCACAGGCTGTGACCGCAACCTCAAATGCACCTCCTCCACCCCCATGACCTACATCTGCATCCAAGCCAAAGAAGGCAGCCTCGGCCCAGTCACCGCTGACGACGCCCTAATCACCGACCGCCACTCCCTCCTCTGATTTCTACGAAACTGTTATAAAGCAAAACGTGGATACATCCTTATGCAAGGAAGTATCCACGTTTTATTATGAGGCTTCAGAAGAAATGCCATAATATGGCCCAATGCTGCTTATTTAGCACATGAATGGCATTATGTCATATCCCAATGCTGTTTAATTAAGCAAGCGTAAATGCTTGAATGGCGTTAATATGTAGTAGGGACATGCCATGGCATGTCGCCTAAAGTCATGCTAATGAGAGTGTTGCGTCAGCAGACATGCCATGGCATGTCCCTACTACGATGTGTGCATTCCTTAAGTGAACAGCATTATGTCATGTCCTTCCGACAACGTGATGCCGACCGGGAGCAAAGCCCCGGAGATCAAAATCAGGGGATGAGGACTTTGCGGACTTTGGGACCGCGCTTCTCAAGATAGATACCTGAGACAGGATTGTCAACTCTGACGCCCTGGAGGGTGTAGTATTCGGCAGGAATTTCGGTATCATTGAGGCTGCCATCGGAGATGCCGTCAACGGCTGAGGACTCATAGATCGGGAACTGGTAATCCTGACCGCCATTGCTGTCCCAGCTGTTGCCGGTGTTGGTGACGAACTTGATATATTTCACCTTCTGCGACGGGTCGTTAAACGGACCAATCTTTACCTCATACTTGCCACTGCCATTGAGAGTGAACGGAGTGCGAGCAGCCTTGCCGTCACCGTGATACTGAGAACCTGCAGGGAGATATGCCTCAATGGGTTTTGTCCAATCTTCAACGCCCCAGTGCAGGATAGTCTGTGCTGACAGGTTTTCGCCAGTGATAGTGATGACATCATTGCATGTGGGACGCTCGGGAGAGATGGTATAGCTGCCGAGACGTGTTTCAGGCACCGTAGGATCATCAGAACCGGGACCCACAGGACCGGACTTCGAACCTACATATACGTGTAGGATAATCGAGCGACCTACATTGCCCTTAGTGTCAACAGCTTCGATATAGTAGTCAACAAGCACATCTTTGAGACCCTTGATCTCAGCACTGTACTCATCAGCTTTATATTCAGGCAGGGGATTAGTGATTGACTGGATGGTCTTGGGAGTCATTGCTACTTCCATCCATTCGCCAACCTCATCACCTCCGGAATAGGTCTCATTCTGGTTAGATGTCAGCGGATTGACACCATCCTTGTCTATGCGGTATTTGAGTTTGACCGACTGGAGACCGCTTACGTCAAACACATAGCTCCACACCGTGAAGTCAGCAGACTTAGCTATACCCCACTCTGTTCCGCCGGGATTGTACGGCTCACGCTGGGGATGGTAGATTGACGGAGGTGTCTGGTCATTGCCCACTTTAGACTTTACCAGATCCACAGCAAGATTTGATGCTACGGAAGTCTTGGAATCCCAGTTTTCGGTGCCGTCCCAATACCAATAGCAACTGGTCTGACCCATCATGAGATATTCAAATGCCTGCTTCACAGCCTGATCATTGGGCGATGACTGACGGGCAGTCTTGACATAGTTTGAGGCAGCGGTGATGACACCCCAGCTGTTGTGGTCAGGAGAATAAGCTTCGGAAGCTCCGGGGTAATCACCCTTGTCGCCATTCCATTTCAGGAACTCGGGGTCAGCTCCGGCACCCCACCAGCTGCCGCTCTCCACGTGGATGAAGTCATCATCCGCCGGTGGGAAACGCTGCAGGTAATCATCTATTGTGGTGCACTCATATCGTTCCGGGTTAGCCTTGAGCCAGTCGACGAAGTTCTGGAAGTTTGAACCATAATAGCTTGCCGAACCACCACCGTGGTTGTCTCCGTCATGGTGCATAACCACAAGAATCGGATGATTGGGATCGGTATTGTATGATTCAAGCTGACTCAGGCATTTTTCATATTGAAGAGCACCGAAACCGCCACGTCCGTCCTCGTTGCCATAGACAAGCGATGTCGGCACGGCTATCATCTTGTATTCGCGTCCGTCAGCAGGGTCCACATACTTAACCCAGTGAGGACGGTGTCCCCATCCGGCAGAAATCTTGCCCGGGCAATAAAGACCCTGGATATGAGTCCAGTCGCCGGGATTAGGATTCAAAACATCAGCACCGTTAGGTTCTACCATGCTGAAATTTTTTTCATAAGGCAGCCCCTGACATGTGCGGTCAAAGTGTGAGTTATCCACAAACACCCATTCAAGACCCTGGTTAACCAGCGGCTTGATCATGTGGTTCTCAAATGCATTTTCCGGGGGGAATATACCCTTTGAATATGTCATGCCGGGGAAGTTGGCAGCGAATGTCTCACGGTGTCTCTTTATCTGCTCCGCTACATCGTCAGAGTCGATGAGAGCCATCAGAGGATGGTAGTAACCGAAGCCTACCATATCAAGACGCTTGTTGCCAAGCGCGGTCTTATTGGATGTCGCTTTAATCCAGTTATTCTTCCAGTCCGAGAAACCTTTACCGGCATTCTCAAGCTCGTTAAGGTTGTCAATCAATGTTCCTGAGAAACTTACCTGTGCGCCTCCGGGGAGTCCGGCATCAATAAGTTTCTGCACTGCCGATGCAGGCCATGTTGTGTAGGCTCCTGTACGGGAAGTGTGGGTATCAATAAGGTTAAATGAAAACTCACCCGACGACTCAGTTTCGAGCAATGTTTTTCCGGGTGTGTAGATAGGCTGGTGCATATGCCATTGGAAGGCAATGTAAATTTTAGGTTGCTGCGAATAGGCAGAGACTGCGCCTAACAGCAATGTACCTAACGCCACACCTCGCAAGATGGGACTTTTAAATCTCATAGTGTAGATGTTTTTAAAGTAAGAAATTGATTGATAAGATGAAAATTAAAAGGCTTGGTATGATTAAAGAACCCGGACATGTAATCCGGTAGAGCAAATCCAAAATATGTTATTTTTGGCAAATATACCAAAAAAAAACATAATCCACATCCATTCCGGCTAAAAAAATTCACCACCTCCTTGCCATCTACAGACTATAGGGTCAGGCGGAAGCCGCCCATGGCGGTGATGCCGGGCATGGTGTAGCCGCGATTGATGGTGTAACGAGCGTCGGTGATGTTTTCTAAGCGTGCAAACAGGGAGACGTAGCGGCAAACCCGCCACGTGAGTTTGAGATTAACCAGAGTGTAGGCGATATAATGATTAGTGACAATTGCAAATTTACACATTTTATATCTCCTTACAATTACCAGAATCGGCTATGTTACTACCAATTTTACGGATTAGCATGCTGTTTTAACTTTCGTTGGGAGGTTTTGGGGAGATTTATACGTGAATATAGCGCGTAATCGGCTGATAATCCTTAACTTTGCATAAGGAAGAATCCTGCGATGTAACCAAACTGATTTACTGTAAACTGTGACATTGTTCTCATTTGGCGGTACACGTAATTATCCTTCACTTGCCGCATCCCTCATACCTCTGATTTTCTTGTTGATAGCGCTTCCGCTCGTCATTGTCGTGGCCGGAAGCGGAGCTGTCCTGTCAGCCGGACCTGTGCTGCTCCTCTCAGCCACCGCACTGTCCTACGGGCTCGCCCTCGCCACACGCACCATCTCACGCCGCGGAGCCATCATGGGCATGCGCCGCAGTGCCTCCCAGATACTCCCGGCGGTGCCGATACTCATCTGCATCGCCCTTGTAGCCTCGTCATGGATGCTGTCGGGAGTCGTGCCCACACTGATAACCTTCGGTCTCAATGTGCTCAACCCTCACACATTTCTGGTGGTGGCATGCGCCACCTGCGCCGTCATATCCGTGATGACGGGAAGCTCATGGACCACCATAGCCACGATAGGCATAGCCTTCATGGGTATAGGCGAAGCCATGGGATTCAGCGATCCGTGGATAGCCGGAGCCATCATCTCGGGAGCCTATTTCGGCGACAAGGTATCGCCGCTCAGCGACACTACAGTCGTGGCATCATCAACTGTGGGCGTCGACCTGTTTGACCATATCCGTTACATGGTCATCACCACTGTCCCGGCCATGACTGTCGCTCTGCTCATATACCTGATAGCCGGATGGTGCTTCACCCCGGCCCCTGCATCACAGACAGCCGCCATGCTTGACGCGCTTGACTCCACATTCCGCATCACTCCCTGGACGCTCGTCATCCCGGCCATTACCCTGGCACTGATTGCCATGCGCATCCCGTCGATATGGGTGATGATTGCCGCCTCCTTGACCGGAATCGCCGGCATTTTCATATTCCAGCCCGGCCTGGAGCTGCACCTCGCGGAGATAGCGCGGACTTTATGGTCCGGCATAAGCCTCACCACCGGCAACAGCGTGCTCGACGAGTTAATCACCTCCTCGGGAGTCCTCGGCATGCTGCCGACCATCTGGCTGATACTGTCGGCCATGATATTCGGAGCGGCCATGATAGGCACCGGGATGCTTACACGACTGACCGACGCATTTACCGGCCGCATGAAATCGCGCACCTCCATCGTCGGTGCCACACTGTGCAGCGGCCTGTCCATGAACTGTCTGACCGGCGACCAGTATCTTTCGCTCATCATCACCGGCAATATGTACCGCTCGCTCTATCGCGGTTTCGGACTGGAAAAAAGGTTGCTCAGCCGCTCCATAGAAGACAGCATTTCGGTGACCTCGGTGCTCATCCCCTGGAACTCCTGCGGCCTGACCCAGGCAGCCGTGCTCGGGGTCGCGACCTTTGCCTACGCGCCGTTTTGCTTCTTCAATTACCTTACGCCTCTCTTCTCGATACTGATAACACGCCTCGGCTACAAGATACCCGAGCCGCCCAAACTACGCCAACCTGTAAGAATTACAGCCTCATCATCGCAATAAACTGACAGTTTGCGCGTTTCACTATAGATGAATAAGCTTATTTCAGCCCTCACCCGGCCAACCATGGGTGCCGGCATACTAATATTCTTGCTATCGGCCCTCGGAGCAGCCGGCGCATCCGCCCAATACAAGGATGACAAACTGCTCAACCGCCCCTATGCCGACAATCGCGCCTGGCATCTGGGATTTTCTGTGGGCATGCACACCGAAGGCCTCAATCTGACCAACAACGGCATCCTGACCGACGGCGACAAGCGTCAGTGGTTTGCCGAGCAGCCGAGCTATGCACCCGGCTTCTGTATCAACGGCCTTGTCGATTTCCGCCTCAACGACTTTTTCAGCGTCAGGCTGTCGCCGGGCCTGTGGTTCGGCAGCCGCACGGTCAAGTTCTACAACGCCCTCCCCGGCCCCCACGAAGGAGTCACCGAGAGCGTCGACATCAAGAGCACCTACATAGTGCTCCCCGTAGACCTCAAATATGCCGCACGCCGATGGCGCAATCTGCGCCCCTACATAGTGGGAGGCGTGATGCCGGCCTTTGACGTGGGCAAGAAACCGGCCATGGACATCCTGTCGCTCAAAAGCACCGACTGCTACCTGACCATAGGCTTCGGATGCGACTTCTATCTGCCGTTTTTCAAACTCATCCCCGAGGTCAAATTCTGCTTCGGCATGGCCAACATCCTCCAGACTGACCGCCCCACACTGGCCGATCAGCCCTCGCTCATCGCATTTACCAACAGTCTCAAGAAGGTCACCTCCAACATGGTGGTGGTCTCGTTCTATTTCGAATAACGGATGACGAAGTTACGAAAATTATCCCTCCGTTTCGCCCTGCTGACAGCAGTCCTCCTGGCGTGCGCCTGTCCTAAAGCATCTGCCCAGACCGACCCGCTCTTCACACAGTATTTCGAAGTCCCCTCATACTATAACCCGGCAGCTATCGGCCTGACCGATTTCGTCAGATTCCGCGCCATATCGCGGCTGCAGTGGGTAGGCATCTCCCACGCCCCCACCACATTTGCCCTCGCCGCCGATATGCCTCTGAAACTGTTTGACCGCCGTTGGGGCGTAGGTCTCGTGCTTAACCAGGACTCCTACGGACTGTTCAGCAACCTTGGCGGCAACATACAGCTGGCATTCAAGCAGAAGCTGTTCAAAGGCGAACTGACAGCGGCTGTGCAGATAGGCATGTCGAGCAAGACGTTCAAGGGCTCGGAAGTGGAAATAGATTTTGACGACGACTACCACATCGGACAAGACGAAGCCATCCCTACCACTGACATCTCCGGAACGGCTTTTGACGTAGGTTTGGGAGTACACTACACCCACAAACTTTTCTGGGCCGGAGTCAGCATGCTCCACCTCAATTCACCCTCACTGTCGCTTGGCGATGCGGTGGCCTCCTCCGGCAGCTCGTCGGAGTCTGAAATAGGCGGAGACGCTAAAAATTACAAATTAGACTTAAAGCCGACACTTTATTTCATGGGTGGTAGCAATATTCCGCTCAGAAACACGTTATTTGAAGTGATGCCATCGGTTATGGTGGCAAGCGACTTCGGCAGCAACACCACATTTGAGGTGACTGCCCGCACCCGATGGAAAAAGTTTCTTACATTTGGAGTCGGCTACAGATATAACGATGCCGTATCAGTCATGGCATCAGGCGAATACAAAGGTTTCTTCCTCTCCTATTCCTACGACTATCCCCTCTCCGACATAGCGAAACTATCATCCGGAAGCCATGAAATCCTCGCCGGTTACAGCCTAAAACTCGACCTCGGCGACCATAACAAATACAAACACAAGAGCATACGCATACTCTAAGTTATCACAAATGAAAAAAATCACCATCTATATCTCAGCACTCATCATTGCAATGGGCATCGCATCCTGCGGCTCATTGGGACGTTCGTCTGGCTCGGGAGGCGAAGTGACAGGTGTTTCAGGCTCTGCGTGGACCGAACCGACACCCTACGGCATGGTACTCGTGGACCGCGGCTCCATCATACTCGGCCCGCAGCAGCCCGATTCTGCATGGAACCTGGCCGCCGATGCCCGAGGAGCATCAGTGGATGCTTTCTGGATGGACGAGACCGAGGTGACCAACGGCAAGTACAAGCAGTTTGTGTTCTGGGTGCGTGACAGCATCATCCGCGAACGCCTTGCTGACCCCTCATACGGCGGCAACGAAGCCTTCAAAATCGAAGAGGACAAGGAGGGCAACCCCATCACTCCGCACCTCAACTGGAGCAAGCCCATACCCTGGCGCAATGCCAACGAGGATGAGCAGCGCGCCATCGAGAGCCTCTACCGCACCAACCCCATCACCGGCAAGCGCGAGCTCGACCCCACACAGCTCAACTACCGCTACGAGATTTTCAACACCACAGAGGCCGTCAAGCGCAAAAACCGCCTTGACCCCACGCGCCGCATCTACGATACCGACAAGCCCGTCCCAACCGACAATCCTATCATCTCCAAGGACACCGCCTATATCAACGATGCCGGCGAAATCGTACGCGAGACCGTCACTCGCGCCCTCACCGGCGACTACGATTTCCTCAACACCTACATCGTCAACGTGTATCCTGACACCACCTGCTGGGTCAACGACTTCGAGAATGCCTACAACGAGCCCTATGTACGCCTCTATTTCTCCCATCCCGGCTACAGCGAATATCCCGTTGTGGGTGTAAGCTGGGACCAGGCCAACGCTTTCGCCAACTGGCGTACCGACTACCTGCGCCGCTCCATCGGCCGCAACGGAGTCATCATAGAGCCTTACCGCCTCCCCACCGAAGCCGAGTGGGAATACGCCGCCCGTGCCGGCATGTCTGAAAACAAATATCCCTGGGAGGGCGACCTGCCTCTGACCGACGATGACAAGGGTTGCTTCTACGCCAACTTCAAGCCACAGGACGGCAACTATACCCTTGACGGCCAGCTGATAACCTCACGTGTGGGCACATACCAGCCCAACGATTTCGGCCTGTATGACATGGCCGGCAACGTGAGCGAATGGACATCGACCGCCTTCACCCCCTCGGTCAGCAAGATTACCAGCGACCTCAATCCCGAGTACCGCTACAACGCGGCCAAGGAAGACCCCTACCGCCTCAAGCGCAAGATTATCCGCGGCGGCTCATGGAAGGATGTGGCACACAACGTGCGCTCCGACCTGCGCCAGTGGGAATATGAAAACGAGCAACGCTCCTATATCGGTTTCCGCTGCGTACGCTCCCAGATAGGATTCGCCAAGGGCAACAAGTCGCGCCACTGATACGCAATCGACACACACTCAACTTCACCACCAACCATACATTTCTTTGACCATACACTACAATGGGTAAAATAAAAAGATATAAAAACAGCGTGGAGCGCTTTCTCTCAGGCGAGAGCGGCCAGCGGTTCTTTAACTTCGCCTACTCCATAGGTGCCGCCGTAGTCATCTGGGGCGCACTGTTCAAGATACTCCACCTCCCCGGAGGCAACCTGCTGCTCTGCATAGGCATGGGCACCGAGGTATTGATGTTTATCCTCACTGCATTTGACCGTCCGCCGCGCGAATACCGCTGGGAAGACGTGTTCCCCGTGCTTCAGTCACGAGACCCTGAGGATCGTCCCGATTTCGGAGGCACAGGAGGCAGCGTGCTTATCAACGGGGCTGTCAACGCCACCGACATCGCATCCGGCCAGCCGGCTTCTGCCGGAGGGGCCACCGTCACTGTAGCCGCAACTCCGGCCGCCGCGACATCGTCAGTGCCCGCACCATCGGAAATCACCGACCTCGCTTCTGCCACCCAGGACTATATGACCAAGATGGGCGAAATCGCCCGGACCATGGAGCAGCTGCGTGACACCACCGCAGCCCTCAACGAGGTCAGCAAGGTGCTTCTCGAGAGCTACCGCGCCATCACCGAAAACTCCGAGGGCATATCCTCAAGCTCCACAGGCTACGTCACCCAGATGGAAGACCTCAACCGCAACATCGGCGGCCTTAACACCATCTACGAGATACAGCTCAAAAGCGTATCGAGCCAGCTCGACTCCATCGACCGCGTCAACCGCGGCATCAAGGACATACGCGACATGTATGAGAAGAGCTCGCAGCAGAGCGCACGCTACTACGAAGAGACCGAGAAGATGGCCCGCTACATGCAGCAGCTCAATCAGGTGTACGAGAAGATGATCCACGCCATGACTGTCAACATGTACCGTGCTCCCATGCCCGGCACTGCACCCGATGCTCCACAGTCTCAACCCTCCTCCACACCTTCAGCCGACAACAATCCATTTACCCGTAACTGATGGCCCAGAGCAACACACGTCTGTCACCCCGTCAGAAGATGATTAACCTCATGTATATCGTCCTGACGGCCATGCTTGCCCTCAATGTGTCAAGCGATGTACTCGACGGCTTCAAAGAAGTCGAAGACGGACTCGCACGCACCAACGAGACCGCATCTGACCGCAACAGCGGCATATACGGAGCTATCAGTGCCATGGCTCTCCAGAATCCCGAGAAAGGGAATCCCTGGCTGGCCAAAGCCACGGCTGTGCGTGACGAATCGCAGCGTCTCTACAATGAAATCGACTCGCTCAAATATCTCATCGTCCGCAAGAGCGACGGCGAGGAGGGCGATCCGCACAACATAGTCAATCTCGACGACCTCGAGTCGGCTGCAACGGTCATGCTCAACCCCACATCGCGTCTTGGCGAGAAACTCCGTCTGCAACTTGACTCCTATTCCGATTTCGTCACCAAGATGATTGCCGACACTTCTGTGATACGCAACATCAAAGCTTCTCTCTCCACTTCTCCTGTCAAAAAACCGGGCATAGCATTGCCGGTCAAATGGGAAATAGCCAAGTTCGAGGGGCAGCCGGTAGTAGCTGCCGTCACCCATCTGACCAAACTGCAAAATGACCTCCGCTACGCCGAGGGCGAGACCCTCCAGCAGCTCCTGTCGGCCATCGACGCCACGGATGTGCGCGTCAACTCGCTCAACGCTTTCGTCATCCCCCAGAGCCGCTATGTGATGAAAGGCGGCAAATACTCGGCCAACATCGTGGTCGCCGCCGTCGACACCACCGCTCGCCCTGTGGTGACCATCAATGGCCGCACGCTCAACAATGACCGCGGCCTCTACGAATTTACCGCCGGCTCGGCAGGTAACTTCGACTATTCCGGCACTGTGACTTTCAGCATGGGCAACGGCTCTGACATGACTCTGCCGTTCAAATCATCCTACACCGTCATGGAGCCGATGGCATCTGTATCGGCCACCAACATGAACGTGCTCTATGCCGGCATTGACAATCCCATCAGCATAGCCGTCCCCGGCATACCGATGAGCAAAATCAACGCTTCGATGACCAACGGGTCCCTTACTCGCAGCGGCGACAAGTGGGTAGCCCGTCCGGGCAAGGTGGGCAGTGATGCCGAAATCGTGGTGACCGCCCAGCTCGAGAGCGGCAACCAGCGCATCAGCTCCACAAAATTCCGTGTGCGCCGTCTGCCTGACCCGACTCCCTTCATACCGTTCAACGGTGCCTCCGGACAGGAACGCTACAAGGGCGACACACCCATAAGCAAAGCTTCGCTGATGAGTGCATCGGGCCTCGGAGCCGCCATCGACGACGGCATCCTTGACACACCTTTTAAGGTGATTTCGTTTGAGACCGTATCCTTTGACTCCATGAACAATGCCATACCCGAAGTCAGCGACGGGCCTAATTTCTCGTCACGTCAGCGCGAATCGTTCCGACGGCTCTCGCGTGGCAAGCGGTTCTACATCTCGCGCATAAAGGTGTCCGGTCCTGACGGCACTCAGCGCACCCTGCGTCCCATGGAAGTCATCGTCAACTAACAAGATTCCCTCTATATCTCTACCCTGAATATGAAACTATCACGCTATATCGCAGCTTTCTCCCTCCTGGCACTCACCGCTGTGTCAGCGATGGCTCAGGATCGCTCCACGACCACAGGTGTGTCTCGCACCAATGCCGCCGAACGCCGACGCGCCCTCCAGCAGGCCGGCCCCGGCATCACGCAGCGCATGCAGAATGCTGCAGAGACCACACCCATGAGCGATGCCGACCTCGAGTGGATGCGCGTCATATACCGCGAACTTGACCTCAACAAGGTCAAAAACGCTCCGCTCTATTACCCCGACGAGGTGATTGACGGCCAGAAAAACCTGTTTCGCATCATCATGGAACTCGTAGCCTCAGGGCAGCTCCCTGTCTACGAATATCTTGACGGTCGCGAAATATTCAACGACCAGTACCGTGTCAAGACACGCGACATGCTTGACCGCTTCCACATACTCTACACCGACGCCAAAGGCTCCACCGAAAAGCGTCCGCGCTTTGCCATAGAGGACGCCGACGTGCCGTCAAACGAGGTGCTCTCCTATTATATAATAGAGCGTTGGGAGTTTGACCATCGCACCAACAAGGTCAACTGCCACGTGGAAGCCATCTGCCCGGTGCTCCACCGCAGCGGCGATTTCGGAGGCGAAGCAGTGAAGTATCCCATGTTCTGGGTCAAATATTCCGACATCAAGCCCTACCTCTCCACCACATCCATATTCGTCGACGACAACAACAACCTCGCCACGCACTCCATTGCCGACTATTTCGCCAAGGTGCTGTATGACGGCGAAATATACAAGACACGCAATCTCCGCAACCTCTCCCTGATGCAGATGTACAGCGACCCCGACCGCCGCAAAGAGGTACAGGACAGCATCCAGCAGAGCCTTGACAACTGGGGCAAAAAGATGTGGGTACCCTCGCTTGAGGAACTTGAAGAAGCCCGCATAGCCCGCGAAGAAGCCGAAGCTGCCGCCGAAAACGGCACTCCGGCCGCCGCGCCTGTCATTGACAGCGAGGGACTTCCCGTAGTCGCCGAGGAAGGCGCACAGACCGAGGAAGCTCCCAAAGTCAACTCTCGCGCCCGCAAGAGTGAAGCCGATAAAAAGAAGGCCGACTCCAAGAAAAAGAAATCAAAAAAGAAACCAAAAGTCAAGCGCGCCAAGTCATCAGGCTCTCAGCCGGCCGCCGAAAAGAGCGTCCGTAACCGCCGCCGCTGACTCGCCATAACCGCAGCCAACGATACATTAAGTCTGATAATTCTTATAAGTCGCATAAATCCTATAAGAATTATCAGACTTATAAGATTTATACGATTTATAAGACTTATACGACTTATACGACTTATACGATTTATAAGACTCATCGTACATATAGCCACCGATTCCCCTCCTCGCGAACCTTTATTAAGCATTTTTTGTTTAATAATATGGCGTTATCACCAAATAAAGTCTTACCTTTGCCTCGGCTTAATCACTGCCGTGGGATTACATATGCACCGACAGTTTAAGTATATAATTTTCAACAATATAGATTTATGGAAACAACCGGTCTTGACCGAATCAGCTACGCGCTCGGACTGAGCATGGGCAACAATTTCAAGGCTTCAGGCATTCAGGAACTCGACTTCACCGAATTTGCAGCCGGTGTCGAAGCCGTATTCGCAGGTACAAAACCCAAGATGACCTACGACGAAGCCAAAGAGGAAATCCGCAAATTCTTCACCGCCATGGAGGAGCGCAACCAGGCCGAAGCACGTAAAATGGCCGATGTCAACGAGAAAGCCGGCAAAGATTTCCTGGCTCAGAACGGACAGCGTCCTGAAGTCAAGACAACTCCCTCGGGTCTCCAGTACGAGGTGCTGACCGAAGGCACCGGAGCCATGCCCTCTGCCGCCGACCAGGTAAAGGTACATTATACCGGCAAACTCATCGACGGCACCGTATTTGACAGCTCTGTAGAGCGCGGCGAACCGGCCACATTCGGCGTCACACAGGTGATACCCGGATGGGTGGAAGCACTCCAGATGATGAAAGCCGGCTCAAAGTGGCGTCTCTACATCCCCTCGGCTCTCGCCTATGGTCCCAACGGTGCCGGCGGCGTAATCGGACCCAACGCCACTCTCATCTTCGACGTGGAACTGCTCGAAGTAATAGGCAAGTAAAGAACTCAATCATTATAATTTCAACTTCTATCATTCACTAACACATCAGTTATGAAGAAACTCGTCATGGCTTGCGGTATCGCCGCTCTCGCCATCGCAACAGTAAGCTGCTCAAAATCAAGCAGCAAAGGCAACGATTCATTCGCTGACTCCATCGCTGAATACATGGGTACCGTGCAGGGTGCCGACATCGCCAACAGCTATGCACAGCTCGACTCAGCCCAGCGCGCCACCATGTCAAAAGACGCAATCCTCGCCGGCATCAAGACAGTGCTTATGGCCGACACAGCCGACAAGGGCTACATGGCCGGCCTCAACATAGGTCTCGGTCTCATGCAGCAGGCCGGATTCCCCGAACAGGCCGGTATCAAGGTTGACCGCCAGCTCCTCTTTGAGAAATTCGCCGAAGCTTTCAAGGCCGACAGCGTGGCTGACCTCGCAAAAAGCCGCGAAGCACTCCAGGGTCTGATGATGCAGGTACAGCGCAAGGCCATGGAAGCCCAGCAGGCTGCCGAGAAAGCCCGCCGTGAGGAAGCTGCCAACACTCCCGAAGCCAAGGCCAACGAAAAGGCCGGCGCAGAATATGCCGCCAAGATGAAGGCTGAGGACAAGGCTTACCAGACCACAGCATCAGGCCTCGTCTACAAGGTTGACAACGCCGGCTCCGGCGAATCACCCAAGGACACCGATGTCGTAAAGGTTAAATATACCGGTCGCCACATTGACGGCACGACTTTCGACACCAGCGGTGACCGCGCTGTGGATTTCCCCGTCAACGGCGTGGTTCCCGGCTTCTCTGAAGCCCTCAAGATGATGAAGAAGGGTGCTAAATACACCGTAATCATCCCCGGCAACCTCGCCTATGGCGCTGAAGGAACACCCGACGGAAGCATCAAGCCCAACGAGACCCTCGTGTTTGACATCGAGCTCGTTGACGTAAACGCACAGAAATAATCCTGACAGACTCACCATAGTCCGTCTAATAAACATAAATGCCACGTTCTGACACCACTATCATGGCCTTAGGACGTGTCATTTTTCTCTCAACATAACCTATCATCTATTCTACAACCTTACCAACCAATCTCTTAAAATGAAGAAATATCTATCGTCCATTCTGGCTATATCTGCCATAGCTCTTTCATTGACATCATGCTCCAACGATGACGACAATCCCGTAATAGTCCCCGGACTGGCCAGTGTCACTTTCAATACAAACCCCGCCATACAATACAGCTCTGCCAACGGAGCCTGGATTGACTGCTACAATCCCACCACAACAAACGCTCTGACATATACCGGTCTCAATTTCTCTCACGCAGTGACCACATGGGACGGCGGAGCAACCTACTATTGGTCAGGCTTCTGCCCCTCCAACAGCACGGAAAATTCTTCCCACGAGACCGACTACCTTGACTACCAGTGGAGCTCCATCACTGCAGGAGGACTCAACTATGCAGGAGGCAAGCTCCCCTTCTTGGTGGCAAACTGGAATACATCAGAGTCTCTGGATGCCATCCCCTCCAACCCGTCGCTTAAGATGACACCCAAGACTGTTTCGACATTCCGTCCCTACCGTGTGTCGGTGACCAACTCTTCATACACATATTATGCAATCACAATGGGCTACGGCTACGGCGGCGCAGAGGTCAACAAGTTCACATCTAACGAGGATTTTCTCAAAGTATATTTCATCGGCGTGCGCAACGGATATAAGACAGGAACCGTAACCGCCCACCTCGCCACCGGCACCCAGCCTCTCCGAGAGTGGGTGAGCATCAACCTCCAGCCCCTTGGCGAGGTCGACTACATCTACTGCCAGATGGAATCATCTAAGAAAAACGAGTACGGCATGCTCACCCCGGCATACTTCTGCATCGGCGACGTGATCGTATTCGAACAGTGATCCACCCCTATCGCTGACACATGTCCAAGAAAATAGTATTTTTCGGAACTCCCGAATTTGCCGTGCCCTCGCTTGACGCCCTCGTCAGCGAGGGTTTCGACATTGCGGCCGTAGTCACTGCCACCGACAAGCCGGCCGGCCGAGGCCACGCCATGACTCCGTCGGCAGTGAAGAAATATGCCATGGACCACGGCATCCCGGTGCTACAGCCCGAAAAGCTCCGCGACCACGAATTTATCACCACGTTGCGCAGCATCGGGGCTGACCTTTTCGTGGTCATAGCGTTCCGCATGATGCCTGAGGTCGTCTGGGGCATGCCGCCTTTAGGCACCTTCAACCTGCATGCATCCCTGCTCCCCAAGTATCGCGGAGCCGCCCCCATCAACTGGGCAGTCATTAACGGCGACACCGAAACCGGCGTCACTACATTTTTCCTGAGCCACGACATCGACACCGGCGACATCATCGACAGAGTGTCAGCGCCCATACATCCTACCGATTGCGTAGGCGATGTACATGACCGTCTGATGGAGCTCGGCGCGCGCCTCACAGTCGACACCGTCCGCAAGATATTCGACGGCACAGTAGAGCGGCAGCCACAGAGCGTGCTGCTTGCCGGCATGGAACCCACTCCGGCCCCCAAGATATTCCGCGAAACATGCCGGATTGACTGGAACCGCCCGGCCGACGACATCCACAACCTCATCCGTGGCCTATCCCCCTACCCGGCTGCATGGTCTCCGCTGTCACTTGACGGAGAAGACCCTAAATCCTATAAGATTTTCAGCTCCGAGGTGACGGCAGACCCGTCGGTCAGTCAGCCCGGCACCGCCCACATCCATGGAGACCGGCTCCTCATCGACACCGCCACCACACGCCTCGCCATCCTCTCCATCCAGGCCCCGGGCAAACGGCGCATGTCGACCCCCGAATTTCTGCGCGGTCTCCGCTGAAACCGCATAGCCCCAATGGGGCATCCCAACCCCAAAACCGCCAACCCACCGTATGCGCTGCGCCCTGCCGCAGCGCATATTTATTATCCCTTTCCCGTCACAAAATGTAACAAAAGCCGATTCTGTTACAACTTTGTTACCTCATCTCTCCACATAAAATACTGATTATCAATTTGTTAAAATTTTTGTTCATTTTTTTGCCTTTTTTCTTGATTTTTTATGCAAAAAAACTTGACAAGCGGTCTGCTCTTTTATACTTTTGTATCAGAACACTAATTCAAATCGACTTCAACAACTTCGTTACTATATTTTTCAGCTGTCCCCCTCTCTCCTCCGGATGCCTACTGACAGAGGGACCAATAAATAATCAAGGCATCAAGCATAACCAAAATCATCAACATTAAATCTATCCGCATTATGAAACCCACTATCGAACTCGAACTTACCAAGATGCAGGACAACCTGTTCAACTTCGCTATGATGCTCACCTCCAACCGTGATGACGCATATGATCTGCTCCAGGACACTTCTCTCAAGGTGCTTGCCAACGAAGACAAATTTGCCGAAAATACCAATTTCAAAGGCTGGGTCTTCACTATCATGCGCAACATCTTCATCAACAACTACCGCCGCGTGGTGCGCTCGGCTACCGTAATCGACACCACCGAAGACCTCTTCCACCTCAACCTCTCACAGGATTCAGGCATCACAAGCCCCGAAGGCACATACTGCGCCGGTGAAATCACACAGGCCATCAAGGACCTTCCGGCTGAGTACCGCATCCCGTTCTCGATGCACGTTGCAGGATACAAGTACAATGAAATCGCCGAAAAAATCAATGTACCCCTCGGCACTGTCAAATCTCGTATCTTCTTCGCGCGTCGCAAACTCCAGGCCCGTTTTGCTGACTACCAGTAATCCGGAACTCCCATGCCCCAAATGGCATAACGCAGGGATTCAGCTCCCTCGCAACTATCCCGGTCCGGCATCACATTTACAGAATTCATGCAACTACAACTCCACTTTCAAGTATACATCCGGACCGGAAGCGGTTTCTAACTTAACACGATAATATGCGGTGAGGAGGCTGAGCCAGAACTGGTGCAGCCTCCTTCCTTTCATGACGTATGGCATGGAGGTCAATCCCGCTCCTCGGGAGCATTCCCTATCGAGATGTCAAACTGCAGTCCGTGGGGCTTGATATTACGCGCCGTAATCTCTCCGCCGTGAAATCTGACTGCATTTCTTACTATCGACAGTCCGAGGCCCGTACCGCCCAATCTGCGCGAACGCCCCTTGTCGACTCTGAAAAAACGCTCGAAAATATATTCCACGGCATCATCGGGCACTCCCACTCCGTCGTCACTGAACGTGAAGCTGTATCGGCCGTCACATTCGCCGGCATAGCGTATATCTATTCTCGTGCCTGACGAGTATCTGACCGCGTTGGTAATCAGGTTGGCAAACAGCATCCCCAGCAGCAACTCGTTGCCACATACCATGATATGCTCCGGGATGTCTACCACAGCGGTCATGCCGGCCTTCTCTATGTCAGGCTCTTTCTGATACACGGCCTCGCGTATCACCTGGCACAAGTCTGTCATGGCCGTATCAATCATGCGGCTGCCGTCGTCGAGCCTCGTAAGGGTCGACACATCCTCGAGCAGCAGCTTGAGCCGTTCGCTGTTGGCATAGCACCGCACTATGAAGTCGTTGCGCTTTTCAGCCGTCATGTCGGGATGCGCCATGATGGTCTCCATACACACCTGTATCGAGGCAAGCGGAGTCTTAAGCTCATGGTTGATGTTATTAGTAAGCTGCTTCTTGATACGTATCTTCTCCTTCTCCTCATGCAGAGCCAGGCGATGCTGCTCATCACGCTCTATTGTCGCTTTCTGAAGGTTAGAGTACAGCCCTACGATATACCGGGCTATGCTTCCAAGCTCATTCTTGGGAAACTTCTCCACATCTCCTATCCGCTCCCCTCGCTCGGCACGGCGCGCAAACCGGTCAAGGCGCGTGATGGTCATGCCGAGATGCCGCGTGGCCCAGAAGCCGCCCGTCAATATCACCAGCGCTACCGCCAACATAAACCAGAAATAGGTCATATCGGCCTTGAGGGCGTCGCCCTTATCCGATGAATCCGGCACACCCGACCTGACTATCAGCCCGTTGCCGGCCTTGGCCGAATAGAAGTACACCGTCGATGACTCGTCGTTGATACGTGATTTGGCATAGCCCTCACCGTGCTCCACGGCATCTTTAAGCTCCGGCTTGTTGATGTTCACATGCCCGTCGGGGTTCGACAGACCTTCGCTGTCATAGACCATGTGGCCATCGTAATCAAACACCGAGATACGCAGCCCCTCAAGAGGGAATGCCTGTACGCTGACCACCTGCGCGATAGGAGTCCCGTGGCCGATTCCGCTGAGTATGTCAGAGTTGACCATCTGCAGACGCGCATTGAGAAGCTCCACCTTGAACTGTGCCTCCCTGTAGTGCTGAAACACCACGAAACACCCCATCATGCACAGCAACGCACATGTCAGCAGCAGAAACAGCCTGTTGTGGTAGCGCAGTCTAAACCGAGAAGCCATAGCCATAGCCCGAACGGGTGATTATATGCTGTCCGTAAGCCCCTATTTTCTGGCGCAGACGGGTGATATTGACATCGATGGTGCGGTCGCCTACCACCACATCGTCGTGCCATATACTTGACAGCAGTTCTTCACGGGTGAACACTTTGCCGGGGCTGCCCAAGAGGGCCGCCAGTATCTCGAATTCCTTGCGCGGAAGCCTGACAAGCTCCCCGTCTATGGTACACTGCTTGCGCTGCATATCCAGCCTGAGCCCTTCGTAGCCTACCACCGCCGGCACCTCTTTCCGGTCGCCGACGCGGCTTGTGCGCCGCAGGACACTCCTCACCCTGGCAAGCACATTGCGTATGCTGTAGGGCTTGGTGATGTAATCGTCGGCCCCTATGTTCAGGCCGGCTACCATGTCGTCCTCGCAGTCTTTTGCGGTACAGAATATGATGGGGACATCAGCCGTGGCCGGGTCTGACTTGAGAATCTGCGCGAACTTGAATCCGCTCATCTTGCCCATCATCACATCGAGCAATATCAGCGAATAACTGCCTAAGGGCAGCTTCAATGCCTGCTCGGCCGAGTAAGCCACATCGACAGCGTAACCTTCCACTTCGAGGTTGAACTGCAGAGCCTCGCAGAGCGTCTCCTCATCGTCTACTACCAGAATCCGGTCTTGAGCCATAGTCTTTTATGCTAACTGCCACAAATATACAGAATCCGCATGTAACATCCATCACACCATGACGATTTCATCGCCCGTCGGCTCGGTCGTGGGCTTCTGGATGCGGTAGGAGGAGCGCAGCAGCTTGTGGAGCATCGCCAACATCTCCCGGGTCTCCTGAAGCATGTTGAGATATACATACATGACCTTGAGCTGCTCGGCATTGACGGTGCGCAGCTGCTCTATGAGCTGCCCTACGCTCTTGGCCACATCTATTTTCAAGCGGTTGCATTCGGCTCTGACGGTGGCTATGACTTCTCCGTCGCCCACCTTGACGGCCTCCACCGCCTCGCCGTAGAGGGTGTCTACCTGGCCGGCAATATCTGCCAGTGCCACGGCCTGTTCCTGTGGCAGCGGACGGAAATTGTTGTCGACATGCTCCAGACACGACTCGCCTATGCGTCGGAGGCAGTAGTTGATGTCAGACATCGCATTGTTTGACAGGTGCATCGGCGAGCTGTAGCGGAGCGTATCCACCGGGGCGAGGCTACGCAGCCCGAGCATCTGCTTACGGCGGAAGTCCTTGATGGTGTTCTTGTATCTCACCACCTTACGCGTGGCCTTGCGCAGCAGCCGGGCATCCTCATTGAGAAAACCCTTGGCCATGGCATCATACATCACACGGGCGTGATTGAGCCCGTCAAGCTGGCAATCGGTCATGTACGTGCGAAACAGCACACGCTTCTCATGCTCGTCAGTGCAGTTGAGCAGCTGCCCGAGCACGGTGGTCTTCTCAGTCTCGGCCTGTTTGCGCTTGAATCGGCGGTGGCTCCTTATGAGCACCACTATGGCCAGGACGGCAAACAGATAGAGCACCCACAGACCTCCCGTATGCATCGCGCTGACGATAAGCGCCGAGGCCGTGAACGCCACGAATGCTGTGACAAACCAGCCGCCGATGACAGCTATCACTCCCGAGATGCGGAACACCGCACTCTCGCGGCTCCACGCCTTGTCGGCAAGCGATGTGCCCATAGCCACCATGAACGTGACGAAGGTGGTCGACAACGGCAATTTCAGCGATGTGCCTATGGCTATCAGGACTCCGGCAAGCATCAGATTTACCGTGCCGCGCACGAGGTCAAATGCCGCTCCCTCCTCCAGATCTATCTTTGAAGAGTCAAACCGGCGGTTAATCCATCGGCGCATCCCGTCCGGTGTATGCGCTCTTACAGAGTCCAGACCACGCTGCGTCCACCTGACGAGCTGACGTCCGATTTTCGAGGAGCCGAACTGCTCGTCGCCCTCCATCTGGCTTCCGAGACTTATCTCCGTTTTGGACACATGGCGCACCTTTGACGAGGTGGCAAGGGATACCACCATTATAACCCCGGCTCCGAGCAGGAAGTAGACCGGCGTAGAGGCTGGCCCGTTGAGCGAATCCATCATAAATCCGTCCATATCGCCGGCTCCGTTGGCACTGTAGTCGAGATATGACTCGAAGCCGGTCAATGGCACACCGATGAAATTGACAAGGTCATTGCCGGCAAAAGCCATCGCCAGGGCAAACGTGCCTAACAATACAGTGACCTTGAGCACATTGACGCGGCACCAGTGGAGTATCTGCATCAATATCGTGAAGAATACCAGCGAACAGCCCACTATCAGCAATTGATTGCCGGCTATCCACTCCTTGACCTCGGGGGTCATAAACGTCAGGCTTCGTGCACCTTTGATAAGCATGAAATATATGATAGCCGTGGTAGCAATGCCCCCGAATATTCCGGCTTTCCATTTCAGATGGCTTTTGAGGTCGAAACTGAAGAGCAGACGGCTCAGAAACTGCACTATCATGCCGAAAATAAACGCCACCGCCACCGAAAGGAATATGCCCAGTATCACCTCCAGAGCCTTCTGGGAGTTGATCATCTGAGACAGCTCCACACCGGAGGCTCCGCCGAATATATTGAGCAGGGAGATTGCAAACGTGGCTCCGAGCAGCCCGAACACCAGCGACACGGTCGTTGAGGTAGGCATGCCCAGACTGTTGAACATATCAAGCAGCACTATGTCCGTGACCATCACCGCCATACAGATACACAGTATGTCGAAAAACGAAAAATACTCAGGCCTGAATATGCCGTGACGCGCAATATCCATCATGCCGTTGCTCATCACAGCCCCTATGAACACCCCTATTCCGGCCACAAGGATGATGCGTTTGTAGGAGGCAGCCCGGGCCCCTACTGCCGAATTAAGGAAGTTGACGGCGTCATTGCTGACACCTACCGACAGGTCAAACACCGCCAGCACAAACAGGAATACGATTATCCCTAAGAAAAAAAGATCCATCAGTTACGTCTTGGATTTAATATACTTAAATGTTGCATGGAGAAACACAGACAAGGCTTGCACTATGTCTCGTCTACAAAATTCTACAAATAATGTTTCATTTTTGTTTCAAAAAGATGAAATTATTGTTGCAACAAACAGCGCAGTGCCACGGCTGACCTCGTAAATTAAAATACGAAGTGCGAAAACTCAGCCGCTGAGATTCTCCTCACTCCT
>Gatling_p1__coassemble_242_pt1 | contig 41701 bp, 33 predicted proteins | sample Gatling_p1__metabat2_low_PE_016 | metagenome-assembled genome bin Gatling_p1 | reverse complement strand
GAGTCCACCCCTCCCCTATGCCCCGTCACCGCCGAGACATCTCCCATGCGGAGCCTTTAAAGCAATATGTTTCATAATTTAGGTGAAAATGGAGGGGAAGTGTGAAATTTTGGAAGATTTTTTGTTAAATTTGCCGTAGTGTGTTAAAGTAGGCTCTGAGACTTCACGAGAGAGGGCTGCCAAATTTTTAACACTCAACATTATTTAAGGTTAATTGTTAATAACATATAGGATTCACGATGTAACGGCTAACGGTCAACACCTTATCCGACCCATAAAATCCTCGGCATCGCGGTCCAGTTTGATATAAAATGAAAAAATCGACCATCTGGCTGCTTACGTTCATAATGGCCCTGACGTTCATAGGGCTCCTGTATGTGCAGATCATGTACATGCGGGAGATGATACGCATGCGCGAGGACCAGTTCAGCGAGGGGGTCAAGCGAAGCCTGTATGCCGTCACCACCGCCTTGGAGAGGGAGGAGACGCGCCACTACCTGACGGAGGACTTCGCGATGTTTGATGCATCGGCATTGGCATCCAGCGGATTCCGCGCCGACCAGACGCAGATGGTCAACGGCTCTATCAAATTCCAGCAAAACGCCTCCGGGAGTGAGGCTCCTGTAGAGGACATACGCATCAACGACGAAATCAAGCTCGGGTCAGCCACTTCGCTCCAGAGCAACCATGACAACCTGCGCGGTCAGTACCTGTATCAGAAAGGTCTGCTCAACGAGGTGATACTCACGATACTCAGCCAGTCAAGCAACCGCCCCATACGCGAACGTGCCGACTCTACGATGGTGCGCGGATACATGCGCACGGAGCTGGAGAGCAACGGACTTGACCTGCCGTTTGAGTTTGCCATCGTCAACCGCGCCGGGCATCCAGTCTACCGTACCGACGGCTTCACGCCTCCCGAAAGCGACGACAAGGGGAGTGTCTACGTCCAGGCCCTGTTCCCCAACGACCCCGGCTCACGTGTCAACTACATACAGGTCTACTTCCCCACCAAGGCCAACTATATATTCTCTACGGTCAAGTTCATGATACCGTCGTTTGTATTCACCCTGATACTTCTGGTGATATTCCTCTACACCATCATCGTAGCGTTCCGCCAGAAGAAGCTAACGGAGATGAAAAACGACTTTATCAACAACATGACCCACGAGTTCAAGACCCCCATCTCCACAATCTCGCTCGCCGCGCAGATGCTCAACGATGACGCGGTGCGCAAGTCGCCCATGATGCTCCAGCACACCGCCACGGTCATCAACGACGAGACGAAGCGTCTGCGCTTCCAGGTGGAAAAAGTGCTGCAGATGTCAATGTTTGACCGCCAGAGCGCGAATCTGAAGCTCCAGGAGGTCGATGCCAACGTGGCCATAGCCAATATAGTCCACACATTCAAGCTCAAGGTGGAAAAATACGGCGGCAGTCTCGCCGCTGACCTCAATGCCGAAGACAGCATAGTGGCGGTAGATGAGATGCACTTCACCAACGTGATATTCAATCTGCTCGACAATGCTGTCAAATACCGCCGCGAGGACGAGCCCCTGCGCCTGAAAGTCACCACATCCGACCTTCCCGGCCGACGTCTCCGCATAGAGATAGCCGACAACGGCATCGGCATCAAGAAGGAGGACCTGAAAAAGATATTTGAAAAATTCTACCGGGTTTCCACCGGTAACCGCCATGATGTCAAGGGCTTCGGTCTCGGACTGGCCTATGTCAACAAAATGGTGCGCGAACTCGGAGGCGAGATTTCAGCCGAAAGCGAGTTCGGTCATGGATCGAAATTTATAATTGTCTTACCACTCACTAAACTCTGATTAATTATGGAAGAAAGATTGCGTATTCTGCTCTGCGAGGACGACGAGAACTTAGGCATGCTGCTGCGCGAGTATCTCCAGGCCAAAGGATTCAACGCCGACCTCTACCCCGACGGCGAAGCCGGCTACAAGGCTTTCCTGAAAGGCAAGTACGACCTGTGCGTCCTTGACGTGATGATGCCCAAGAAGGACGGTTTCGCTCTCGCCCAGGAAATCCGCACGGTCAACTCCGAAGTCCCCATCATATTCCTCACCGCCAAGTCTCTGAAGGACGACATACTCGAAGGCTTCAAAATCGGTGCCGACGACTATATCACCAAACCGTTCTCCATGGAGGAGCTCGTATTCCGCATTGAGGCCATCCTGCGCCGCGTAAAGGGCAAGAAGGGCAAGGAAATCACGATGTACAAGATCGGCAAGTTCACCTTTGACACCCAGAAGCAGGTGCTTATGGTCGACGACAAGGTGACCAAGCTGACCACCAAGGAGAGCGAACTGCTGAGTCTGCTCTGCGCCCACGTCAACGAGATACTCGAACGCAATTTCGCGCTCAAGACCATCTGGATAGACGACAATTACTTCAACGCCCGTTCGATGGACGTGTATATCACCAAGCTCCGCAAGCACCTCAAGGATGACCCCTCTATCGAGATTATCAACATCCACGGCAAGGGCTACAAACTCATAGCCCCCGAGGTAGAGGCATCCCAGCAGTAACCCTCCCGACACATCCCACATCATCAATAATCCGCCGCCATCCAATATATGGCGACGGATTTTTTATCCTTCATCCACGTCTACAAATGTATCAGGCAGCGACAGGGGTGCAAACAAATCCAGCCGATGCATTGTTTTAATTTTAACATTCACCATATTATCATATGAATTGTGTAACCTCATATAACCCATAGATCCAAGTATGCACATGGCCGATGCTCTGGTGTCGCCGGCAGTAGCTGCCGGAGCCGCCGCAGTCTCAGTAGCCGCCCTGATTGTGGCAGCTAACAAAGTCAAGAAATCCGACTCTTCCTCTATCGTCCCTCTGATGGGGGTGATAGGAGCCTTCATCTTCGCAGCACAGATGATCAACTTCTCCATCCCAGGCACAGGGTCAAGCGGACACATCGTGGGAGGTGTGCTTGCAGCAGCCCTGCTCGGACCATGGGCCGGGCTGATTACGGTGGCATCGGTCTTGGTGGTGCAATGCCTCGTATTTGCCGACGGCGGACTGATGGCCATAGGCTGCAACATACTCAATATGGGGATATGCACCATATTCCTTGGCTATGCACTTGTGTATCGCTGGATAGCAGGACGGTCGCTCACTCCGTGGCGCATATTTCTCGGCTCCATACTCGGCTGCATAGTCGGACTTGAAGCCGGTGCCATACTTGTGACGGCCGAGACAGAGATGTCAGGCATCACGGCGTTGAGCTGGAACCAGTTTTTTGCGCTGATGACATCGATCCACTTCGCTATCGGAACCGGCGAGGGCATCGCCACAGGCTTCCTGCTCTATTTCGTGGCCCGGACACGTCCGTCGCTGCTTCTGCGAGAAGCTCCTGCCCCGACCCAGGCCCGGGAGACGCGCACACTGCGCCCCGTGATGATAGTGTTCGGAGCGTTGGCTCTCATATTCGGCGTCACCTTCACATGGATAGCCTCATCGCACCCCGACGGCCTTGAATGGTCGATCGAACGGCTTACAGGCTCTACCGACATCATCAACGACACCGCCGCCGCCACCCGCACTGCTTTTGCCAACGTGCAAAACGCCACCTCTGTCATCCCCGACTATGACAGCACCTGGTCAGGCATCATTGGATGCGCCATGGTGGTCATATTGACATGGGCGATACTGACATGTATGCGCCACCGCCGCCATGCCACCCAGCCGGTGAAATAGGCCGGCGTGCACTCTTATGTCCACAGCCATGAGTTCCATTGACAAGGCTTTGCTGACCCTCAACGACGTGGAGCGGACATCTAACCGCTCCACGTCGGCTATGAGCCGCAGGGATGTCCGTGGCAAACTCATCGTGACCGTGGCCTTTCTCGTGGCCGTGTTGAGTTTCCCCCTTGACAATCTCGGGGGCATCATCATATTCGCCATCTACCCCCTCGTGGGCTGCACCATGGCTGACATCTCCTACGGCAGGGTGCTGAAACTCTCGCTCTACACCCTCCCTTTCATAGCCTTCATAGGCATATTCAACCCCATATTTGACCAGCGGCCCATGCTCCATATCGGCTCGGTGACCGTCAGCGAGGGGTGGATACAGTTTCTGTCCATCATAGTCCGCGGACTGCTCTCGGTACAGGCCACGCTGCTGCTCATCCTCTCGTCGGGCTTCATCACCGTATGCCGGGGGATGAAAGGGCTCGGGATGCCCGACATATTTGCCACACAACTGTTTCTGCTCTACCGCTACATCTTCGTGCTGCTCCAGGAAGCACGCTCCATGCAGATGGCACGCACGGCGCGAGGCTACGGGCGTACATCCTACGGCATGCGCTTCTGGTCGGTGTTTGTGGGGCAGCTGCTTCTGCGCACAGCCGACCGCGCCGAGCGTCTCCACCGTGCCATGCTCTCACGCGGCTTCTCCGGCATGTTTCCCCTCAGCCACCCCCTGCGCTGGCACACCGCCGACACCATCTTCGTAATCATCTGGACCGGCGCATTCGTAGCCGGCAGACTGTGTGACATACCGCTGCTATTTACCCACCTGTTTAACCACGTCTGAACCATGAGCCACCACTATGTGAAATTTGACAACGTACACTACCGCTACCCCGACGGTTTCGAGGCTCTGCGCGGAGTGTCATTTCTCATCACCCACGGAGAGAAAGTGGCTCTCGTAGGAGCCAACGGAGCCGGCAAATCCACACTGATGCTCCACATGAACGGACTGCTGCAGGCCACCGAAGGGAGTGTGGTCATAGGTGACGTGATGATTACCCGAAAGACCCTACCGGAGATACGCCGCACCGTGGGGCTGGTGTTCCAGAACCCCGACGACCAGCTCTTCATGCCCACAGTGGAGGAGGATGTAGCTTTCGGCCCGCGCAACATGAAGCTGACCGAGGATGAAGTAGACCGCCGAGTGACCCGTGCACTTGAAGCCGTAGGAGCGGAAGAACTGCGCCATCAGGCCCCCTACCGTCTGTCGGGAGGACAGAAACGCAGCGTAGCCATAGCCACAGTGCTTTCCATGGAGCCTGACATCCTCGTGCTCGACGAACCGTCAAGCAACCTCGACCCACACGCACGCCGCCTCCTCATCAAGCAGATCCAGGACTTCTACCACACAGTCATAGTCACCAGCCACGACCTCGACCTCGTGCGCCGCACCTGCCCCCGTACCATCATAATGTCACACGGCGAAATCATAGCCGACGGCCCCACAGACGCCCTCCTCGACGACGAAGCCCTGATGTCACGCGCCGGTCTCTGACCAGATCCTACAAATGGGCACATCGGCGATGTACCAGCTGTGCGAAACCTCTCCGAGGTTTTTCTGTAGGTATGTGAGCCTCTACCCCATGTACGGTCGCTGACGCTACCGTGCATGGGGTTTCGCACGGCTGTCACGTCTCCGACGTACCTTTGTTTTCTACATCGTATATATTACGATGTTGGCTTTTGCCTCCGTGGGAGGCACACATGTTAGGCAGTGGTCTGGCTGGCTGCAGGTCTGCCTGACCACTGTACAGACGATGACACAAAACATACGCCGCTGTAGGCGGCGCACTTTGCCTGTGGGGGTGCGCCTCCCATGGAGGCGATAACAATGGGGGGGGATGGATGCTACACAGGGGTCAGCCAAGCCTACAGCTTGCATGACCCCTGCCTAATATGTGCGTCTCCTACGGAGACAAGCCCAATACATCCACATCCCGCTACACCAAACAAAAATCGGGGGCGCACCATAGGTACGTCCCCGATGATATGGCTTTGCAATGCTGTAGCCGTTATTTCAGCATCACCTTAAAGGTCTTGCCGCCGACCGACACGATGTAGAGGTCAGGCGACAGGCAGTCAATGACACGCTCCGCAGTCTCCGTCACCAACGCACCCTGCATATTGTACACCTTGGCGAGCGCATCCCCTCCCAAACCGGAGATTACGATGCGACCGTTGCTTGCCGTTACGGACATATTGTCGTGATCGGATGACAGGTCATCGATAGCTGATGAGGGACTGACTACGATTTGCTTTGACAATCTACGAGAGTCGCTGAAGTCGTAGAATCCCATATCGTTCTTCTGACATTCTATGTCAAAATACAGGGTGGTTTCACCTTCCTGGAGACCTGTGGCATACCAATGTGGGTCGTGGGAGGTTTCGCCCTCTGAGTTGAGTTCAATCAGCTGGTCATCGAAGCTTGTGTTGAACTTGCACCAAAGGTCAGCCTGGTATGAGATGCCGAGATCGACCTTATCTCCGACTTTGACCGAAATGGGGGAATCAGCATCCCATTCAAGATTGGTGGATGCACGGTTGACTGTCAGATATGCCCGTGAAGGATTGGCTTCGACATTGGGGTTGGTTCCCTTTGATTTCAGATTGAATATGTACTTGCCAGCCCACATCGTTCTGTCACAGTTGGTATTCACATAGTTGCCAGCATATGATCCGCTTGTGATGGTAGCCACATGGTTGTCATATTGATTGTCACCGTCAAGGAACCACAGTTCAAGCCAGAAATCATCTTCACTGAATGGACCTACAATCTCAGGGATATAGTTGAAATATTTGTCATTCGTGCTCACTGACATATCATTATAGGTCACTGAATTGTATCTATCCTTAAAGCCTACAGTCAGAGGCTTCACGGTCAGCATGCCGTCTTTGTAGACGAAATTGTAGTTTTTAGCCGAGCCGCCGCTGACAGTGATTGGATATGTACCGGCATTGGATTCCTTAGTGGCGACACATTCTGCCGCAGGCTGTGATTCCAATGACGACTCGGTATCGCCGTTGACAAAACCGATATACGAGATACCAAATTTGGGGTTATCTTCGCCGTATAGACGTGAGCAGTCATTGGCTTTCACTGTCAGATCCCGTTTGTTGACGGTCAGGATGCCTGGTGTATAGGCAGTGATGTCATAATTGTTTGCCTCGCCGCCAGATGCGGAGACTTCATATTGCCCTACGTCAGACAGTCTATCTGCAAGGGTCGAGAAAACAGGTTTGCTGCTCCATACGGGTGCGCTCTGACCATTTTTCAGTCCTGAATATGACAGCTCAAACTGCGGATTAGCGTCCCCATAAGTCTTTGAAGCATTGGCCACGCCGACACTTAACGGAGCTTTGATAACCGACAGAGTTCCGTATTTATAGGTGATGTCATAGTTAGGAGCATCCAATGATGCGAGGATGCGGTAGTCTCCCACATTGCTCTGCTGCGTAGCTTCGCACTCAAAGGTTGGTGTCGATCCGATGCTCTGCTCGTTTTCTCCGTTGACAAAACCAGAGATAGCGCACGTAAAGGCAGGATTGGGGTCACCGTATTCACGTTGCACATCATTGACCGTCAGCGACATCGGAGCCTTGGCAATAGCATAGGTGTAAGGGATATCCACCGAAATATCCACGCCATTAGAATACTTCGCAGTCAGATACTTAGTATATGTGCCAGCATTTACATCGGTCTTGCACTCGCTCTCGGCAATCTCGCACTTATAAGCCTTGAGATTGTTCTGCCACTCGATATTATGCGGCTGACCAGTATATGCAAACTCCTTCTGCGCAAAAGTCACATACTCCTTGCCGAAACCGTAGACAGCCACGGATGGGACGTAGCTTTCCATCGCCGTTCGGACATTATAGAACGCGTCGGAGCCTATTTTGGGCTTAGAGGCACCCGTATAAAATACTTCTAATAATTTCACACAGTTATAAAATGCCCGCGATCCTATTGTCATAAGATTTTGACTCATAAAAACCTGCTCTATATTGGAACAAGCTTCAAAAGCCCTATCGTCAATTGTTTTCACAGACGATGGGATGATTATAAAAGACATGTTTTTACAACCATAGAATGCAGTACAACCAATCGATTCTATCGAAGTAGGCAACACTATATTTGTAATCTTACTCATTGCGAAAGCTTCTGAAAGAATAGATGTAACTGTGTAGGTTCTATTATTATAGTTTACCGAGGATGGTATAGTGGGAGCCCATTGTCCATATACATAGCTCCCAGAAGGAGAAGTCACACCTACTTCCAGATTTGAGGGTGATGTGATGTTGTAGTAGATTCCATCAACCTTGAAGTCGTAGGCTGAGGAAGCAAGCGTTGCCAGTAGTCCTATCACCAGCAGCTCGATTCTTTTGAAAACATTTCTCATATGATTACTTTTTAGGTTTAGTTTCGGTTTCTTTGCAGTCGTTATATTCCATAAGTTTTGATTGATGGATTCTATTCGCATATTCTTTGTAGCGATTTTTTAATCCTGTGATTATCATATTCTCTATTCTGGGATGGAGAAATGGAGAGAACGTGATTGACTCAATGAAATCATCTATATTTTCAATAGGTATTTTCAGTTCTGAAGACTGTTCTAAGAAGGCCATTCGGACTTCTTTCTCCCCTGCATAATATATAGATTTTTCAAATGTCAAACACTCAGGATTGCATCCAATAGAACTCTTGACATAACGAACATCAGAAATCATTACATCACATGGAGGTATGATATTATTGATAAATTTCCTGATAGTCGTACCGATTCTACACACCAATTCTCCTGATTTGTAAGCTTTCCACATCAGAAAATTTTCGCCGTATTCATCCAACGTCCAGCAAGAAATACAAATTTTCATAATTTGATCTTTTATTTCTTGCTGAGTCCTTCGCCATTTCTTATCTTTAGAAGATAGAGCTACGTCATAGTTATTAAAATCAGACCCATTAATATATTTTTCTTTTCCGCTCCAATCCTTGACATCTGTGAAATTCTTCCGATTACTGACGTGTAACACCGCTTTATCCAGTATTTCCATTGTATGGTCAAGTCGGATATAACGATATATTTTAGTGTCTAATGACAACGCCTGATCTTGATGCCGGAAGTATATACGATTATCTCCGACACTACGTATCAGTTCAAAATCTTTGGTATCAAACAGCTTGTCAGCAGTAAGTTTTTTCATTGCGGAGCGTGGATAATTATGAATAAAAAACGGGAGCCATACTATTGCTCATTCTGCTCCAAGAGGCCGACCAAAGCCCATCATAGTAGAATGAGCAATGATGACCCCGCGTGTAATATTCATATAATCCATCCTGTGACCACAGGCCACCGATGGATATGATTACCCACGGACATCTCATTGCTTCAATCTTGACTATGATTGTGAAATTGGTCGTTTCTTGGAGCCAAGAATCAAAGCGCAGCAAACGCCTTCGTTCTAAAAAAACACCACCCAATACCCGGCATCAATCCTCCTCTGAGGTGCCACGTATCGCGGGGTTTCTGCAAATATATGTAAAAGAATCTTTTATTGCAAGTTTGTTTTTTTAATGGTTTGGAAATATACTTAATCACATCAAGGTGCGAGTATCTTGAGCGTACATTCTCCATTCCTTACCGAGGGGCAATCCCCTCGGCTAACAGAGAGATGCACCCACAAGTGGCGCGAATTGCTGGCAAATCCTTAAGTTAGTGACATTGTGCCACAGCATTTCCCTACAGATTTATATGCAGTTTTATCTGTGAGAGGGGGCACATCAGGGACGTATGGACACATAATCTGGTGTAATGCCATTGCATGTGGGTCGAAACCTCTCCGAGGTTTTTCTGTGTGGGTGGGGTCCTCTACCCCATGTACGGTCGCTGACGCTCCCGTGCATGGGGTTTCGCACGGCTGGCACATCTCCGACGTGCCTCTTTTTTCGCCATTGTAGGTATTAGGATGCTGGCTGTTGCCTCCGTGGGAGGCAGACAGGCTAGGCAGTGGTCAGGCTGGCTGTAGGTCTGCCTGACCACTGTACAGGCGATGACACAAAATATACGCCGCTGTAGGCGCACTTTGCCTGGGGGTGCGCCTCCGACGGAGGCGGTCATAATGGGGGGATGGATGCTACACAGGGGTCAGCCAAGCCTACAGCTTGCATGACCCCTGCCTAATATGTGCGTCTCCTACGGAGACATCGCCCAAAACATCCACAACCTTTGCAACAAAACGGGGATACCCACTGATTGTGACAGTCAGGGTGTAGGGACATGCCGTGGCATGTCCGCATTCGGCGAAATGGTGTGATGTGATGGCATCGGCTGGGAGGCGGACATGCCATGGGATGTCCATACAGGATGGATGTGTATATCTGTGGTCAGGGGGTGGCGGCGTCGGCTCGTTCGGCGTGGAAGATGCGGGGGACGAGGAAGTGGACGGTGATGAGGGTGAGGGCGTAGGTGCACAGGAGGAGGGCTATGGGGGACCAGCGGATGGGGGTCAGTCCGTGGAAGTCGCCGCCGAGGAGGTAGGTGGCGAAGAGGAGCCAGAAGATGGTCTGGACGGTGAGGCACATGGTGCACCAGGCTTTGGCTTTGAATTTCTGATAGGTGACGCTCCAGAGGGTGTAGGGGAGGCAGCAGACGCTGATGACGGCGAGGTAGGGCATCAGCGGCATGGGGAATATGAGCAGGGCGAGGAATGTCACGCTGAAATATGTGATGCCTATCTCACACCAGGGGATGGTGCCGAAGAGAGCCGAGCCGTCAGAGGCGAGCACGTGGGCGCAGCCCTCCTTCTGGATGACTCCGCAGAGGGCATCGGCTGCCGAACTGACCACGTGGCTCTCCTTGAGCACGAGCAGATATGACACATATGTGCCGGCAGCGGTCAGGAGCAATGCCACAAGCCAGCTCCAATGGAGATAGGTGCGGTTGACTATTATAAAATAGGCTATCAGCCCTGCCACTATGAGTTTGAATGCCAACGACATCACGCGGCAGGTCAGACACTTTGCACGGTGCTGGCTGTAATCAGGCTCGGATGCCATATCCATAGGCGAGGCGGTGAGGGCTTCGCCAGTCCATTTGCTGATAAATTCGTCACGGGGCATCGTCACTCTGCGGCTGCCCTTGACAAGTCCGTGCACCTGAGCGTCCGACAGGTCGGTGACAATCATGAATCCGTCAGCCATCCGTGCGACAAACGGCACGGACAATTTGGATGCGTCCTTGGACTCATCGTTTGTAAGCGTGCTCAGCACCGCATACTCAGCGAGAAGGTCTTGCAGGGCGATAAATGTATGTTTGGAAGGGTACGCACGGAAACGTGCATCGCTGTAACGCTCCGTATGGGGCACATGGAGCAGGGTCAGAAAATCGGAGAATAACGTGGCTTGTCTCATATGATGTATAAACAAACCAACCACGGCATAAGTTAGACCACGTCAGTCCATATCCACGGCTGCCACCTTAAGTGTCGGTTCTTTGCTCACGGCGGTGTATTCATGTCCGCCGAAAGTGAAAGTGCCGGAGCTGAGGGTTTCCGGTTCCGGAGGTCCATACAGGCGGTATTTGAGCCGCTTGCGCAACGGCAGCGCTGCCCCATCGTCCGAAAAGTCATATGTTGCCGTAAACGTATGCTCCTGAGCCGAATCGCCGTCGGCACGACGCAGCAGATGGTCTATGCCATCGACGGTATAAAATCCGCCAGTGCCCGGGACCCTGTTGGCTGGGACAAAAAATGGCTCAGGATGGCTCAGCAGCTGCGCCTCAGCCGGAGCCACTATGCGCAGAGGCTTGTGCCACGGATGGCGGTAGTAGAACATTATGCTCTTCTCTCTGGCACGGTCAAAAATATTATCGCTGCTGACATCTATAGCCCACGGCTCTACCCACGGCTGCGTCAGGGGAATGGCGACAGGCAGAGGCTCATAGACCACTGTCCCTGTAGGCGAAGCAAGGAAATCAGCCACCATCTCCCTATAGTACAGATAGTGACGGCGAGCTTCCACAGCTATCGCAGACTGATGGATCACGAATATCGCCAAAACCGATGCGGTCACATACCATCGCGCTTTCCATCTGACATACATTACCAATATCCTGAGCACCACTACCACGCTGAAAAATGACAATGCAAGGCTGCCGCGTGTAAATCCCGATGCCAGCACGAACACCATGCCTGTGGCAAAAAACATGACGGCAAGCACCACGAAATTTCTGCGACAAAAGCGTCTGAAATCAGATTTATGTCGGCAAAGCATCCACAGCATGGCTGCTACAGATATGTCAAATGGCAGATTTGACAGTAATCCACCGATGGCATTGACAGTCCACGAAGCCAATCCGGGGAAGTTGCCCACGCTGCCGTCAGCCCTTGACCACACAGCCGGGGCACTCAGCAGCGTAACCGTGCCGGCGATATAAGCCAGAGCGAGTATGGCTGCCGAAGACTTGACCCTACGGTATCGGGCGGCATATGCCAGCAGCAACGCGCATGACACCGGCACCACGAACGCCTCATGAGTCCATCCAAGCAGGTAACACAACGGACACAGCAACGCCACCTGCCACCAGCCAAGCATCCGGTCACGCCTCCATATCAGCAGAAACAGCAGCGTGCCTCCGAGACTCCACAGATAATTGATGCCATACGCCGGGCAAAACCACAGCGATTCAGTCTGAGGCATGCAATATAGCAGGACAATCATAGTGGCCAGCAGCCTGAACGGTGTCAGCCCACGCCGAGAGAATATAAACACGCCTGCCAGATACGCTACGATCAGGAAAACCACAGAGTTGACCACATAGAATGTCTCAACACCTATTATGCCCATAAACAGCATCACAAGGAAATGGACGGGCATGCGGCCATTAGAGCCATTGTACATGTCACGAAGCGAATACATGATGTCATCCACACCCGATATAGGCACAGGCTCATAGTCACAGTCCGCATATTCCACATCGAATTTCACAAACGAGAAATCCAGATTGTCCTCCATAGGGATATTGGGCGTGGACCTGAGATAGAACAACACTCCCGACACCAAGAATATGGCTACATACAGCCACAACTTAGAGTTCCGGCCGATAGCTCCCGAGCTGACAGCAGCCGGGTCACACTTATACTCTGCTTCTGACATGACTGCAAATTTAGTAAAAAAACCGGCTCCACTATTCTTGTATTATTTTTTGTAACTTTGCTTGCTGATAACAATCCACAAACCTCAGAGAATGTCCAGCCGATTCTTCACTATTATAAGGGGCAAGCTGTCAGGCGAATTTTCCGGAAGATACCGCATAATATATCTGCTCGCCGTGGCAGAAGCCATGCTGTGCATAATATTCCCCGGGCAGCTGCAGATATATGACCATGACACATGGACCTACCTCGAGACGTGGGGTAATTACGACATATTTCGCCCGTCAACATTCGTTGACATATACCGCACGCCGGTATATCCGCTGTTTTTAGGCATCACGACCCTTAACCAGCAGCTGCCCATGGCAACGGTGGTTTTAGTCCAGTGGATTGTATTCATAGCCTCCATACCGTTTTTCAAGAGGTTGTCATTCATGTTGGTCCGACGCAAAAGCATAACCTTCTGGATGACTCTCTTTTATGCCGCCTTCTGGGGGAGCATCGAAGTCAACTACTGTCTGATGACCGAATCGCTGTCACAGAGTCTGATTGTTATGTTTGTGTATTTCACGGTGCGCAGCATACTGCGTCCCGGGGCAAAAAGCATCTATTGCAGCGCACTCTGTCTGCTGATTCTGGTGTTTCTTCGTCCGGCGATGCTGTATCTCCCCGTAATCTACATCGCCGTCTGCATCTATATCTGGACACGCAACCACCGTGAGGGGCTGAGAGGGCTGCTTTCGGCAGCCGCTATATGTCTCTCACTCTACGGCTACGCATCGGCATTCAATCACCAGCACGGATTTTTCGCCATGTCCGATGTCTCAGACTACAACAATTATATCCGCTGCGTCACCTTCGGCATCAACGACGAGAAGTGCTATCCGCCATATCTCCTGCCGCATCTAACCACCACCGACTCCGTCACAGGCCAAATAACATGGACGAGAGACATACCGCCCTATGTGGCTCATACCAAGGACTTCCACGACGGGGTCACCACCAATATCAAGACCCACCCCGACAAATTCGCCTTAGCCACCGTATGGACGTTCACGAGTTTCTGGCGATGCCGCGCCAACCAGTGTCTTTTTCTCTATTGGCCTATAGGCATGATGCTGACGCTCGGCATGGACACAGCCGCCGTGATGGTGATGATATACCTTATCATAGCCGTAGCGGCAATGTGGCGTAGCAAGGTGCTGATGCCCGTGCCGTTGCTCATAGCCGGGATATGGATAGCCCACGCCCTTGTCAGCTGGTTAGGAGCCTACTGGGCGTTTAACAGGCTCATCCAGCCCGTATTCCCCATGCTCATCCTGATTTTCGGCCAACTCTGCTCCTTCTACACCAAAACCCACACCGCCGCCGAAGTCTTCCATCCACTCTGACCTACACTGTATGCCTCTAAAATGTAATTTATAAACCAAAGCATATCTATCAAATTGCTAAAGTCTATTATATTATGTAACTTTACAGTTGCCACAAAGCCTCCTATTGAATATTAAGTCCCTATGAGCCAATTGCTTACCCCCCCCCATTTTATAACGAAGAAACTGCCGAATGATGGTTTCTGGATTATATATGTAGTAGCCTTTGTAGAGGCTTCTTGGTCCTTTATAGTTCCAGCTGGAGTACTTGAGCAAAATGACACCCCTTCATTTCTTATTGCTCTCGGAAATTACAGTTTCAATGACTTTTATTCGCTATTTGACTTCTCTCGCCCCCCTATTTACCCATTGTTCCTTGGGCTATGCCGGGTACTGACATTCGGATGGAATATGCTGCTTACAGTGGCATTGATGCAATGGCTTGTGTTCATAATATCCATCCATTATTTCAAACTCTTGCTACGACACGTTATTGGACACCGTCCGCGGCTGATTTGGTGGGCTACTCTGTTTTATGTGGTATTTCCAGGGAGTTATGAGTGTAATTACGTGTCCCTGACCGAGTCGCTGTCGATGACATGTCTTATATTCTTCATTTACACCATATTACGAAGCTTTAACAGTCAACGATACCATAGCCTTTGGTGGTCGGCCTTATGGCTTACTGTGCTGCTTCTCATCAAACCAGCTTTTATCTATCTTATTCCATTGATGTTTGTGGGTTGGTGCATAGTATTTTTACACAAAAAATCCTTAGCAATTCACGGTTTGATTTCCTTACTACCTCCATTCTTGCTGTTAATCGGTTATTGTTCCGGGTTCCAACACAAATTCGGTTTTTTTGCCCCATCTATCATCTCCACTTACAATAGCGACATCAATGTACGTACATCGATGGTCTCTCAGGAACAAATTGAAGAAGCGGGCAGCGCATTAGAGGCGGCCCATCTTGAAGCCATGCAAGAGAGTGTGGAGGGAAGAAAGACTCGTAAAGGAGCATACGAGTATTACAGTGCTGCCCAACGTCGCATTAGTGACAACCGAGGGTACCTTCTAAAGTTACAGACAAGTCGTCTTCTTGGCTTGTTCAACGGAGACAGCAACTACCGCATATTCAGAGAACGCGGACAAGGTCTGCAACCGTTTACATATCTCTATATCATCCTATCCCCGTTACCCATGAAAGTATGCATCTATGTATGGCTGATATACTCAGTATCACTGATATATGCTATGATACGCCGACATACTGTTTTCTATAGTGCAATATTGGTATCCACTATATGGATTTCCAATCTGTTTGTTGCATGGTATGGTTCATGGGGCGACTATGGCCGTCTAAATCAGGCTGTTTTCCCTCTATTTATCATAATGGGCGCACAACTGTTGAGCGCATTGTCAAAACGACAATCCCTATCACAGGTATTTAAACCCTAAACCTAAGCATTTATCGTATCTTTGCACTATGTCATTCAGAGTCTTAATAAACCGATTACTCACTAATCCAACTGACAATGCATTCATTCAGCTGATACGCTATGGCTTTGTTGGTGCGACCGCATTTATAGCAGATTTTGGTTCCCTGTTTATTCTAACCGAGTATGCAGGAGTGCATTATCAGTTGTCTGCGGCATTCGCTTTCATCATTGGCCTGACCATTAACTATTTTCTGAGCATTCGATGGGTGTTTAACTCCACCGGCTCCGAACGCCATCAGTTAATGGAGTTTCTCGGTTTTGCCATTGTCGGCGTCATAGGCTTAGGTCTCAATGCCCTTATAATGTATCTGGCTGTAGACCTTGCATCATTACACTATATGGCGGCAAAACTCATATCTACTGCCATAGTATTCTTTTGGAACTTTTTAGGTCGTAAATTACTAACATCTAACATACACATCTTATGCAAGATAATGCCAAACTCTCCAAAGACAACCACAGCCCCAAAGCAGTCATAGCCGGCGCTGGGCCTGCCGGTCTGACGGCAGCCCTCGAACTGCTTCGCCAGACCGACATCAAGCCTGAAGTTTTTGAGGCAGACAACGTTGTCGGAGGCATATCACGCACCGTAAACTATAAGGGCAACCGAATAGACATCGGAGGTCACCGCTTCTTCAGCAAGAGCGAAGAAGTAACCAACTGGTGGAACGCCATGATGCCGGCTCTCCCCACCCAAAGCCTTGAAGGCAGCGAAGACAATGACCGCGTAATGCTTCGCCGCAACCGCGTGTCGCGCATCTACTATCTGCGTAAGTTTTTCGATTACCCCATCACCCTCTCCAAGCAGACATTTGCCAACATGGGGCTCGGTCGTACACTGAAAGCCGGCATCGGCTATCTGGCAAGCACCGTCCACAAGCGCAAAGAGGAATCCCTGGAAGATTTTTACATCAACCGCTTCGGCAAACCGCTCTACTCGATGTTTTTCGAGGACTACACCGAAAAAGTCTGGGGTGTACATCCGTCAAAACTTGGTGCGGACTGGGGCAGCCAGCGTGTCAAAGGGCTTTCAATCTTCACCATATTAAAGGACATGCTTGCCAAGAGCCTCGGCACCAAAGGCAAAGGCGGCAAGGTAGAGACATCTCTCATTGAAGAATTTATCTATCCGAAATACGGTCCGGGACACCTTTGGGAAACCGCGGCCAAGGCTGTAGAGGAAGAGGGTGGACAGATCAGGATGCAGACATCTGTCGAGAAAATCAATGTAGCCGACGGACGCATCGTATCAGCTACCGTAAAAGACAGCTCAGGCAAAACCAGTACCATCCCATGCGACTATTTCCTCTCCTCGATGCCCATCAAGGACCTCATCGCAGCCATTGACGGTATTGAGATTCCCGAAGATGTCCGCAAAATAGCATCAGAACTGCCTTATCGCGATTTCATCACCGTAGGGTTGCTCGTCAAGGACCTGTCAATCAAGAATACTACAGCCATCAAAACATATAACGACCGCGTCCCTGACACATGGATTTATGTGCAGGAACGTGACGTCAAACTTGGTCGTATCCAGGTATTCAACAACTGGTCGCCTTACATGGTGGCCGATGATGCCAACACCATGTGGATAGGTCTGGAATATTTCTGCACCGAGGGTGACAAGCTCTGGGAGATGTCTGATGATGATTTCATCAAAATGGCCATTTCCGAGCTTGAGAAAATCGACATCATCAAATCATCAGATGTCATTGATGCCGTGCGCATACGCATGAAGAAAGCCTACCCGGCATATTACGGGGCTTATTACTCACTTGACAAGGTAAAGGCCTTCCTTGATTCCATACCTAATCTGTATTGTATCGGCCGCAACGGACAGCACCGCTACAACAATATGGACCACTCCATGCTTACGGCCATGGAAGCAGTCAAAACCATCAAATCAGGAACCAGCGACAAATCCTCCCTCTGGGCCGTCAACACCGAAGAAGAGTATCACGAAACCAAGAAATAGCCTGCCGGCTATCCGTGAAGCTCAGTCCACTTTGCCGCAGACTTGCAAAAAAAACGTGATGTAACAGGTTTGTAATATCGGCAAAAAGCGTACCTTTGTCAGTCATTTTGACTGATTAAAATTTCTACGTCTATGCTGATTATCCAGTTGGCTGTGTTGTTTCTGTTTCTCGCCATCGGCGAGCTGGTCGTTTACATAACCGATATTCCTGTACCGTCGAGCATCATAGGGATGCTCCTGCTCACGCTGTCGCTACAACTCCGCATCATCAGGCTGCGCCATGTGGCCGGTGTGGCCGACTTTCTCGTGGGAAATCTCGGCTTTTTCTTCGTGCCCGCCGGAGTGGCGTTGCTCGGCTACTTTGACCTTATCCGCGAGCAGTGGGTGGCCATAGTGGGAGCATCCGCCATCAGCACATTTATTGTGATAGGCATTACGGGATGGGTGCACCAGATTATCCGCAAGTCGTCACATCACCACCATAATAAAAACAACCGGCCGATGCCACAAAAATCCTGAACGATGGAATTTCTTGAAAACAGCTATTTCCTGATAGCAGTCACATTCGTGGCCTACGTAATGGCCCAGCTTGCTTACCGCCGCACAGGCCTCATGCTGCTTAACCCGATTCTCGTCTCCATAGTAGCCCTGATAGGCTTCCTGATAGTCACGGGCGTACCTTACGACCGCTACAGCGAAGGCGGACGTATGATAGAGTTCTGGCTCAAACCTGCCGTGGTGGCACTCGGTGTGCCGCTCTACCGCCAGCTATCCGCCATACGCAAGCAGCTTCTCCCCATCATCCTTGCCGAGCTTGCCGGGTGTGTCATAGGCATCGTGACGGTGGTGTTTTTCGCCGAACTGTTCGGAGCCACACGTGAAGTGATAGTATCTCTGGCAGCCAAATCAGTCACTACCCCCATAGCCATGGAGGTCACACGCAGCCTCGGAGGCATCCCGTCACTGACCGCAGCCGTGGTGTGTGCTGTCGGCATCTTCGGAGGTATGTCTGGTTTCAAGGTGATGAAACTGGCACGTGTCAAAAGCCCCATAGCCCAGGGACTCTCCATGGGCACCGCGGCCCACGCCGTTGGCACCTCCATAGCCATGGAGAAAGGAAGCTACCGCTACGGCGCATGGTCATCGCTCGGACTGACAGTCAATGGCCTCCTGACGGCACTGCTCACTCCCACCATCCTCGCTCTGATGGGTTATTGATGCAACTTCGCGGAAAAATCCGTATCTTTGTATCATTATTTCCAATCACCTTCACTCACATACACTAAAGTCTCACATTATGGGCGACCAGAGATATATGCGCCGTGGCGTGTCGGCCTCTAAAGAGGATGTCCACGCAGCCATCAAAAATGTCGACAAAGGCATATTCCCCAAAGCATTCTGCAAGATAATCCCCGACATACTCGGCGGCGATCCTGAATACTGCAACATAATGCACGCCGACGGCGCCGGCACCAAGTCATCGCTCGCCTACCTCTACTGGCGCGAGACCGGCGACCTGAGCGTATGGAAAGGGATTGCCCAGGACGCTCTGGTGATGAATATTGACGACCTCCTCTGCGTAGGAGCCACCGAGGGTATCCTCGTGTCATCGACCATCGGGCGCAACAAGATGCTCATCCCCGGTGAGGTCATCGCAGCCATCATCAACGGCACAGAGGAACTTCTGGCCGACCTGCGCGCCCAGGGCATAGGCATCTACAGCACAGGCGGCGAGACAGCCGATGTAGGCGACCTCGTGCGTACCATCATCGTGGACTCCACAGTCACATGCCGCATGAAACGCGCCGATGTCATCAACAACGCCAACATAGCCGCCGGCGATGTCATCGTAGGCCTTGCATCGTCAGGCCAGGCCACATATGAGGACGGCTACAACGGAGGCATGGGCAGCAACGGTCTGACATCTGCCCGTCACGATGTATTCGCACACTATCTTGCCGAAAAATACCCCGAGAGTTTTGATGCCGCCGTCCCCGACGACCTCGTATATTCCGGGTCAAAGCATCTGACCGATACCGTGGAAGGCTCACCGATAGATGCCGGCAAACTTGTGCTCTCTCCCACACGTACCTACGCTCCCGTGGTCAAGAAAATCCTTGACGAGATGCGTCCCGAAATCCATGGCATGGTCCACTGCTCCGGCGGTGCGCTGACCAAAGTAATGCATTTCGTAGAGGGTAAACACATAATCAAGGACAATCTCCTCCCCATCCCGCCGCTTTTCCGCCTGATAGCGGAGCAGAGCGGCACCGACCCTGCCGAGATGTATAAGGTGTTCAATATGGGCATGCGCCTTGAAATCTACGTAGCTCCACATCACGCCGAGCGCATCATCTCCATCGCCAAATCCTTCGGCATCGATGCCCAGGTGATAGGCCGTGTAGAAGATGCTCCGGCCAACCGCCTTACCATCCAGTCAGAACTCGGCACTTTCGAATATTGAAAGTGTCGCCGACAACATGATGATACGATCTGCCGACATTTGACTATGCCGGCAGATTTTTTTCGTATATTTAGGCGATAAAAAGACGCGCTGCAAGCGTTTTATGAGTTAGATACATTATTATTCCGTCCATGAAAACACTCCGACTGCTGCCGATACTGCTTGCAGTAATAGTCATGGCCTCGATAGCCATAGTAGGATGCCGCAACAAGGCTGCCCGTCTCGACGGCGGCGACTCCGACTCAACCGCCATGGGATTTCCCGACACCCTGAGAGTCGCGACTCTCTACAGTCCGCTGTCCTACTTCATCTACCGCGACCAGCCGATGGGCTATGACTACGACCTCCTGAATCAGCTTGCCCAGGATAAGAACATGCTTCTCGACCTCAAGATAGCTCCCAACCTCAACCGTGCCGTGGAGATGCTTGACTCCGGCCTGATAGACCTGATAGCATTCGAGGTGCCTATTACAGCCGAATACGCCGACCGAGTCATCCCTGCCGGACCTGAAAACATCACCTTCCAGGTGCTCGTGCAGCCTAAAGGCGACAGCCTCATTACCGATGTGACCCAGCTCGTGGGACGTGACGTATATGTGGAGAAAGATTCCAAATACATGGCCCGAATGCAGAACCTCAACTCCGAACTCGGCGGAGGCATCAACATACATGCCATAGACAAGGACACCCTCATCACCGAAGACCTCATAGAAATGGTATCCGAAGGGAAAATCCCTCTGACAGTCGTAGACTCCGACATCGCACGTATCAACAAGACCTACTACAACGACCTTGACATCACCATGCAGCTAAGCTATCCGCAGCGTTCGGCATGGGGCGTATCGCCGATGACGCCATGGCTCGCCGATTCTATTAACACATGGAGCAAGATGGAACGGCCGCGCATGGCACGAGCCGAACTGCTCAAACGATACTTCGAGCTCAGCAAAAACTCCAATACCGTGCCCAACGACCCCGGGGCGATGCTATTTAAGAACGGTGTAATATCCCCCTACGATGCCCTCTTCCGCCGCTACGCCAAGGACATCAGCTGGGACTGGCGTCTGCTCGCCGCCCAAGGCCATACCGAAAGCCGCTTCAACCCCAAAGCCAAGAGCTGGGCCGGTGCTCGCGGCATCATGCAGATTATGCCCAAAACCGCCCAGGCCTATGGCGTAAGCCTCAATAAGATAGCCGACAACAGCACCAATATCAAGACTGCCACCGACATCATCAAGACTCTCAATGACATGTTCAAATCCCGCGTACCCGACCCTGCGGAGCGCAACAAGTTCATTCTCGCAGCATACAATGCCGGACCGGCACACATACTTGATGCCATAGCCCTTGCCAAGAAATACGGCAAAGACCCCACCAAATGGGACGGCAACGTGGCCGAAGCCATATTGATGAAGACCAATCCGCAATACTACAACGATCCAGTGGTCAAATACGGCTACTGCCGTGGCCGCGAAACCTACGCCTACGTCAACAAGGTCATGGACTACTATAACCGCGCCAAAGCCAAAGTGCCGCAGTAATTTACAGCCCCTCCCACCAAAATGCACCGAGGGCATCCGGCGTTTCAGCCGGATGCCCTCGGTGATATTAGCTTAATGTGATGATTGGAGAGAGCGGCTTATGCCTTAACTCGCTCTACGTATGAACCGTCACGGGTATCAATCTTCACCTTGTCGCCTGTGTTGCAGAAGAGAGGCACACGTACCTCGGCACCTGTCTCGAGTGTGGCGGGTTTGAGTGTGTTGGTGGCTGTATCACCCTTGATGCCGGGCTCGGTGTATGTAATCTCAAGCACCACGTTGACAGGCATCTCGCATGTGAGGATTTCCTCTGAAGCTGCCTCCACCATAGCCTCGCAGATGTCGCCCTCTTTGAGGAACTGCACACCGTCGATGCTTTCGCCGTTGATGGCTATCTGCTCGAAAGTCTCAGTGTGCATGAAGTTGTAGCCCATCTCGTCCTTGTAGAGGAACTGGTAGGGGCGACGCTCTATACGCACCTCGTTGACCTTAACGCCAGAGTTCCAGGTTTTGTCAAGCACACGGCCTGTACGCACGTTCTTGAGTTTGGTACGCACGAAAGCCGGACCCTTGCCGGGCTTTACATGGAGAAATTCGACAATGAAGAAATAGTTGCCGTCGATATCGAGGCACATGCCGTTTTTGAAATCTGCGGTCGTTGCCATAGGGATGTGTTGGTTTGTAGTGTATTTTATTGATTTATGATTGTTTACATCTGTATTGCCCACGAAACGGACATGCAAAGTTACAAAAATTATTCCATTTAGCCACAATCTGATGCAGATGCGCCACTGCAACGCCGCGTCAGATTGTTAATTATTCTTTAATACTGCATTTTATCTGCCATATTGTTGTATCAAAACATAATTTTCTCTAATTTTGCCAGCAAATAATCCAATAGGGTTATAATCTACAAAATGAAGCGATTTAGCACATATTACTTTTATTCTTATTTTTATTTCAGCAAGAGATAAGAAAGGGATTTTATATGTGCCTACAGACATCCGACAGTTACACAGCCTCACGCCATGAGGCATCAACGATATAAAATCCCGACCGTCAAGAGCGGCACGGGATTTTTTATTAACATCACAATCACGCATGACACTACCATCAGACGACAACTCAGCCTCAGCCCTAAGAGTGGGCATACAGGGCGTCCCCGGTTGCTACCACGATGCAGCCGCACACCTCTATTTTGCTGACCGTGACATCACGCCGGTGGCGTTTGACACGTTTGACGCTGAGTTTGACCATCTGTCCAACGATGCCTCTATGGTGGGAGCCGTGGCCATAGAAAACACCATAGCCGGTGCCCTGCTCCAGAACCACGAACTGCTCCGCAAGAGCAATCTCGTCATCATCGGCGAACACAAGATGCGCATATCCCACACGCTGTGCGCCCTCCCGGGCCAGAAGATAGAGGAGCTCACGGAGGTCAATTCCCACCCGATGGCTCTCATGCAGTGTGCCAACTACCTCAACCTCCATCCCAACCTCCGCAAGGTCGAGAAATTCGATACTGCCGGAAGCGCCAAGGAGATTTCAGAGCAGCATCTCACAGGACATGCCGCAGTGTGTGGCGAATATGCCGCACAGCTCTACGGCCTTGAGGTCCTTGACCGGGGTATAGAGACCAATAAGCGTAATTTCACCCGGTTTCTCTTCGTCTGTGACCCTCTCATGGCCCACGACCTCGCCCCACGCCCCGAGGACTCCGACAAGGCATCAATCGTGTTTACCATCCCCCACGCCAAAGGTTCTCTGTGCCATATCCTGACCATACTGTCATTCTACGACATCAACATGAGCAAAATCCAGTCGATGCCCATCATAGGGCGCGAGTGGGAGTACCGCTTCTATGTCGACGTGACCTATGACAGCTACGTGCGCTACCGCCAGAGCATCGAAGCGGTGCGCCCTCTGCTCAACGACCTCAGAATCCTCGGCGAATATAAAGAATGCAAAAACGAAATATGAAAGACATCATACCTGCTGACCGCGTAAGCCAGGTCAAAGAATACTACTTCTCGCGCAAACTGCGTGAGATAGCGCAGATGAAAGCCTCGGGGCTTGACATCATATCGCTCGGTGTGGGAGGTCCAGACCTTCCCCCGGCACCGTCAGTCATTGACACCCTGAGCCGCGAGGCCTCGCGTCCCGACACCCATTCCTACCAGCCCTATGTAGGCATACCGGAGCTGCGACAGGCCTTTGCCGAATGGTATGACCGCCACTATGGCGTCAAGCTCGACCCAGCCACCGAAATCCAGCCGCTTATCGGCTCCAAGGAGGGCATACTCCACGTGTCGCTGGCATTTCTCAACCCCGGTGACGGTGTGCTTGTACCCAATCCCGGCTATCCCACTTATACAAGCGTAAGCCGTCTCGTAGGTGCTGAGATCTTCAGCTACGACCTGACCGAACAAAACGGCTGGATGCCTGACTTCGAAGCCCTCGAGCGTCTGCCCCTTGACCGCATCAAATTGATGTGGGTCAACTATCCCAACATGCCCACAGGCACTCCGGCATCGGCATCGCTGTTTGAGAAACTTGTGGCATTCGGCAAGAAACACGGCATAGTCATAGTCCACGACAACCCCTACAGCTTCATACTCAACGACCGTCCGCTCAGCATCCTGTCGACCCCTGGCGCAAAGGATGTGGCCATAGAGTTCAATTCCCTGTCAAAGAGCCACAATATGGCCGGATGGCGTATAGCCATGGTGGCCGCCAACCCGACATTCATCTCCTGGATACTGAAAGTCAAGAGCAATATCGACTCCGGGCAATTCCGCCCGATGATGCTCGCAGCAGTGGAGGCTCTAAAGCAGCCCGACAGCTGGTATGCCGAGGTCAACCGCGTGTACAGCGAGCGACGCGAAGTGGCCGAGAAAATCGCCACAGCCGCCGGCTGCACATTTGACCCGTGCCAGCAGGGGCTCTTCGTCTGGGCACGCATCCCCGACAGCTGCGAGTCAGCCGAAGCGATGTCCGACCGTCTGCTGTATGACGCCAACGTGTTCGTCACCCCCGGCAGCATATTCGGCAGCAACGGAGACCGATACATCCGCCTTTCACTCTGCACTCCGCGCGAACGTATGGAGGAAGCCCTGATCCGCGTGCAGAATCTCAATAAGTAATCAATAATCAAAAAAAACAATATATCTTATGAAAGATCTCAAACCAATCATCGACGACATCAAACCCCTGATAATAGCCGGTCCGTGCAGCGCCGAGACCGAGAAGCAGGTCATGGATACTGCAATGCAGCTTGCCGAAAACGGCATCAAGATATTCCGTGCCGGCATATGGAAACCTCGCACCAAACCCGGAGGCTTCGAGGGCGTAGGCAAAGAAGGACTCGGCTGGATGCGCCGCGTCAAGGACGAGCTCGGCATGCTCACAGCTACCGAAGTGGCCACACGCCAGCATGTCAAGGATGCACTTGAAGCCGGCATAGACATCCTGTGGATAGGCGCACGCACATCGGCTAACCCGTTTGCCATGCAGGAGATAGCCGACACCCTCGCCGAGGCACAGGTGCCGGAGCTTCCCGTACTGGTCAAGAACCCCGTTAACCCTGACCTCGAACTGTGGATAGGCGCCCTCCAGCGCATCTACAACGCCGGCATACGCCGCCTGGGTGCCATACACCGCGGTTTCTCGGTCTACGGCAAACATCTCTACCGCAACATGCCCCAGTGGCACATACCCATTGAGCTGCGCCGCCGCATGCCCGACCTGCCCATAGTATGCGACCCCAGCCACATCGGCGGCAAACGCGAACTCATCGCTCCCCTCTCACAGCAGAGCCTCAACATGGGTTTTGACGGCCTCATCATCGAGAGCCACTGCACCCCCGACGAAGCATGGAGCGATGCCTCTCAGCAGGTGACTCCCGAGACCCTTGACCTTATCCTCAACACCCTCGTGGCTCCCACATCGTCACAGTCAACCGAAAATCTCTCGGCACTTCGCCAGCAGATTGACCGTATCGACAACGACCTTATCGAGCTTCTCAACAAGCGTATGCGCGTATCGCGCGAGATAGGCCAGTTCAAGAAAGAGCACTCGATGCCCGTAGTACAGGCCGGACGTTATGACGACATCATGCAGACACGCCGCAAGCTCGCCGAGCAGATGGGCATGAGCGGAGACTTCATGGCAGCCGTACTGACAGCCATCCACGAGGAGTCTGTGCGCCAGCAGCTCGAAATCCTTAACAACAACCGCGGATAACCCGAGCCACACTCCCCGTACTGACACCCACGTAATACACAGACATCCGTCAATACAATCATGAAAATCCTGATAATGGGAGCCGGCAAGATGGGCTCATTCTTCGCCGACCTGCTTTCGTCCACCCACGATGTGGCGGTCTATGACCCCAACCCCGACAAGCTGCGCTTCACCTTCGGAGTGCGACGTTTCGCGTCGCTTGAAGAAGTGGACGAATTTGCCCCGGAGCTGGTAATCAACGCCTCGACGGTGAAATACACCCTCGATGCTTTCCGCCAGATACTGCCGCACATCCCCGATACGTGCATAATCTCCGACATCGCATCGGTCAAGACCGGGCTGCCCGAGTTTTATGCCACCTGCGGACACCCCTATGTCAGCACCCACCCGATGTTTGGCCCCACGTTTGCATCCCTTTCCAACCTCAGCAACGAAAACGCCATCATCATATCCGAGGGTGACCATCTCGGCAAGATATTCTTCCGCGACATATACCAGAGGCTCAATCTCCATATCGAGGAATACACCTTCGCCCAACACGACGAGACCATAGCCTACTCGCTATCCATACCGTTTGCCTCCACTCTCGTGTTCGGAAGCATCATGAAGCACCAGGATGCACCCGGCACCACATTCAAGCGGCATCTGGCCATAGCCCACGGACTGATGAGCGAGGACGACTACCTGCTGAGCGAAATCCTCTTCAACCCCAACACCCCCGACCAGCTCAAGCGTATCAGCGAACGCCTCGAGGAGCTACGCGCCATAGTCGAACGCCGCGACTCCGACGCCATGCAGGCATACCTCGACTCAGTGCGCCAAAACCTCAAATAACCCCCCATATCCCCCTGAAGATATCGCACACAAATCGGGCAGCCGACCATTAATATGGAGGCTGCCCGATTAATATTTCTGTGAGGGGGGGATTAGATGGCGCGGAAATTTACGCGGAAGGTCAGGGTCGGGTACACCTTGAGGGCATTCTGGATTTTCTCAAAGGTGTTGTCGTCTTCTACGAGCGACTGGTCGATTTCGCCATAGTCGGTGTACAATTTCGGCTTGCCTTCAAACTGTACGCCAAGCTCGCAAGAGAAATTGACCAGTTTGCCGGGAATCATGCGGCCCCAGCCCACTCCGAGGTATGGACGGAAACCATTGACCTTGAAACCGCCTTTGATGTCGCCGTTGGCATCGGCTGGTATCTTGTAGTCACCGATGATAGCTTCGCCGGCGTTTTTGAGGTCATCACTGTGGCCGGTGATTTTCAGCAACTTGTTGCCGCCGAAATAAGCACCCGCAGCTACATAAACCGGCACTTTGGGCACAGGATAGACATTGAATATGATTTCGCCCTGCACTCGGCCGAGGTCGCCTTTGAGCTGTACTGTGCCGTCATATTCACGCTCTATGCCGGTGGTGGCATCAGGCGCCCAGTATGTGAAATCGGCATCAGCATTGAATGTGATTCCGGGCATCCATGACAGGCCGGCACGCATCTGCACGAACGATGTGATGGGGGTAGCTACTTCAAAAGTCACGCCAGGTGTACCGACGCCGACACCTACTCCGAGTTTGTTAAAGATATCGGGGCCGATAGCCGAAGCCGACAGCGAGGCTAACCCCAACATAGCAATAGTAAAGAACTTTTTCATAAGCAGAAAGTCTTTTGATTGATGAAATGATTATTGGAATACTAATGTGAGATAATATATGGTTTAATTTTCTTAAAGATATTTTATGCAAATATACGTACAAAATCGCATTTATTAAGAAGTATCGAACAATTTAATTAACCATTTTTCACAATGCACAGCCATTAAACCGTAAATATATTTTTACACTATAAAAAACTCAGACTCTAAACGCCAAGCCGAGGGCCGCGGGTCAGAGCCTGAGTCCTTCCTTGTTTTGGTGATATGAGGGAGTAGGCAAGGCGCCGCGGAAGGTGACGGCGTAGATGCCCTGCGCTATTTCTTTAGGTCAGCGTGCCACAAATGCCATGGGACTGAGCTGGCTGACAGTCTGCTTGTAGGCAGTCAGGCCGGCCTCGTCAAGGCTGACAACCTGTGAGGCACCATCGACAGAGGGAAGAGCCACGTGGGTGTCATCGACAAAAGTCATCAGAGGATATGTCTGTCCGTCGACAGTCACGTCCCATTCACGCATATCCTCGTTGAAGTCAAGACGCACTACCTGCTTGTCGCTCTCTGAGGTGATAGTATAGCCTTTGCCGTCACATTCCACGAGATAGTTGTCGTTCTCGCCCTTGATGACCTTTGTACCGGAAGCTACAGGATTGCTGCCGCTCCAAAATTCTATACTGTTGATTACAAGGATATCGGCCAAGGCTGACACCTCATATACGGGAAGAATCCAGAACGCGAAGAACACGAGTTCGTTGACAAATTTGTTTCCTATCGTGCGGTTCCATGTCAGGAGTTTGTTGGTAAGCGCAAACTTGCCTATGCACGATGACATCGTCAGACTGGAAACCACGGCGAGCACTATGCATGTGCGTGAAATACCTTTGTTCATAAATAATAATGTGTAAAAAAGAGTGTAATGATTATGTAATTAAAGATCTATGTGTCTTCGGTTACTTTTGGAAATGCTAAATTAAAGAAATTTCAATTGTCAAACAAAAAATTAACAGTTTTTGTTTAACATATTTTAATCAATACGCCTGTTTGGGGCTTTATGACACAGCGACGCGACCAGCCGCAGAGACACGCCCTAAAACAATTCCCGGGATGTCCACGCGGCAAGTCGCGTCGTTGTTTCAATATATATCATCTATACGGTACGGCAAACGGTCATTTGCAGATTCCGCGTATCACGTCGTCAAATGCAGATAGAGCCGCTTTGGCTCCTTCACCCATCGCTATGATGATCTGCTTGTAGGGGACATTGCTTACGTCGCCGGCGGCATATACGCCCTTTACAGCCGTGCGGCATGCGCTGTCGACCACAATCTCGCCGATGCGTGTAGTGTCAAGCTGGTCACGGAACGGCGCACTGTTGGCACTAAGCCCTATCTGCACAAACACGCCGTCGAGGCTGATGGTGTGTTCCTCGCCGTTCTGTCGGTTGCGCACCGTGATGCCGGTCACCTTCTTGCCATCACCGTCTATGCTGACAGTCTCGGTAGAAGTATAGACATCAATATTAGGAGCGGCACGCAGCTTGTCCTGAAGCACACCGTCGGCTTTGAGCGAGTCAAGAAACTCTATCACAGTCACGTGGCTGCATATGGCCGAGAGGTCAAGCGCAGCCTCTATGCCCGAGTTTCCTCCACCGATCACAGCCACAGGCTTCCCGGCATAGAACGGACCATCGCAGTGAGGACAGAAAGCCACGCCGCGTCCGGTATATTCCTTCTCGCCCGGGACATTGAGATGCCTCCAACCGGCTCCGGTGGCAATGATAACCTGCGGAGCGCGGAACAGTTCGCCGCCTTTGAGCTTGATTTCCTTGACATCCTCAATGAGATTCACCTGCTCCAGCTCACGGTCCTCAAACAGTTCTACAGGATAATATCCGATATGGTTTCGCAAATCGTCGGCGAGCTTCGCACCGGTGGTCTGAGGCACTGAGATGAGATTTTCGATGCCTACAGTTTCCTTCACCTGGCCGCCGATGCGCTTGGCTATCACCGCGGTGCGGCGTCCTTTGCGTGCACTGTAGATAGCTGCCGCCGCTCCGGCCGGTCCTCCGCCGAGCACCACCACGTCATAGTCACGCCGGGCGGCCACACTGCCGCCGTCATCGGCATCCATGCCGAATTTCTCCTCCAGCATACCTACGAGTTCACCGAGCGTACTGCGTCCCACGTGGAGCAGCTGCCCGTTGGCATAGACAGTCGGCACCGCCTGGATGTTCAGCTCCTTGACCCTCTCGGGGTAATAACCGCCGTCAATCATCGCATTCGTGATGTCGGGGTTATACAGAGCCACGATATTGAGAGCCTGGACTATATCGGGGCAGTTGGTGCATGTTAGGCTAACATAAGTATCAAGTCTTACAGGACCTTTGATGGCCGATATGCGGCGTGCAAGAGTTTCGTCAGGGAGATTTTTGCCCTTGCCGTCAGCATTAAGGACAGCAAGCAGCATCGATGTGAACTCATGGCCGTTGGGGATGCCCATGAATATGATGCGCGTCTCCATGCCGTCCTTTATCAGCTCGGTACGGAGCTCTGTCCCGGGAGCCTCTACAGTCTCCACACTTATATTGTCGGAAGTGGACGCCACATCGCCGAAAAACTCCTTGACTTCGGCAAGATGAGCATCACCGCTGTCGGCAGCTATACGGAACGTATATTTATGAGCAAGCGCGGCAAATATACCGCGCACCTGCTCTAAAGTATTTTGATCCAACATATGCGTCAGGTCATTAATGATTACGAATTAAAATATCAGATTTTGCCCACGAGGTCGATGTTGGGCTTGAGGGTTTCAGCGCCCTCTTTCCATTTGGCCGGACAAACCATGTCGGGGTGCGATGCCACAAACAGGGCAGCCTCCACCTTGCGGAGAAGCTCGTCAGCATTGCGGCCTATGCTGTTGTCCTGCACCTCGGCAATCTTCACTTTGCCTTCGGGGTCAACGACAAACGTGCCGCGGTAAGCCATACCGTCCTCCTCGATCATCACGCCGAAAGCACGTGCAAGCAGTCCGGTCGGGTCGGCAAGCATAGGATAGTTGATTTTTTTGATGCTGTCAGAGGCATCATGCCATGCCTTGTGGACGAAGTGTGTATCACAGCTTACAGAATACACCTCCACGCCGCGCTTCTTGAACTCGTCATACTTCTCGGCGAGATCCACCAGCTCAGTAGGGCATACAAAAGTGAAGTCGGCGGGATAGAAGAAGAAAACAGCCCAATGGCCTTTGATGTCCTCATTGGTCACATCGATGAAATTGCCATTGTGATAGGCTTTTACCTTAAATTCGGGAAGCTGTGAATTGATAATAGGTTCCATAGTGTCTATAGGTTTTAGTCGGTTAACATTCATGTCATCATGCTGTCAGGCATAACCCGATTCAGCGTATTATAAACAATCTGCCACTCCCAATAGTTCAAAGCTACAAGGCATAGCCCGACGAATCAATCTTTTTGTGTATCTTTGCTGCCATGAAAATCGAGAAAACCAATGCCGCACGTCTGCTTGACAAAGCCGGCATAGCCTACGAGCTGGTGCCCTACACCGTCGACCCCGACAATCTCGCAGCCGACCATGTAGCGGCAGAGCTTGGCGAGGACATCAACCGGGTGTTCAAGACCCTCGTGCTCGAAGGGGAAAAGGCCGGACACTTTGTCTGTGTCATCCCCGGCAATGCGGAGGTAGACCTCAAGAAAGCCGCCAAAGCCGCCGGAGCCAAGAAAGCCGACCTCATCCCCATGAAGGAATTGCTACCTCTGACCGGCTACATGCGCGGAGGATGCACCGCCATAGGCATGAAGAAGCCATTTCCGGTGTTCATCCACTCCACGGCCACAGACTACGAATCCATCTATGTATCGGCCGGCAAACGCGGTCTCCAGCTACATCTGTCGCCTCTCGACCTGATCAATTATACCGGTGCCACCGTCACCGACCTCACCAAATCCTGACTCTACAATATATATGAACTCATTCGGACAAATATTCAGACTTACATCCTTCGGCGAATCCCACGGCGCAGCCATAGGAGGCGTCATTGACGGCATGCCGGCCGGCATAGCCATAGACCTCGACGAGGTACAGCGTCAGCTTGACCGCCGTCGTCCGGGACAGTCACGCATCGTGACAGCCCGTGACGAGAAGGACCGCGTAGAAATACTGTCAGGACTCATGGACGGTGTGACCACAGGCACTCCGATAGGATTCATAGTGCGCAATGCCGACCAGCACAGCAGCGACTATGAAAACATGCGCCACCTCTACCGTCCGAGCCACGCCGACTACACCTACCAGACCAAATACGGCATACGTGACCACCGCGGAGGCGGCCGCAGCAGCGCACGCGAGACCATAGCACGTGTGGTGGCCGGCGCGTTAGCCATGCAGGCCCTGTCACAGGCCGGCATCAATGTGACAGCATACACGAGCGCGGTAGGTCCGCTGCAACTGGATGCTGCCTACAACCAGTTTGACATGGCGGTCATAGAGAGCAACCCTGTCCGCTGCCCCGACCCGGAGATGGCCGCGCAGATGGAAAATCTGATTATGGAAGTCAGAAAAGAGGGCGATACCATAGGCGGCGTGGTCACATGTATCATCTCGGGAGCACCCGCCGGACTGGGACAGCCCGTATTTGACAAGCTCAATGTCACCCTCGGGGCTGCCATGCTCAGCATCAACGCAGTCAAAGGCGTGGAGTTCGGCATGGGATTCGAAGGCAGCACCCACCGCGGCAGCGAGGTGCTCGACAACTGGCACTATAACCACACCGCACGCCGCGCATACACCCTCACCAACCACTCCGGAGGCATACAGGGCGGCCTGAGCAACGGCATGGATATAACCATGCGTGTGGCTTTCAAGCCGGTAGCCACGCTGCTCCGCGAAGTCGAGACCATAGATGACCAAGGGAACGAAGCTGTGCTGAAAGCCCGTGGGCGCCATGACCCCTGTGTGGTGCCACGAGCCGTCCCGGTGGTGGAAGCTATGGCAGCAATGGCCATGCTCGACGCATACCTGCTCGACAAGACCACACGTCTCTGACAAGCGACATGCCGCATCCAACCAAACCATACCGCGACTATGCAGACCTGCTCCACGAGCTGTTTCCGTGGAAGATGCAGAAGCTGTCAGTCAACGCCGGTTTCTCATGTCCCAACCGTGACGGTTCAATAGCACGTGGCGGCTGCTCCTACTGCAACAACGCCTCTTTCTCTCCGGCATACTGCGACCCGGCAGACACGGTTACGGCGCAACTTGAAAAAGGCAAAGCATTTTTCGGCAAGAAATATGCCGACATGCACTATCTCGCCTATTTCCAGACATATACCAACACCCTTGCCGGCAACCGTCAGCTGCTCCGGCTCTATAATGAAGCACTGTCGGTAGAACGGATAGAGGGCATCGTCATAGGCACCCGTCCCGACTGCATCCCGGCACCGCTCCTTGACGCTCTTGCCGACATCAACCGCCCCCACAGAGGCCGTGTAATGATAGAATTAGGTGCGGAGTCAAGCCATGACACCACATTGGAGCGCGTCAACCGCTGCCACAGCTGGAACGATACAGTGGCAGCCGTCCGGGCAGTCCATGACGCCGGCATCCCCGTAGGGCTGCATCTGATAATGGGACTTCCCGGGGAGACACGCGCCGACATGCTCGCCACCATAGACGCCGTCAACGCCCTGCCTGTGGATATGGTTAAAATCCACCAGTTGCAGATACTCCGCGGAACGCGCCTGGCCAAAGAATATGCCGACCCCGATACGGACATACGCCTGTTTGACGCCGACACCTACCTTGACCTATGCTGTGACATAGTGCGCCGCTTGCGCCCCGACATAGCCATCGACCGTTTCGTTAGCCAATCCCCCTCCGAATTGCTCATAGCACCGCGCTGGGGGCTCAAAAACTACCAATTCACCCATCTGCTCCAGCGTCGCCTCGCCCGGGACACCGGGTCAGGGATATGAAGTCAGAGAGGCAGCATGCCGCGTCTCTGCAAGCCTACGGAACACATAGCGAGCGTTGCTCCAAAAACTTCCTGTTTTCAATATTTTTTCGTACCTTTGTTAGGTCAAAAACACAGGCAATCGAAGCCCGTTTTTCACAGTAGTACAACCATCAAGATATGTCAGAGAATACAGAAGATAAGAACGCAAAAGAATACAGCGCCAGTAACATACAGGTGCTTGAAGGCCTTGAAGCCGTAAGAAAACGCCCTGCCATGTATATCGGCGACATCAGCATCAAGGGTCTGCACCATCTCGTCTATGAGGTCGTGGACAACTCCATCGATGAAGCCCTCGCCGGATATGCGTCCGACATAGAAGTGACAATCAACGAGGACGATTCCATCACGGTCATAGACAACGGCCGTGGCATCCCGGTAGACATGCACGAGAAGGAGCACAAGAGCGCCCTTGAGGTGGTACTCACAGTGCTTCACGCCGGCGGCAAGTTTGACAAAGGCTCATACAAGGTGTCGGGCGGTCTGCACGGCGTAGGCGTATCATGCGTCAACGCTCTCTCTACATACCTCCGCGCCGAGGTACACCGCAACGGCAAAGCCTACATGCAGGAATATTCCTGCGGCAAGCCCACCACCGAGCTGCAAATCATAGGCGACAGTTCCCACACCGGCACAAGCATCACATTCAAGCCTGACGGCTCAATCTTCACCGTCACCAAGTACGAGTATGACATCCTTGCCAACCGTCTCCGCGACCTCGCCTACCTCAATGCCGGTATCAAGCTGACTCTCACCGACCGCCGCGACAAGGATGCCGAGGGCAACTTCCGCAGCGAGGTGTTCTACAGCAAGGACGGTCTGCGCGAATTTGTACAATACATCGACAGCAACAAGGTGTCACTCATCGATGATGTGATACACCTCAACACCGACAAGCAGGGCATCCCCGTAGAGGTGGCTCTGACCTACAACAATACATTCAACGAGAACGTCTACTCCTTCGTCAACAACATCAACACCATCGAAGGAGGCACACACCTGACCGGCTTCCGTCGCGGATTGACCACGACACTCAAGAAATATGCCGAGGACAACAAGATGCTCGAGAAGGCCAAGGTAGAAATATCCAGCGATGACTTCCGCGAGGGTCTGACAGCCGTGGTATCCGTCAAGGTGATGGAACCGCAGTTTGAGGGTCAGACCAAGACCAAACTCGGCAACAGCGAAGTCTCAGGAGCCGTGCAGTCAGCCGTCAGCGAAGCTCTGCGCACCTATCTCGAGGAGCATCCCCGACAGGCCAAGACCATAGTAGAGAAAGTCATACTGGCCGCCCAGGCCCGCCACGCCGCATACAATGCACGTGTCAAGATTCAGCGCAAGTCGCCCCTGAGCGGAGGCGGCCTTCCCGGCAAACTCGCTGACTGCTCGAGCCGCACAGCCGAGGACTGCGAGCTTTTCCTCGTCGAGGGTGACTCAGCCGGCGGTACGGCCAAGCAGGGACGTGACCGCACATTCCAGGCCATACTTCCTCTCCGAGGCAAAATCCTCAACGTGGAGAAAGCCATGGACCACAAAATCCTTGAAAATCAGGAAATCACAAGCCTTTTCAAGGCCATGCGCGTCACCATAGGCACTGAGGACGACCCCAAGGAAGTCAACATATCCAAACTCGCCTACCACAAAATCATCATAATGACCGATGCCGATGTGGACGGCAGCCACATCGCCACACTGCTGATGACATTCTTCTTCCGCCGCATGCGTCCGGTCATCGAAAACGGATACCTCTATCTCGCCACTCCTCCGCTCTACAAGTGCAAGATGCGCGGTGTGGAGGAATACTGCTGGACTGATGCACAGGTAGCCCAGTTCATAGCCAAGCATGGCGAACGCACCGAGGTGCAGCGTTACAAAGGTCTCGGCGAGATGAGCGACAAGGAACTCCGCGACACCACCATGAGCCCGGAACACCGTCTGCTCAAGCGTGTCACCATCAGCGATGCCGCCGAAGCTGACCGCATCTTCTCCATGCTCATGGGCGAAGATGTAGCTCCGCGCCGTGACTTCATCGAAGCAAACGCAAACTACGCCAACATTGACGCATAACTCCGATTTCATAGAGACCTTAAAGTCCTTAGGAACCTTAAGGTCTTTAAAGTCTTTAAGGGCACTCCACCTTACAGCAACATTACTCCATCCCGGAGCGTTAATTAAAGAGTAATTATAATCACATATTCCACCTATGGCAAAGTCTTCATCAGATAACAAAACCCTGCGTCAGCAGGTGCGTGACTATATAACCCAGCAGGGCCGCGGCACATTTAACTACAAGCAGATTGCAGCCGCCCTCGGTGTCAACACACAGTCGCAATTACGCAACATCGCCATGACGCTTGCCGAGATGGACTTTGACGGAGACCTGCTGCAAGTATCGCCTGGCAAATACAAGCTTCCCCAGCGTAGCAACGTCACCACCGGCACATTCGTGCGCCGCAGCAACGGAAAGAACTCCGTCATCACCGATGCCGACGGAGAGTCGATATTCGTTGCGGAGCGCAACTCGCTCCATGCTCTCAACGGCGACAAGGTGAAAGTAATAGTTGCTGCACGCCGTCAGGGTGTGGAGCCCGAAGCGGAGGTCATAGAAATCACCGAACCTCTTGACCAGACTTTCATAGGCACACTCCACGTTGAAAAGCCGCTGTCGTATCTCAGCACCGACTCGAAATTCCTCGCCAACGACATCATCATACCACGCAACAAGCTCAAGGGCGGTGTCACAGGCGACAAAGCCATAGTGAAAATCACCTCCTGGCCTGATGATGCCAAGAATCCCGAGGGCGAGGTCATAGACATCCTCGGCAAGACAGGCGAGAACAATGCAGAAATACATGCCATTCTCGCAGAATTCGGTCTACCATACCGATACCCCAAAAATGTAGACACGGCCGCAAAGAAAATCGATGCCGGCATCACCCCCGAGGAGATAGCCAAGCGCGAGGATATGCGTGACGTGCTCACCTTTACCATCGACCCCAAAGATGCCAAGGACTTTGACGATGCCTTGTCATTCCGTCTGCTGGCCAACGGCAACTATGAGATAGGCGTGCACATCGCCGATGTGACGCACTACGTCCACCCCGACACCCTCCTTGACCGCGAAGCCCAGAAACGCGCCACTTCGGTTTATCTCGTTGACCGCGTGGTCCCTATGCTTCCCGAGCATCTGAGCAACGGTATCTGCTCACTGAGGCCCAACGAGGAGAAGCTCACCTTCTCGTGCATATTCGAAATGGACTCGGCCGCCCGCGTCATCAACAGCCGCATCGGCCGCACCGTCATATGCAGTGACCGCCGCTATGCCTACGAAGAAGCCCAGGAAATCATCGAGACAGGCAAGGGTGACTATGTGGAGGAGATAATCACCCTCAACAACCTTGCCAAAATCATGCGCAAGGAGCGTTTCCAGAACGGATCTGTGGAATTTGACCGCGCCGAGGTGAAATTTGACATTGACAAAGACGGCCATCCGACCGGCGTATATTTCAAGGAATCAAAAGACGCCAACAAGCTCATAGAAGAGTTCATGCTGCTGGCCAACCGCACTGTCGCCACATACATAGGCCGCGGCCAGACCAAGAAAAAATCCAAGGCATTCGTATATCGCGTACACGACCAGCCGGACCCGGGCAAGCTTCAGGATCTGGCCACAGTGGCGCGTGCTTTCGGTTACAAAATAAAAACCTCAGGGTCTGCGAAGGAAGTCAACCGCTCCATCAACAAGATGCTCGCCGATGTCAAGGGACGTGCCGAGGAAAACTATCTGTCGACCCTCGCCATACGATCTATGGCCAAGGCTATATACTCCACCGACAATATAGGCCACTACGGTCTCGGTTTTGACTACTATACCCACTTCACATCGCCAATACGACGCTTCCCCGACATGATGGTACACCGCTTGCTTGAGAAATATCTCGCCGGCGGACGCAGTGCGAGCCTCGAAAAGCTCAATGAGCAGTGCAGCCACTCATCCACCATGGAGCAGCTCGCGGCCAATGCCGAGCGTGCATCCATCAAATACAAGCAGGTGGAATACATGGCCGACCATCTCGGCGAAGTTTACACAGGCGTCATCTCCGGAGTGACCGAGTGGGGACTGTATGTAGAACTTGAGGAGAACCTATGTGAAGGCCTCGTGCCTGTGCGCGACCTCGCCGATGACTACTACGATTTCGATGAGAAAAACTATTCGCTCGTAGGACGCCGTCGCGGCACACGCTACCGTCTCGGCGACCGCGTCATCGTGAAAGTAGCGCGTACCGACCTTGACCGCAAGCAGCTGGACTTCATCCTCGTAGATGATCAGGGCAACCCCCTCTTCGAGCAGCGCGACCGCACCCACTCCCCCCGCAGCGGCAAGAAATCACGCAAAGACCCGCGCACCGACGAACGCCACGGCAAAAAACGCCGCAGCTAACCCTACTCGCTCCACCTGTCACAGTTCAAACCCTCCGTGTCGTTTCCGTTTCTAAGAAGTAACTCGGAATGTGGTTTTTGTGGCTTTAACCGTCAGCACAAAAACCTCTATTCTTTTTATTGACAATCAGCCTTCTTATTCAACGCCAATCCGTCACATATCATGCTGATTAACAAAAGTTTACCCACACACAACAATACTACCAACCACATTGACGCGCCACAGCCCCAAGCAATAAAGGTCGCGAACCTCATAATTATACTCGTCATTGTTTTGGCAACAGCCATCTCAACAGCTTTTCGCGCCTATTATACCACTCCAGTAGGCGACGATATAATATACTCATACATACTTGGACCTGAAACTCAGGCTAACGCCCCGGTCATTGGCCAGGTTACAAGCGTCTATGATGCAATACAATCACAGATAAATCAGTATTTACATTGGAACGGTCGCTTTCTTGTCCATATAGTTCTACAATCAATCTGCGGCCTATCTCCCCAAACCGGCTTCGCCCTATTCTGTGGCATACTTATCGCGTCGGTACTGGTATTGCTCATTTTATTTGCCATACCAGCGGCCCAACGACTCAATCCAGTCTACTGGTTAATTGCAGCATTCATTTTACTTTATCTTTTTCCAGGTCATTCAACCCTTTGGTTTTCAAGGGCTCTGTGCTGCAACTATCTACTACCTATGTGTCTCGTCTTATCATGGCTTGTTCTCTACCGCCATTGGAGGCATAAGATTTCATCATGGAGACTTCTCCTGCTATCTTTATTAGGATTCTGCACCGGATTTTCACATGAATGTTTCGCTCTGACGTTGTCAGGTGGATTATTTATATATGCTTTACGCAATTTAAAAAAATTCTTTACAATAAGTTCCATTCCTATATTATGTATGTGGGTCGGAACAATTCTTGTAGTCGTTTCTCCTGGCAATTTTCAGCGGCAAGGAGGGGAAATCAGTGGTCATTTTATAAATTTCATACACCTTCTACCTCATTTAAGTATCCTCTATCTATCTTTAGCCATTGTAGTCATATCGTACCTGCTAAACAAATCGGTCGCTCTAAATGTCACTCGAAATAAAGCAATAATCTGGTGGTCACTTCTGTTTGCTATTTTATTCGGAGTCATAGCCAATACTGGTTTATGGTCCCTGACCGGTGTTGAATTTTACGCAGCTATACTTTTAATCTCATATTTACCATGCCTGTCCATCACTTGCGGACGACATTCCGTTGTCACCATCGCCTTTTGCGCTATCTGCACAGTATTGTTGTCCATGCACCTTTCAGCCATAGTTAAAGGTCAGATCAAGCAATACGATGCCGAGCAATCAGCCATTGAGTCGTTCAAATCTTCTACATGTGGATTGGCATCATTTTATCAACCCCACCATAGCGACATAATATCCCCCTATATAATGTACATGGCTCCTAATAAATGGAACGCCTTCAGTCTGTCTCTAAAATATGACGGTTGCACAAAACCCTTCATATTTGCCGGACCTGACGACATGAGCATCATCAGAGGAGATAAATCCATGTCGCGACTGTTCATTCCAGGGTCTGCTGCTATGTATAAAGGCAACTACAACCTGTGGACTAAAACGAGAGACAATGATTACGTGAACATAACGCTACAACGTCTACGACAGCCTGTGATAGATATGTTCAGAAGTGCTAATGCAAGCAATATATTCATATGGACAGCTGGACCGTTACAGCAGTTGCCCTGCTCTGACAGTCTTCGTTTCATATTCCCATATTCCTCTCATACTATAATTGCCGCAGATATGGAGTGAAAGACACTGACGCTTACTCAGTAGCTTTTTTCTTCCATATGCCAAGAGTGAGTTGGCCTGTGCGCTGAGGACTTTTCCATATACATGTGTATAAGCCGGTGTTCTCTATAATACTGAAACACCCATCAGCATCGTTGGCATATATAAAATCTGCTTGACCAGACCTAAGAATCGAATCCTGATGCAATTTCATATCCTCAACTGCCCCATTCTGATGAAACCAATAACGTGAAACTGGTAAAATTTCAGAACTGATTCCGACTCCAACATCCAACGTTCTGTAACACAGAATTGTTGGATGCTCCTTTTTATGATGATTAAGCGCTATGATTTTGTCACCATTGGCATAGTCTGTATCATCAAATCCTGGATGATAAACCGGATACAAACTGTGAAGATACACTACAGTAAGTCCAACACATAGCCCATAAAATACGGATTTTTTCATTGATACATCATCGAGCCCATTCAGTCTATCGGCAATCCATATAAGACCGAGCAATGCAAACGAAAGACTGGCCTGAAGATAATATAGCCAATGATTGCCATAGCTACCTATTAAAAAAAACACACAGTAGCACAAAGGCAATATCCATCTCGCTATACCATATCTCCTAAACAGCATATAGGCTCCTGGCAAACTTAGCATAATCGACAGGACACTTATAGGCGAATGATAGATCTTTCTCGCTTCATTTATGTAAAACCCGATTAATTGGGATGCATCCCCTACACCCACAGTGCTTGCTGTAGCCATAAAATATTCTTGTATAAAAGGGGCAAAAGCTCCTACGCATACCAGATATGCAGCAAATGGCAGTGCAATGGCCGTTGCACCTGCAACAAAAGCACCCAACGACTTTACAAACCTCATTCCAGACTTCCACGATAACAGAAGCACTGCCAGACAGAGCGACATCATCATTGCCGCAATGGACCATTTGATCAGCAGACATGACATCACCGCGGCTCCGAGCATGGCGGCTTCTTTAGCCGACAGAGCCACATGCGCTCCGTCCTGTCGCTGTTTTATCAGTCTGACTACAAGGTATATGCCGTAGGCGACGGGGAGGTTGCACCAGGTTTCGGCGCGTGTCTCCAGGAAGGAGAAGCCGAGGAAATAAGGGATGGCCATCGTCATGGCTACGCACATCGACAGGCGTGGGCGGTGCAGGACTGCCATCGCGGTCAGCCAGCAGACGTAGAATGTCAGCGACATCACGAGGACTGACAGCACCCATACTCCGTGATAGTCGGTCGGGGAAATCCAGTAGCCCACCATCTCTATAAACCAAAGCAGGGGACCTTTGCTGTCAGAGAAGTCCACATAGGGGATAAGGCCGTTGGCCCATGCTTTGCCCGACATGAAGAATATAGCCGAGTCGACATGGTTGTTTATGCTTGCAAGCGGAGAATCATTGCTGACAAACAGCATCACGACAAGCGTGAACAGCGATAATGCTGCTAACGCCGTTAGCTCCATCCGGCGTGAGAGTGATAATGATGACATCCTTATAATGGCCCTTTAATGCATATTTTCAATACGCAAAATTACTATATTTTCGCCGATTAATCATCGCTCGGCGAGCCCATATGATTTTTTTGAGCCTCATTTAGCCATAATAACAGGGAAAATGAGTAAGTTTGTAGTTATTTAACATACGAATGAGCATGACACCCGAAGAAGAGGATAAACTGGTACAACAGGAGTTTCAAGATTTGCTCAACGGCTATCTTTCGAG